>ERZ1035032.363-NODE-363-length-38234-cov-13.522277_pt1 | contig 38234 bp, 35 predicted proteins | sample MGYA00520693_ERZ1035032 | MGnify/ENA primary metagenome ERZ1035032 (study PRJEB33766, sample SAMN09781740) | gut metagenome | biome: gut microbiome | host: Homo sapiens | place: Madagascar | study: EMG produced TPA metagenomics assembly of the PRJNA485056 data... | reverse complement strand
GAAAAGTTCCGCTTGATAATATCGCTAAAAGAGCCGAAGAATACAAGCCCAAGGAACGAGTGACCTACAAAATGATAAAGGAGTACATAGAAGCTAAATATGGCTTCAAAGTACATACTGCATATATCGCAGAGGTAAAGAGAGATTTAGGATTGCCGATGAATGATGCTCCTAATGCGGTAGAAGAATTGAAACAGCCGCGGAAACATCCGACGGCAGAGAAAGTGGAAGCGATAAAGGATGCATTGAAGCATTTTGAAGTGATTTAATTGTAGCAGGGAAGGGACGCAAATGAGTATAGATAATGTAATTTCCATAATTATTAGTATATTAGGTTCTTCTGTAATAACGTTGATTTTGTCCACATTTATTTTTCAACCATTGCAAGATAAGAAAAAGTATGTTTTTGAGGAAAAAAAGAGAGTATATGAATCTATAATTGTATTTGCACAAATTGTACTTTTTCCAGTCGAAGCGAAATTTTCTTTAGGAGTTGCAAGGTATAATATACAAGAGTTATCAGATGATGAAAATAGAATTAATGCAATAAATGATTTGAAGATGGCAATTCCTAAGTTGAAGTTAATTTCAAAAGATGATGGTCTTGTCAAGGAATTAGAAAAATTTATTTACCAGAAAAATGAGGAACAATTTAATATACTTGTAAATCGATTGAGAAAGGATTTATACAAATAAAACTAGGTGTCTTGCGGAGGTTTTTATGGAACAAAAATTTTATGATGAGATAAAGAACATCTTGATAACAGCAAGAAATAAAGTCTATTAAACAGCCAATTTTGCAATGGTTGAAGCCTATTGGAATATCGGAAAATCAATCATTGAAGAATAGGGCGGTAACGAAAAGGCGGAGTATGGGACAGGTTTATTGAAAGAATTATCGAAACAAATGACTCAAGATTTTGGAAAAGGATTTACTGTTGCCAATTTGAAAAATATGAGGCAGTTTTATTTGACATTTCCAAATGGCTACGCACTGCGTAGCGAATTGAGTTGGCCTCATTATCGGCTTTTGATGCGTGTGGAAAATGATAAAGCACGAGAATTTTATATGCAGGAAGCTGTAAAATCACAATGGAGTACCAGACAGCTGGAAAGACAGAATTTAGGAGAGCCACCTATGACGAATGAAAAAAAGTGCATCTATATTATTGAAGATGATGCAACCATCAATCATGGTATAGAGCTTACTCTGGGAAATGAAAAATATGAATATCGGCAGTTTTATTCCTTAGGTGAGGTTGAAGACACAGAGCAGGCAGATCTTATCATTTTGGATATTAATTTACCGGATGGGAATGGATTTGACTTTCTAAAACAGTTGAGGAAGACTTCTGACGTACCGGTTTTGGTTGTGACTGCAAACGATACGGAATTGGATGAGGTGACAGGTCTTACCCTTGGAGCGGATGATTATGTGACAAAGCCATTTTCCCTGATGGCACTCAGGCTTCGGGTGAATAATCTTTTATCAAGGGCGTTAGCCGGGAAGCCTTGTGATGTTCAGAACCGATATGAAAAGCATGGGTTATTGTTTGATTTTGACAATCTGATATTCAAGAAAAATGATATGGAGATTGAATTAAGCAAGACGGAAATACGACTGTTAAAGTATTTTACGGAGAATGAGGGAATTACCCTTTCCCGGGAAAAGCTGATTGATTATGTATGGCAGAATCAACAGTATGTGGATGAAAATGCCCTATCCGTCAGCGTGAAAAGATTAAGAGATAAAATAGAAGGTTCTGGAGAAAAGATAATCCATACGGTATATGGTATTGGTTATGTCTTTAAATGGGAAGAATGAAAATTAGAAGAAATGAATACGAGATTTTGAATCAAATGTTGGATGATGCAATTGCAGGTACCTTTGAGGAAAATTGCTTTGACGAAAGCGAGCTTTCAAAATTGCAGACAAAGCTTATGCGGTATCTGTCTACTGCATCCATGTCCGGGAAGAAGATTCAGGAAGAAAAAGACAATTTAAAGGAACTGATTACGAATATTTCCCATCAGACCAAAACACCTCTTACCAATATACTGATGTATTCAGAGCTTTTAACAGAGGTGGCAGCTACCGAGCAGGAGAAGGAATATGCCGGTGAGGTTTTTGCTTAGGGAAAGAAGTTAGAAAGCCTGATTGAAGCATTGGTAAAAATGTCCCGCCTTGAAACCGGTATTTTTCAATATCAGAAAAAGGAAACTGCATATCGGGAAATTATCCATAAGGCAGTGGAACAGGCACTTCCAAAAGCATCGGAGAAGAATATTTCCATTCTTGTAAGGGACGTGGGAAGGTACCGCTCCTATGTAGATGAAAAATGGGTAATTGAAGCAGTCTATAATATTCTGGATAATGGGATTAAATATTCCGGAGAGGGTACTACCGTTTATATTGAAGAATTCTCTTATGAATTTTTTTCGGGTATCCGGATTACAGATCAAGGTATCGGTATATCAGAGGAAGAAATTCCTTTGTTGTTTGGAAGATTTTACAGAGGAAGATCCGCACATGACAAAGAAGGAATTGGTGTTGGATTGTTTCTGGCACGGGAGATTGTAGAAAACAACGGAGGCTATATCAAGGTCACTTCACAAGTGGGAACGGGTTCGAGATTTGATGTCTGTTTTCCAAATATTTCAACATTGTAAGATTTGAGAAAGAATCTGGAAAGAAGGATAAGCTATGCTGGGTATGAAAAACAGATACCCGGCATTGTTTATTTTATGAGAAGCGTATTTCTCATAATTTGTGGGAATCAGAAAGGAAAAGGGAAAATGGAAATTTTAAGAACAGAGAATTTAAAAAAATATTACGACCAGAACATGGTCTGTGTAAAGGCACTGGATGGAGTGAGTCTTTCTGTGGAGCAAGGGGAATTTGTGGCAATTGTGGGAACCTCCGGAAGTGGAAAGTCGACCCTTTTGCATATGCTTGGAGGCTTAGACCGTCCTACCTCCGGAACCGTGCTGGTGGACGGAAAAAGGATATTCGACCTGGAAGATGGGGAGCTTACGATTTTCAGAAGAAGAAAAATCGGCTTTGTTTTTCAGGCATATAATCTTGTGCCGGTATTGAATGTATATGAAAATATTGTACTTCCCATACAGCTTGACGGAGGAGTTGTGGATACGGATTTTGTGGAACAGATAATTGATATATTAGGTCTTTCCGAAAAAATCAACAGCCTTCCAAACCAGCTTTCCGGCGGGCAGCAGCAAAGAGTTGCCATCGCAAGAGCACTGGCAACAAAACCATCCATCATTTTGGCAGATGAACCTACGGGAAATCTGGATTCAAAAACAAGTCAGGATGTGCTGGGGCTTTTGAAGGTGACAGGTCAGAAATTCAAACAGACCATCGTTATGATTACCCATAATGAGGAAATTGCCCAGATGGCTGATCGGATTATCCGGATTGAAGATGGACGGATTATATCGGGAGGGGGAGATACCAATGCGTAAGGTTGATAATCACCGTTGTATCACCAATATCAGTAAAAAAAGTATGCTGGCAAATAAAAAGAGAAATGGAATCCTGCTGGCTGCCATTATATTAACAACGGTAATGCTTACAACATTGTTTACGGTTGTAAACAGTCTGATAAAGTCATATGAGACTTCTACCTGTTATCAGGTCGGAACCAGTTCCCATGCAGGATTTAAATTTATGACACAGGAAGAATATGATGAACTGGCAACAGATAAAAAAATACACAACTTATCTTATAATGTTATTATTGGTAATCTGTTAAATGAAGAATTAAAAAAAGATTATACAGAGATTCGATATACCCAGGAATTGAATGCCAAACAAAGCTTTGCTTATCCGGAAATGGGAAGCCTTCCTGAGAAGTACAATGAGGTGGCAGTCTGTACAAATGTTTTGGATGATTTTGGTATTCCTCATGAATTAGGACAGATTCTTCATCTTAAGATTTCCAATGGTTTTGACACCTATGAAGGAGATTTTACGGTGTGCGGTATCTGGGAAAAACCGGCAGAAACCATAACAAATCAGATTTTTGTGTCAAAGAAATTTCAGGAAAGCTTTGCTCCGGTCTGGAAAGACAGAGAGGATTATAACAAATTTTTGAAACAAAATTCTTATGCCGGTGCCATGAATCCGGACTTTGATTTTCCTTCGACTTTTAATATATCCGCACAGATGGATGCCTTAAAGGAAAGACATGGGTTCGGTGATGAGATAAATGATGGTATTAACTGGGCATATACAACAAGCTCCATTGATGCGACTTCCGTGCTGATTGTTTTGATTTTGCTTGCCTTGATCATATTATCGGGATATTTGATCATTTATAATATTTTTCTGATTGCGGTAACGGCGGATATTCATTACTATGGTTTGCTTAAGACAATCGGTATGACGAATACACAGTTAAAAAAACTGGTGCTGAAGCAGGCGATGCTTTTAAGTGTGATTGCGATTCCCGTTGGTATGATTTTGGGATATGTGCTTTCTCATATTGTCCTGCCGTTGATTGCCGAGAATATAACATCTGAGGCATGTAAGGTTTATTCCAATCCTTTTGTATTCCTGGCATGCGCTGTTTTTGCATGGGTTACAGTCCGAATCAGTTGTGCAAAACCATGCAGGATTATCAAAAAAATATCTCCGGTAGAAGCGGTGGAGTTTAATGACTGTCAGGTGGAAAAATTGTCTCAAAGGAAAAAGGCAAAGAAGGTAACTCCGTTTTCTATGGCATGGGAGAACTTGAAAAGAAATAAGAAGAGATCTATGGCGGTAATTCTTTCCATGGTTCTTAGTATTTTAATGATAAATGTAACGGTATCCATTGTGTCCTGTTTTGATGAGGATAAATATATTTCTACTTTTGCAGGCAGTGATATTTCAGTGGCTGATGCAACCTTGTATAATTCCCATTCTTTGGAAACGGTATTGGATGGCGTGACTTTTCAGGATATGGAAGCACTGGAGGAAATGGATGGTATTACGGAATGTGGAGCCATTTATATGTCTGAGATACAGCAGAAGGTGGATGGTACTTCATGGGAGCGGTTGAAAAGGATTTATGAGGAACATAATGACTGGTTTGTGAGTGTGCAGGATCAAAAAAACTGGTTTGATTCCTTAGTCTATGACCAAAAACAAATTGATGCTCATCTGTATGGTGAGGATAAGATGATTTTTGATGCTATGGAATTGGACACAGAGGTAGTGGACTGGGATACATTTTGTTCCGGTGATTACGCAATTGTTTCTTCCATGACAGAGGGAAGGAGTAATGATTCCGAGTTTGCACTTTATCAGGTGGGAGAAAAAATACCGGTAGAATTGCCAAGTGGTAAGGTAAAAGAGTATGAAGTAATTGCTATTGGGGATGTACCATACTCTATGGGGCCAAAGCACAGTCACGGAATGGATGTCTGTGTAACGATTTCTTCAGAGGAATACCGGAAGGTTGTTCCGGACTCAAAAGGAGCAATGCAGTTGTTGATGAATCTGGATAAGGAACATCTGCAGGAGGCAGAAAGCTATGTGAACCAATATTGTGAGACGGTAAATGAGGATTTGGATTATCAATCCAGAGATATGTATTTGAAGGAATTTAAGGATACCGTGCGGATGTTTTTAATTGTAGGAAGTGCTCTTAGTGCAATTCTTGCTTTGATTGGTATTATGAATTTTATAAATCTTACTTATACATCCATTCATGAACGAAATCAGGAGCTTAAGGTGTTATGGTCTGTTGGAATGACAAAAAATCAGATAGCATCCATGCTTTCCTTTGAAGGAATATTGAGAATGTGTCTGGCATTTGTATTTGTGCTTTCCGTGGGACAGCTTTTAAATTATTTGATTGTATATGCCATTGCAGGAGGTACCATAATGTTCACCTATCATTATGTTGTATGGCCGATGTTTGCCTGCATACCGGTATTCCTGTTGATTGCGGAAAGTGTTCCAAGATTGATGACAGGGAAAATAGTTTAATTGTAAATTGTGCCAACGATTACTTGACAGTAATCAAAACGGAACCTTCACTTTATTGCAGTAGAAACTTATGGTATAATTTTTTTATTGGAATGGGGACAAAATAATGATAAATGCGTATTGATACCGGAACATGTATTGGGAAAAGTATGAATGCCAGGGGGGTTACATGAAGATAAAAATAAAGGAATTAAGTTACGATAAAGTGATGGGTTTACCGGAACGGATACACCATAAGCCGGTAAGAAAATTGTGTTAATTGCTTTGATAAATAGTAAGACTTTCGATTTGTTTACGGATGACTTATATGAAGAAATATCAAAAAGGCTGGCAGAGGAATTTTCCGAAGCTTATGTCGGAATGGAAAAGGATGCAAGACGTTTGGTGAACAGAGTATTTGAAGGGGCTACAGAATTGGTGGAGGTATTGCAAAAATGATAGGTAAAGTATTTGTCTTGTTCTTGCTTTTGATAGGGGGGCTGTCGGGTTGCAGCTTCCCTTCAGAGCAGGAATATGAGGAAAACGTCAGCTTAAAAATTGTGAAGTCCGGAGTAAAAATAGAAGAAGTCCGCTTTGACGAGGATTTAGGAATTGACGGTAAGCAGATTTATAAATTTACGATTCCGATTGAGATTACAGGGACTTTTCAGCACGACTGTACCATACCTGTGTATTACTATTTTGATATGGAGAAAAATGTATCAGAACTTGATAAAGAGGCATCTGCCTGGGCAACGGAAGGACAGTTTAAAGAGGTATTTAAGGGAAAATTGAAAATTGAGAGGGGTACTACAGGTGTGGTATATTACGAGGGGGAAACAGACGACGCCTTGATGGATTCTGACAGTACATCATACGAACAGGCATGGGTGGCATTTCGATATGATGATGGCTTTATCTCAGATAATTATGCAGGAATTTATAATCCATTCTTTGACAAAGAAAAATATTTATACTTTCATGGTGAACAGAGTGCCGTTGATGAAGTAAGGGATATAATACCACAGCAAACAGATGGAAATGTGCATGTTGATGAAGACAGCGTAAAAGTGGAAAAAACATATATTGGAGAAGAATCGGGAAATCCCCAGCATTATACAGTGAGTGTAACCATCCGGAATGATTCGGATAATCCGGTGGAAACGGAGAATTTATGGGTTGGCTGTGATTACGATATGGCAAGCCCCTTTAACTCACATAATTGTTATGAAGCGTTAGGAGAGGCTTTGACATTTATGAAGGGCGTTGGAGAACCCCTTGGATATACTGTGCAACAGAAAAGTATTACGAAGGATGATGACAGTATTCAAGTGGAATTTGATATGTATAACCGTTATGCAGGATATAGTGACAGCCTGATGGGAAATGACTTAGACTGGTATCAATGTTTTTGGATAGCTATTTGTCTGGAAGATGATAATCAAAATGATAATTATGTGATGGTGCCGAATCCGTATTATAATGAAGAACATTATAGCGATGAAGATTTTTGGCGGGAACATGATGTGAACGACATCTATCGTTATGATACAGTGAGTGCCTGGAATGCTTTATTTGAAGAAAATGAGTAGAACAACAGATGAGGGGTGTCCTTTTTTGCTGTGGTAAGATAAGATTGTCATGATGAAAGTAGGTAAAGAGAGATTTAGGCTTGCCAATGTACGATGCTCCTAATGCGGTAGAAGAATTGAAACAGCCGAGGAAGCATCCGACAGCGGAGAAAGTGGAAGCGATAAAGGATGCGTTGAAGCATTTTGAAGTGATTTAATGAGGATAGGCGTATCATTAGAAATAGTGGTACGCTTATTTTTTTACATAGTAAGGATTGTAAGCGATTGAAGAAGTTTATGAAAATATTGAAATAGGTTGAATTTATCCTAGAAGAGATGATATATATATTTATATAAGTTGGTGGAGGTGTTCATATGACAGTAGATACAAACACAATGGTTTCAATTACAGAAGCAAATCAGAACTTTTCGAAAGTTGCAAGATTAGTAGATGAGCTTGGCTCGGTAGTCATACTTAAGAATAATGCACCAAGATATTTGGTAATAGATTTTAGTAAAGCGGATGATAGTGCCATCGCTAAAGATGAAGATGTACTTGAAATTTCAAAGAGATTACTTGCACAGAATAAAGAAGCTTATGAGGTGCTTGCTAAATGAAAAGACTGAGTAAAGAGCAAATTTTGCTGCTCCATTCACAGCTTATTCATCAGACTGGCGGAACTGCTGGTGTAAGAGATTTCAATTAGTTGGAGTCTGCCATAGAGACTCCGTTTCAAGTATTTGGCGGAGAAGAGTTATATCCAACGATTCAAGCAAAAGGTACGCGCCTGGGCTATGGCTTAATAAAGAATCATTGTATGTTGGATGGAAACAAACGAATAGGAACACATGCGATGCTTGTATTCTTTGCCTTAAATGGAATTGAATTACGATATACTCAAAAAGAATTGTATAAAATGGTTCTTTCGGTGGCTGACGGTAGCTTGGAATATGAGGATATGCTTAGATGGGTACTGGAGCATTAAGAGTAAGTTTCCAGATATGATAGTTACATCGATTAAAAGAAAACGGAAAGAAAATAATGATTAAAAGATAAATCGGTATTTTTAGGAATAGATATTCAGGAAAATATGCAGAAAATCGCTTATTTGCGAGAATGATACGAATCGTATCACGCATGTGAAAGAGCGTTTCTTTCATAGTTTTATGTTTTCTGATAAGGTGGAGTTGTCGGAAAGACAAGCCAAAACAGAAAGGATGTAAAATTATGAATAAGAGCGAAAAAAAGAGTTTGTTGGTGGGAAGCATGTCTGACTTTGATAAATACATGTTGAAATTGGAAGAAAATGCGAAAAAATAACGGGAATGTTTTTCCCTTTAAATGCCGGATTTTTTAGGCATAATAAGGCCGAGTGCATGGAAACCTGGCTATCAGTTAGGACGAAAAATAGCTGTTGACCTGTTCTTTGTAGGAGGAACGGACAAGGTTGGGGCTGCCGCACTAATTATATAGTGCGACAGCCCTATTTATGATTCTGTTTATATTTCCAGAATATAGAAAGATTGAGATAAAGATTGACATAGCAGAACAATAGTCTTATAATCGTTCTAAAAAGAACGATTAAGGAGGGCTGCAATGTATTTCTGGGATCAGCATAAGACAATTACAAACTATTATGAATTGCTTTCGAGCGGGATATGTGACCGGTACGGATTAACACAGATGGAATACGATATACTTATGTTCCTGCACAACAATCCGCAGTTCAATACCGCCGCGGAAATCGTAAAAGTTAGGAAATCGACCAAATCACATGTCTCTACTTCTCTGAAAAGTCTGGAAAACAATGGACTAATCAGAAGAATACAAAGTGAAGATAATAAAAAGCATATTGAGATTGTTTTGTTGGACAAGGCGGAGATAATTGTGGAGGCAGGATTAAATATGCAGAAGCAATTTGCCCAAAATGTCTTGAGCGGGTTGACAGAAGAAGAAAAACATATGTGCATCCATGTATTTAATAAAATCTGCGGTAATGCAGAAAAATGTTTGAAAGAGCATAAGGAGAACGCAAATGAAAGAGAATACGTATAAACCACAGATCCCGGATGTGATGGAAGCAATATTTGATGCAGCGTATCTGACATTTGATCTGGTAGCCGCAATTTTATTTTTTGTATATGCAAATGGAAACACATTATTTGTACTTTATGGAATATTGACATTGACGCTTTGCGGAGGGGATGCGTTCCATCTGGTGCCAAGAATTATCAGAGCAGTAGGTGGAACCAGCGATAAGATAAAAAGACAACTTGGCATAGGATTACAGGTATCTTCGATTACAATGACCGTATTTTATATTATTTTGATGTATATCTGGAAGCTTACATTCCCGGAAATTACGATGCCGGCAGCAATCGAAGCCATCGTCTGGATATCGGCGCTTGTCAGAATTGTGATATGTCTATTCCCGCAGAATAACTGGTGTACAGATGAAGGAAACATGAAATTGTCCATCATCAGAAATGCAGTCTTTGCAGTGACAGGTATCGGAGTCATTATTCTGTATGCGATTTCCGGAAATGCAAATGGATATCATATGACAAGGATGGTTGCAGCGATTATTATTTCGTTTGGCTGTTATCTTCCGGTAACGTTATTCAGCAAAACAAAGCCGAAGGTTGGACTTTTGATGATTCCAAAGACGTGCGCTTATATGTGGGTTATAGCGATGGGACTCCAGCTTTTATTTTAAAGCGGAAATAGACCAAAGAGATAAGAGATATAAAGTAAAACAGGGACAGAACGGAAAATAATTGTTTTCGGACTGTCACTGTTTTTAAATTATTTATTTGCCCTGCTGACTGTAATGGTTAGTAGGGTGTTTTGATTTTAAAAAAAGAAATTGTTTCCCGATAGAATTGTAGGATTACTACTGGTAAATATATAAAGGCGAATAGTTGGAGGCCTTTATGAGTTATATAACCGGAACAGTTTGCAGATTTGAAGCAGAGAGTGGAAGAAAACGGTACGTCAAGAGTGGGAGGTATGACGAAAGTTGTGATTGACGAAGAGTGTAATCAGCCGAAAGCACTCTGGTTTAACGATTTTAGGATTTATTTGACAAAGAGCTTTCTTGTCTCTGTATATGGTGGAAAGTTGACTGTACTGGATCTTGCAAAGGTACAAATGACAAGACTGTTTGAAACAGCGAAGGGGAGTTTGAGTGTTATCACTTTGGAGGTGACGACAACAGAACAGGATAAAATAACTGTCAGCGAGGATGAATGGCCTTTTTTTACAATGAATGAAGAAGAGATTGGTTATCTGACAGATGTATTCGGTAAAAGAAATATTGAATTTGTTTGTGAGATTCAACCGGAAGAAGAAGACGAAGAAGTTTGAAACGGTTATGAAAAAGGTATACAGAATTATTGACAATATTACTACTTTGTATGTTTTTATCATGACCATTGTCGTTAGCTTCATTCTTTCCGTTGCTCAAAATAATGATGTGAATCTTAGTGGAGAAAAGCTGCTGGTTTTTATTTGTGGCTTTTGGGGAAGCGCAATATGCGTTGTGATACGGTATGTGATTTTGTACAGGAATGTAATATCCAAATGCAATATAATGAAAAAACACTTTTGCTGATATACTTGATAGTAGGAAGCTGCATATTTGCAGTAGTATTGGCGGGGACGTTGTTTTTAAGTGCCTTTTCTATAAAATACGATGTTTTGTCCAATTATAATGCCTGTCAGATTATTATGTTTGTAATAGTGCTATCCCAGTGGCTAGGGGAGCAATTATTAGGGGATGGCGAAAATAGCAGATGACAGAGTAATATAAATTGTGTGAAAATGTGATGCGTGATATAAGGGGAGGCATACATAAATGAACAGAAAAATGAAGGATTAAATTATTTGAAGCAATATCCTAAGATGAGCAAATGGGTAAATATCTGCATTTGCTGCGGTTCAATGGGGTATGACCCGGATATGCCGGAGGTAATTACCTCCAGGGACGGAAATGGAGAATATCGTACTGCATTTTCAAGGAATATAAAGAGCTATTTTTCTCCGCTAAAGTTGGATGATATGGGGATGTGTGAAAGCTATCGAAGGCATTGGGAAGATAGAGGAAATCGGTAAGGTCGATCAGTATGAGATATTGGATTGTGAAGACGAAATCATCAGTAAAGAATGTGAATATTGAATGCAAAATAACGATTGTTCTGTTGGTAATCGTTATTTTAATATTATAGCAATGAGTCAGGTACGACATGCTTGTGTGATCAGATTTAATGACTGATGACTAGAGGATAAAATTTGCAAAAGCTGTTCTCACGTTGTGTATACCTTTCGGCAATAATAGAATAAATTTCAAAAAGGTATTTGGTTAAGTCGCAAAGTCAATATGGCTTGAACAAAGTGAAGGGCAGCGTTTATAGGAACTGGACGGGAATATACATTTGCAGGGTGAGTGCAAACTATTCGGTGGATAGAAAAGTTATATCGCAAGATATTGGGAGTATTGATTGCGAATTTGATAGAAAAATGGTATGATTTTAATACAATTTGCTGTGTTAGATATGGAGGTAAATATGGCAGTTTCATATAAGAAATTATGGATAAGATTGGCAGAGAATGAAATGAGCCGTGCGGATCTAAGAAAGAAAGCTGATATTGCACCAAATACCATGACTAAGCTTGTTAAGAATGAATATGTGGCAATGCCTGTGCTTGATAAGTTGTGTGATACGTTAGGAGTGGATTATGGTGATATCATGACATATATTCAACATAGAGATGAAAACAAAAATCTTTAGACGAGTACGTTTTTTAGTACATGTAATATGGTATGTTTATATAAATGAAAACTTTGAAAGAGGTACATATATGAAAACTACAATAGAGTTATTTGCCGGTGCTGGAGGATTGGCATTAGGAGTAGAAAAAGCGGGTTTTGATGCATTGGGTTTAATAGAATTTGATAAGGATGCTTCAGATACATTGAAAAAAAATCGACCTAATTGGAATGTAATTCATGATGATATTGCAAATATATCATGCCTTGATTTAGAAAACTATTTTGGAATCAAGAAAGGCGAACTTGATTTACTTTCAGGAGGAGCACCATGTCAGGCGTTTTCATATGCAGGCAAAAGATTGGGCTTGGAAGATGCACGAGGAACTTTGTTTTATCATTATGCTGTTTTCTTGGAAAAATTGCAGCCGAAAATGTTCTTGTTTGAGAATGTGAGAGGCTTATTAACACATGATGGTGGCAAGACATATGAGACAATGTTAAACATTTTTGAGAAGGCTGGATATACAATTGATAAAAAGGTATTAAATGCATGGAATTATGGCGTGCCACAAAAAAGAGAGAGACTTATTACAATTGGAATCCGGAATGATTTGAAAAATACTATTACATTTTCTTTCCCTAAAGAGCATGGTTATAAACCTGTGCTTAGAGATATTTTACTTGATTGTCCTGAGGGACCAGGTGTTCCATATGGTGAGAAAAAGAGAAAAATATTTGAATTAGTACCACCAGGTGGATATTGGAAAGATATAGATCCGGCAATTGCAAAAGAATATATGAAGAGCTGCTGGAACATGGAAGGTGGTAGAACTGGTATATTACGAAGAATGAGCTTAGATGAACCTTCACTTACTGTTTTGACATCTCCGTCACAAAAACAAACTGAGCGATGTCATCCGTTGGAGGCTCGCCCATTTACAGTAAGAGAGAACGCAAGATGTCAGACGTTCCCTGACGATTGGGAGTTCTGTGGAAATGTTTCATCACAGTATAAGCAGGTAGGAAATGCTGTTCCAGTAAATCTTGCATATGAAATTGCGAAAGAGATCAGTAAGTCATTGGATATGGTGTGTAAAGCAGAAAAAATGAGGGAGGTTATTTAACAATGTGGAAATTAGGGTTTATTTCAGAGGACGATTTTATAAAGCATGTTGCAGCTACAATTGCTCAATATGATAAGAAATTATTGCCAATTGATATCGAAAAATTCAACAGTAATATTGTAGATCCAGTAAAAATGATTTTTGATAAAAATGTGTATCAGTATAGTTGGGATGAATTGATTCGAAATGAGATCTTCAGACAGAGGGATAAATCAGCAAATAATGATATAGGTTACTTTCATCAAAGAATATTCCAGTATATAAAAGATTGCCGTGTGCCGGATAATGGAAAAGAAGGTGGATGGGATGTTATCTATCACAATGAAGAGGGAATTATCTTGCCGGAAGGGGATAGAGTTAGAACAATTTATGTTGAAATGAAAAACAAGCATAATACGATGAATTCATCTTCAGCCGGAAAAACGTATATCAAAATGCAGAACCAGTTATTACAGAATGACGATTGTGCCTGCTTTTTAGTAGAAGCGATTGCTAAAAAATCTCAAAATATAAAATGGGCAACCACAGTTAATGGTTCAAGTGTATCTCATAGAAGGATTAGAAGGGTAAGTATGGATCAATTCTATGCACTTGTCACTGGTTGTGATACTGCATTTTATGATATGTGTATGGAGCTTCCAAATACGATTGCAAAGGTTGTATCTACAGATAAGGATATTACAATTCCACATGACACAGTTTTGGATGAATTGAGAGCGATAGCAAATAAATTGAATTTTGCAGATGAGGAACTGGCAATGGCAATGGCGGTATATATGCTAGGGTTTAGTACATATCAGGGATTTGAACAGAGCCTGAACATTTCGAGTGATTTGAAAAACGAGAATTTGCTGAAAAGAATGTACGCATATGCAAAGAAGATAAATAAGTAGAAACGATATAAAGAGGGGACAAATGAAAACTGCTTTAGATTGCTATGGAAGAGGAAAACAGAAAGAGTGTAATGCGGACGAATATATAGTGGGCTCAGTTTATTCAAGAGACCGGTTTATATGTCCAGAATGTGGGGAATCTGTTCATTTAAGAAGGAGTAAGTATTCAAATTATTTTGCACATTACAAGAGACAGAATACGTCTGCCGAATGCGATAGGCGTGTTGATGGAGTACCGACAGATTCAATTTATGAGTGGATAGGATTGCCTATTTACTTGCGGCATGGTGCAGTTAAGGGAACTTTTGAATTGAGTTTGGGGTTTAAGGCGTTGCCAAGATCATTGATGGAGGATGCTGAAAAAAGTAAACTTCAGGTATCTATTGATGGAGAAAGTAGTTACTTGGTAAATAGGGAGCGCTTTTCTGAAGAATGTACAGTTTTAATACCTATACATCATATTCCTATATGTGAAAAAAGATATCATTTATCGTATTCGCCTGTAGATAGGGCTACACTCATTATGAAGCATTGGTCAGATTATGCAGATGGATTCTCTTATCATGGAGCTTTTTTCACTGTTTCGGAACAGGGAGGAAGAAAGATTCATCATGGCGATAATATCTCCACGGATATAGAGTATTACTGGGTGAAAAAAGATGACACTATACCTAAGATTTCAGGTTTAAAAGGTAACAGAATAGGTATATTGCAGCTAAAAAATGAAAAGTGGTATATATATAAGGTGATTCTTTCGTCTGATATATCAGATAGAGCTTTTGAATATCTTGCTTTTTATTTAAGAGAGTATTTGCAACTGTACCTGCTGGAAAAAGAACCTAAATATATACCGATTTGGCCTCCTTTGGTTAAGCAGGAAGATGAGTACCTTGTAGATGGGACAAATACAAAAGTATATGGTTGCGTGATGTCAGGTAATGATGAGCCCAAAACATATATTTATAATGGCGTCCTGTCTATTCCGCGAGAAATTAAATACAATAATAAATTACTTGCAGTAAATATGGATTCAAATGATATTTTGATAAATGTTGATAGAAAGTATGTTTCGAGTGGAACGAGATTTCGGCAAGCTGCGCATGAGTTGAAGTCAGAGACTATATTGATGGAGCTTGAATATAATTCTAAACTTCTGAAGATAGATCATAAGATGGTTGAACTTGATTCGGTTCCCGACAAAATTGTGGGCCTTGAAAATAAAACTATGTTAATAGTCGAGCCTGACGGAAAAATACAGAAGATCAAGAACAAAGAATTAGAGGTTGATACTAGTTGCTTCAAGCATGGACAAACTATCTATGTTTTGTCTTGTAAGTCATTAAATACGATAATAAAAATAAAAAAAGAAAATAGAGCAAATGTCGGGTGTGATGAAGAAAGCTTATTAAAATATATAGTATTATTTGGTAATGCAGTTAAGTCATTTATACCTATAGATTTGAGAGTTAAATTATTATACACGGAATGGAGAAACAGAAGAGTAAGGGAGTATATGTTTAAATGTATAAGGCAGAATAAGATTTCGACGCCGTTAATTCAAATATTGGAGGGGATGTTAAATGAAGCTATATAAGTCTGATTTACTGGAATTGCTCAGTGAAAAGGAACTGTTAATTGCTTGCAAATATGCAGATATGGAAATACTTTTGGAACCTATGAAGGATGATCCGAAACGGTATGAAAAATATGTGAAAAGACTTGGACGGTTAGACAAAAAATCATCATTAGTAAAGAGTATGTTGCCCAAAATAGCTCGTGATTTATATTTAAAAGGCGATGAGAGATACTGTTCTGCATTAAGTTATGTATTAAACGGCTTAAAAACAATATTTGAAACTGCATGTTCGGCTTGTGATGATATAGATATTTCTCAAATAGCTCAAGATGATGAAGAAAAGCTGATTCATTTATACAAAGAAGTAAGCGATAATTCTCTTGAAGGTTTGCCTTTTGAATTGTACATAGTTTTTTTGAAATTGAAGGGATTGGCTATAAGTGAAGATGAGATGGCAGCTTTAGATAGAGATATTTCTAGGATAATTGAACAGAAAGAGATTCAGAACGAATATAAGAAGGAAACAGATCGATTACTAAAAAAACAAGAAAAAGAAATACTTGCTCAGCAAGAGCAGGAAAAAGATCGTATTATCAAAGAAAAGAAAAAACTGAGTAAAGAAAATACTCAATTAAAAAGTACAGTTGATAAGCTTAATCAGCAGATAATAGATTATAAGCAAAAAGAAGAGAGTGCGCATGAAAAAATTCTGGCAAAATGGGATAGTGAAGCTGCAAAAGAGTATGAAAGGAAATGTAAAGAACAGGAACAAGAATTATCTCGGATATATCGAGAAAAAATAGTTGAGATTAATAAAAAGATTCAAGAAGAAAATGATGCAAAAGTAAAACAACTTGCTGAGGAACTGGAAAAAATTCGTATAAAAAATAGTGATGAACAGCAGTGGCTGAGTAATGAAATTGCGGCATTAAAAAACCAGAAAAACATGTTGCAGGATAATAATGATTCACTATACCAAGAGTTAACCCAGGTACAGGAAGATTTAAATCACTATAAGAATATAGAAAAAGAGTATTATGAAAATATTGAACAGAGAGTTTATGAACAGAAACTGGATGATGCGTTAATTAAGAGATTTCAGCTTTTTTGGGGTACTGGTAGTCAAAGTGTTACTGGAAACGTGAGAACCCAGTCAATAGAAGATATTTATGAATGTAAAGAGTCAATTGACATAAGCGAAACCATAGGATGTGAACCGGCGGAAACCATAGATGATTTTGAAAATGATTTACGATCTAATATAGAACTTTATTTTGAGAATGCGATAGAAATCTCTGCTACGTGTGTCGCTGCTTTATTGTGTCAGAAGGCATTTATTATGGATAAAAGCATAGCACTTATATTAGCTAAATGTATATCTTCAGTAACCGGAGCGGATTTGCCTTATTGTATAAGGATACATGATGCAGCTTCTGCGAATATGGCGGAGATAATAAATAAGATAAATACCCAAAACAACAAAACTATTCTGATTGAGGGAGTATTAAATAAGTACGACGAGGAACTTTTTACTGCAATCTGCTCTGAATGTAAAGATAGATGTTTGATTTTTACCATATCAGACATAGACAATTTAGGATTATTTCCTAAAACAATTTATAATTATGCGATAGTTGTGGATGCTGAAAGGTATTATACATATGAGTCTTCGGAAAAATTAGTAACGGCTGAAAATAATACTAACTTGTTAATAGATGAAATGGATCTGTCAAAGTGCAAAACATATTATGATAGAGTGTTTAGAAAACTTGTCTCTAAGCGTATTATTAACAAAAAGTTATCAATTGATTTTTCAAAGATATTATACGTATATTATATGATAATTCAATCAGAACAGATGGGTGAAGTTATGAGTACTTCCATTTTGAAATGCTGTAAATTAGATACAAATCAGGATGCAGAAAGTATGTTAGTTAAAGCAGGGATAAAGAGATAGAATGAATGAATTGATGAGAGTCATGTCAAATGATATGAAAATAATGAAGTATCCAGGTGAATCCTCATATTGCTATAAGGCTCGATTGATATATTCTGCTATTTGTGAGTGGATGCGTATTTCAACCCAAGATAAATATGGGGAAGATAATAATTCAAAAAGCAAACAATATTTATTAGCCAGATGCTCAGAGGTACTAAGGGGATTTTTGGAGTGTGAACCGGAATGCTTAAAGTGGTTTATAGATGAAGATCAAGTTGATAAGATCATTACAAATTCTGTTCGTAGTATCAGAGAGAAAATGATTTGCGCAGGTGAACTTGTTGAAGTAGGTGAGCATAGACATGTAACAGTACCTCATTATACGACAGTTATCTGTACACCTGGATACTCGAGAATTTATGGATTCCTTAAGGAGAGAGTGAGCGTAAGTATGGTTGGAATAACCAGAATAATGCCCGATAGTAAGGAAGATAAAGGAAGCATTGAGTGCAACCATTATGACATAGGAGAATTTATAGAGTGGGTATATGAAAGAAACGATTTGTCTCTATGTGATGATATAAGCAAATTTGAATTCTTTGATATAAGAGGTAAAAGAATTCCATCTGAATCATGGATTGATAGGCCTAATAAGGATTTGAACAGACATTTGGGTAGAATAACTATAATTAATGGGAGTTACGAATATTGGATTTTAAAATATATGAATGGACAATGGTATGGGAAGGCAATTGAGGGTATATTGCAAGACTATAAAGAAGAGAGACGCATTTTACTGGGCTTGAGGTCTTTGTATGGGACGCGGATACAGGCAGAGGTTGAATATAAATCACCAGTAGTATTACTGAGATTGTTTTGTGGATTGCCATTGAGAGAAGAAATAATATTGGATACATATGCTTGGCCGAGAACAAGATATAATGACAAAGTACGATATGTGGTGCCATGTGAGGTATGGGACTTAATAAGGGCATATTTGAATAAAGATTTGGGAATTGAAATCAGGGAGAGAGGATAAGATATGGATGAATATAGTATTGGAAATACACATGAAGCTTTAAAACATCGCCTTATTGAGTATATAGAAACTGCATACTTTGGGAAAAATGATGAATTGAGGGATCTGTGTAAAAAAGAGCTTGAGGAGCAAGGTGTGTTATGGAAGGAGCCATATATAGAGGCGAATCCAGCGTATAAGACAATTGAAAACGGTATTAATGAAAGCAATAAAATTCCAGATGATATAAAAAAAATACTGGGACGAATGATCGAGGATAAATTAGGGGTATATAGAAATCCATATTGTCATCAGATTCAGGCAATAGAATCGTTTTATAGTGGTAATAACCTTTTTGTTGCGACAGGAACAGGTTCCGGTAAAACGGAATGTTTTATGTGGCCAATGGTTACAAAGTTAATAAATGAAGCTAAGAATCAAGGTATGTCTTGGAGACAGCGTGGCGTGAGAGCAATGATGCTTTATCCAATGAATGCGTTGGTATCAGATCAAATAGGTCGTCTGAGAAGGATGATTGGATCAGAAAAATTTTATGAGATGTTTCATGAGTATACAGGACAAAAGAGAAGACCGCAATTTGGTATGTATACAGGAAGAACTCCATATGCAGGAGAAGCCAAAAGAAATCAGGATACAGAGCTGGCTAAAACATTAAAAAAAAATTTAATTGATCGTGACGAACAAACGATAATGCAATTAAAGACTATGGGAAAGTTCCCGGCAAAGTATAATATTGAGCAATTTATTGATGGATTATTAAAAGGAAAACATGATACTGACTATCGTGATGCAGAGTTGATTACTCGATTTGAAATGCAACAGATTACTCCTGATATTCTGATAACAAATTATTCTATGCTTGAATATATGTTGATGCGTACTGAAGAACAGAATATTTGGAATGACACAAAGGTTTGGCTAAACGAAAGTTCAGATAACAAACTTTTGTTTATTATTGATGAAGCACATATGTATAGAGGCGCAGCAGGGGGCGAAGTAGCATTATTGATCAGGCGCTTTATCAATAAATTAGGAGTTTCAAGGGATAAAATCCAATTTATTCTTACGAGTGCAAGTATTCCACAGAATGCAAATGATAAGATTCAAGAGTTTGTATGTGATTTAACAGCAATTGACAGGGATGAGGATAAGAAAATAGAAATTATTGTAGGAGAGCGTGAAAAACTCGCATATAGAAATTTGATATCAGCTGATCCTTATGCACTTTCGGAATTTAATATTGATCTGCTTCATGGTGAAAAAAAATATGAATCTATAAAAGAAGTGTGCGATATATTAGGATTGGATACTGATAAATGTGATTTTTCTAAAGAAAAGAACATAGAAAATTATCTGTATGAAAAACTTCCTCAAATAGAACAGTTGCTGATTATTATGGAGTGTTGCCGGGGAAAGGCGTGTTCATTTGAGGCACTTTCAGAAAAGGTTTTTCCTGATTGTGAAAAGGACATTTCCCAAAAGGCAACAAGTGTGCTACTTGCTATAGCGCCGATAGCAAAGAATACAGAGGGACAAGTATTATTTCCGTCGAGATTACACATGATGTTTAGGGGAATTCAGGGTATATATGCATGTAGTAATCCCTGCTGTACCCAACGGGATAAGAGTACAAATTTGTCGATTGGCAAAGTATATATAGGTAACCATGAAGATATATGCGAATGTGGGGGAAAAGTATATGAATTACTAAATGACCGATCTTGTGGAGCCATCTTTTTAAAAGGCTATTTTGATGAAACTGAGCCATCAGCGAAGTTTATTTGGAATAAAAAGGGTGACAATTACGAAGATAACTTTAAGGAAATTCATTTTTATGTTATTCCAGACAATGTAACATGTGATAGAAAAGATAATGTGAAAACAGGATGGTTAAATTCGTTTTCGGGGAGATTAGAGGTTGATGATAGTTCTGCAGGAAGCCCTGGGTACTTACATGTTGCATATAGTACAAATTGCCCTAAAGATAATAAATTTGTATATACTTTTAGTTCCTGTCCAAAGTGTAAGAAGAGGCGTTTGCATGTAACTGATTTCGCAACAAAAGGTAATGAGCCATTCTTCCATTTAGTTTCAGAACAATTAATGATTCAGCCACCAGTGATAACAGAAAAAAAGCAATTAGAATTGACACCTAATGCAGGAAGAAAAGTACTGTTGTTTTCGGACAGTCGTCAGAGAGCTGCAACGTTAGCGAAGGAATTAACTGCGGTTGCGGATGAGGATGCCATGAGAAAGGCAATAGCCGTTGCTGCAAAAGAATTAAATGATTGGAATAGGGAAACAGGTAAGGATGATAGTATGGATTTGCTATATGTTTCCTTTTTAAAAGTAGCATTAGAACATAATTTGCGTTTTTTCTATGGTTCAGATGAGAGGGATTTGCATGAACATTTGCAAGAAATGAAGGATACTATAGAAAAAATATCTAGGAGAGGGAGACGTAAATTTGATTATGCGGATTTAAAGAAACAAAAATTTGCTACAGTTCCTGAATTGTATTCAAGCTATTTGCTGAGAATTATATGTAGTAACTTCAGATCGTTTTCTGATTTAGGGTTGTGCTGGATTGAACCATGCAAGACCGATGTATTATATGATGTTTTAGACGATTTGGAAGATGTAGGTGTAAATCTTGAAGAGGATTTTTTCATCAGTTTTTTTGCAGCATGGGCTGCGGAAGTATTAACGGATACATATGCATATGATTATGATATTGTAAGGCAAGTTAGGAGAGGAATAACAAATATTGTGCGTTTTGGTCTTGCACCAGACGGGAAGCTGCCTACTAGATATGAGAAATTATTTGAAGAAAATAACATTGACAAGAAGAAACAAGCACATATATATAAAGCATTGCTGAAATTTACACAAAAAGGCAAAGATGATAATGAAAATTATTATTTAAATCCTAGTCTTATAAGTTTGAAATTTGATGCGAGCCATTCATGGTATAAATGCCCAAATTGCGGCAGAGTATTTCCGTTTACATTATGGGGTAAATGTGTATGGTGTTGTGAGGGAAAACCTATTAGGATGAAAGAAAGCGAATTTGAAGGCCTGGAGTTCTGGCGTCAGCCAATCTTGGATGCAGTTGCAGGTAAGAAGGATGCACTGATGACCAGGATCAATACGGAAGAACATACAGCACAGTTATCACATAAAGATCAAAGAATTGATATGTGGTCAACAACGGAAGAATATGAGCTTAGATTTCAGAATGTATATATTGATGATAAGGGACCTGTTGATGTACTTAGTTGTACTACCACAATGGAGGTGGGTATTGATATTGGTTCATTAACAGCTGTGGGATTGCGAAATATCCCCCCTATGCGTGAGAATTATCAGCAAAGAGCTGGACGAGCTGGACGACGGGGATCAGCGATTTCTACGATTGTTACTTATACGGATAATGGACCACACGATAGTTATTATTTCAATAATCCAGAAAAGATCATTGCAGGTGAACCGAGGTACCCTTCAATAGATATGCATAATCAAAAGCTTATTTATAGACATATGAATGTAGTATATTTTTCGGATTATCTTGATAAATATTGTAAAGCCGCAAATACAATTGGAATAATTGATTTTATAAATAATTACTACGATGAATTCTGTGCTTATATTAAAAACAAGGTTTTTTCAAAGGAGAGATTAGATGGGTTGATACCATCTCTTATGCAAAACAATTTGAAGGAACAAAAGACAGAATTACTTTGGGCTTTGCAACATTTGAAATATAAAGTAGATGAATTTAATGAGGATTATTATGACTCTAATGATAATGAGAAGAAACTTTTGGATGTAATGTTAGAAGAGGGGATATTTCCTACGTATTCATTCCCGAGAAATGTAGTTGGTTTTAGTATTGAAAATGCAAACGGATCAAAAATTGAACAAGAGCCTGATCGTTCTTTGGATATGGCAATAAGTGAATATGCACCAGGGCGACTCATTGTTGTAAATAAAAAAACATACAAATCAGGTGGAATTTATAATTTCCATTCAAAATTTAAAGAAGAGGACAGAGAACATCCGGCAAGGAAATATTTTGATAGTAATGAATATAGCAGAATGATTTCATACTGTGAAAATAGGTCTTGTAATTGGGTAGGCGATTTGATAAGCGGGAATATATGTCCATTTTGCAAACATGATTCCATAAAAGTACAACGATTAGTCAAACCATGGGGATTCGCACCTATCGGGGGTACAAGTATTAGAGAAGCCCAAGCAGAGGCTGAGATGTCGTATGCAGAATTACCAAGTTATGCTTCTCCTATAAAAGACGAGGAAATGTTACAATCAATAGAATATCCGTTGATTAGATATGGAAGATTAGTAGATCAGCCATTAACTATTTTAAATCAGGGTCCAGAATCAAAGGGATTTACTATGTGCACTGAATGTGGAGCGGCGGTTCCTGGGGATGATATAGCTGCATTACAAAAAATATCCCAGCCATATAGACACCCACATATTAAAACAAAATGCACTCACACACCGGACAATGTTATAAATGCGTTTTTAGGACATCGCTTCATGACTGATATGGTTTTGATTGAAATAACATTATACAACGACGTAATAAACACAGATTATGATGCAATGTGGATAAATAGTGCAGCACAAACGCTAACAGAGGCAATGGTATTAGCTGCGGGGCAGTTGCTTGATGTTGAATTTAGCGACTTAAAAGGTGGATATCGGTTAAGAAATGATAAAGATAAGGTTTTTGTAGATATATTTTTATTTGATAGTTTATCAAGCGGAGCTGGGTATAGCTCTATGTTAGCCGGTAGACTTCATGATTTGTTAGATCAAACAGAAATGGTTCTGAAATGTAAGAATAATTGTTCTACCGCATGCCATGATTGCCTTAAGCACTTTTGGAATCAACGAGTTCAAGATATTCTTGATCGACATGCTGCAAAACAATTATTGGATTGGGCAAAAAAAGAAAAGATGGCGGATATAATTCCGTATGATAGGCAATGCAATTTGATAAAAGGAATAAAAGAAAATGCATTAGTTGACGCAAAGTTCAATATTGTTTTTGAGAATAGCAGAATATATGCTGTTAACAAAGATGGTAATAAACGTGAAATATATGTTTATCCAGCAATGTGGCGGAAAAATAATGCTATGATACCAACTGGATGTATTGCTATATCTGACAAGCAGCTGATTAATTCTATGCCGACAGCATATAGTGCTATAAGAGTGGGAGTGATGTGATGGAGGTATAATTAACAAATGTATATGGTTAATTGAGCTGTTGTAATGATTGTTTTAATATATATGAATGATAAATAAGTTATCATACGAATTATTGTTTTATCATAAGGGATTTTAACTGGAGGCGGTGTGATATGAACAGGTTGTTTAAAGTGGCGATGTTTTTTAGTGCATTTATCCCATTATGGATAACAGTCTTTTTTTTAGATGTAATAAGTATTGTGGATGAGTCAAATAGCAATGTGGGATCTGAAATCATTGGAATATGTGGCATAGTTATTGGTTTGGTTTTATCAGCAATAATTATATTTTGCTCGATGAGGGGATTGCAAGATCGAGATTATCAAAGATATAAGATATTGTCTGTGGAACAGAAAAATGGAATGACGTCAGAGTTTTTATTATCGTATATCCTTCCGTTGTTTGCGTTTGATTTTACAAAGTGGTCTAGTGTAGTAGGATTTTTGATATATTTTTTGATTTTGGCATTTTTATGTGTCAGAAATAATAATGTGTATGCGAATTTACTGTTTGAGGTGAAAAAGTATAGGTTTTATACCTGCGAAATGCAATGGGTGGCAGAGGCGGAGGCAACTCCGATTCCAATGATGGTTATTAGCAAAATGCCTTTAAATGCCTATAAGGGAAATACAATTGAAGTTGCCGCACTTAATAAGCCTTTTTATTTAGGTAAATGAAATAGGTGATGACGAAGGAACTTCGCAAAGATCATCATCAAGCATGTTGTTTTTTATTTTGCCACAAATTGCAAGGGTGAAATTTTTGGCATTTGTGGGATCCCTCAGATCAAATTTACCGGTAGTTGGGTTGACAGGAATATGAAGACATTTTTTTAATATGTCTTTATATTTCTGTTTCTTTAGTTTTTTTACTATTTCCGGGTTGTATGTAATGAATTTTTTTGGATTCTGACCGGAAGTAGCAAATACTTTATATGCATCAATGTTATCAACAATATTAGCTATCTCTAGTTCTTGAAGATGTTTTTTGCATACAATTCTATGAGAATATTCCATGTTAAAAATACTTTCAAAGTTGTTGTTTATTGAATAGAGAATGTCGTCTACAATTAGAATATCAAAGCACTTGCCAAATTGAACAAGAGGCTCAGTTGTTTCTGCAATTGTATTATTTCTAGTTGAAAAAATAGGAAGCCTTTTTTTGAATGAAATGACTGGATTTTTTTGAGCCAATAAGTAAAGATTTTTATTATCGCCATCAAAATTCTTATATCTTCCTGTAAAAACATATCCATTTGCTGAAATGTCTTTTAAAGAGATGCTATCATCACTACTATTAATATGATTAATTAATGAAGTCCAACTTGTTTTAATAAGTGTACTATTGACATAGAGTTTTTCGGTTGTGTTTTTTGGATTTTCAGCAGTGTATTCCAAAATGCGATTTTGCTTTTTGACAACATCTAAAAACACATCACACATTGAAGTGATGATATTGCTCATCAATTCAACAGATGCAAAATTAATGTCGTAACAGATGTGTTCATTAGGATTTTTTTTGTGATTATATTCTATCAAATGTGAGTTCCAATGAGTTATTTGTTTCGCTGTGTTAATTGCAGATGTTATTTTTTGTATCGACATGTGGTACCTCCTATATATTGTATATGCTTTGTTAATTATACCATATATAGAAAGAATATCAAATATATTATTATAGAAAAGTGGAAAATAGGAATAGAGAAACGTTGGACTTGGCTAGACAACAAGTTATAAATTAAAGTACTTTCTTAAAGCAATCTCCTCACCTTTGGACATAGGTGGGGAGCCTTACTACTTCGCTTAACAAAGACAACAAGATGACAGGAAAAAACAAAAATTGTTTTTATAATAAAATGTAGAAAAAACTAATGATATATTGTATACTATAATTGTAGTTGTAATTGTATATACAAAGGAGGGGTTTTATGAGTGATACAATTAAAGGGGCGATAATTGGAGCGATAATTACAACAGTAGGTTCAATTCTCGTTTTTTTTCTGGGCAACTTTTCGACTCAAGCTACTATTGAAAAAAAGACTGTCGAAACATTATCTGAATATTTTGATTCGGTGGATAAGGACATGTCATTTAAACAGGCGTTACAAACAGTATATGAAGATGCTAGATATAAAGATGATGAAATAAGCAAATTAAACCAACAAAATGATGAACTTAAGGGTGAAATATCAGATACGCCTCAGTTTGAATTTAAAAATCCATCTCTCGTATCCGATGGGTTAAAGATTCAGGATGCTGTAAATAAATCTATAATAGTAGTTGACAATAACAATTACTATTCTGAGGGTATTTTAAATTTGATTTTAGGAAATAAGTTATTATATGACTCCAGTCAAAATGTAGTGTTTTATAATGCAAATGGGGAAAATGTAACTGCTGAAACAAAAATTGATTTGTTTGATACAGATGTTTTGTACGACGGGAAATGTTATAATAAATATCTTCCTGTGGATGGAAGTACATTTTCGATGGGAAGTAGCACATATAATAAGGGTTTTGTAATATATGATGATCATTCAATTTTAGGGGCAGGAGATGGGTATGCTTTGTTTGATTTGCAAGGAAAATACTCAAAAATAACATTTGATATTGGAAGGACTAATAAAAGTCAAAAAGTAGATGTTACATTAAGGGTTTATTTGGATGGTGAATATTATGAAGAATATTCGTTAAGTGCGGAATCTCCACCTGTTCAATTGGAAATAGGATTAAATTATGCAAATAATATGAAACTGGAGATAGTTGGAAAACAAAGCACTGAATATGGTTTTACTAATGTTTTTTTGCATTATTAGTTGTTTGTTATAAAGTTTCAGTAATGATAATGTGCGTCAATGTCGGAGGTCGATTTATATGTCAAAACTAAAAGCCTGGAAATATGACGATGAATATATAAGTTACATTGCAAGCGGGGAGTCGGCAGCGGTATTTGTAGTTAGAGATATAGTAAGCTCAATTGATACAAAGGGAAAATGGATAGATGTGATATCTTTGAATACATATGAGAAAAGAGGAGCAGGAGACAGAAAAGCATTTAATTGGATAATTGTTGAATTGTTTCCAAGAAAAATAAATCCTAAATATGATAAGCTTGATCCGGCAAACAATAGATACTTGACTTGGGTTACTGCAAGTAGGGATATTGAAGAACAACGGCAGAAGGGTTATCATGGTGATAAATATCTTGTACTGTGTGATCTATATGACGAGAACAAGAATACATATAATGTGCGTACCATAATGGGGAGGAAATATTGGGAGCCTGTGGATGTGTATAGACCTATAACCATTAAAGATAGGGTGCCTCCAGTGTGGAGATATAGAATTAAAGCAGTAAAGAAAGTTAATGCCCGACAGGTAAGATATATTCAAGATCATGAGTATGAACTTGAAGAAAAGATAAGGGAAAATGGGAGACCTACGCTAGAAATACTGGGAGTACAAGTAGAAAAATTATAAATTAGTTTGATAAACTTATTAAGCCGCCAGATTTTAAGAAATTGGCGGCCTGATTTTGTTATGGCAACGAGTCAAGTGTGACATGCTTGCTTTAGTCAGAAAATCCCAACAATACATAGATATTTATGTTATACTGTATGAAAGGTCAGTACAGTGATAGCAGGAGGAAGACAAATGCTGCTTATAGGAGCGAGGATTCAGGAATATAGGAAGAAAGCAGGATTGAGCCAGGAGGAATTTGCAGAGAAGATCGGCGTCAGCAGACAGGCGGTGTCCAAGTGGGAGCGGGATAAGGCGTATCCTGATCTGGACAGGCTTGTGTGCATATGTGAGATTTTGGATGTCCAGGTTGGCGAGCTCATATATGGGAAGAGCGGGCAGGCAGATGAACCCGGGGAGGCGGCTCAGGAAAGGGGAATTGCAAATAACACAGTGCATATGAGGAACTTCAGGGGGAAGTGCAGACTGGCAAGACTGAGGACGGTATTTGCCATTTTAGCTGCCTGCTGTGTTTTCTGTATGGTGGTGTTGACGGTGCTTATTGTGAGAAAAGAGTGGGGCACCCATCAGGATAAAAATGGAAATGTCCGAGTGGAAAAAGTGTATCGCCAGTATACAAAGGCTGATCTGGGATATATTGATGACAATGGACGTCGGGTTGTGGATACGGTTTGGCTTGATGTTCCGGGGATAAGGGATGGAGATTATCTTGAGCTTTATACCGGAGCTGACAATGATAGCATGTTCCTTAATTACAGATCATCAACTATTATTGCTACGTCAATAGTCGTGGCAGTATTTATAATTTTGCTGGTTCTCACAATGCTTGAAATTAGGAGAATGAAAAAGGAAGATATGCTTCATATCGTACTTGAGGATAAAACTGCCGATGAAAAGATATAAGAAAATAATTTATGTGATTTTGATGATCTGCATACTGGTGGGCTCTGTATTTGCCGCACTTGATTTCATGGGGGTCGTTGATCTGAATACCATCAATGCGAAGTTCGGTGAAGATAAGTCAGCAACAGAGAATGAGACCAACACCAACAAACCCGAACCCTGGCATATAGTGTTCAAGGGCTATGCTTTTTCTGTGGAGCCTGTTGGACTGGCAATCATACATGAAAGCGGCTGCATTAACATAAGAAGCTGTGATGAATATCTCATACAGATTGATGTGGAGGATGGCACTGCGGAGGAGTTCTGGAATGGCAGAGATGATCGTGTGAAGAACATGGAGGATTCTGGTTATGTGATAGAACTTGCTCCGGAGAAGGTTGAACTCCAGGGAAGGGAGTACATCAGATATATAATCAGCCTTGCAAATGAGCGAGGTGCGGATGTTGATAATACCTATTTCTATGTGCTTGTCTCTGACACCGGGGATGATCAGCGTTTCTTCACTGTTATAAAGTTTGATGGAATTGATATTGCTTCTTTAAATGTGAAGGAAAAGGATGGGATCTACGAAAAGGCTGTTGATGAAGTCACAGCTATTGTTGCCGGTGCAGTGCCTACTGACGAGACAAATGACATGGCAGGCTCATATTGGCAGGAAACACAGCCTGTTGATACAGAGAACTCTGCAACCGATAAAGGTAACAATATAGATGTGGACAATATTACAAATGAAGATACTACAGTATCATACAAGCTTCCGGAAGGCTATATTCTTACAAGTGACGACCTGTCGGGCAAGAAGTATTATTCGAAAAATGATAAGATTAATGTGATGATATCTGTAGTGCCGTACACATGGATGACTGCAGCTGACATGGCAGAAAGAGAGCGCGGAGCCGGAATTTCAAAGGTTATAAAGTCAGGACAATATGAAGTAAGTGGAGTGACCTTTTACTATTATACCTATTCGATTCTATATATCAGGGGCGGAAAAAGAAGCATTACATATCATTTTAAGGGGTACGCTGATTTGAAAAATGGGGATATATATTCTGTATATGGATTCGCAGATGGTAATCCGGCGGCAATGGAACCGGATACTTACGCAGATTTTATGAAGATCAACATGGAATGATTTGGGTTGACTGGTTGGCTTGGAACCTTAAATATGCTATAACATCAAAATACAATATTTTGACTTTGAAAAGGTGACAAAACAACGACAAAACTCCTGATAAATACCATTTCGCAGCTTCTGACACCAACAGTTGCCCGGTTGCAACCGATTATGACTTGATATGATCCGGGTTAATCCTTAATAATTAAACCACTATGTTTATATTTTAAGGAGGATCAGATTTTATGAGAAACAAAAAAGTGGTGCTTGCAGGTCTTATTGCTGCCTTGATGGGAATCTCTCTGGTGGGATGTGGAAGCAGTAATGATGTTAAAAAAAATGTGGCTGAGACAGAACAGGTGACAGAAACGGAGACAGAGACAGAGGACACAGATGATGTGACTGATGCTTCGTCTGAGGAAGAAACGGACACAGAGGCTGCCAGTGAAACTACAGAATTTACAATTCCTGTATATGAGGATTTTACATTGGCTCCGGGGCTTAGCGAGAAGTACGTGGATATGGACAATCGTTCATTTGTATATAATGGAAAGAAATTCACTTTAGGAGAGTCTACACTTAAGGATCTTGTAGACGGAGGAATACCATTTAATGAGAATGACCTTAACAACATTGGAAACAACGTAAATAAAAATTATGAAACTGATAGATATAGTGCAGATATCAATGATTATGTTACAATGCAGTTTAAGTTTGGTAATTTTACTGACAGTGAGCAGAAGGCTGAGGACTGCGTGCTGACATATGTAAGATATTCTCATTTGTATGTGCCACAGCCGGATTATGATGAATCTTTAAATGAAGAGATCAAAGAGATGATGCTTGATGGAGCAAAGAAGGTCAGCTTTTCATTCCCTACAACGATCACCAAGGATCAGCTTCTTGAAAATAGTAGTGAAAACGCAGTTGTAGATGGAAAAAATGTAAGCTATCAGGTGGACTCAGAGGTTTATATGGGTTCAAGTGGCTATGGATTTGAATTTAATGATGTTACAGGTCAGCTCAAAGAGTTTCATATGTCCTGGCTTCCATAAGCATAAAAAGTGGTAGAAAAATATAAAGTTTCACATTTTGCATATAGCAAGTACGATATAAAATATCTATAATAATAGGCAGGCAGTTGCTCATGACATGTGCCAGGGTTAAGGGATATGTCATCAAGAATTGTCTGCCTTTTGTTATACAAAATACTAAAGAGCCAAATTATGCATAAAAAGGATAGCACGATTCACTTTATGAGCCGGGGCTGTTTCCATTACAGCGGCTACAAGTTCCACCAGTGGTTTTATATGATATGGATGGAGAAAATGATCGGAGTCCACAATCCCGACGTTGTTTCAATGGAGATATCGTGATAAAATAATGCGAGTGTCGAATTTTAAATGGCTTGATGTTCAATTTTGGGAGGAAATTTTATGAATAGGATTGTGTTGGAAGGATATGTAGTGATTTCAGTCATGATCGCTATCACAGATATTTTGCTGGCAATCCAGTCTGTGAAGAAGAATAAGACCACAGGAAGATTTCTGGGATTGGCTTGTGCCGCTGCAGCCTTAGTAGATATCAGCTATCTCATCAGTATCATAAGCAAGTCTTATCTGAACATGTCTATAATGTCAAGTGTATATTTTGTGGGCATAGACTTTATGTTGGTGTGCCTCTTGATGTTCACAGTATATTTCACAAAAGGAAGATTTTCAAAGTATGGCAGACTGGCTGTAGGATTCTGTTATTTATATTCATTTTATGAGCTGGTGATATTTGCAATAAATCCATTCAAAGAGATTGCCATAGGCTATGTGGAGCGCGATACATTCATAGCCGGATATATATATCATATGAAGCCTCTTTATTACATGCATTTGTTATTTTCCTATGCACTTGTTGTGATAGTGCTGTTCCTTCTTGTAAGGAAGATGTGCAGGATACCAAGAGAATACCGTTCCCAGTATAGCTGTGTTATCATCGGGATCGCCATGATCGTACTGGTGAATGGCGTGTTCCTGTTCCTTCCGGGAAACAATGTGTATAACCTGCTTGATTACTCCATCTGCGGATACAGTCTGATCTCATTTCTGATTTATTGGAGCTGTTTCAATTACTCCACTCATGGAATGTTAAATAAGCTTAAAACCTATGTATTTGAAAACGTTGGTCAGGGCATAGTTCTGTTTGATTACGAGGAACATCTTATCCTTCACAACGAGAGAGCCGATTATTTCCTGGGAGAAAAGCTCTTAGGCAAATGTGAAAATCTCGGTGATTTCCTTGCAGCATACAACCTGTCGGCAAATCTCGCCACTGAGGATGACAGTTTTTCACTCCAATGTTATATAAAATCAGACAATGAGGAGCGTCCACTCAGATGTGATGTTAGGAGGCTTGACAATGAAAAGGGAAGAAAACTAGGGCAAATGTTTGTATTCTCCGATATTGCTCTGGAGACAGATATGCTTACCGGATTCCAGAAATGGGAGAGCTTTAAACGTCTTGCCATAGAAGAGAAAGATCACTTTACCTTCCCTGTAGGAGTTGCCATATGTGATATAAATAGTCTTTCAACAATTAACAGTACCCTTGGTAATCAGGCGGGAGACAAGGAGATCAGGACACTTTCGGATATTATACGCAGATGCTTCCCCGAGAGGACATATTATGTTCGTGGAACTGATGCCAATCTCATTGCACTGTGCAGTAAGAGTAGTGAAGAGGAAATGTTTAATTGCCTCTCCAAGGTAAGGAAGCTTTATGCTGGAAGTATCCAGTATGCGGTAAGTGTGGCAGGGAGTGCAAGCCAAAACATAACCGATGTCATTCAGGACGCAGCTCGTGCTATGCGTGCCAAGAAGCTGGTGGATTACAAGTCCATACATTCAGATATGCTCGCTTCACTGATCAGGGCGCTTGAGGAGTGTGACAGTGATACGGAACATCACGTTCGCAGAACACAGAGGTCGGGAGCAGAACTTGGCAAGAGGATCGAGCTTACGGATATTCAGCAGAGTAAGCTGGCACTGCTTTGTCTGCTACATGACATTGGTAAGATAGGGGTTCCCATGGAGATCCTTAACAAGCCTGGTAAGCTTACGGATGAAGAGTGGAAGATAATGCGTTCCCATGTTGAGAAGGGATATGAAATTGCAAATAGCAATACTGAGCTTAAGCAGATTGCAGAGGAGGTGCGTCACCATCATGAAAGATGGGACGGAAATGGTTATCCTGATGGACTCAGCCGAGAAAGTATTCCGATACTTTCAAGAGTTATTGCAGTTGTTGATGCCTTTGATGCCATGACAAATGATCGGTCTTACAGAAAAGCCATGTCAATTCCAAAGGCTCTGGAAGAATTAAAGAAAAATGCCGGCACCCAGTTTGATCCATATATAGTGGCAGAATTTATCAAGCTGGTTTCCGAGAATTATACAGCAGAGGACACAGAGGAAGATACAGAAAAAGTTGAAAATACTGAGCGGAGGCAGCTTATGGGGGATAGTACCGATGGTGAAAATATTCCCAATACTTCAAATGTCCATAATGTGCAGTACAGCAGATATCTTCTTGATATGTTCAACAATATAATTTCTGTGGACGATAATTTTGAGGTGCTTACCGGTTACACCAGAGAAGATGTAGAAAAAGGAATGAACCAGCAGGATCTTATTCCGGAGGAAGAACGTACGGAGTATCTGTGTCAGACCGCTGCAAATCTTGCAAAAAGTACATTTGTATTCCAGGAGCACAGAATACGCCGGAAAAATGGAAGCGACATATGTGTGTTGTGTTACGGAAGGAAGTTTTATGATTCAGCTATAAAAGAAGACAGGATGGAGATTATTATTACAGATATTTCAAAGACGTATTCAATGAAGGTTCTTACAGATGTGGAGCAGAATAAGGCTGAAGCGAGACTCAGAAACTGGGAGAGCACATATCGTTCAGATTCACTTACAGGCCTATTGAATCATGCAGCATTCAGAAATGACATGGAGATGAAGCTGCTTGCAGGGGATTCAATAGTTATGATGATAATGATGGATGTGGACAGGTTCAAACAGTACAATGACACTTACGGTCATCACAACGGAGATAAGTATCTGGTTCTTGTGGCACAGGCACTGCTTATGTCATTAAGAGATGAAGATTATGCATGCAGGATGGGCGGCGATGAATTCGCAGCGATGTTGTTCTTCGAAAAAAATATTCCTGACAAAGCAATAATGGAGAGAGCACAGCAGATATTCGATAAAGTTAATCTCACTGTGAAATCTACAGAGGGATGTTCCGGTATATCCATGGGCGCAGTAATAGCTAAAACAGAGGTGACCTTTAATCAGTTGTATGAAGAGTCAGATAATGCACTCTACAGTGCAAAGGAAAAGGGAAGAGGCAGAATTGTGGTTGTGGGGCATGGACAGAAAGCATAAATCATAAAAGGGCAGAAAGGTTATAAAATTCAGAAAATTGGTCAGGAGAAGAAAAAATATACAATCCATAAACATCAAATAAGTGAATATGGAATTCACAATGTAAAGGTGCATTTTCAGTGTTATACGAAACAAACATAAGAAGATGCACCTTTTATTTTCTTAAAAAATCCCCGCATAAAATCAAATAAAAGAAAGCTCAAAGGGATAGTAATTACCCCGGCAGTGGTTATAATTAATGGTGATATGCAGATATAAGTATGTAGATCTTTCTTTGGGGATCTGATGAGATAACCAGGCTGACGAGTTGGATTTCCTATGAAAGCCTGGCATGTCAATCAGGAGGATATTATGAATATTTTTGATATAGTGGGACCTGTAATGGTAGGACCTTCAAGCTCCCACACCGCAGGTGCGGTAAAGATAGGATATGTGAGCAGAAAGCTGTTGGGGGAGGAAGTAAAAGAAGCACGGATACTGCTTTATGGCTCATTTCTCACAACAGGTACGGGTCACGGAACCAGAAAGGCACTGGTTGCAGGACTGTTAGGCATGAAGACCGATGATATAAGGATACCGGACGCCATAGAGCTGGCAGAGAAAGCAGGCATGAAGATAGAATTCGGCGAGGCACAACTGAAGGAGGCACATCCCAATACTGCCCAGCTGTTCCTTACCGGTGTATCGGGAAGAACCCTTGAGATAATAGGACAGTCCATTGGCGGTTCCAGGATAAATATTGCTGAGATAGATGGAATAGAGACCAATTTCTCCGGGGAGTATCCTACGCTGGTTGTTCACAATCTGGATCAGCCGGGACATGTCTCGGAGGTCACATCCATGCTTGCCCACAAGGGGGTAAATATAGCTTATATGCAGCTTTACCGTTCAAACCGTGGCGGCGAAGCAGTAATGGTTGTTGAATGTGACCAGGAAATACCGAGAGAGGGAATTGAATGGCTTGAGAAGGTAGAGGGCGTGAAAAAGGTCACATATCTGTCAAAATTATAGGTTTGTGAGCCGGTCAAATAATGATCATGTCAGGTTTTAGATTAAGGAGATTGGGTGTATGATAACATATCAGAATATTAAGGATATACAGAAGCTGTGCAGGGAAGAAAAGCTTGAATTTTGGAAGGTCGTAGAACTGGCGGACGCAGAAGAAAGGGGCGTGCCCGAAGAAGAGTCATTTGACATGATGAGTGAGATGTACAAGGCAATGGAACTGGCGGACACCTCCTATGACGGCAGTCTCCGGTCAGCGTCAGGACTTGCAGGCGGAGACGGTGAGAAGCTCCATAGATACAATGAAGAAGGGAAGAATATATGCGGCCCGTTTATCTCCAAGGTTATGGAGAAGGCGATAAAGATGGGCGAGTCAAATGCCTGCATGAGAAGAATAGTTGCGGCCCCGACTGCTGGCTCATGTGGTGTTATTCCGGCCGTGTTTCTTACGGCAGGTGAAGAGCTTGGGATAGACCATGAGCAGATGACTAAGGCCATGTATGTGGCTGCGGGAGTAGGTGCAGTTATAGCGAAGAATGCATCCATAGCCGGGGCTTCCGGCGGATGCCAGGCAGAAATCGGTTCTGCCAGTGCCATGGCGGCAGCAGGACTTGTAAGTGTTATGGGCGGCGATCATGAGGCAATCGGGGACGCGGCAGCATTTGCCCTGAAGAACATGTTGGGTCTTGCCTGTGATCCGGTGTGCGGCTTTGTTGAAGTTCCCTGTGTGAAGAGAAATGTGGCAGGTGCAGTAAATGCAGTGACCTCAGCCCAGATGGCACTGGCAGGCATAAGGAGTGCCATACCTGTTGATGAAGTGATCGACGCAATGAGGCGGATTGGAAATGATATGTCTCCGACCATCAAGGAAACCGGGCTTGGTGGACTGGCAACGACACCTACTGCGGTGGAGATTGGGAAGCGGATGTGATTAACTTTGTAAAAAATGATTTTGTTAAAATTGATTTTAACAAAACTGATTTCAATAAAATATTTACTAAAAATATTAGAGAAACTAAATTTATCAATTATATTTTCAGGAGCAACATGGAAACAATAACAGGACTTATAATGATAAACATCATAGGCTGCCTTTTCTTCATAAAAGGCAGGGCAGATAAAGATAATATGATGGCAAGGGTAACGTTGGTAAGTGTATTTACTGCTATCCTTGCTGTTACCATGACGTTAAAGTTTGGTAGCACAGGTGAGATCGACGGATGGGATTTAAGGTTCTGGCGGGCATACGCAGATAACAGTATATTGATATGGTATACCCTTATCATAAACGCTGTTTCTTTCGTAGTCTTTGGAGTGGACAAATATAAGGCGGTGAAGGGACGATATCGTATCCCGGTGGCTGTGCTCATTTACCTTGCATTTGCAGGTGGTTCTGTAGGAACTGCGGTGGGAATGGTGCTGTTCAGACATAAAATAAGAAAGAACTACTTTGCTGCGGGGGTCCCAATGATAATTGTAATGCAGATACTGCTTATGGTGTGTGGGCTCAATTGGGGGTAAAAAAGTGCAAATTATTTATCCACCCTGCTGATAAAATAGTCACAACAGGTTGGAAAACATAGCAAACCAATAAACCGAAAAAGACTGTCAAAAGGTTTACCTTTTGACAGTTTTTTCATGCCTAAATTATATGCCATATTCTGGCAGATTTCAACCACATAAATCCACAAACAGGAAAAATTAATAGACACAATACCAAAATGTGTATAAAAGCCATCTTCATTTTATAAAAAATTAGTCCTCAAAACACCACTGTCAAAAGGTAAACCTTTTGACAGTAAAAATTACTGTGTCAAGTTTTGTGTAAAAACTTGATTTAATGGACTTGAGTTCAAAAAATGGGAGGATGAGAGATGAAAAGGACTTTTATTGCAACGGCGTTATCATTGGCGTTGGGGCTCAGCAGTTTTGCACCTGTAGTACCTGTAAATGCAACAATGGAACAGCCGGGAGCAGGTGAGGTGGTTCAGGCAGAGACTTTGACTGCTACAGGATCAGATTCCGTTGGGACTGCGGGGGAAGAGGATAACAGGGTTCAGTTAAGTTCCGAGAATTTCCCTGATGATAATTTCAGACAGTTTCTGACGGATGAATTTGATACAGATGGGGACGGCTGGGTAAATATTGAAGATGTAACTGACATAAATTGCAATAAAAAGCAGATAAGCTCTCTTAAGGGAATAGAATTGTTTTCAAAATTACATCGTCTTTACTGCGACGAAAATAATCTGACCAGCTTAGATGTAAGTAAGAACAAGAACTTGTGGGCTATGTCATGTCAGTGGAATAGTATCAAAAGTCTTGATGTAAGTAATAATACAAAATTAACGGTGCTGCTTTGCGGAGACAATGAGATCACCAATATAGACTTAAGTGAAAATACCAAATTGGAACAGCTATACATATATAGAAACAATCTGGTTTCATTGGATGTAAGTAAGAATATCAAGTTGTTCGTTTTAATGTGCCATCAATGTAATCTTAGTAATCTTGATATAAGTAATAATAAAGAGTTGAAAATACTGTATTGTCAGGACAATAATCTTGATGTTTTAGATGTCAGTAACAATACAAAGCTGACACGTATATGGTGCAGCCAGAATAAACTCACTTATCTGGATGTCAGTGCAAGCCCGTTATTGGAAATGCTGAAGTGTGAGGACAATAACATACATAGGCTTGATCTTAGCAATAATACCAAATTAAACAAATTAAACTGTTCAAATAATTGCCTGGAGAATGAGGATTTTTCATACCTGGATCAGACTTCACTTGAGACATATGATGTCAGCGGACAGAAGCATGGTTACGCAAAGGGGGTGTATCAAGGCAAGGCAGCAAGCTGCACGACCTCAGGTCTCACTGAGGGGGAATATTGTACCGAGTGTGGCGTGACCGTTATACCTCGTAAGGTTATTCCGGCGAAGGGACACGAGGAGGTAGTAGATGAGGCAGTAGAGCCAACCTGTACCGAGAATGGTCTTACAGAGGGAAAGCATTGCGATGTGTGCGGTGAGGTTCTTGTGACACAGAAAGATATTCCTGCAAAAGGACACGAAGAAGTAATAGATGAGGCGGTAGAGCCAACCTGTA
>ERZ1035032.359-NODE-359-length-38445-cov-11.957541_pt1 | contig 38445 bp, 54 predicted proteins | sample MGYA00520693_ERZ1035032 | MGnify/ENA primary metagenome ERZ1035032 (study PRJEB33766, sample SAMN09781740) | gut metagenome | biome: gut microbiome | host: Homo sapiens | place: Madagascar | study: EMG produced TPA metagenomics assembly of the PRJNA485056 data... | reverse complement strand
CGCCAACACCGGCGACTGGAGCGCAGCCACCAACACCGGCAACGGTAGCGCAGCCACCGTTGATGGAAAGGAGTCTATTGCAATCGTCACCGGAGTTGATAGTAAGGCATCCGGCGCCATTGGATGCTGGCTCGTCCTAACCGAGAGGGGTGGCTGGAACGGTGATACTTTCCACATTAAAGAGGTGCGAGCTGTAAAGGTAGATGGTGAGATTATAAAACCTGGGGTATTTTACAAACTGGAAAATGGGGAGGTCGTGGAAGCATGAACCCATACGATATCCCGGATAGGCCCATCCCGAGCTGGGTGGATAACTACAATGATAAGCCGCACATCTGCCCGGAGTGCGGCTGCGAGATCAACGAGACCATTTACATTAAGGACGGCATGGTCATTGGCTGCGAAAACTGTGTTAAGCGTTTTGACGCCAGCGATGCGGATGCTGACAGGTACTTTGATGAAGAACCAGACAGATATTAAGGGGGAGCTATGGAGAACTACTTTCGAGAATTGAACAGCATCAACTGCTCTGACAAGACAGAGAAGAAGAATGGCCTTACATACCTTTCCTGGGCATGGGCCTGGGGAGAAATCAAGAAGCTGCACCCGGATGCCACCTATACCATCTACGAGGATGCTAACGGCCTGTTTTACCACACAGACGGTAAGACCTGCTGGGTTAAGACTGGCGTAACCGTCAACGGCATTGAGCACATCGAGTATCTGCCGGTCATGGATAACCGCAACCGCTCAATCCCGGCCAGTGATGTTACCTCATTCGATGCCAATAAGGCAATCCAGCGTTCCCTTACAAAAGCCTGTGCCCGTCATGGCCTTGGACTGTATATCTACGCTGGCGAGGACTTGCCGGAGGGCGCAGAAAGAGAACCGGAGCCTACCGAGTATTGCATCGACTGCGGGCAGCAGATCACCGGTATCAACAAGCGCAACGGGGAGTATTGGCCTGTAAGCGAGATCGCAGCCTACAGCGTCCAGCGGTTCGGCCGCAAGCTGTGCCCGAACTGCCAGAAGATAGCCTTTGCCGCCGAAAAGGAGGCCGAGAAGAATGAAAACAAGACTCCGGTTTGATTCTGCCGACTGGACAAGAGACCGGAACGGCTACGGCATCACCCTGTATACCAAAGATGCCGCAGCCGCCCAGGCTTTCCTTGATGAGATGAAGCCAGGCAAGATGTACGCCGCCGAACTAAAGGAGCACCACGAGCGCAGGAGCCTTTCGGCCAACTCGTACCTGTGGGCACTCCTTGATGATCTGGCCTTTACCCTCTCCACCCAGGCGGCCCCGCTGACTAAGGAGGAGCTGTACCGGAAGTACATTAAGGAGGTCGGCATCTGGAAGGATGTGCACAATATCGAGCCGGAAGCCGCCAAGACCGTCCGGACAGCGTGGGAAATGCTCGGTACTGGCTGGGTAACGGAACAGGTAGACTACGAGCCAGACGGTGACCATCTGGTGATCCGTCTGTACTACGGCAGCAGCACCTACAACACCAAACAGATGTCCCGGCTGCTGGATGCCGTCATCGCAGACTGCAAAGAGCAAGGGATAGATGTTGCCACTCCGGCCGAGCTGGCCTTGCTTAAGGAGGAATGGGGCAAATGAAAAACGAATGGGGCGTAGAGCTTGACCGAAACGGTTACGCTCCGAGCATCGTCCAGGCAGACACATCCAAGTGCTTTTTGTGCCAGAGGTCAGGCGTAAAGCTCGACCGGCATGAAATCTTCGGCAACGCCATGCGGAGCAAAAGTAAGCGCATGGGCCTTTGGGTGTCCCTGTGCCACGAGCCTTGCCATCTGACACACGCACACAGCTGTGCCGAGGTGATGGACTGGCTACACCGGCTGGGCGAGCAAGCCTGTATCGACAACTACGATTTTACGATCCCGATGTTCCGGGAGGAATTCTACACCAACTATTTGGAGGAAACAGAATGCTGAACAAAGCGATCCTTAATGGGCGGCTGACCAAGGCCCCCGAGCTGAAACAGACCAACAACGGCAAGAGCGTTTGCAGCTTTACTATCGCCGTAGACCGCAACCGTGACCGGGAAAAGACTGACTTCGTACCCATCGTAGCATGGGGCAAGACCGCCGAATTCGTGAACCAGTGGTTTGGCAAGGGCGACCTCATTACCATTGTGGGTCGCATCGAAGTTCGTAACTACGAGGACAAGAACGGCAACAAGCGCACAGCCACAGAAATCATCGCAGAGGAGGTTCTGTTTGGCGGAAGCAAATCTACCGGCAAGGCAGAGGAAAAGCCAGCAGAGAGCGAGCAGGGCGGATTTGAAGAAGTCGAGGGCGACCCTAACGACCTCCCTTTTAATTAAGGGTTACGCTTCCCAGTAAAAAGCGACAGGAGGACAACCCATGAAGTACCTTAAAGTCTTTACAGACTTTGCAGATGCCATGGAGGAACTCGGAGATGCGGAGAGAGGGCGGCTGTTCACGGCTATGCTGAAATATGCAGAGACGGGCGCAGCCCCCGATTTCCGGGGAAACGAGCGTTTTATATGGCCGGTAGCAAAGTTGCAAATAGACCGGATGGCTGCTGAATGCGAAGGAAGAGCCAAAACAAGCAGGGAAAACGGTTCCAAGGGCGGTAGGCCGAAGAAAACCCAATGTAACCCAAAAAACCCAGCGGGTTTTTCAAAAACCCAAAAAAGCCAAGACAAAGACAATGACAAAGACAAAGACAAAGAAAATATTCCCTCCGGGAATAATACCCCCCCTACCCCCCCAAGGGGGCGTGTGGATGTCCCGGAAGCCTTGATGGAGAACTGGAACGGCTTTTGTGAGATGCGCAAGAAAATCAAAAAGCCCCTCACTGATCGGGCCGCAAAGATGATCCTGAATGAGCTGGAACGGCTGTCACCGGGGGACAACCACACCAAGGGACTTATTCTCGATCAGAGCGTTAAGCGCTGCTGGCAGGATGTTTACCCGTTGAAAGGCGACAAGTCTGCTGGTGGGACCGACAATGTATTTTTGCAGATGCTGCAGGAGGAGGGACAACATGAACCGTACTGAAACATTGGCTGTTATGTCCATCATCAAGGCCGCTTATCCAGCGTACTACCGGGACATGAAGCGGCAGGATGCCGAAGCGGTGGTGAACCTGTGGTCGGAGATGCTGGCAGACTACCCGGCTAACCTTGTGGCAGCGGCGATTAAGTCCCACATTGCCAGCGACCGCAAGGGCTTCCCTCCACACATTGGGGCTATTATCGCCGCCATCGGGGAGATCAGCAGACCGGCGGAACTCTCCGAGGGGGAGGCCTGGGCGCTGATTGCAAAGGCCCTGCGGAACAGCGGCTACAACAGCGAGAAAGAGTTTGCAGCCCTGCCGGAGAACCTACAACGGTTGGTAGGACACCCCTCCCAGCTGCGGGAATGGGCCAGCATGGACACCGGGACAGTGCAGAGCGTGGTACAGTCCAACTTTATGCGCAGCTACCGGGCAAGGCAGGAGAGCGAGCGCAAAATGCAAGCCCTGCCTGCGGATATCCGGGCAAAGCTGGCCGGTATGGAAGAGGTAAAGCAGCTGCCCAGCTATGACATAGCGCTGGCGGAGCGGATGATGGAGGAGAATGCATGATAAACAATGCTCTTTTTTCAAGCACTACGGATATGTGGGAAACACCGAAAGATTTGTTTGATAAGCTTGATGAAGAATTTGAATTTCAAACAGATGTGTGTGCCATCAAGCAAAATGCAAAGTGCAAGCGCTTCTACACCCCGGAGCAAAACGGGCTTAAACAGATCTGGACAGGAGTGTGCTGGTGTAATCCACCTTATGGCAGGGGAATTGAGAAATGGATGAAGAAGGCATACGAAAGCAGCGCAACGGTGGTTTGTTTAGTGCCAGCAAGAACGGACACCAAATGGTTTCACGATTTTGTACTTGGAAAGGCGGAAATAAGGTTTATCCGAGGTCGATTGAAGTTTGGTAACAGCAAGAATAGCGCACCATTCCCATCAATGCTGGTTATTTACCGGAAGGATGGAACGCCATGAAAATCACTATCCCAGAAATCCCCCCATCGCTGAACAAGTACGCCGGACGGGCAAATACCTGGGACTACCGGGCAGAAAAGCAGCGCTGGCTGCAGCTGTTTGTTGCATACTGCCCCAAGTGCAAACCAATGGGCAAGGCGGTGGTGACCATCACCTACTACTTTCCAACCAGGCACAGGCACGACCCCGACAACTACAACGGCAAGATGCTGATGGACGGTCTGGTACACCGTGGAGTAATCGCCGATGATAGCTTTGACCATGTGGAGTTAAGGCTTCGGGGAGAGTACGACAGACAAAATCCGAGGACGGAAATAACAATCGAGGAGGTACCCTGATGGGGCAGAAGGATGTAGAGCGGGAGAAGCCGCTTTTTGAGGGACAAAGTGCCGAGGAATTTATCAAGCGCTGGGACGCTGTCACCAAAGCCATAAAAATGCGCGCAGAGATGGCCGAGCAGGAAAAGGTGGTGAGTTATGATGTCATACGATAAAGCGTCTCCTAACGCCAAAATCGGCTGTTCTAATTCAAACGACCCGGAGTTCCTGGAACAACTGGTGCGGGAGGGCAAGACCAACAGGGAGATTGCCTTAATTCTTGATCTTGATTACGGCTCTGTGGCCTCAATCTTGTATCGCTATGGAATCAAGAGAGACCCAAACCGGCCCTGCAAGAGATGCGGAGGGCCGATAGGCAGCACCAACACAAGACAGCTGTATTGCAAGGAGTGCCAAAAGGCCATGGACAGCATCCGGGCCCGCAAAAGCAGTATGAAAAAAGCCGAGCCGAAGAAATGCGAATACTGCGGGAAGGACTATTTCGGCCAGCCGGGACAAAAGTACTGCTCAAAGCAATGCTACAAGGATGCGGCGGCATCCGGTAAGTATAAGCGCCCAAAGAATTGGCTAAAGCGCCGGGATGGGAAAATCGGCATCGAGATAAGGATATGCGGCAAAACCACGGAGCGACGGGAGAGCGTGGATTACTTCGAAGCCCGGGAGATTTGGCACGATGGCTGGATAGGCGGGGGCTACGCAGCGCTGATAACGGTAGATGGTCACAGGTTGGAGACCCTGCCGCAAATAAAGACATTCTTCGGATTTAGGAGGGATTCGCTATGAGGAACTGGACGGCAGCGGCAGTTACGATAATCTTAGCTGCTTTCTGCATAATGGTTCTATCGGCTATTTCGGCCGAAAGGTGGAATCAGTTGGATGAAGTGGCCCAGGTGGAGATCACCGCAGAGGAACAGGAACGCCGGGAGCAGGCAGCCTATTACAAGGGTTGGCAGGACTGCAAGCAATATTATCTTGAGAATTTTGGAGGGTGAGCCAATGACCGTAAAGGACTACTACGAAGTAATCCGGTACATAGACCGGCTGGCTACTGCCGTTGACGCAGAGGGTGCAGTCACCCTCGACCATGACGATGCGGAGCAGATATGTGCGCTGCTGCTGGAATACAGGGCTTTGCTGATGGCACTGGAGGTTGGATGAAATGAGCAAGGCCGTTATGATAAGTATACGCCCGAAGTGGTGCGAGAAGATTTGTAGCGGTGAAAAGACTATCGAGGTGCGAAAAACGCGCCCGAAGCTGGAAGCACCGTTTAAGTGTTATATCTACTGCACGCTGCCGAAGTACCCGCACGAGGACTTTATTGCAACGGATTATCCAAAGCCGCAGTTTTATGGCGGAGGCAAAGTCGTTGGCGAGTTTATCTGCGACGCAATTGCCCGTGTGAACATCTGCGGATTCTGGGACGATAGTGGGAAGCAGCTCGACAATCGGCTCAAAGAAACATGTTTGACCTCAGAAGAGTTATGCGACTACCTTGGCGAAAAGGTCGGTTACGGATGGCATATCTCCGACCTGAAAATCTACGACACGCTGAAGGAGTTGAGCAAGTTTTCGTGCCCGTTTGAAAACTGCATAGACAAAGTGTGTGATGAATTTGGGTGTGAATCATGCGAAAATGGCGGTCATATTAAGCGCCCGCCCCAAAGCTGGTGCTATGTGGAGGAAATGTGATGGATGCTGTGAAATTTTTGCAGGGGCGAAAAAGGATGTTCATGAGTGGCGCGGCCACGCCGAGCATTGGGCTGGAGGACGATTATGACCCGGTAATCGCGGTTAAGGTCGTAGAGAAGTGGTCTGCTGAACATCCACACAAGACAAGGCAGGATGTGTTTTTGGAACAGTGGCCTAATGCCGAAGTCTTTGTGGATGGTGTATTAGATTTTTGTCCACGGGAACTGGATAAATGCCACCCATGTCAATCAACTGATATTGAAATGCGTTGTCAATCTTGCCGCCGCGAGTTCTGGATGCAGGAGGTAGAGTGATGGAACGGCTGACAGAATATGAAAGCATTGGGGGACACACCCACGCAATCCCAACGGGCGATCCGGACAAAGCCATAATGCGTCTCGCCGATTATGAGGATACGGGGCTGGAGCCGGCAGAAGTCCACAGTATGCATGGAGAGTGGAGCGCAATGATGGCGGCGCTGAACAGCATCGGAGGAGGTTATGGCCGACTGCGGGAGCTGGCCGAGGCAGACAAGGAGGGACGCTTGGTGGTGCTGCCGTGCAGGGTGGGCGATAGGCTTTACGAAGTAACGGGTCGAAAAACGATCAGTGTGTATAAAGTTAGAGCCATCCGCGTGGAATTGTTCGGCTTGTTTATCGAGTGGGACATTGTAGAAGGGTTTGTTTGGCAATCGCTGTCAGGTATAAACGCCGGAGAAATCGGCAAGACCGTATTTCTGACCCGCGAGGAGGCGGAGAAGGCATTGGAGGCGATGAAGGATGACTGAATTGAAACGCTGCCCTGAGTGCGGTGGAGTTGCAACCGTTATCCATATGTACGATACCTACGATAGAGCAGACTTTGGGTGGACTGCCGGTTGTGGGAGATATAGGGCTGGTGATGGCCTCCACACAAAGGAGATGAAAGTATCTGGGCTGCCCAGCAAAGAAAAAGCAATCGAAGCATGGAACAGGAGGGTTGACAATGGCTGAATATATTGAGCGGAGTTACATCCGAAAAATGGCAATGTTTGAAATGGCATATACGATGGAAACAGAGACCGATGCTGCGGTTGTTCTCCGTATGATTGATGACGCTCCCGCCGCTGATGTTGCCCCGGTGGTGCATGGTCGATGGATTCACGATGGGCGCAGGATTAATGGTGGCATTGATTGGTGCCACTGTAGCGAGTGTGGGAAATCAGATAACTTTTGCGCGCGCACAAACTACTGTCCCAACTGCGGTGCAAAGATGGACGGAGGTGACAACGATGCGGTTGATTGACGCTGATGAAGCATTGAGACTGTTTGGCAAAGAATACGAGGAAACGAAAGAATTGATACACAACGGTGAAACTCAGCTTGATAGTCTTTCCGAGGGATTTACAGAAGCATGTCACATAATCAAGTATGTTCTTCCAACCGTTGATGCAGTGCCGGTGGTCAGATGCAAAGACTGCAAATACTACAAAATTAGCGAACTGCACCCACCTTTTAAGTTCTGTTTTAGACTTAGACACCCAACAGAGAATAGATCAGTCGGTTACAACTTTGCAGATGACGACTTCTGCAGCCATGGAGAATGCAGGGAGGGCAAAGATGGATAATGTAAACGATATCCTCCAGCGGGATTGGAGCAAGGAATTTATAAACCTCATGCAGAACAGGATTATCGTATCTCACTACAAATACGGCTGGATGAGCCAAACCTACCCGGAGCTGGCCAAGGCGATAGACAGCGCAGAGGAACGGCTGCGGCTGTACCGGGAAACAGGCAATACCGAATGGTTAGTTGACCTTGCCAATTTTGCCATGATCGAGTTTATGCACCCCAGCCACCCGCAGGCCCATTTCCGGGCAACAGGCAGCGATGAAAGCCCAGGCCTTAAAAACGGGATAAGCTATAAAGAGCTTATGGAGGAGGGAGAAACATGATTGACTACAAGCGCATCTGCATTGACGAGCTGAAGTGCCATAGCTATAAGCTCCGGTCGTTGGAAAGCCTGCCGGAAGAAATCCGCCGCTACAATGAGCAGATGGACGGCATTCGGTCCGCTACCAGCGATGCTACACCAGTAAAGGGCGGTGGCTGCGGCCGGGAAGATCATTTGATTAACGCAATCTCCCGCCGGGATGCGCTCTCGGCAAACCTTGCGGTAGTCAAGTGGCAGACCTCCCAGGTTGAGAAAGGACTGGCCTGCCTGACGGGAAAGCAGCGGCGCATCCTTGAGTTGTTCTACATCCGCCGGGAATACGGCTACATACAGCGGCTTTGCCAGGAGTTCAACGAGAGCGAGCGGCAAATCTACTACGATAAGGACGAAGCCCTCCGGAGATATGCCCTTTGCCGGTATGGGTTGACCGAACTGTAAAGTTTGCAGAAACATTGCAGAAATAAGATGCATATACGGTGTATACTAATATCGTGGTAAAACACAGACTTCCCTTGACATTCCTCCTGGTGGGGAGCCGGGCCCCTAATCCCGGCAATCTGCTCCCGTAGCTCAATGGTAGAGCAGCTGCCTTGTAAGCAGCGGGTTATAGGTTCAAGCCCTATCGGGTGCTCCACCTTCATGTTTTACCTCCTTCTTTTGGGGCTGTCGATGACCCGGTACATCCCATTGGCCGAAGATACATGACCTTCGTAAAAAAGGTGACGCGCCGGCAGACCGCAAGTTCGCAATAGTCTGCCTTACCAAAAGTAATCAGAGAGTACCGAAAGGCGCTCTCTTTCTTTATGCCATAAAGGAGGCGATACCTCTGGATTTAATAGTCCGCAAAGTCCCGCAGAGTGACACGATCAAGGTATATCCGGTATCTGATGTGCATTTGGGCAGCATCCTACATGATAAAGAGGGCTGGCAAGCATTCTGCCGCCGGGTAGAGCGGGAGGACGCTTATCTCATCCTTGGCGGCGATCTCATCAACAACAATACCCGGAACGCGGTGGGAAGCCCCTTTGAGGATTATATCCGCCCGCGGGAGCAGAAAAAGATGATGGTGGAAATGCTAACGCCCATCAAGGATAAGATACTCTGCGCGGTATCCGGTAACCACGAAGCGAGGACAGCCAGGGACACCGACCAAGACATTATGGGCGATATCATGTGCAAGCTGGACATGGAGGACTACTACGCCGAGGACATAGCATTCCTCAAGCTGGAGATTGGGCGCAGGGCAACAAGAGATATCCCTATCACCAGCTATACGATGGCTGTTACCCATGGCTCCGGCGGCGGCATTTACACCGGTGCAACGGTCAACCGCAATGAGCGCTTCGGCTACACCATAGAGGGCATTGACGCTCTGATTGTTGGCCATACCCACAAAGGCACCATCAGTAAGCCCAAAAAGATCGTGGTGGACAGTAACAACAATGTTATCCGTACCAAGCAGCTGGTAGTGGTTAGCTGTACCGCATGGCAGCAGTACGGAGGATACGCAGCCCGGAAGATGCTGCTTCCCAGCAGCGAGAGCGACCATGAGCAGCCGCAGACGCTCCTGCTGTGCGGGAACAAGACAGGCACAAAGCGGATAACAACTGTTTGGTAACAATAATTGGTAGCCCGGCATAGTAGACACCGGGAGGGACAGGGCGGGTAATGACACAAAGAGAGGAGGTGCCGATATGGCCAGTGAGAACACAGATAGAAGCAACGGGAACCTGCGCCCATGGAAGAAAGGGCAAAGCGGGAACCCCGGCGGGAGAAAGAAAATGCCAGACGATGCAAAGGCAATGCTGAAAGCGGCTACTCCTGCCGCTGTAAAGCTGCTGGTAGATACCCTGAATAACCCGGAGGAAAAGACGGAGACCCGTGTGCGCTGCGCTGAAACAGTCCTTGACCGGGTATACGGCAAAGCCAACCAGCCGATTGACCTGGGCGGAGAAGTGCCGAAGATCGAGATAGTGCTAAGCGGCGCAGAGGATTTAGCGGGATGATCCTGAATTTAGGGAAGCCGAACCCCAAACAGCTACTATTCCTTAAATCCAAAAAGCGAAAAGTTGGTTTTGGAGGCAGCCGAGGCGGCGGCAAGAGCTGGGTGGTAAGGGTTAAGGCCATACTGCTGGCGCTGTTCTATCCGGGTATAAAAATCCTTATCATGCGGCGTACCTATGCCGACCTGTGGAACAACCATGTGCTGGAGCTGCGAAAGGTGCTTGAACCGGCGAAGATAGCCACCTACAGGGACAGCGAAAAGGCGATGATCTTCCCCAACGGCAGCCGTATCCGCTTTGGCTACTGTGCATCGGAATCCGATGTGCTCCAGTACCAGGGGCAGGAATACGATATCATCTTTATCGATGAGGCCACCCAGTTTACAGAATTCATGTATAACTGCCTTGTCGCCTGTAACCGTGGTGCCAATGACTTCCCCAAACGGATATACATTACCTGCAACCCCGGCGGAGTAGGGCATAGCTGGGTAAAACGGCTTTTCATCGACCGGGACTACACCGAGGCGGAGAACCCGGAAGATTATGAGTTTATCCAATCCAAGGTATACGACAACACGGTACTGATGGAAAAAGACCCGGAATATGTGCGAATGCTGGAAACCCTGCCGGAGGATATGCGCAAAGCATGGCTGGACGGCGACTGGAATGTATTCGCCGGGCAGTACTTCCGGGAATGGCGCGATAGTATCCATGTCATAGAACCAATAGAGATACCGTGGTGGTGGCGCAGATACTTTGCGATGGACTACGGCCTGGACATGCTGGCTGGTTACTGGATCGCCGTAGATGGAGAGGGGCAAGCCTATGTGTACCGGGAGGTATACCAAAGTGGGCTGATCGCCTCGGAAGCGGCGCAGAAGATAAAAGAGCTGACCGGCGGAGAGAACATAGAGCAATGGCTGGCCCCGCCTGACCTGTGGAACCGGCGCAACGATACCGGCCGCAGCGTGGCGGATATCTTCATGGAGCAGGATATTCCATTGACCCAGGTAGATAACGACCGCATCAACGGCTGGCAGGATGTGCACGAGTGGCTAAAGTCCTATGATACCACAGATATCATCACCGGAGAGCCAAAAAAGGCCGCTGGCCTGCGGTTCTTCCGAAACTGCCGGAATGTGATCCGCTGCCTGCCAATGGTACAGTATGATGACCATAAACCAAACGATGTGGCCAAGGAGCCACACGAGCTGACCCACGCGCCGGATGCGATCCGGTATTTCTGCAGCGGCAGGCCCTTTGCCGGGAAGGCGCCGGAAGCAAAGAAACATAAACTGCCGCCGGAGCTGCGGGACACGCAAGAACAAGGAGGATACCAAACATGGTAAAAAGATGGCTGCGTAAGCTGATCCTGTGGGCCCTGGGCGATGAGACAACCGCCGAGGAGGTACAGGAGCAGACCGCACAGAAGATATTCAGCGAATGGCTTAACGGCCCGGAGGATTAACCAATGAGTGATGTATCCCTGTGGACGCTGTACCAGGAGGGCATAGCGTACCATAACAAAATGGGCTTTACAACAAAATTCCCTACCTTCGTGCGCTTTAAGGAGGGCGACCAATGGCCCCAGCCGACCGAGCGCACCAAGAACCTGCCGCGGCCGGTACTCAATATCATTGAGATGATCGTGCGGAACAAGCGTTCCAGCGTGCTGGATCAGCCGGTTAGTATCGTTTACCGGCAGGGCGGTGCTACCAATAACGAGATAGCCGACCAGATGCAGCAGGACGCAGCCGAAAACATGACGGAATATGCCCGCAAGGTGTGGGACAGGGCCGACATGGACAAGCTGTGTACCGAGGCGGTGGACGATGCAGCCACCAACGGCACCGGGATTTGGCACTTCTACTGGGACAATAGCATAAAGGGCGGGCAGAATACGCCCTATGTGGGAGAGCTTCGCGGGGAATCCGTGGATGCTCTTAATTTCTTTGTAGCCAACCCGCAGGTACGGGATGTGCAGAAGCAGGATTATATCATCATCGCCCAGCGCATGAAGGTAATCGCAGCAAGGACGATGGCCAAGAAAAAGGGCCTGCCCGATGCGAAGATTGAGCTGATCCTGCCGGATGAATTTGACGAAAGCGAAACCTACCGCGCTGCCCGCATTGAGCTGGATGGCAAGGAAAACGAGAAGGTAACGGTGCTGACCAAGTATTACCGCAAAAACGGCGAGGTGGTATACGACAAAGCCACCCGCAGCGTAGATATCTGCACCGCATTGCCCCTGACCCCGGCCGATACCAAGGCAAAGATCAAGCTGTACCCTGTGGCGGCTATGAACTGGAAGCTGCGCAAGGCTTGTTTTTATGGCATTGGTGAGGTGGAGGGGCTGATCCCCAACCAAAAGCTGATTAACTTCATGCAGGGGATGCAGGGCTTTGCCATCCAGCAGATGGGCTTCCCGAAGATCATCACCCGGCCGGGTGCCCTGAAACAACCGCTAACCAATGAGCCGGGTGAAATCATCACCGACTATGCCAATGGCGGCATCTCCTATCTGTCTCCGCCCCCGTTCTCTTCGGCCGCTGCGCAGCTGTGCAACGACATGATAGACCTGACCCGCGTGGTAACCGGCACAACAGAGGTAGCCACCGGTGAGAGCATGGGTGCCAATATGGCAGCATCCGCCATTATTGCCCTGCAGAACCAGGCACAGACCCCGGTAAACGAAATCCAGCGGCACTTCTGGCGGGCGGTAAAGGAAATCGGCCGCATCTGGCTGGAGTTCTTCAAGACCTACTGCTCCGATGAGCGTGAGATCGTGGTGGAGATGGGCGATGAGATGCAGGGCCGTACCTTCGTTGGCTCCGAGTATGCCGAATACGACTTTGACCTGCAGGTAGATGTGGGCGCTTCCTCCGAGTATTCCGCGGTGCTGGCGCAGGCCACGCTGGATAAGATGCTCGACCGGGGAGATATCACCATCGACCAGTACATTGAGCTTTCCGACCCGAATGTAGCTCCCTTCAAGGAGAAGTTCAAGCGGATGCGGGAAGCCCAGCCGCAGGCGGTGGGGATGCCTGGGGTACCGGAGGAAGAAGTAAACGGCGTACAGAGCGTTTCCGGCGTTGGCGGCGTACCGCTGCCGGATGTGCCGAAGGCCCCGACCGTCATGGACAAGTTCACAGGAGGTGGCAACAATGCTGTGCCCAAACTGTAAAGCCGAAATGAGGATCACCGGGAAATACCTTACATTTACCGGTGATACCTCCCCAAACACAGAGACAAAAGCGTTTATCAAGCTGCAGCTGGAGTGCAAGAACCCCAAATGCACCAACAGGACACCGACCTATGTGACCAACCCCTTGGAGGGATAACCAATTTTTAAGTGGCTGCTAAACGGAACAAACCGAACCTCGCCACAGAAAGGAATTTATGGACGAAGAAATCATGACTGCTGCAAATGAAGATATCGTTGAAGATATCGACTCCTCTCCCGCAGTAGAGGAAACCGAGCCTGTCGAGCAGGAAGAACCTGCGGTACAGGAAGAACCGACCGAGACACAGCGTGTGTCACGGAGAATCAAAGAAGCATCCCAAAAGAGCGTGGACGACTTTATCCGCAGCATGGGCCTGACCAATCATTATGACAATGACAGACCCATCACCACAAAGGCGGAGTACGAAGCATTTGTTGCGATGCAGCGGCTGGACGAGGACGGCCAAACCGACCCCGTATCAGCTTACCGAAATCAATCACTTGAAGCGGAGATTACCCGCTTGCGGAGCAATGAGCGCATGAGAGAGCTGGAGGCTGACCCTGTAAGAGGGCAGACATTCACAAAGCTCAAAGACCAAGTGGTCGAATTGATGGACTACTGCACCCAGCAAGGGACGCCCTGCAGCGTGGATGCAGCGTTCAACACAATTTTGGCGAACAGCTATTTTGACCTCGCCAACGATGCTGCAAACAAGGCAAAGGAAGACACGCTCCGAAGAATCAACAACAACGAACAAGCATCTCCCGGAGCACTGACGGGCGAAAGTCCCGATACCGATACCGATTACATGAAGATGTCCGATAAGGACTTTGAAAAACTCTATCAGTCTGCACTCCGGGGGGAATTAAAAAACTAAGGAGTGTATATAATGGCAACTACTACCCAGACCTATGCTAATCTGACCGCTGAACAGAAAACCTTTTATGACCGCACCCTGCTTTCCCGTCTGCTTCCCAATCTTGTATTCCTCAAGTACGGCCAGAAGCGGCCCATGCCCAAGAATGAGGGCGACACCATCAACTTCCGCCGGTTCAATTCCTTGGCGGTTCCCGCTGCCTCCCTCACCGAGGGCGTAACCCCCGACGGCACCACCCTGTCTATCACTGCTGTGACCGCTACCGTGGCACAGGAGGGTAACTGGGTTCGTGTGTCCGATAAGATTAGCATGGTCGGTATTGACCCCGTACTGACCGAAACCTCCGCCCTGATGGGCGAGAATGCAGCCAAGACCCTGGAGACCCGCTGCGCGGATGTTATCTTTAAGGGTACTTCCCAGCAGTATGCTGGCGGCGCTGCTTCCGCTTCCGCTATTGCTGCCGGTAAGGTAGTAAACAGCGAGGAGATCAAGAAAGCGGTGCGCACCCTGCGCAACAACAACGCCGAACCCCTGGAGGGCGGCTATTACATCGGCTTCTGTGATCCCGATGTAGCATACGACCTGCAGAACGACAGCCTGTGGCAGGACATTTCCAAATACAATGGTGCAGAGAACATCATGAAGGGCGAGATTGGCCGCATTCATGGTGTTCGTTTTATTCTGACCACCATGTGCCCCACCGATGCCACTACCGCTACCGCAGGTACCCTGCATAAGACCCTCATCGTTGGCAAGGATGCCTACGGCGTAGTTGATGTGGACGGCTCCTCCAAGCCCGAAATCATCATCAAGCCCACCGGTTCCGCCGGTACCGAGGACCCCCTGAACCAGCGTGCGTCCTGCGGCTGGAAGGCGATGGCCGTTACTGTTCGTCTGCAGGAGCTGGCGATGGTCTGCATTCAGTCCATGGTTTCCGCCTAAACCAACACGATAAGGGAGGGGTTCATGCCCCTCCCTTTTTGACAAGAAAGGAAAAGTAAATATGGCTAATACCAAGAAAACCGAAAACCCTGATATGATCGGCGAGATCGTAGAGAAAGAGACCGGCGCAGAGCTGGCAAAGGCCCCCAAGGTACGCATCCGCCTGCCCATAGATAAGCTGAACAAAGAGGATGTGGTGGTGCCGGTGTGCATCAATGGCTATACCTATCAGATTAAGCGCGGCGAGTGGGTGGAAGTACCCCAGGAAGTAGCCCGCATCCTGGAAGAAGCCGGTTACATGGGGTGAGTAAATGAACAAGAACGATGCCATCAACGGTGCGCTGCGGTGGATAGATGAAGCCACGGTAAACGGCGCTGCCGCAAGCAACGGATTTATAGCCGACTACAAGGACAGAATGGAGCACCTGCTGGACGGTGCTGTTGCAATGGTGGAATCGCAGTTCCCGCTGATCGAGTCCATCAGCATCGTTCAGAATATGCCCCGGTGCATGGATGGCTCCCATTTTGAGCCTAAGACGGTTTATCCCGGCGATACCTACGAGTTTACCAACAGTGATGCAAAAGCCTACACGCTTGAAATTTGCGGTGTTCTAACAGCGAATATCGATGGGGCCCGGCGACAGATTACCGCCCCGGAGTTCCAGCGGATTTCCGGCAGTTTCAACGGTAGTATTAAGCTGGAATCGCAGTACCCATTCCAGGTAAGAAACGCTGCGTTTTACGCTTTCCCGCTGGTGGAAATCCCGGAGCATATAGCATGGGTGCCGTATGAGCTGCCCCAGCAGATGAACGGCATGGTGAAGATCCTTTTCTCCGGTGACGGCGTGACCTTCCGTGACTTTTCCGACTACCGGCGGCTGGATGAATACCATATCGCGATCCCGTACCATTATTCCGGGCAGTTCGATATCCAGTATAAGCACCGGCATACCACCCTTGCAGGTGCTTCCGGTGCCACGGAGATAGAGGTGGAGCCCAGGGCGGTTCCGCTGGTTCCGCTGCGGCTGGCCATTGATGCCACAAGCGGCATTGATGAGACGCTGGCGCTGAACCAGTTCCTCACCGGACGCTTTGCCGAGATGGTGGGAGCCATGACAGACGAGGACACCGAGAAACACCAGGTCATTGAAACTGTATTCATGATGTAAGGAGGGGGGCAAATGAGATATTCCCCGGCAAAACTCCCCAGCGCCGATGTGGTAAAGACCAATGCCATGGTCATAAACGACTTTTATGGCTGCGACTTTTCCAGCGGCGCAACCAATATCGACCCAAGAAGAAGCCCCAACTGCGAGAACATGATTCGCTCCTCTCCCGGCCGCTTGAGAAAGCGCCTTGGCTTTGCCAAAACGGCGGTATACGATGGCCGTATCAATGGTCGGTTCTCTCTGGATGGGACAGATATTATCCATGCGGGCACGAAACTGTATGCAGGCGATACGCTGATCTCTTCTTCCATGAACGATGCCTTTTCGGTTGGCAAGAACTTCGATAAAGCGCTGTACCTGCTGGATGGAGCACACTACTACAAGGTAACGCACAGTGACGACACCTTTACCGTGGCTAATGTATCGGACAGCGCCTATGTACCGAGGATCGTTATCAATAAAAATCCGGATGGTACCGGCGGAACAACTTATGAGGACATCAACCTCATGTCGGATAAGTGGACGGAATCTTTCTATGTAGGAGAGAAGACCGCAGCAGCAACAGCATTCCAACTTTCCCTTGAGAATTTGGATACAACACCTGTAACGGCAAAGATATTGCAAGCTGACGGTTCCTTCGTAGACAAGGTGGAGACTACCGACTTTACTGTAGACCGCACCAGCGGCACCGTGACATTCGTAGCCGCTCCGGGTAAATCCCCTTTGGAGGGCGCGGACAATGTATATATCACTGCATCCAAGGACAGGAGCGAGAGCCGCAGCCGCATTACGAACTGCGATACCTGTATTGTGTATGGCGAGACGGGCACCCGGCTATTTGTGACCGGCGATCCGAACTTTAAGAACAGGGATTTTTGGTCGGCACAGAATGATTTTTCCTATTTTTCCGATCTATCCTATTCGATACTGGGCGAGGACAGCGAGCGCATTGTAGGTTATTCCATCGTGGGCGACAGGATAGCGGCCCACAAGAGCGGAACCACCGGCGCGGTGTATGTGCGCACCGGCTCCACGGTAACGGAGACCGATGATCTCGGCAACAGCGTGGAGACCTTTGCCTTTAAGACCGGAAATGTAATCACCGGACACGGCGCAATCGCTCCGCACAGCTTTGTGCCGACCGATAACGAACCGCTGTTCCTTTCCTCCACCGGCATCTTCGCACTGACTGCTTCCGATGTGACCGGCGAGCGCTATGTGCAGAGCCGCAGCTTTTATATCAATCCGAAGCTGCTTTCGGAAAGCAATATCGCCGATGCCTATGCCTGCATCCACAAGGACTTTTATTTCATTGCGGCCGGTGCTGGCGTGTATGTGCTTGACCTGCTGCAAAAGCACTACGAGGATGGGGAGCCGTATTCCAACTACCAGTACGAGTGCTTTTATCTGACCGGAATACCCGCAAGGGTGATCTGGGACGATAACGGCGAACTGTTCTTTGGTACGGCGGATGGCAAAGTATGCAAATTCAATACCGATGAGACCGCTCCCAACTCCTACAACGACACGATGGACGGGGAGACATACACACCAGTAGGGTGCCAGTGGGAAACCCCAGATATCGATGGCAAGACCTTTTACTCCAGCAAACACTTCCGGTACATGGCCTGCAGGCTGTCCGCTTTTGTGCGCACCAGTGTAAACGCCTATGCGATGTGCAGCGGCAAATGGATCTCCATCCTGACCGATGCCCGAACGGCAAGGTTTTTCTCGTGGGAGGACATCGACTGGTCGAAATGGACATGGAGTACCGATGCCACCCCAAAGGTGCTGGGGCGCAAGCTGGATATGCGCAATCTGGATAAGGTGCGCTTCCGGTTCTCCAATGCCAATGCGGAGCCTTTCGGCATAGAAAACATTGCCGTAGAGTACCGAGAAACCAAGAAATACAGGGGGTAAGATATGTTTGAAAAAATAAAAGCGTCCGATGGCAATGCTTATACCCCGGACGCTGTATTTACCGATAGCGATGGCAACAGGGTGGGTGTAATCGGACAGGAAACGACCCCCGGCCTGTCTGCCAGTGAGATGCAGTATTCCGTAGAGCAGGTCGTGCGTGAGGTAGTGATCCCCGCGTACAACAGCCTGGTGGACGCGCTGAATGCCTTGACCGCTGCCGCCAACATGGGCGCAGAGGATATCAGCGGTGCGGCATCGACCGTACAGGAAGAGCTGGAAAAGCGGATCCTGACCGGCAATGTGAAGTACATCCGCCTTAACGATGACAAGGTGCTGGAAACCAGCGAAGATGGTGTAACATGGGAAGCGACCGGCTCCTCCGGCCACATCATTGTCAAGCCGGACGGGACAGTAGCCCCGCAGCGCAGCCGCCTGAAATTCGCCAATGGCACAGTAACCGATGATGGTTCCGAAACCATTGTTACCGGCCTGAAAGGCGATACCGGCCCGCAGGGCGAGAAAGGCGACACAGGCGAGCAGGGGCCGAAGGGTGACCAAGGCCTGACAGGCCCCGTTATTGTTCCCTCTGTAGATGCCAGCGGCGTCATGTCCTTTACCATCCAGGATACGGCGATTGCACCGCAGGCCGTCAGTGTGAGAGGCCCGCAGGGCCCGCAGGGCGTACAGGGCCAGCAGGGTGCCCAGGGCACAAGAGGCCCGCAGGGTATTCAGGGCGTACAGGGTATCCAGGGCCCCAAGGGCGAAACAGGCGAACAGGGTCCTGCCGGTGCTACTGGTGCCACAGGCGCAACCGGTCCCAAAGGTGATAAAGGCGATACTGGCCCCAAGGGTGATACCGGCGCAACCGGTGCCCGTGGTGCAACAGGCGCTACCGGCGCACAAGGCCCGGCTGGTCCCGCAGGCCCCAAGGGTGAACAGGGCGATACCGGAGCCACAGGCGCAACCGGGGCGACAGGTGCTACAGGTGCAGAAGGCCCTGCTGGCCCTCGTGGCTTAAAGGGCGAAAAGGGAGACAAAGGTGATACTGGTGCAACAGGCGCTACCGGCGCTACTGGTGCGCAGGGGCCTATGGGACCGCAAGGACCGACAGGCCCTGCCGGTAAAGATGGAACCAGCCTGTATATCGAGGACAGCTATCCTACACTGGCAGCGCTGAAAAACGCGATCCCCGCCGGGAACAACAAGATGTACTATGTGCAGGAGGACGGCGAGTGCTACATCTGGAGCGAGACGGCCAATGACTGGGTAAGCGTTGGCGCTTTGCAAGGCCCCATCGGCCCTCAAGGCCCTCAAGGCGTACAGGGGCCACAAGGCGAGCAAGGCCCAGCTGGCGCTACCGGTGCTACTGGCGCTGCTGGAGAACAAGGCCCGCAGGGTGAGAAAGGCGACAAAGGGGACACTGGCGAGCAAGGCCCCACAGGAGCTACTGGTGCAACAGGCGCGACAGGCCCGCAAGGCCCAGCCGGTTCTCCCGGTGCTGACGGTGCAGCTGCTACTATTAAAATAGGTACAGTAACCTCCGGCGCTGCTGCTTCCGTTACCAACAGCGGCACAACCTCTGCTGCGGTATTCGACTTTGTACTGCCCAAAGGCGATAAGGGCGAAAAAGGAGATACCGGTGCTACAGGTCCGCAGGGTGAGACCGGCGCAACCGGCCCGGCTGGTGCTACCGGCGCTACAGGCCCGCAAGGCGAACAGGGCGTTCAGGGGCCGCAGGGCGAAGTGGGTCCGGAGGGGCCGCAAGGTCCTGCCGGTGCAGCAGGAAAGGATGGCAAATCCGCCTACCAGACTGCCGTAGAAGCAGGATACACCGGAACGGAAACCGCATTTAACGCGGCGCTGGCGGATGTGCCCGGCCATATCGCAAGCAAGGCCAACCCTCACGAAGTAACCAAAACGCAAGTTGGCCTTAGCAATGTGGACAATGTGAAGCAGGCCCCCTATACCCATGTTTCCGATAAGGCTAACCCACATGGCGTGACCAAAGCCCAGGTCGGACTTGGAAATGTAGATAACACCAGCGATGTCAATAAGCCTGTTTCCACTGCACAGCAGACAGCGATTAACGCCTGCAAGGTAAAGAAAGCGAGCGTTACCCTGACCGCTGCCGGGTGGACAGGAGCTGCAAGCCCCTATGCGCAGACCATAACCCTTTCCGACATTACCGTAAACAGCAAGGTGGATATCCAGATGGATGCAACCGCTCTTGGCGCTATCCTCGACAGCGGTACATCTGCCCTTTGGATTGAGAACAACAACGGTACCCTTACCGCCAAGGCAATGGGCGAAAAGCCCAATGCGGACATGGAGGTACAGGTGATGATAACAGAGATCATCAACGGTGGGGGCAGTATCTCCGGCAATGCCATCTATGCGCCATCCGGCGGCGGTGGCTTTGTAGCTTCCGCTACGGCACCGGATACCAAGCTGCTGTGGATCGATACCGCAAACGGCGGTATTATCAAATACCACAACGGCACTGCATGGGTAGCTGTTGGCGCGGCATTCAGTTAAGGGGGTGAAACATATTGGCTCTTAATTCTCAGAACCAGATTCTTGCCTCGGACTTTGTAAGCCTTAAAGCAAGGGTAAAAGCGGAAATGAATCGTCGCTGCCGCTCCGGCTCTCTGACGGCCTATGCCGGATCAGCCTACGACTACAGCGTTGTCCCCGCCAATGGGGTCATCGTCAAACCGGAACACCTTAACAAGCTGGTCGTACCGATCAACGCGATTTCGCCCAGTGGGTATACCGAAAAAGCAGCTGGGGACGCCGTCCCGGAGCTTGCCACACTGGATGCAAAGCTGGCAGCCCATGAAGCATATCCCATGCGTGGCAGCGGTTCGGATTGCGCATCCGGCTGCAGCGGACTGTGCAGCTCCGGATGCTATAATAGCTGTTCTGGTTGTGGCGGATCTTGCTCTTATGACTGCAGCGGGTGTAGTGGAACCTGTACTGGCGACTGCGAAGGGACATGTTCTGGAGGCTGCAGCACATCGTGCGGAGGAGCTTGCTGGCGGGATGGCTGCACCAGCAACTGTACGGCAGCCTGCAGAATGGATTGTACTGGAGGGTGCAAAGGAAATTGCGGCAGTATATGCTCTACGAATTGTAGAACGACCTGTGTATCAACATCTGGAACATCTTAATTGTAGGAGGTAAATTTATGATAGGCGTATATCAAGCAAATGCTATGGTAAAAGTGGCAGAACTTTCCGAGATTTCTGTTCAGGAGATCAAGGAGGCTTTAGCTGAAAAAAAGGTGGGAGTTGGCCGAGAACTGTATCCCATTTTATGTGATCAACCGATGGCTCCTGCCGTGAATGCAGAAGAAAGTACGGTACGCAGCTATGCTTCCAATGTAATCGCAAAGGTTGAGGATGCACTGGGAATTAAATATGATGAAGCCGTAAAAGGTGCTGTTACAGAGTATTTTGTCCTTGACCGCAAGCGTTATGGCAGTAGCATAGAACAAATCGTTGAGCGGAGCTTGTCCGTACTCGCTATGTACCCCAGTGCAGAAAAAGGCTCTTTCTTATGGTTCTTGATGGAAACCATAAAGCGCCAACTGATGGGAGTGTATATTAAGGATACCAAATTCCTCCCGGAGCTGAAGATTTTAATTGAAGAAATAAAGAAAACTTCGGCAGCTTATGATCTGTATGCCGCTGAACTCTAAGGAGGAATCAAAATGGCATTGAAAGTAACGATCCCTGAGCAGGACTGCACCTGCGTGGAACGCCTGTGGTACGAGTACAACGCGGCGCTGGGTGTTCTGCGTTATCTGATGGCGCAGCCTGATGTACTGGAGAAAAACCTGCAGCTGTATGCCGATAGCTGTGAAGCAAAGAGCGTGGAGCTGGAGCTGGCCAAAAGAGAAGTGAGTGAGCGCTTTAAGCCCGACGGCGCAGTTATGAGCTACTCTTTTAACTTTGACGAGTGCGCCATTGAGTATCAGATGGAGGCCGTATGAAGCGAAGCGAAATAAGCTATGCGGATTACCTTTGCACCTTGTACCCGGAGGAGAGCGCCAAAATGCTGCCGGAGGAATTTCTCTGCCGTGACATTACTTTTCAGGTGACCGATGACTGCCCGATGGCCTGCACTTATTGCTACCAGGGGCATAAGGGGCACCGGGTAATGTCAAAAGAAACGGCCAGAAAAGGGGTAGACCTCCTTTTCAAAATGTGGGAGGAAGATAAGGGGACTTTTATCAACCGTAAAACAAAGGCCATTGTTCTGGATATGATCGGTGGGGAACCTCTGATGGCTATTGATGTGATCGATGATATCTGCACCTACTTTGTGCGGCGCTGCCTGGAGCTGCAGCACCCGTGGATCTATACATGGAGGGTCAATATCACATCGAATGGTGCTTTGTACTTTGAACCGAAAGTGCAGGAGTTCCTCCACAAGTTCCGGAATAATCTGAGCTTCGCTGTAACGCTTGACGGGCCGAAAGAGATCCATGATGCCTGCCGGGTCTATCATGATGGGCGCGGTAACTTTGATGACGCCTACGCGGCAATGAAGCACTTTAACGCCCACTTCTACGAAGAATTGGGGACAAAAGTGACCATTGCCCCGGAGAACATCCGTAATCTTAACCGCATCGTGGACTTCTTTATGGCCGAGGGCATGAAAACAATACACGCCAACTGTGTACATGAAGCCAAGTGGACACCGGAACACGCCAAGGTGCTGTACGATGAAATGAAGCAGATGGCTGATAAGCTGTTGGCAAACAACGATGGCACCACGGTCTCCCTGTTCTCGGAAGATAATTTCCACCCGCTTCCGCCAGAAGAAAACGGGAACTGGTGCGGCGGTACCGGGGCCATGCTGGCGTTTGACCCCGATGGTATTGCCTACCCCTGCCTGCGGTATATGCCATCCTCTTTGGGCAACGATGTCCCGCCCATTATCGTCGGTACCGTCGATGGGGTATTTGAGCAGCCGGAGCACAAAGCAATTAAGGAATACCTTGACAGCATTACCCGTCGTTCGCAGTCTACGGATGAATGCTGGGAATGTCCGGTCGCTTCCGGCTGCGCATGGTGCTCCGCATGGAATTATCAGGAGACCGGCTCGGTCAACTGTCGCAGCACCAATATCTGCGTGATGCACAAGGCGAGAGCACTGGCCAATGTGTACTACTGGAACAAATGGTATAAGCAAAACAACATCAATAAGAAATTCAAAATGCATCTACTCCGAGAGGAAGCAGAAAAAATAATCAGCCCGCAGGAGTATGATATGCTGCTGCGGCTGAGTGAGGAGGACTGATATGGATGCAAGTGTTTGGGTAGCAATTATCACAGGTGTGGCGTCGGTATTGGCGGTGGTGATAACCAACAGCCGGAGCAATGCCGAGCGGGACTACAAGATGGAACGGGCGCAGGCCGTAACCGACACCAAGCTGGAAGAACTGACCCGGGAGGTGCGGCTGCACAATAACTTCGCGGAACGGATCCCCGTTTTGGAAGAACAGAACAAAGCCCTTAACAAAAGGGTAACCAACCTTGAGCAGAGAAAAGGAGCGTAACTATGAACGAATTTGTAACTTGGCAGACCCTTGGTACCTATGCTGGCGCTGTGATGATGGTCACCATCATCACCCAGTTTTTGAAGCAGACCCCCCTGCGGAACATCAACACCCAGCTGTTGGCCTATATCATCTCTGTGGCTCTCCTCATCGGGGCCGAAGCCTTTAACGGCTCTGCGCTTACCGTACAGGGCGTGGTGCTGTGCCTGCTGAACGCTGTTATTGTAGCCCTTGCTGCCAATGGTACATATGACGCAGCGACCACCGGCATGATTAAGAAACCTGTGGAGGTGTACCAGCATGAGGAGGTCGTGACCGGTGAGTAAGATTTATCTCTCTCCCGAACGCAGACCCAATCCCCATGGACCTTACTACGGCTATCCCGGCGTGTACGAGCATGATGTGTGTGTAGAGATCGGCGCTTATTGCGCCGAGGCTCTCACCCGGTGCGGGTTTGAGGTAAAGATAGCAGACCCGTCCATTAACATCTACCAGCGTGTAGATGAGGGCATAGCATGGGGCGCTGACTATTATATGCCGATTCATACCAACGCCAGCACTGCCACATTGAAAGAGGGTACAGCGCAGGGGCCTACTGTCCTGCGCTATGGTAAAGCCGGAGGGGCCAGCGATAGGGCCTGTACCATGACCTACAACCGCCTGATGGAGGTTTACCCCAGAAAGACCAAGAGGGGCGTATACCAGCGGGACGAGTTTGTGGAGATTGGCAGAACCCCGATGCTCTCGGTTTACCCGGAGCTTGCTTTCCACGATAACGGAGCCGATGCCCAATGGTTAGTGGAAAACAAAAAGGAGATCGCCGAGGCGCTCTGCAAAGGCGTGTGTGACTGGTTCGGCGTAACCTATAAGGCAGAGGAAGAAAAGACGGACTATGACAAGCTGCTGGCCGAGCTGGAAGAGCTGAAAGACAAGTACAACACTGAGCACGCCAGTGCGCAGGCGCTGCGTGGGCGAATTCTGGCCGCTATAGAGCAGTATGACACGGCGGCATATGACAAGGAGGGGTAATTTTGGCGCTGAAAAAGAATGCAACCCTTGTAAACGATGGCGGCAGTAACCGCACAATAAAACCGATTGGATATGATGTAAGCAGAGCGGCAACCGCTGCGGCGGATGCTGTTGGTAGACCAGGCCGCGGCGTTGTGGATGCTGCGGTAAAGGGCGGTGCGCTTGCTTCGGCAAAGGCTAACCTTGCCGGGCTTTCCCCGACAACCTCCTCTACTGTGACGGATACCTCTGAACGGGACGCATACCTTGCCCAGCTGAAAGCACAACTGGATGCACAGACCGCTGCCTACGACCAGCTGCTTGCATATAACCGGCAGATGTATGAAGCCCAGCAGAAACAGGCGGCCCAGCAGCGGGAGGACAATGCCCGCCGGGCATACATTGCCAAGGAGATGGCGCTAAAGAACCTCCCTGGCCAGCTGGCCCGTGAGGGTATCAATGGTGGCCTTGCGGAAAGCTCTTATGTCCGCCTGAATAACCGCTACAACAGCAGCCTTGCCGATGCGGATAATACTTATTCCGATGCAGTAAACCAGGCATACCTTGATATGATCCAGGCAAATCGGGAGCCGCAGAGCGGCAAACTGAATGCGCAGGCGAATTATGCTGCAGGAGCAGCAAAAGCCCCGAAGGCCAAGACAACAACCACCGATAAGGCCAATCCGAGATACAATGCGGCGCTGCAGGAATCTTATAATATGCTGCGCCGCGCCGGTTATACTGATGCAATGGCATCGAAGCTCCTCGGCCTTGAATAACAAGGAGGGCAAATGGATAGAAAAACGCTGGAACAGAACTATCAAAACTCCATTGCAAAATCCGCAGAACTGGAACAGAATTACCGGCGTGGTGTTGGCGATCTTGCCCGCTCGGTAAAACAGGTAACACAGTATAATCCTTCCGCCCCCAGCACGCAGCCTACCCAGGCTGCGCCTGCTGGGGCTTCTTCTCGTAAGCAGAGCGATACCATGAAGGACCAACTGGATGCTATCAAGGAGCAGCGGGACGATGCAGCCATTAAGGCCGGGGCCTATATGCGTGCCGGTAATATGCAGCAGCGGGCCAAAGAGCAGCAGAAGATCGCCAATAAGGCTGCCATTGAGTATGAGAACGCCTATGCCCAGTGGAAGAACCAGCGAAACGCGGAAGCGGTAGAGGACTACAACCCGGACGATAATAAGTTCAAGGCTGCTGACGCTGCCGTATCTGGTGTTCAGAACGCATTCCAGAGCATGAGGCAGTATGCCGCCGCAGCATCTTCGTACCTCTCCGGTAACCCGGAGGCACAGGCATGGGAAGCCAAGCGGCTGATGGATAGCGGCGTAGATGGTGCGGAAGCCGTGAAACAGGCAGGGCTTACCGATAAACGGGAAATCCCCATCACGGACTATAAGACACAGGCAGAGCTGCGCCATGAAAAGAATGTGGCCAGCGTTGGTGCTGTTGAGGGTGGAGCGCTGCAGCTGGTCAACACGATCTCGAACATGGTACCGTCCCTTGTTGCAAACGCGATCCTCCCCGGCTCTGGCTTGCCTATGATGGCTGCATCTGCTGCAGGCAACAAATATGCAGATGCCTATGAGAAGTACGGGAATACGGATATGGCGTTTATGCTTGGCTCCGCTGCCGGTGGCGCTTCCATGCTGACCGAGCAGTTTGGCGGTTTGTATGGCTCCCTGGGTAAGACTGCCGCCGGACAGGCTGTTGCCAAGAAGCTGATGGCGGAAGCCCCCGGCCTATATAGCCTCGCCAATTCTGTGGGCGGCAAGTGGCTGCGAGATGCCCTTTCCGAAGGTATTGAGGAGGGTGCAGAGGATGTTATCAACTACGCCATTGAAAAGGCCATCACCGGCGACAGTGATGAGATGGACAACTTCGGCTATGATATCCTGCTGGGTGCCCTTGCCGGTGGCGTACTGGGCGGCGGTAACGCTGCGATGCGCTCCATCACCTACAACCGCGTAGGCAAGGCGCTGAATGCTTCCCCCACCGCTGTAGCGCAGCAGGTGCAGGAGGGCATGGAGAAAGGAGCGGGCACCGCACCGGCTATCTATGCGGCGGAGGTGCAGAAGAACCCCAGCAACCAAATGGTGGGCAGACTGTATGAAGCGAACCTCACCTATGATGCCGAAAGCGGCCTTTCCAAAATCCAGAACGATATTACCCAGGTCTCCATTAAGGAGATTAAGGCAATGGTCTCCAAGGCGGACGCGCTGGCGCAGGCAGCCCAAAAGCTGAATGTGGAAGCCACACCGCAGGCTGTAGCGACAGCTATTACCGATGCACAGCGCACACAATCCATTAAAACAGCCGAGGACAGCGTAGGGCAGTCTTTTGCAGCTGCGATTGATAATCCCGCCAATGCGGGAGAGAAAGCCTACAACAGCGCCCTTGCCGGTGTGGCAGCCAACCAAGGCGTAGCCGCTCGTATCAACAATGACCCGGTGGCAAGACAAGCATTTTCCCAGCTGACCGGCGTACAGTTCACCGGCAACACAGCGCAGGATATTGCCGCCATCGAAGTGGCGACACAGAACATTGCGAAGTCCGGTAAACAGGCAATCTCCCAGGCGGAGTATGCCCAGCGTGTCGCTGCCGCAGGAGAACAGGCTGCTGCCCAGTTTGACGCTGATATGCAGGCGCAGGCGGAGCAGATGCGGCAGGAATCCCAGGATAGATGGCTCTCTGTGGAGCAGAACACCATCACCGATGTGGACGGCAAGCGCCACATTAAGGAGATCACCAATACCGATATGCGTGGGGATACCGAGATTGGCTATAAGAAAGCGGAAATCCCCAGCAGCAAAAAGAAAGCTGTTGCAGAGGTAGACAACGCTGCAAAATACCTTGGAAAGACCATCGTGTGGTACGAGGGCGCTTTGCAGGTCAATGGGCAATACAGACTGTCTAATGGCTTCCGGGCACCGGACGGAACCATCTATGTCAACATCAATGCGCAGAACCCGCTGATGGTCACATTCGGGCATGAAATGTTCCACGACCTTGTAGCCGATGGCAAGTATTCCAGTATGATCGACACGCTGGTAGAGAACCCCGACTACGCCAACATGGTAAAGGGCATGATGAATGCAAAAACCGAGCTGTACGAGCGCAATGGGATTGAGCTTGACCAGAGCGCAGCCGCGGAGGAAGTCGCTGCCGATATCAGCGGTGACATTCTGAACAGCCAAGATATGCTGGAGTATATCGGCGCAAGAAACACGGAAGCTGCCACAGGCATTAAAGGCTTCCTGAACCGAATCCTCAAAAAGCTGAAAGGAAAGCCCTCTGCACAGGAAGCCTACAATAGGCTGTCCGAAGCGCAGCGGGCTTTAATTGACGGTATGGAGGGGAGAGTTCAGGACGCGACTGCTGAGGCGAATGCGCGCTATTCCATCTACGAGAGCTATGTGGATGATATAAGCCAGTGGGTTAGAGATGGAAAACCAAATGGAATGGTTTTTGTTCTCGGGAATACTGGCCCCGTTTTGCAGGGGCTTGGAGCAATAGAGAGCGACATTTACTTAACCAGTGATAAATTAAATGTTATACAGAAAGACCACCCGGAGGTTAGCGACAGCACAATTAAGAAAATCCCCCAGATACTTGAAGACCCGATTCTGATTTTGCGCAGCAAGGGACACGGAAAATCCGGAAGCAATAGCAGAATGGTGGTAATCGGTGCCGTGAAAGCGGACAATGGGCAGCCATTGCTTACAATACTGGATTTGCGTCCTTACGAAAAAGGATTCCTTGTTGATGATATGCAGAAGGTCAACAGCGCATATACAAAAAAGAACCCCGAGAACTTTATCCGGGGCAGCGAAATTGTATATGCAGATAAAAATAGAACCGTTCCGCTTCTTCGCCGTATCGGGCTTACAATAGCGTCCCGAGAGCTTCAGCAGAGTGGTTCTATTGGTAGGATAACATATAACGGGAACGGTGTCAATATCTCTGGCGTACCGTTCAGCGATATTGTTCCTACCGATAACTATTCTATGCAGAATAGCGCAGAAGATGCAGACGGGAAACATTCCCTCATGGACATCCCAGCTACGGATAGTACCGGCAGGGAACTTTCTGCTGAACAACAGGAGTATTTCTCCGGTTCCAAAGTTGTTGACGCAGAGGGAAGATTGAAACCTGTATATCATGGTAGCCCGGCGGTGTTTACCGAGTTCTCTCCCAATTTTATGTCCCAGCATGGCAGCTCCGAAGGGCAAGGCTTTTATTTCACTGACTACAAGCCGATGGCAGAGGGTTATCAAAAGGATGGTGGGCAACTCCTTGAAGGATACCTCGATATCAAAAAGCCGTTGAGCGATAGCGAGATCACACTAACAAGGGCAGAAGTAAAAAAACTTTTGCAGGCTGTTGACCCGACCGGTGATGAGGTGCTTGTGAATTACGACCCTGCTGGCGGTATGGGGTACCCGTCCAAAGCATGGTATAACCGAGCGCTGGACGCTACCGTAAAGGCAGCCATGGATTATAGCGACAGTGACAGCGAAATCCTTGCAGAGATCGCAAACGGAGGGGCTGGAACGGGTGCGGTTCTTGAGGCGGCACGCAACACGCTCGGCTATGATGGATACATTGTAGAGGGCAAGTATGATAATGCCACCGTATATGTTGCATTTGACAGTAACCAATTCAAGAACATTGACAATGCCACCCCGACCGAAAGCAAGGACATCCGCTACTCCCTCATGGAAGATGCCCAGTACATGGCTGACATCGACAAAGCAGTATCCGAAGCGACTGCAAAGGCTGACGAGGCTTTGAAAGCTGCACAAACCGAGGTAAAGAACCTTCGCCAGCAACTTGCAGACTATCGCCAGCAGGCAACAGCAGAAGCGAAGATGAACGACCGCTGGCGTGAAGCAGAAACCAAGTTGCTTGCCGATATGGCTGCGGCAAAGGAACGGGAGAAGGCTGCAAAGGCTCGCGCCGAATTTATGCAGAAGTACGATACCCTTTCCAAGCAGTACCGCGCTGATCTGCGGGCGAACAACCAGCAGGCGCGTGCGCAGTATGACGAGAAACTGGCCGAAGCGAAGGACGAGTTCAACCGGCGTAGGACGCAGGATCGCATTGACCGTGTGGTGCGTGAGGATCAGGCCAAGAGCAAAGCCCGGTTGAGAGCGTCGGAACAGAAATCCACTACCACGGAAGATGTGGCCAAGGTGCTGACAGAGATGCCGAAGAAGGACAAGGAAGCCTTTAAGGCGAAAGCAGCCGAAAGCTGGCGTACCTTCAAACGCCAGTGGATTAACACCAAGGACGAGCTGGAACGCTTCGGGAATGCTGTGGGCGACAACCGTATCACTTATGCTGCGAACAATGTTGGGCAGGCGGCTGCGGCGGCACAGTATTCCATCGGCGGTGCTGGACAGTATGACCTGAACGGAAAGAAGATCAGCGACAAGAACCTTACACAGGTATTTGAACCGGCGAAAAAGGCAGGGCTGACCGAAGAATTTTACACCTACCTGCTGCATGAGCACAATGTAGACCGCATGAGCGTCCGCGAAAAGGCACAGCAGCAGCTTGCGGAGCTTCGGGCGAAGCTGAATAAGGAAGTCAAAGGCTTTGCGGAAATGACCGATGAGAACATTTCCGCAGCCGCAGGCAAGGATGCCGCCCTTGCAAAAGCATACACCAAGGAACAGATTGCTGCCGCCAAGCAGTATAAGCAGTTCCAAGCATGGGCGGAAAAGCAGTTTGACAAACCCGTATTTGGCAGCAGCGTGACCGCAGATGATAGCCGAGCTGCTGCCGCTGATCTGCTGGACGCACACCCCGAATTTGAGAAGTGGGCAAAGGATGTTTATGCCTACCTTGATGGCTTGATGGAAGTGCGCAAGCAGGGCGGTCTTGTGAGCGAGGATATGGTGCAGCGCATGAAAGAGCTGTACCCGCACTATGTTCCCACCTACCGCGATATGCCCAGCACCTCCGGCGGCTACTCCAACCCCAACAGCGTGGCGGTGAATAGCACCATCAAGTCTGCAAAGGGCGGTAACCAGAACATTATGCCGCTGATCGACAGCATTGCCCGGCAGACTTTGCAGACTTTCTCCGCGGCCAAGAAGAACATCCTGGGCAATATGCTGTATGAGGACGCAATGGATACCACCCGTGATGTTTCTGAATACATTCAGAATGTTACCGAGGAGGGCGACCTGGTTGACCTCGATGCGGATTCCGCAGAGAACCTTAAAAACACCCTGCGCATTTGGGTGGATGGCAAGCCGGTTACACTGCACATGAGCGAAGCAATGGCGGATGGATTCAGACCAATTGAACAGTCCAATTCCTTTGGTATGAAGGCGCTGCGTTCTGTCAACAGCACATTCAAAAAGCTGGTTACCCAGTGGAACCCGGTGTTCATTGTTCGCAACTTCATCCGCGATGCGCAGTCCGCTTTGTATTTCACCCATTACAGCAACGCCACATTCATTAAGAATTATGGTAGGGCTGTAAAAGAAATCGCGACAAACGGGAAGTACTGGCAGCTGTACCAGGCAATGGGCGGTAAGGGAACAACCTACTACGACCCAAAGACTGGCCTTGCGGATCGCCGCCATTTCAAAAATGCTACGGCAGATAAACTCCTTGGCAGTTTGAATAAGGCTATTGATATACTGTCCTTCGCCAATGAGGCAGTCGAACAGTACCCTCGTCTTGCAGAGTTCATCAGCACAATGGAGGCAACCGGAGATGTGCAGCAGGCGCTTTACAATGCGGCTGACATTACCACCAACTTTGGCCGCGGCGGCTTTGCAGCCCGCAAACTGAATGCATCTCTGGTGCCGTTCTTCAACCCCGGAATGCAGGGCCTTTCCAAGAACATTCGCAATGTCATTGACCGGCGCGGCTGGAAAGAGATTGGACAGCTGGTCTCCCGGTTGCTTATCAATGGTGTTGCACCCGGCATCATTATGGGCCTGCTGTACGATGGGCTGAAAGAGGATGATGACTACAAGGAACTTTCCGACTACATTAAGGATAGTAACATCCTCATCAAGATCGGCGACAATAAGTTCATTAAAGTCCCGATGGGTCGTGAGCCTTCCGTTATTACGGCATTCACCAACCGTATGTGGCGCTGGTTGAAAGGCGAACCCGCAAGCAGTGCATTTGCTGGTTATCCGTCTTTCGCCATTGAGCAGATTGCGCCGAACAATCCGCTGACCAATAACATCTTCGCTGGTATTACTGCAATGAGCACCAATAAGACTTGGTACGGCGGGGACATCGTTTCCAGCTACATGGAGGAAAAGCCGGACTATCTGCAGTACGATGAAAGCACCGATGCGTTTTCTATCTGGCTGGGCGAGATCACCCGCCACGGGAAGAATGGCATCGAGGGGCTTTCGCCGAAGAAAGTCAATTACTTGATTGACCAGTATTCCGGCTTTATCGGTGACTGGGTGCTCCCGGCGCTTTCCAAAAAGGCGGATGTTCCTGCGGTGGTAAAGGCATTTGTTGTAGATAGCGTCCGGCAGAACCGGCTGGGCAGCGACTTCTACGATGCACTGGACGAAGCCAAACAGGTAAAGGATACCGAGATGGCAACTGCAGCTGATGATGCGACCTATTCCTACCTGTATAAGCAGAGTAAGGCGGCATCCGAGATCACAAAGCAACTCAAGGAGATTTACAACAGCGGAGAGAAAACCCGCAAAGAGAAGCTGGACGAAGCTCGTGACCTGCTGGAGCTGCGCAATGAGATTTACCGCAACGCCCTGCTGACCGTTGGAACCTATGAGGAAACAGCAAAGGGTATCGATAGTGTGGACAGCGATGTGGTGAAGCGCGAAGCCAACCGCAAGGCGTTTGGCGCGGAGTACGCACTAAAGAACTACAACAAAGATGTGGGAGAAAAGGCTGCCGAGTATGTGGCGCAGGGTGTTACCTATGACCAATACTATGCTGCATACTTTGCTACCCGCGGTATCACTGGCGACAAGGACGAGAATGGCAAAACCATTACCAACTCTGCCAGCCGGAAAAAGAAAGATGCCATCGACAAGGCTGTGCCAAACGCAACCACAAAGCAAAAGCACCTTCTGTATGAAGCGATTGGCGTTTCCGAGAAGGTATGGTAACTGTCCGTACTTGTTTCGTAAATGCAAAGAAAATGCTGTAATTTCAATAAATTTATTATAGTTCGAATCTCTCCATCTCCGCCAAAAGAAAACCCGCAGAAATGCGGGTTTTTCCTTTGTTTATGCGGGTTTTCAGGCTTTTTGCACTTTGCTTTTATTGCTTTTTATTCACGGTTTTTTGCGTATTAAGTCCGTAAAAGTTTCGTACAAAATCATCATTGATTTTTCTCAAATCGCTCCCGCGCTTCCGCAAGCATTTTATCTCTAAGGTGTGTGTACTTTTCAGTAACGATGTAGGACGAATGTCCCATCATCCCCTGCACCACTATTTGTTCTATGCCAGCTTCACAGCAGGATGTAGCAAAGCTGTGCCGTAACTGATGGAAAGTGCATTTTATCCCATATTTGCCGCACCACTTTCGCCAGTCACGCGATGATTCATTGCTTCGCAGGATTTCCCCTTTTTCGTTCGTGAATATATACCCTTCTGCTCCAGTGAATCGCTCTGCGACCTCCGGAAGGAGAAACACAGTTCTTATCCCGGCTTCTGTCTTTGGCTCTTTTATGTATGGTGTAGTGCTGATGTAATACACGCTTTTAGTAACATGGATTTGTCCTTTCTCTCGATCGATGTCCTCGTATCGGAGCGCCAGTGCTTCGCCAACGCGCAGGCCCGTCATCATAATGAAATAACCGAGCCGAGATACAGTGCAATCGTCCCAATGCTCTGCTATTTTTTCGCGATCTTCTGCGGAGGCTTCGTCTCTCCCCTTTGTCTGCTTGCCGGACGCTTTGATATTTGCCGCTGGGTTTACCTGAATATCACCAGCTAAAACAGCCAGATCGAACACTTGGCTGGTGATGTTCTTCTGCGTGTTTACGGTTTTCTGCGAAAACATTCTCCCGACTTTGTCAAGGAATGCCTTAACCATCATCGGCGTTATATCCGCTACCGGCATCTTTCCAAATGCGAGTACACAGCGTGCAAGCGCCGGCTTATATCCTCGCAGAGAGTTGTGGGCAAGGTTGTCCCATGACTGCTCCAAAGCCTCTGCGTATACGGCAAAGGACGCTGATTTTTTGTTTTCCTTTTCGCGATTAAACTCGGCGATCTTCCGTATAACTTCATTTTCGGTTTTCCCGTAGAATGTCATTCTTTTCCCATCCACGGTCACCGACTTTTCAAATAATCCGTTCGACCGCTGGTACATTTTCTTCTTCGGGTCTTTTTTTGCGCCAGAACCGCACCAAGGGCAGTACAGCCAATCCTCCTGTAATTCCTTTTTGCACTTCTTACAGAGCACCCTCGTATACCTCCATCAGCCAAAGCAAGCGTGGCACTTTTTATATCCGCTCGATATGGCTTTCTTTTCCGATATCTTTCTCATCGCATTCTTTTTGCTCAAGGAGCAATTCCCGTTATGATACCTGCTGTCCACATAATAATTCGCGGTAACGAGAACAGTTCTATTTGTTTCCCACGGGAGCGCCTTCCCTGTGAGATCGGCTATCTGTATTCCCTGATAAACGCACAAAACGCCGAGGGCAACGCACAAAGCAGCAAGCGAATATGTGAGGATAGGTTTTTTATTCTTTTTGTGCCCTGCAGCTGACTGCTTTTCGTTTTCCTGCAGTTCTTCTTTCGATTGCTTTGCTTTGCTCTCTTGTTTATCTGACCCTATCTTTACCGGTATAACCTTTACTTTTCTGGCTTCAATTCCGTGTTGGGGCTTCTCCCCTGTGGCCTTGTTTCCCGATCCTGCATCAGTAGAGGTAACGGGTTCTTTTGTGTCATTATCGGGGTCAGCCCCCGTAAACAGGTGCTTCCTGTGTATAAAGTATATGATGTTCGGAAGCGACCAGGCCAGGGCAACTATCGCGAAGCATCCGCAGGACATGATGAGTTTCGTTCCTCCATCTTCCGTAATCACGCTTCCATATGCATTTATAGCTGCAGAAATAGGCGCTACAATGAATAGCGCAATTATGTACTTGAAGCGCGAAGCACAAAAACTGCTGACGGCTGTGTATGCCAATATGGTCAGCATAACCGAAATGATGCTAAACACTGCACTGGCCACAGTGTAAACAGGAAATGCGCTAAAAACGATAGTCGAACTTATGAGAGTGATCCAGATAGAATAAAAACTAAGTGCAGCCCCAATCAGCCAAAGTATTTTACAAACCTTTAGCCACTTCATTCCTAAATCTTTTTGCATTTTCTCTCCTCCTATTATTAACCGCCCCCGGCAACGAGGGCGGTATTTGCGTTAGTGAACTGCTGCCAAATGCCTTATAAACGCAAAGACTTCACAGGCAACGCTTGCAGCCATTACACCGAGCGCCATCTCAATAACTACTGTCTCTTGCATCACAAGCATACAGATTGCCACACAAATGATAGCACAAACAAAGCTAATCTTGTCAGTGACCCATTCGCCTAGGCTCCCTAACAATGTTATTCCTGCGCATACATAAAACAGGACTATGCTCCAATTGAAAAAGAAAGCAGCTATCCCGATGGCTGGAACAGCTATAAGTAGCAGCAAAGATATAATCGAAATACGCTTCATATTTCAAAGTCCCTTCTATTGGACACCATGTGGTGTACTATTATATTTGTAGCGAACATATGTTTTGTGCACAAAGAAGTAGCAATAAAATCCACAAAACCGTCAATAGATTTTGGCAAATAAAGGGAGTATGATTAAGATACGACATAATAACACTACGCCGTGACGGAATCGTGCGTAAACGACATAAAGGAGAAAAGTAATGAAGGAATTAACAAAGGAGGAGACCCGTTTTATCGAACTGATGCGGCAGCACCCGGAGAATGTCACTTTTGCTCGCCGTGTTCTAAAGCAAGCAGCGCCAAACGCCGGGCATCGTCCCCCGCCTGACGGAACAAATCCAGCATAGCTTTTTCCTCGTCAGACAGCTCACCATTTTGGGTGGGCTGTTTTTCTTTGCCCAAAAGCTCGTCAACGGTAATGCCGAAGTAACTGGCAAGCCGATTCATAGTGTCCCCGCTGGGGGTAGCACCAGTCTTTTTCCATTTTGTTGGCGCAGAGCAGCTTAGGCCTACATCAAGTGCAGCCTTTGTCGGGGAAACGCCCTTCTTTTCGCACCAAATAATATAGCTATCATAAAACATACCAAATACCACTCCCATAAATTGTGCAATTCGCAGAACTTTACCGAAGTTAATGATATGCATTGACAAATTAACCGAAGTTAAGTACAATAAGCATAGAGGCTTAACCAAAGTTAATGAACCTCACCGGTAATGGGCTGCTTGAATATTTGTTGGCGCTTATATTCTACCACTGCCACCTTACCAAAGTCAACTATTTAGTTAAAGGAGCGTGAAAATTCGGATGCCTGCACAATGGACGGGTAAGCTAATCGGCGAAATACACAACGCTGGGCTTACCATCAAAGAAGTGGCTCGGCGGGCGAACCTGCATGACAAGTATGTAAGCCAGGTCCTGAACGCCGACCGAGAAGCCCCCTCTGCGGAAGCGAAACTCCGCAAGGCGCTGGACGAGCTTATCAAGGAAAAGGAGGGAGGTAGATGAATAAGTGGACAAAGTGGGAAATCGCATACTGCGTAATCCTGCTTATATGCACCGCAATAAATGTCGTTATCTTCTTCACTCGATAAGAGACTTGATGATATCGTAAATGATTTACTCAAAGAAAAGGAGGAACGAGATGGACGATAAGAAATTCATCCGGTGGCTAATCGCAATCTGCGCCATTTCTGTGGTGACAACAGCGATCAATGTGTGGCTGCACTTTGCTGGATGAATTGGACAATAGCGGTAATCGCTGCGATGGACGCAAGAATGCCTGCGATGGTTCCCCAAAAGGATTTTCGCCGAGCAACACGGTATTCTTCCAACGCCCGTTCTCCTGCATCGGTTAGGCGCACTTTAACAGACCCGCTGCCGCCCCAAGAGTAACGCCCCGGTTTTAGTACAGGGTAGAACAATCCGGAGGACACTATCCTTTCAAATCTTTCCTCCGACATTGTAACGGTGCTGCGGTGGCGGAACTTCCGAAGAGTACATTTTTCAGCTTTAGTCAACATCAAATCACCTCAAGCACAGCATACCACATGAAGGGAAGTAGGACAATGCCAAGGGAAAAGGAAAGCTACCGGGACAACCTTGAGCGGCTGATGGACAGGTTCCCCGGCAAGGAAATCCTCTCATTCACGGAGGTTTCCCGGTACACAGGAATGGGCTACCGGGCGCTGATGGGCAGCGGTATCCCACTCAAAAAGACAAAGGGGAAGCGCGGGCAATATTTTATCAGCCTGCCCAGCTTTGCCAGATGGTTAAGTTAAGGAGGAACAACATGGAAGCAACAACCAACACCTTTATCCGGTGGTTTAACTCGGATGAGATCGTACCCAGCAAGGACGGGCATTACCTGTGCCAGACAAGTCCGGGGAGATGCACAACCTTGCCATTCAGCACCAAGCATCAGGTGTTCAATGTCAGCGAAGATAATGTGGAGACCGCTATCGAAGTCCAGTGGTGGGCATTCCTGCCGGAGCTTCCGCAAAAGGAGGTACAGGAAGATGAGTAAAAAGGAGTGGCTGCAGGAAGCCTTGGCCGTAGTCCTCGGAATGGGAGCCATCTTCGCAGCGGTGACGATCCTGCTGCTGGTGAGGTAAGGCTATGGAGCAGAACGAGAGGATAGCAGTTATCCAGGAGAAGTTCCCCGGTTACACCAAGCCGCTGGACAGTATGTGCAAGAAGCCGGGCTATTACGGAATTCGGCGGACTTCCGAAGCGGAAGCGCTGATAGCGGACAAGCCCGGCAGGAAGCGGGAAGCAAACTATAAGCTGTCTGTGCGTATTCCTTTGGGTTATGTGAATATGGCGGAGTTCCGTCAGCAGCTTATCGAAATGGGTTACTGCAACTTCACAGCATGGGTTCTGCGCTGTATCCGCCGCCAGCAGGAGGAGTACAAAAAAAGAAAGGCCCCCGTCAGAGACGGAGACCCAACCACCACCACAACTATACACGATAAGGGGAGGGATGTCAAGTGATCGTCTACAAGGGAACCGACAAGGACATGAAATGCCGAGGCTTCCAATTCGATCTTGGCAAAGAATATGTGGAGGAGAAAGCGGAGCTATGCAATAAAGGTTTCCATGGATGCGAGTATCCGCTGGATGTGTTCGCCCATTACGCCCCGGCCGACAGTCGGTTTTTCGTGGCTGACCTCGATGGCGTGACGGACGAAGAAGCAGCAGGTGACAGCAAGCGAGCCGGAACGAAAATAAAGCTCCGGGCGGAGATCGGGATTGCAGGCATCGTAAAAGCTGCGGTTGAGTACATAAAAGAAAAAGCAGAGAGCAGCAAAAATCACACCGGCAACGGTAGCGCAGCCGCCAACACCGGCGACCGTAGCGCAGCCACCAACACCGGCTACCGTAGCGCAGCCACCAACACCGGCGACCGTAGCGCAGCCACCAACACCGGCTACCGTAGCGCAGCCGCCAACACCGGCGATTATAGCGCAGCCACCAACACCGGCTACCGTAGCGCAGCCACCAACACCGGCTACCGTAGCGCAGCC
>ERZ1035032.358-NODE-358-length-38528-cov-7.557092_pt1 | contig 38528 bp, 28 predicted proteins | sample MGYA00520693_ERZ1035032 | MGnify/ENA primary metagenome ERZ1035032 (study PRJEB33766, sample SAMN09781740) | gut metagenome | biome: gut microbiome | host: Homo sapiens | place: Madagascar | study: EMG produced TPA metagenomics assembly of the PRJNA485056 data set... | reverse complement strand
GGCGTGGAACGGATCGTCCTGGTCGTCCTTCTCCGACGCCGACCTGGTGGAGTGCCGCCCGGCCGACGCCAGGGCCCCCCAGGCCGCTGCCGAGGCGACCGGCGACGGAGAGGTGACGGTGTCGTGGAAGCCGGTCGCCGGCGCCGAGCGCTACGCCGTCGCCGAGAAGATGGCCGACGGCTCCTACAGGACCTACACGCTGGACGAGAAGGGCACCTCCTACAGGGTCTCCGACCTCGCCAACGGCGTGACCCACCGCTTCCTGGTCCAGGCCCGGGTCGGCGGCTCCTGGTCGTCGACCGCCGACGGCCACCTGTGCTCCGCCGCCCCGTCGGGCACCGTCAGGCCCAAGGTTTCCGCGAAGGCCGGCGACAGGTCGGTCGAGCTCACCTGGGGCCACGTGCCCGGCGCGACCCGCTACGCGGTCGCCGTCCGCCAGGGGTCCGGGTACAAGACCTACACGCTGGACTGCGCCAAGGAGTCCTACACCGTGAAGGGCCTGTCCAACGGCACGTCCTACAAGTTCCTGGTCCAGGCGTGGAACGGATCGTCCTGGTCGTCCTTCTCCGACGCCGACCTGGTGGAGTGCACAACTTTGGGCACGCCGATTATGGGTAAGTCAGCCGCTTCGGTTTCGAGTATGGTTTCTTTGTACAACTCTACTGGACATACCTATCCGACTATTTACGCCTCGAAGGGTGCAACAACTATTAATGACTTTTGCCAGATAGTATTAGAGGAAGCGAATGCTGAAGGTGTTAAGGCGGAAATCCTGTTTGCCCAAGCAATGCACGAAACTGGCTGGCTTCAGTTTGGTGGTAGCGTAAAAGCGGAACAATGCAACTTCGGTGGAATCGGCGCCGTGAATGCCACCGCGGGTGGTGCGTCTTTTGGGGATGTGCGATCTGGTCTCCGCGCACAGGTTCAACATTTAAAGGCTTACGCTTCGAAAGAGCCATTAAATAATCTTTGCATCGACCCCCGTTTTGAAAAAGTAGAGCGCGGCGTTGCGCCATGCGTCGAGGATTTGAATGGTCGCTGGGCAGTGCCTGGTGACGGTTATGGGCAGCGTATTTCGTCTTTAGCCACTCAGGCTTGTTGATTGCTTTAATGTGGCAGCATTTAAGTGCGTAAGTAGGTTTAGGATGAATTCAACGAAATTTTCCAAAAATGCAAACGTCTATTGCTTGGCGCTCGTTCTTGCAGTGTTTTGTTCGATTAGCATCTGGTGGGCATTTCGTCTGCCTATGTCTTCAGCGCCTGATGAGTATATGAGACTACAAGTTCCCTTATTTATTGCAGAGAATGGCTGTTTGCCGCGAGGAGATGACCCTGCGATCATAAATGAGGTTTGGGGTACATCATATGCATTTAGCGTGTACGGGTCCTCGTTGATTGCAGTGCCGTTTATCTGTGTTGCAAAGCTGGTGGTTCCCAATTCTGCTGCAGCGTTGATAATTGCTGCGAGATTATCGAATTGCCTTCTTGCTGCGTTAAATTTAGTTTGTATCTATCTGATGGGTAAAAAACTTAAATTTGGCAATTTAACATCAATTCTTGCCGCAACTATATTTGCATTTTTACCACAAAACGTATTCCTTGCTGCTTACTTTAATTCTGAACAGCTTGAATTTCTCTCGACAAATCTTGTGGTGATTCTTTGTTTGAATGCACGAGAGAATCGCTGGAGCTATAGGAGCTGTTTCTTCTTGGGCTGCGGCTTGGGAGTGCTCGCGCTCTCTTATTACTACGCTTATGGTGTAATAATTGCAGCAATCATATTCTATTTCAGTTCTATTAAGAAAGATTTTTGTTTAAGGACGAGATCCGACTATATTTCCGCTATTCTCTATCGACCTTTGGTGGTTTTTTCCGGTTCATTTATAGTCTGCGGCTGGTTCTTTATAAGAAATGCGCTGTTGTATAATGGAGACTTTATCGGAATGGCTACTAGCTCTAAAACATCTGAGATATATGGTGCTAGCGGCTTTAAACCATCGCAACGTGGCACTTTACGTCAGCAAGGGTATTTGCCTGACTGTTTGTTTAATCAAATGAACTATTCGGTGTATTGGCCTTTGTCTGTAGCGCAGTCATTTATAGGTACATTTGGATATATGAGTATCTTTGTAGGCAATACGTCTTTCGTTTTATATTTATTAGTATTTATTCCTTCACTCGTAATCGGTCTTATTCGGCGCCTGTTTACTGCCAAACAAGCTGGCGATTATTCAACGTTTATTCCTAGCCTTATTACTGTTGCGACTCCATTTCTTTTATCAATTTACTATTCATGGGCATCTGATTATCAGCCTCAGGGCAGGTATGTGATGGCTGGATTCGGGATCTTGTCTCTGCTTTGTGCTTTTGGGATCGTTTCGTTATGCCAGGGTTTCTGGACCTTGCTACGCGCGGAAATTGAAGTTAAATCCTGTAAAGATGAATCTGGTAATTCATTAGAGAAGCGCATGGCCATATCAATTAATGACTATGGTGTATTTATTAGGCTAGTTAAGCTTTCCGTTGTGGCAATAGTGCTATTTTATCTGCTGCTGTTCCCTCGCATTTTTATACATTTGATTATTCCGTTGCTTTCAAGTGGTGTTTTGTAATTTAGATTATGTAGCCTGTAGCGCATTTTGGAGGATTCGATGAAAGCTAGATTGACCTGTCTTTGCCGCGGCCTCGGTAAGGCTTACTTTGGCTTTGCGATTAATAGTCAGGTTGACATTAGTGAGATTTCCGCTGAGGTGCGTACGGATTTGGGAAGTCAACTTCCGGTTGGGATATATAGATTAAATTCTAAAGACATGTTGATTTTGGCTGTTCCGTTGTTGGGCTCTGGCGGAGTCCATATCTCTATTAAGTTGAGATTAGATAGTGGCATGGTCAAGAGTTTGTATAGCGGAAAATTGAGCTGGATAGCTATAAAGTGGCTATCACGTTATTGTTATAAATTCAAACGCAAGCTTGCTTTCGCTTTGCGTGATATCGATCAGCAGGTATATTCGCATCAAATTCACGTTAGGCCAGAGCTTGCTCTTGAATCACCTGTCGGTGATCTCATTATTAAAGGCGTGGTTTGCGGGCCGTATGGTTGCAGAAACTCCGATATCTTTCTCTTGGATGAGAGCGGCAGCAGGAGTGATTCAGGCAGTTTAAGTGTCGGCCGTTGCAGTGATGTCGTAACATTTAACCAAAGACGTTCTGAAATTTCTTTTACACTGCGAATTCCAATGGACGGCAACACTTATACGTTAGTTGCTGACGGAAATTGCACTAATGACCAGCCTGGTTTTCTGTGCTTCGATGCTGCTTCCGTTCAATATTATCTTTCGACGCTATCGCCACTTTTCTACAAGGCCTCATCTACTGGCACCTACGCTTCTTCTCATTCCAAGCGTATTGACTATCTTTCGATGCTGGATTTTAGTGAATGTAAATTAATTAGCGGCCCTCTGTTTAGTATTGTTGTTCCGTTATATAAGACACCTGTTAGTTTTCTTAACGATATGGTGCATTCTGTAATCAATCAGGCATATTCTAATTGGGAACTCATTTTGATTAACTCAACTCCAGAATGTGTTGAGCTGGCTGCCGCCTTAAATAAATTGACTGATAAACGCATCAAAGTTGTCACCCTTGAGTCAAATAAGGGTATTTCGGGGAACACTAACTTTGGCATTGCTGAAGCAAAGGGCGACTATGTCGTGTTTTTCGATCACGACGATACGCTCGATCCGTTTGCTCTATATAGATACGCAGAGCGAATTCAGGACTGTCCTGATACTGATGCACTGTATTGCGATGAGGACTTTCTGAATGAAGCTGGCGAGTATGTGGCCCCTCATTTCAAGTCTGATTTCAATCTAGATTTGCTTCGCGTTCATAACTATATAACCCATCTGCTTTGCGTTCGCGCCTCGTTCGCTAAAGAGCTGATGTTACGGAAAGAGTTCGATGGGGCTCAAGACTATGATTTTCTGCTGCGTTTGGTAGAGAGAACTCAGAGTATCTATCATGTTCGTGAGGTTCTCTATCATTGGAGAATTAGCGATACGTCGACTGCGAAGAGTGCGGGAAATAAGAACTATGCCGACGAAGCTGGTAGAAAGGCATTGCAAGAGCATTTGGATCGCTGCGGATTGAATGGTGCTGCGGAGTTAACTGATTCCGCCTGCTTCTATCACATTTCCTATGCTCTTAATGAAGAGCCTTTAGTCAGCATCGTTATCCCGAATAAGGATAGTGTTGAGGTCTTGCGCCGTTGCATTGACTCTATCGAGGAAAAAACTGATTACCGCAACTTCGAGATTCTGGTTGTTGAGAACAACAGTACAGAGGATGCGACGTTTGAGTATTATCGCACCGTTTCCGAGCGATATGAGAACGTTCGCATTGCAACGTGGGATGGACCGTTTAATTACTCCGCTATCAATAATTATGGCGTTGGACTGACATCCGGCAAATACTTGCTGTTCTTGAATAATGACACCGAGGTCATTGAGAGCGGCTGGCTTTCTTCAATGCTGTCTTTCTGCCAGCGTGGGGATGTTGGAGTGGTCGGTGCAAAGCTGCTGTATCCAGATGATACGGTGCAGCATGCAGGCGTAATGATGATATGTTGTAGAAATGAAGGCGAAATGGGCGGCCCCATTCACGTATTCAACAACCTTGACCGGGATGATCCAGGTTACATGCGTCGCGCTGTTATTTCGCAAGATTTAAGTGCTGTTACTGCTGCATGCATGATGACAAAGCGCTCTGTATTTGAAGAGCTGAATGGGTTCAATGAGGACTTTGAGGTCGCGTTTAATGACGTTGATTTTTGCCTGAGGGTTCGCTCGCTCGACAAGCTTGTTGTTTTCGATGCTGATGCGCTTCTGTATCATTACGAATCCTTTAGTCGCGGCTATGAGACCGGTGAGAAGAAAATTCGATTTATGCGCGAGCAGGGTAAATTGCGCACTGCTTGGGCGGAGTATTATGTCAACGGTGACCCGTATCACGGCCCGATGAGCACTCGATGATGTTTGGATTTTCATGATTGACCAAAACCTCGTTCTCTTTGAATCGAATCCGGATTTCGCCGACAATTCTCGCGCTATATATGATTTCATCGTTGAGAATACGAATCTCAAGACGTTTTGGGTTGTTAAGGACCCGGCAATGCTAGAGCCCATGAGGGCTGCTGGCGTTGACTGTGATATCGAGAATTCAGACCGAGCTATTGCTATGGAGCAATGTGCTCATTATCTGGTTACGTCCAGCTTTATGTTTGCGTACAATAAGCGTCCAGGGCAGATTCATGTTTCGGCATGGCATGGCTTTGGTCCTAAGACCATCGGGTTTGACGAAGATGCAGCGTCTGAATCAAGTGCGCTTAGGGATTTGAAAGTCATTACGACCCAATGTGATCTTCTGACCACTACGTCACGTGTGTCGCAGCTCATGATGGCCGGCATGCTTTCTATGGACCCTCGCAAGGTAATGAATTCCGGTTTCCCGAGAAATGATTACCTTTTTACTACTGATGGAAGAAAACTCCTGGAAGACGCTTTGGGAGTTGATTTCGGCACCAGTAAATTGATTATGTATTTGCCCACGATGCGCAAGGGCCTAAAGGCTGAAGGGGGTCAATTCGATAAAAATATCTTTAATTACGAGGATTATGACGCTGCTGGTCTTGATGAGTTTCTAAAGCTGCATGATGCTTACGTAATTGCGAAGATGCACTTTGCCGATGACTCGAGCTTCAATCAAGGTTCCTTTGAGCTTCCCGAAAGGGTTTTGTTCCTCGATAGTCTGTCTTTGGGTTCGAAGTTGCTCACCATTTATCATGTTCTTAACGCATTCGATTTATTGATAACTGACTACTCGTCAGTGTATGTAGACTATCTTCTTCTTAATAGGCCTATTGTCTTTTCATGTCCGGATTTCGAAGAATACAAGAAGGACCGAGGATTCATTAGCGATGATCCACGCTGGATGATGCCCGGGGCTTTTGTTAAGTCACAATCCGAGTTTTTGAGTGCGCTTGGTTCTTTTTTTAATGGAGTTGACGCTACAGTTTCTATGCGTGAGTCGTTTATGCCGGTCATTCATTCACACAGGGATGCAAAAGCTGCCGAGCGTGTTGTTCAAAGGATGATCGGAGCGGCCAGAGCCCAATCGTGTGATTGTGACAAGGAAATCGGTTCATGCTTTGCGGACTCGAATTCCCCTTTGCGGCAGTATATGAATCTACGTTCCAAAGCGGAACTATTTCTAGACTATGGTTCGGGCTTCAATTCTGAAGACGTTCTGTCTATCGAATACACGTCTAACTGTTTTGGGTCTCATGTCTGTCTGACTTTCAATGTCCCTTCTGGCGTTAACGAAGTTCGCTTTGACCCCGCCGATGACGGTTCATTTCTCTTAAAGGATGTTTCCTTCTCTTTTAACGGAACGCCATTGATTTGGGATGCGCTAAATGGTTCTGAATCACACTCCAATATCGTATTCTGTGGACTTGACCCTCAGATTCTGGTCTCAGGTTTTGATGGCTCGGCTGGCGAGCTGTGTATCAATTTTGACAGATGCGAGCTTGGGGATTCAGCTGACTACGTTTCATGTCTCATGGAGCGCGGACACTCTCTTTCGGATGAGTCCGTGCATTCTCTTTCGTGGTCATTGAGGCGTTTATTTAGGTTTGGTAGGCATTGACGTGAAGCGCGTTATTACATATGGAACGTTTGATTTACTGCATTACGGGCATATCAATTTACTAAGGAGGGCCAAGCAGTATGGCGACTATCTAATAGTCGCCCTGTCTACCGATGACTTCAATTGGAATCAGAAGAGAAAGAAGTGTTATTTCTCTTTTGATAAACGCAAAGCCCTTCTTGAAGCAATTCGTTACGTTGACCTTGTGATTCCCGAAGAATCATGGGGCCAGAAAGTGACTGACGTGCGTGAATACCATATCGATACGTTTGTTATGGGAGATGATTGGAAAGGCGAATTCGACTTTCTGAAGGATGAGGGCGTTGATGTCGTTTACCTGCCACGCACGCCGGAAGTATCCACCACTCAAATTAAACGTGATCTAAAATCCTAGTAGTCGGCAAGGTTCTTGTGCGAATTTAGCATTGTGGGATTATTAATAATAAAATTACCCTAACGGTTTGATTTCTGTTAGAAAGGTTCTTCAATTATGAAGGGCATCATCCTCGCCGGCGGGTCCGGCACCCGCCTGTACCCGCTCACGCTCGTGACCTCCAAGCAGCTGCTGCCGGTCTACGACAAGCCCATGATCTACTACCCGCTGTCCACCCTCATGCTGGCGGGCATCCGGGACATCCTGGTCATCTCCACGCCGACCGACCTCCCCAACTTCGAGCGCCTGCTCGGGGACGGCTCGCGCTACGGCGTGAACCTCTCATACGCCGAGCAGCCCTCGCCGGACGGCCTGGCGCAGGCGTTCACCATCGGCGAGGACTTCATCGCCGGCGAGCCGTGCGCCCTGGTGCTCGGCGACAACATCTTCTACGGCAACGGCCTGTCTCGCCACCTGACGCGCGCCGTCCAGAACGCAGAGTCCGGTAGGGCCACGGTCTTCGGCTACCACGTGGACGACCCCGAGCGCTTCGGCGTCGTGGAGTTCGACGGCGAGGGGAGGGCCGTCTCCATCGAGGAGAAGCCCGCCGAGCCCAAGAGCTCCTACGCCGTCACCGGCCTGTACTTCTACCCGGGCGACGTGGCCGCCAAGGCGCATGGGGTCGAGCCCTCCGCGCGCGGCGAGCTGGAGATCACCACGCTCAACCAGATGTACCTGGAGGAGGGGACGCTGTCCGTGGTCACCCTCGGCCGCGGCTACGCGTGGCTGGACACCGGCACCATGGAGAGCCTGCACGAGGCCGCGGAGTTCGTCCGCGCCGTGGAGCACTCCCAGGACCTGCCGGTCTCGGTACCCGAGGAGATCGCCTGGGAGAACGGCTGGATCACGACCGCCGGGCTGGAGGAGGCCGCGAAGGCCTACGGCAAGTCGGTCTACGGCCGGCACCTGAAGAAGGTCGCCGCCGGCGAGATCGTCAACAGCCCGCGCGAGTACTAGCGCAAGCTTGTTTTCTTTTAGGGGTCACCGTTTATCTGGTGGCCCCTTTCGTTATGATTACGTTGACCATAAAGACAATATGATTGGGAGTGGATGTGTTAAGCGTCTACTTTGGCGATATGCCAGAAGCGATTTACAACACAGCGACATATTTCAAAAACTCTTACCGGCCTTCTTGGATTACGGATCCCTATGCAGTCTCGATAATTAAAGATGTCGATCGATCGGATGTTGTCTCCGAGAACGTCATCGAAAGCCCCGTGCTTGGATCCATCTCCCCACTCCAGCTTTCTGGTGGCGTGAAAACGCTGCTGCTTATGAGATTTGATCGTAAGCATATTTTTAACGCTTCTACCTGTGGTGACAACTGTGCCAAGTGGATTCTCGACATGGCGAAAGACCGCAAGCTCGTTGTGAATCTCTATCATGTGATGGACTTTGGTCGCGAGGATTTTAAAATCAAAGTCGTGAATAGCGGCCGAATCGTTCACAATATGGCCGAATTGATTCACGAGTCGATTCCGTATCTGTAGGTGCTGCTTATGAACGGTTCGCATCTCGTTAAGATTTCCCGCCGCAGGGGAACCAAGTACACATTTACCATCAAGCGGAACATCACTATTGTGCGTGGCGATAGCGGCACGGGTAAGACGACACTGTTTGACATGGTCGCAGACTACATGCGAACGGGCGAGCAGTCGGGTGTTTCCTTGCAATGCGATTGTCCCTGTGTCGCCCTGACAGATTATGATTGGCGAAACCAGCTTTCGTCCGTTCATGACTCGATTGTATTTGTCGATGAGGGCTTAAAAGAGATCCATTCTGATGAGTTTGCCCATCATGTGCTGTATTCCTCGAATTATTTCGTGCTGATCTCAAGGGCTGATTTCCCCAATCTTCCGTATAGCGTGGATGAGATTTACAAGATTAAGACGAGCGGAAAATACCATTCTTTCGTCCCTGCTTATCAAGATCGCGGGAATCATCGTTATGCTATTTCCCGGTCGGCGCCAAAACAGGACTTTTCTATCCTTCTATGCGAGGACAGTAAGTCTGGTTTCCAGTTCTTTGAACGGCATTTCGCTGACAGTGAACTTACCTGCGCTTCGGCCATGACGAACAGCGCGATTTTGGGCTGGTTGGATCAGCATCTCGACGATCGCGTGTTTGTTGTCGCGGACGGAGCGGCATTTGGGTGCTATGCGGACCGCGTCCTTAAGCTGCAAGACATTCACCGCGATGCTGTTACGGTTTGTCTTCCCGAGTCGTTCGAGTGGCTTCTGCTGAGCTCCGGCGTAATTTCAGGGATAGATGCCAAAGCGGTTTTGCAAGAGCCGGAAGCTTTTGCAGACAGTGAGAAGTTTAAAAGCTGGGAGGACTTTTTTTACAAGTACTTACGCGATAAAACTGGGAATTCGGTCTTCCGGTACGACAAAGACTGCATTCCGGAGGCGTTTTGTAGGGGAAGTAATTCTGCGAAGGTTATGGCTCTTATCGCATGCCGAAATGTCCGATAGTTTTGTTGAATAGTGTCGCGGCGTCACTTCCTGCGGCATACTAAAGAAGCTGTACTTGCTTCAGATTGGATTTTTATGTCTGGGTTTTTCGAACCGAAGAATATCATCGTCACCGGCGGCTGCGGCTTCATCGGAAGCAACTTCGTGCACTACGTGGTGAACAACCACCCCGACGTGCACGTGACCGTCCTGGACAAGCTGACCTACGCCGGCAACCCCGAGAACATCGCCGGGCTGCCCTCCGACCGCGTGGAGCTCGTCGTGGGCGACATCTGCGACGCCGCACTGCTGGATAAGATCGTCCCCGGTCACGACGCGATCGTCCACTACGCCGCCGAGAGCCACAACGACAACTCCATCGCCGACCCCGAGCCGTTCCTGCGCACCAACGTGGAGGGCACCTTCCGCCTGCTGGAGGCCGTCCGCAAATACGGAATCCGCTACCACCACGTCTCCACCGACGAGGTCTACGGCGACCTGGCGCTCGACGACCCGGCGAAGTTCACCGAGGAGACGCCGTATCATCCGTCCTCCCCGTACAGCTCGACCAAGGCCAGCTCCGACATGCTCGTGCGCGCCTGGACCCGCACCTACGGCCTGCGCACCACGATCTCCAACTGCTCCAACAACTACGGCCCCTACCAGCACGTGGAGAAGTTCATCCCCAGGCAGATCACCAACATCGTCGACGGCGTCCGCCCCAAGCTCTACGGGAAGGGCGAGAACGTCCGCGACTGGATCCACACCGAGGACCACTCCTCGGCCGTCTGGGACATCCTCACGAAGGGCCGCATGGGGGAGACCTACCTCATCGGAGCCAATGGGGAGAAGAACAACATCACGGTCCTGCGCATGATCCTGGAGGCCATGGGCCGCGACCCCGAGGACTTCGACTGGGTCGCCGACCGCCCCGGCCACGACCGCCGCTACGCCATCGACTCGACCAAGCTCCAGCGCGAGCTCGGCTGGAGGCCGGCCCACACCGACTTCGCCGAGGGCCTGAAGCAGACGATCGACTGGTACGTCGAGAACGAGTCCTGGTGGCGCCCGGCCAAGGAGGCCACCGAGGCGCGCTACCGCGCACAGGGCCAGTAAGACCGCATCCCGGCGAACCGCACCGCGGGGCGCCCGCGCGGGGCCGCAGGGCATGGGGATGATCCTGCGTCCCCGCGCGGGTGCCCGCAACCTGAACCTCTTCGATAGGAGCTTTTCCCACATGGCAGACATCGCATTCGAGAAGGACCTCTCCGTCGCGGAGACCGGCATCGAGGGCCTGAAGGTCGTCGACCTCGCCGTCCACGGCGACTCGCGCGGCTGGTTCAAGGAGAACTGGCAGCGCGCCAAGATGTGCGCCCTGGGCATCCCCGACTTCCGGATCGTCCAGAACAACATCTCCTACAACGACAGCCGCGGCGTCACCCGCGGCATCCACGCGGAGCCCTGGGACAAGTTCATCTCCGTGGCCCGCGGCTCGGTCTTCGGCGCATGGGTCGACCTGCGCGAGGGCAGCGCCACCTACGGCAGGGTGTTCACCTGCACGCTCGACCCGAGCAAGGCCATCTACGTCCCGCGCGGCGTGGGCAACAGCTTCCAGGCGCTCGAGGACGGCACCGCCTACACCTACCTGGTGGACGCCCACTGGTCGCTGGAGCTGAAGAGGACCTACACCTTCGTGAACCTCGCCGACCCCGAGCTCGCCATCGAGTGGCCGATCCCGCTCGATGAGGCCACCGTATCCGAGGCCGACCTCAACCACCCGATGCTCAAGGACGTCGTCCCGATGGCGCCCAGGCGCACCCTCGTCACCGGCTGCAACGGCCAGCTGGGCCGCGCGGTGCGCAAGCTCGCCGAGGAGCGCGGCGTGGCCAAGGACTTCGACTTCTGCGACATCGACACCTTCGACATGTCCGACCCGGAGGCCTACGCGCAGTACGACTGGTCGCTCTACGGCACCGTCATCAACTGCGGCGCCTACACCGCGGTGGACAGGGCCGAGACCCCAGAGGGCCGCGCCACGGCCTGGAAGGCCAACGCGACCGGCCCCGCCCTTCTCGCCCGCACCTGCGCCGGGCACGGGATCACGCTCGTCCACGTGTCCAGCGACTACGTCTTCGACGGCACCGCCGAGGTCCATACCGAGGAGGAGCCCTTTTCTCCGCTGTCCGTCTACGGCCAGACCAAGGCCGCAGGCGACATCGCCGTGGCAGGGTGCCCCCGCCACTACATCATGCGCAGCTCCTGGGTCATCGGCGAGGGGCACAACTTCGTCAAGACCATGAAGGCGCTCTCCGACCGCGTCGCCGACCCGGAGGACGGGCTCGAGCAGGTCACCGTCGTCGACGACCAGCTGGGCCGCCTGACCTTCACACGCGACATGGCCGAGGCCATCTTCCACGTGCTGGGGACGCACGCCCCCTACGGCACCTATAACTGCACCGGCTCCGGCGCCGTGAGGTCCTGGGCCGACATCGCCCGCGCCGTCTTCGAGGCAGCCAACGGCAACGGGGAGAAAGTGGTCCCGGTCAGCACCGCCGACTACTACGCGAATGCCGCCGGCCCCGTCGCCCCGCGCCCGGTCCACTCCGCGCTCGACCTGTCCAGGCTCGAGTCGGTCGGGTTCCACATGCCCGACTGGGAGGAAGAGCTGGGGGAGTACCTCAAGACGCTCTAGCCGCTATTAACTTTTCGAGAGTAAAAGCCGCCGCTTGTTAACGGCGGCTTTTCTTATGCCTGGTGAATAGCCCCGCTGCAACAAGGGCGGCAGCGGTCGCCAGACTCACTGCAAGCCCCGCAAGGGCGCCCGGAGTCTTGTAGGTCATCACGATCCTATTCGCGCCTTTCTGTATGTTCAGGGACGACAAACCCTTATCGGCGGCGGGCGTTAGTTCTGCGGCGGTTCCGTTTACCGTTACGTTCCAGCCCTCATCGTACGGAACGCTCAGCAGCAGGTTGTCGTCATCCTTGGCGATAAATTCGCCTTCGATCCTTCCGTCCTTAAAGACCGTCGGAACAAATTCGCTCGTCTTAAGCTCGTTCATAATCTGCTCGAAAACGTCCAGATTGAGGGCGTAAAAGACCGGCTCATTGTCTTGGGGCATGTCTGTATAGCCCTCTGCGACTCCGATTGACACCGTATGCTGGCTCGGGGAGTCCGATGCATCCGCAATCTGGCGGATATTATTGTCGAATCTCCAGGCCTCGTTTTCAATCGTTCGCTGGTCGATGGTAAGGGTGACGGGCCAATAACTGCCGGCGGTCGCATCTTTGTTGATGTAGAGATACCCGATGGAGCTTGCCGGTACAGTAACGCTCCATTGCTTTAAGCTATCGCTATTTCCCGTGCTCGTGGCCTCGATTTTGGTATAGAGCTCGACCTCGCGGCCTAGGATTTTGCTGTAGAGGTCGTTCTGCTTTTCGAAGGGGTTCTCGCTCTTCAGCTTGCTGTTTTGGATATCGCTTGAGGCTGCGACGCCAATGCTGAGCGCATAGGGGTTCTCGTACACCGCGCTTGTGGAGTCGACCTGATTCGTCTTGGCCGAAACGTATCCCGCAGGCGCGTTCTCGGGAATGGCATACTTGACTCCCAGTAGGGCATCGACGGCGAGAATGGGCTCGGCATAACGGGTCGAGAATTCGCCGACGCTGCTGTATCCAAGGGAGTTGAGCAGTGCGATGGCCTGCGGGTTGTTGGCAGACGAATACGAAGACAACTGGTTGTACCCAAGCGCCAGGCCTTCGTTGAGGGCGGCGCTGTCGACGCGTGTGGTCGTGCGGTCAATGCGATAGAACGACGCCGAAGTCTGGTCTTGAATGGCCGTGATCGTGTCGGTTGCGGTGGCGACATAGGTGCTGTTGGCTTCTTCGGAATAGCCTACGTACAGCTGATTCCAAATGACATGGGCGTTGGCAAACAACTCAATGGCGGTTAGTGCCAGGAGGGGCATGATGACGACGGGGCGATAGGCTTGACGCAATTTGGGCTGGTTTTTGAGCGCCTGCAGCGCGTATCCTGCGGTCCACAGCGTAAAGAAGCTCAGCAAAAAAGCCGTGCGCGAGTAGAAGCCGTTGGGAACGCGCATGCCGCACCAGATGTACTCGAGCGGGCTCAAAACGGAGCTTGCGACCAGGATTATCGTGACGACGAGTGTTGCGATGCGCGTCTTGATTGAAACCGTGCGGTTAACCAGCAGGCTCACCGCAAGTAGTATCATGATGATGCCGCAATAGAACTGCGGTGTGCTTTCGTTGCTTACCCACATGCAGGGAAGAAAGCCCCTGATGAGCGACTTGAGGCTGGTTTTAAGTAGGGGGCCGAGTGCTAGAACGGGACCGCCCTTGGACATGGCAAGGATGGTCGGCAAAAAGGTCCAAGCGGACAGAAGCAGTCCAAGCGCGATGGCCCCGGCGAATCGCAGGGCCCGATCGAGCATGAGCTTCCAACTAAATCCTTCTTCTGCAACATAATCGACAAATTCGACCAATACGAAGATGCAGAGGAACAGGATGCTGATGTAGGCCGTATACCAGCAGAACATGACATTGAGCGCCGTTGCGATGACGAGGCAGATCATGCGCTGCTTGCGGATGAGCTCGTAGCATCCGTAGGCGCAGATGGGCAGCAGGATCAGGCAATCGATCCAGAGCGGGTTGCGCAGGTTGCTGATGGTCCAGCTGCAAAACGTGAACGAGAGGGAAAGCAGGAATATGGCGGGCTTAGACAGGTCAAAGCGCTTTTGCACATACCAAGCGCTGCTGATGTGGATGCAGCCCAGTTTGAGCGCGGAGATAACAAACACGAAGAGCGTCAGCTTGTCTGCGGGAAACAGCGCGCAGAGCAGGTTGAAGGGGCTGGCGAGGTAGTAGCTATAGAGCCCCCATGTGTTCATGCCGAGTCCTTGCGAGAAGGAATAGCGAAGGTTTGCCTCACCTAAAAGGACGCGCCGGAACCAAGCAAAGAAGTCGATGTATTGGTATTTGAGATCGTTGGTGAGAAACGAGTTGTCGCCAAAGGGGTAGACATGCCCTGCCGCTGCAAGTGCGACAAAGAGTGCGATGGAAAATGCGAAGCAGGTGGCGTAGAACGCCACATTCTTGAGCGTGCTGTTATTGGGCCGTGTCATCGGATTCCTCGTTGGATTCTCGAATGATATAGATGGGACGTCGCTTGGTTTCCAAGTAGGCTTTTGCCAAGTATTCACCTATGATTCCCAGGCACAGGAGCTGCATGCCGCCAAACAGCGTTATGAGGCAGGCGAGCGACGGCCATCCGCCGACGGGGTCGCCCCAAACAAGCGTCTTTACTAGGATGACGACGAATCCCAGAATAGCGATGAGACAGAAGACGATACCCGTGAGGGCGGCGAGGGAGAGCGGCGCCGTGGAAAACGCGACGATGCCGTCGATGGAATAGAGGAGCAGCGACCAAAAGCTCCATTTGGTCTCGCCGGCCACGCGGTTGACGTTTACGTAGGGGAGCCATTTGGTTTTGAAGCCCACCCAGCCGTAAATGCCCTTGGAGAATCGGTTGTATTCGCCCATGGAGATGATGGCGTTGACCATAGCTCGCTTCATGAGCCTAAAATCGCGTGCTCCGTCGACGATGTCGGCCTTGGAAATGCGGTTGATGATCTTGTAGAACATACGGGCACAGAACGACCTGATGGGAGGCTCGCCTTCGCGGGTGGTCCTACGCGTGGCGACGTTGTCGTAGTCTTCGGTCTGCAAGATCTCGTACATCTGCGGCAGGAGCGAGGGCGGGTCCTGCATGTCGGCATCCATGGTGGCGACATAGTCGCCCTTTGCGTGCTGGAGTCCGGCGAGTAGTGCCGCCTCCTTGCCAAAGTTGCGCGAGAAAGAGTGCCAGCGGATGGCGTATGGATGCGCCGCCGCGGCTTCTGCCTTCATGACGGCGAGCGTTTTGTCTGCCGAGCCATCGTCGATGAGGACGGCTTCAAAGGAAATGCCGGGGTCTTGCTGGGTCATGATGCGAACGACGCCATCGAGCTCTTTGAGAAAGATCGGAAGTGATTCCTGCTCGTTGTAGCACGGCACGACGATGGAGATGAGCGGCATGGTGGTTTACCTCACGCTTGGCTTGGAAGTGGGGTGGCCGAGCTGGTCGTCGTAGGCGTATTTGCTGTACACGTTGACCTCCCACTGCTTTTTTTCGACCTTTGCCACGGAATCGAGGATGAATCCGGTTGCAAGGCTCAGGCCGCACAGGAACATAAACGACGCGGCGAGCATTGCGGTGGGGAAGCGCGGAACGAGGCCGGTCTGGAAATACTCGACAACGATGGGCATGCCCAGGACGAGGCCGATCACCGCAAACAGAAGCGCGACGAGGCTGAAGAACTTCAGCGGGCGGTAGTCCTTGAACAGCGTGCCGATCATCGCAACGACTTTAATGCCGTCGCTCACGGTATTGAGCTTGGACTCGGAGCCTTCCGGACGGTCGCGGTACTCGATGGGCACATCTTTGATGCGCCAGCGGTGGTCGACGGCGTGGATCGAGAGCTCGGTTTCGATCTGGAAGCCTTCGGAAAGCACGGGGAAGGTTTTGACGAACGGGCGGCTCATGGCGCGGTAGCCGGTCATGACGTCATCGAAGCTGTAGCCATAGATCCACTTGATCATGGCGCGGACCAGATTGTTGCCAAAGCCGTGGAAAGCACGCTTGTTTTCCTCGGCGTAGGTGCCGTTGGAAAGGCGGTCGCCTACGGTCATATCGGCCGTGCCGTTGAGGATAGGCTCGCAGAGGGCTTTGGCCGCCTCGGCGGGATAGGTGTCGTCTCCGTCGACCATCAGGTAGCAATCGGCGTCGATGTCGCGAAACATCTGGCGGCACACGTTGCCCTTTCCCTGACGGGGTTCAAAGCGGACCGTGGCGCCGTGCTCGGTGGCGATGCGTGAAGTGTCGTCCGACGAGTTGTTGTCATAGACATAGACCGTCGCTTGCGGAAGCTCGCGGTGAAAGTCGTCGATGACTTTGCCGATCGTGAGGGCTTCGTTGTAGCAGGGGATGATGACGGCGATGGATTCAGAATTCACTCAATGCTCCTTATACATTCAATCCTTGAAAGTATAGCCGTTTGGGCTTGGCATCCTAAGATGTGGGTTAGTTCTCCAGTTTTGTTGCGCGAATCGTTTACATGGCCGTCGGGTCTATACTGTTCGTTTGTCAACGATTACGAGTAAAGGAGTTGCATCCGTGTCGGATCAGACAAAGCAACAAGAAGCTCGCAGTCTGCCTGCGACGTTTGCTAAGAACGAATTTGAGAAGGACGCGTTTATCCTTCGTCAGCTGGTTACCAAGGATTTTAAGATCAAGTATCGCCGTAGCGTTCTGGGCGTCGCATGGTCGGTGCTCAACCCGCTTCTGATGATGATCGTCATGGCCATCGTGTTCTCGACGATTTTTGCCCAGGGCCGCAATGGCTCGATTACGCCCGAGATGTACCCGCTGTACTTGATCGTGGGTAACGTTACCTTTGCCGTCATGTCCGAGTCTACGAACCAGGCCCTGACGTCGATCGTGGGTGCTGCCCCGCTGCTCAAGAAGGTTAAGGTGCACCGTTGGGTCTTCCCAGTACAGAAGGTGCTCTTCTCGCTGGTTAACTTTGCCTTCTCGCTGGTCGCCGTTGCCATCGTTATGCTGTGGTTCCGCGTTATGCCTTCTTGGCACCTGATTCTGCTGCCGGTCTGCCTGCTGCTGCTTATGTGCTTCTGCATGGGCCTGGGTATGATGCTCTCGGCCCTCACGGTCTTTTTCCGCGACGTTATGCATCTGTGGAGTGTTGTCATCACGGCTTGGACCTATATCACGCCTATTTTCTGGACGACCGACTTTGTTGCTCAGATGCCGCATATCGTTCGGATCTTGGTGTATGCGAACCCCATGTACAACTACCTGCAGTTTATGCGTGATATCTTCCTGTTCCAGACTACGCCCTCGCTTTTGACGTTTGGTATGTGCGTCGCTTGGGCGGTCCTTGCGCTTGTTATTGGCTACACCGTGTTCCATAAGTCCGAGCGCAAGTTCATCCTCTACATCTAAGGAGTGCTGTGATGACTGAATCTGTTGTTGATTACAGCGAGCAGCCTCTGGCTGTCGAGGTCGACGACGTCACCATGATCTTTAACATGGCGTCCGAGTCGCTGACCAACCTCAAGGAGTACTTCATCAAGCTTGCCAAGCACGAGTTGTTCTTTGAGGAGTTTAGGGCGCTCAAGCATATCTCGTTTGATATTCATCGTGGCGAGGTCGTGGGTCTGGTTGGCACCAATGGTTCCGGTAAGTCTACGATGCTCAAGATCATCGCTGGCGTGCTTGAGCCCAGCGAGGGCAGCGTTAAAGTGCACGGTAACATCGCGCCGCTGATTGAGCTTGGTGCCGGCTTTGACCCCGAGCTGACAGCCCGCGAGAACATCTATCTGAACGGCGCCCTGCTCGGCTATACCAAGGAGTTCATCGACGCCAACTTTGACGGCATTATCGAGTTCGCTGAGCTGCAGAACTTTGTCGACATGCCGCTCAAGAACTTCTCCTCGGGTATGGTGGCGCGTATTGCCTTTGCAATCGCGACGATTACCGAGCCCGATATTCTGATCGTTGACGAGACGCTGTCCGTCGGTGATGTGTTCTTCCAGCAGAAGTGCGAGGCCCGCATCCAGCACTTTATCCAGAGCGGCGACGTGACGGTTCTGTTCGTTTCGCACTCCATGGAGCAGGTTGAGCGCATCTGCCAGCGTGCAGTTTGGATTGAGAAGGGTGACCTTCGCATGGACGGCCCGGTCGATGAGGTCTGCAAGGCGTACCGCGAGCAGTTCAACTAGGTTATAATTACTTGCGCCTGACAGGTTTGCGCTTGCTTGGGCGTGCGGTTATTTGCTCCATTAGCTCAGTTGGATAGAGCAGGGGACTTCTAATCCCAAGGTCGACGGTTCGAATCCGCCATGGAGCACCATCGTTTATTAAGCCCGGACCGCTTGGTGGTCTGGGCTTTTTTCATCTTGTGTGCTGCGGTTTTGAAGGGTTTGCAATGGGAAGCAAAAGGCTCGACTGGATCGATATTGCAAAGGGAATTGCAATTATTCTGGTCATTGTGGGGCACACCGTCCCAAATCCCTCTCCCTTGCGGCACGCGATCTTCTCGTTTCATATGCCGGTGTTCTTTATTCTTGCCGGGTATACGTTTAGGCCGAAGCCGTGGCGCGAGCTGCTGAGTGGTTCGGTGTCGCGCCTGCTGGTGCCGTATGTGGTTCTTGCACTGGCGTGGCAGGTGCCGACGTTCTTGATGAGCGGCGCTCCTTTGACGAGCGGTACGCTGGTTGCGGGGCTTAAGACGCTTGTGTTTGCCTCGGGCGTTGATGTGCCTGGGCTTGGCGTTACCGCCGTTGGCATGGCATGGTTTTTGGCGGCGCTGTTTACGTCGCGCCTGTTGTTTAATGTGCTCGTGCGGCTGTTTGATCGCCGCGGAATTGGGGTTGTTTGGCGGGGCGTTGTCTGTGCCGCGATTGCCTTTTGCGGATTGAGCGTGTCTCGATTAATGGGTGTTTACCTGCCGCTCGATTTGGATCTGAGCTGCTATATTTTGCTGCTGATGTGGGTTGGCTATACGGCGCGCCAAAGGGGGCTGGAGCCGAGCGTGAACAAGCCCCTGCTGTTTATTGGAGCCGGTGCCGCTTGGCTTGTCCTTGCCGCGCTGAGTGGGCTTGAGCTTTCGAGCCGCCGCGTGGATGGGTTTGTGGTTGCGACAGTTGCCGCTCTTGCCGGCAGCTACTGCGTGTGCTGGGTTTCCATGGCGCTGGAGAAGTTGAAAGACGTGCCGGTTTTGGGGTCCTTTGAACAAGCCCTCGTGTTCTGCGGACAGGCCAGTCTTGCCATCTTTGCAATCCACGCGGTCGATTGGTTTATCCCCTGGCAGACGATGTCGTTGCTTATGACGCTGTCGGTGCCATGGCTCTTTGCGTCGATTGTGCGCTGCGGGTGCGACATAGGATTGGCGTACGTGATCAAGAAGGCGTAATGCCAGCGGGGAGGGCCAAGTTGGCCCTCCCCGCTGGCATTACGCCTTCAGGCACTCGGGTAAGACGCTTGCAACTGCATTCATTGCCTGCGGCTTTAGGTACTGCTCGTTGAGCCGTGCCTTTTTGTAAGCGTAGCGAGTGTCTGCTGAGTATTTGACCAGCACATCGGTGAAGAACCGCTCCCAGCTTAAATAATCGCGACTTTCGATATAGCTTGAGGGGTCCTCGAGGATTTTGGGAATGTCGCTGCTGGGTATGAGCTCGGAGCGCAGGAGTGTCCACTCGAACGATTCCGGGAGGAATAGGCGAACGTTCTTGTAAACGCGCTGTCCGAGCACCTTTTCGATGTAGGGACCAAACGCCGCGCCGTCTCCTATGGCAAGAACGTTTTGCTCAGGGCATTCGTGAATCGTACGTTTAAGATTCGCAACGCCGGTGGCGGTATAGCAGGGGATCCCGAGTCGGTTGCAAAGAGCGTTGTAGAATTGATAGCCAGATTTGCTATCCTCGACAACTACGGCGTCGGGTACCTCGAATCCAACATTTAGATCCTGGTAAAGCATGTTTGCCGTGTGGCTGTATATCGGTTTTGTTACCGAGTAGAAGCGTTTATCGCTCTTTCGGCCATTGATTGTTTTACTCGTGGTGTTTACCAGCCTTAGGATTTCGTCGACACTGTAGGGGAGTTCGCTGGCTTCTCGGCGAGATATCAGGACAAAATAGTTGGACGACCCGTTAACGGCTTTTGCGAAGTCTTTTGAGTAGATAAATTCGTTACCCTCATCTAAAAAGATAATTGAGTCCTCGATAATCGAAAGCTCGCGTTCCCAGCGCCTGCCAGATAGCGTTTCACAGGGAACGTCACAACTGAGCGTGACGCCGCTCTCCGGTCCACGATCGTTGTAGTCGCGAATCATCGAGATGAGTGTCGTTTTGCCCGTGCCGCTGTTGCCGCGGATGAAGGAAATATTGCGTTTAAAGGTGAGCGTGTATTTGACTTTTGCACGCTCCACGACAACGGTATGCGTTCCCTTCATTACTCATCAACATCCAAAAAGTCATTCGTGGCGCCGACAAACTCCTGCATGTTTCTAACGATGCGGCCATCGTTATTAATACGAATCTCAAAATGCTTCCAGGGGAATTTCATGATGTGGTAAAGGGTTACCAGCACATCCTGCTCTTTGCCAATTTTGAGCAGCCAGCGGGCGCAGTTATCTCCGCAAGTGGATGCATTGAACACCATGTTTGGTAGATTGCGCACCAGCAGCAGCGTCTTAACGCCACCGGAAAGCTCGAGGGGCGTAATCGAACCGAGCTGTTTGCTGATGATGTTGTGGGGGCCGATGAGCTCTGAACCGTCAACGCCTTTAATCATCTGCGCTGCCATAGGGTCCTCGAACCAGGAATCCAGGTACGAGTTCCTAAAATAGGTTTCGGTATCGTAGATGGAACCGGGGTAATCCCCCAGGTGAATGCTCAGCATGTGGGTCTCCAGACGTAGTGTGACTGCAACGATTATATGCCAGTAACAAAATGCCGGCAGCAGCGAGGTGCTGCTGCCGGCGCTGGAGTTTTGTTCGTGTGAATCGGTGTTAATGTATTGATCCGCGAGGCTACTTTTCGAGATGCTCTTTCAGCAGCTCCAGCGCGTGGGCGTAGCCTTGGAGGCCTTCGCCGGTGATGGTGGCGAAGCAGGCAAGGCGTGCATAGCTCACTTGGCGGAAGTCCTCGCGGGTCTCTACGGCGCTGATGTGTACCTCGACGGCAGGGATGGCGACGGCCTTGAGGGCGTCGAGGATCGCCACGCTCGTATGCGTGTATGCCGCCGGGTTGATGACGATGCCGTCGACCTTGCCGTAGGCCTCCTGGATCTTGTCGACGATGCTGCCTTCGTGGTTAGACTGGAAGACCTCGATCTCGTCGAAGCCCTGTGCGGCACCTGCCTCCTGGCAGATCTGCACTAAGCGGTCGTAGTTATCGCTGCCGTAGATGCCCGGCTCGCGAATGCCGAGCATGTTGAGGTTGGGGCCGTTGATGACGAGTGCTTTCATGGTTGCTTCCTTTGCGGTTGGGCGGGCGGTGCGGCGGAATGAAAAACCACAACAAAGGTGCCTGTCCACTTTGTGGTGGTTTTGGTTAGAGGGCGGGTGGAGGGTGTCGAGGAGGGCTTGGGCGGTGTTGGCGGCGCAATCGCGCGAGTCGATGATGTGGTCGGCCCAGGCGCGGTAGCGCGGCATACGCTGTTCGGCCAGCTTGTCGATACCGTCGCGGGCGGTGATGGGGCGGCCCTTGTGGGCGAGCTCGTCGAGCTTGCGGTTGAGCATCACAATCTGGCTGTTCTGGTGCAGCAGCGGGTAGTTCTCGTCGCGCGTGACCACGCCGCCGCCGGTGGAGAGCACCAGGCCGCTGCGCTTGGAGATGTCGGCCAGTGCCGCCGTCTCCTGCTCGCGGAAGGCCGGCTCGCCGCGCTCGACGATATAGTCGGCACAGGGCATGCCCAGGCGTTCCTCGAGGGCGCGGTCCAGGTCGATGTGCTCTCGCCCCGTGAGCAGGGCGATCTGCTCGCCCACGCGGGTCTTGCCCGAGCCCGGCATGCCGATCAGCGCGATGTTCTGTTCGCGGCGTGACAGGCGCTCCGTTACGTCCAGAATTCGCTCACGCGGAGTGACCTGGCCGGTGTAGCGCTCAACGGCTTGCGCCGCCTGGGCCACGAGCATCAGCAGGCCGCCGATGCAGGGGATGCCGCGGCGCTCGGCCTCGAGCATGAGTCCCGTGCGTGCAGGGTTGTAGACAATGTCGATGACGCCCTCGAGCGCATCGAGCCCCTCGAGCGTGCAGGGGGCATCGGGACAGTGGGGGAACATGCCGGCGGGCGTGCAGTTGACGAGCAACGCGGCGTCGGACTGCTGCGCGATGTTGTCGTAGTTGACTTCGCTCGTGCGGCCGACCGGCACGACGATGGCGCCCAGGTCGCCGAGCACCATGCTGGCAGTGGTGCCGGCGCCACCGGTGGCACCGAGCACGAGGGCCTTCTTGCCGGCGACCTCAACGCCCAGCTCCTCGACTAGGCACTGAAAGCCGAAGTAGTCGGTGTTGTCGCCGCGCAGGCGGCCGTCGGGCAGGCGCGTGATGGTGTTGACGTTTCCCATACGCTCGGCGAGTGGACTCAGCTCGTCCAGGTATTCCATGACGGCGCGCTTGTAGGGGATGGTCACGTTGGTGCCCTCCCATTCGTCACCCGTCATAAAAGCCTGGAGGTCCTCGGGCTCGCGCTCAAAACGCACATACTCGAGCCCCGCGAGCTCCTTGTAGATGGTCGGGGTGTAGCTGTGGCCCAGCACGCGGCCCAGCACGCCGTAGGGGCGGGTTGCGGCGACATCGGTCATCTAGAGCACCTCCGTGTAACTGCCAAAGTAGGTGAAGCTCTCGCACACGTCGTTGACGGAATCGAGCAGGTCATCGAGGGCCTTGCTGCCAAAGGGGCAGTCCAGGTCAAAGTAGAACATAAACTCAAAGTCGTGCCCGGGGATGGGGCGGCTCTCGAGCTTGATGAGGTTGATATTGAGCGCGTAGAAACGCTCGAGTACGCGATAGAGCGCGCCCGGCTCGTTGGCCGTGGTAATCATGAGCGAGGTGCGGTTGGCGCCGGGGTAGACGCGTGGCTCGCGGCTGATGACGACAAAGCGCGTGTAGTTGTTGTCCGAGTCCTGGATGTTGGGCTCCAGCACCTCCAGGCCATAGAGTGCCGCGCAGCTGCGCGATGCGATGGCGGCAACATCGGTGCGTTCGGAGCTGGCGACCATCTCGGCCGACATGGCCGTGTTGGGGTACTTGGTGGCGTGCAGGTCGTGCGCCTCGATAAAGCCGGCGCATTGGGCAATGGCCTGGCCGTGGCTGTAGACCTCGTGCACGTCCGCAAGCTTGGTGCCGGGCTTGACGAGCAAGTTGTGGTCGATTTTGAGGCGAAGCGAGCGCACGATGTGGAAGTCGAACTGGGCGAGCAGGTCGTAGACGGCGTTGACCGAGCCGGCGGTGGAGTTCTCGATGGGCAGCACGCCAAACTCGCAGAAGCCGTCGCGCACGGCGCTCATGACGCCCTCGAAGGTCTCGAAAAACGCGATGTCGGGCACGTCGAAGAGCTTGCACGCGGCGATTTGGCTGTAAGCGCCCTCGACGCCCTGGCAGGCGACGGTGGCCGTTTGAGGGAAGGGCGTGTCGGAGGCTGCAGCCGTGGCGTGGGCCTTTTGCGAGACGGTGATGCCCTTGAGCTCGTTGATGTAGCGCTGCTGCTCGGCCTTGCTCATGCTCATGAGGAGACGGAACAGGGTGATGGTCTGCGCCTCGTAGCGCTCGGGCGCGCGGCTGGCGAGGTTGTTGAGCTTGGAGCGCTCACGGGCGGGGTCGAAGACGGCCTTGCCCATCTCGATTTTTGACTTGGCGACCTCGGTGGCAATGTCCATGCGCTCGACAAAGCTGTTGAGGAGCGTGGTGTCGATGCCATCGATGGCCTGGCGGATGTCAGCAAGGTCCATGGAGACCCCTTTCACGTGTCGGGGGATGTTGAGGGGTGGGTAGTTAGCGCTGGGCGGCGTCTTCGAGGAGGGCGTCCCAGATGGCAAGGGCGGCGGCTGCCTCGGCTACGGGGACAGCTCTGGGGACGATGCAGGGATCGTGGCGGCCGTGGACCGAGAGCTCGGCATTTTCCATAGCGTCCATGTCCACCGTCTGCTGCTCGCGGCCAATCGAGGGCGTCGGCTTTACGGCCATGCGCCACATGACGGGTGCGCCGGTTGAAATGCCGCCCAGGATGCCGCCGGCGTTGTTGGACTCGACCTCGATCTCGCCGGTCTCGGCATCGATGCGATACGGATCATTGTTCTCGCTGCCGCGCATGGCGGCCACGGCAAAGCCCATGCCAAACTCCACGCCCTTTACGGCGGGAATGCCAAACGCGATTTGCGCGATGCGGTTCTCGATGCCGTCGAACATGGGGTCGCCGATGCCCGCGGGAAGCCCGTAAATGCCGCACTCCACGATGCCGCCGATGCTGTCGAGTTCGTCGCGCGCGGCTAGGATCTCCTCGCGCATGCGGCCGGCTGCGGCGGCGTCAATGCACGGCAGATCGTTCGTAAGGATCGCCTTGCGGTCGGCCTCTCGATAGACCATATCGTCCATCGGCAGGTCGGAGATGCCGCCGATCTGCGCGACGTGCGCCATCACGTTAATGCCGCGGGCCTCGAGTGCCTGCAGCGCAATGCCGCCGGCGATGCACAGGGGTGCCGTTAGGCGGCCGGAGAAATGCCCGCCACCGGCGACATCGTGCATGTTGTGATACTTCACGCGCGCAGGGAAGTCCGCATGTCCGGGGCGGGGCTTGCGGCGCAGCTCGGAGTAATCCTTGGAGCGCGTGTTAGTGTTCTCGATAATCGCGGCGATGGGCGCGCCGGTGGTGTGCCCATCGACCACGCCGGCGATGATGTGGGCGGCGTCGGCCTCGCGGCGCTTGGTCGCGGTCTCGTCGCGACCGGGGGCGCGACGGTCGAGGAAGGCCTGCAGCTGCTCCTGGTCAACAACGATGCCCGCCGGAATGCCATCGAGCGAGCAGCCGATGGCGGGGGAGTGCGACTGGCCGAAGATGCTTAAGTGCAAGACGTTGCCAAAGGTCGAGGACATGCTATTCCTCCTCGAGTGTGACCTTGCCGCCCAGCAGGCGGTAGTGGTCGAAGAAATCGGGATAGGACTTGTTGACGGCCTCGGCGCCGTGGATCACGACCTCGCCGGTGGCGCGGCTCGCGGCGATAGCGGCCATCATGGCGATGCGATGGTCGTTGTGCGAATCGACCTCGCCGCCGGTGAAGGCATCGACACCCTTGATGATAAGGTCGTCGCCGGCAATGCGCACCTGCGCGCCCAGCGCGGTGAGCTCGCGGGTGGTCGTGACCAGGCGGTCGGATTCCTTGATGCGCAGGCGTGCACAGTCGCGGATGAACGTGCGGCCCTGCGCCAGCGAAGCCACGGCCGAGATGACGGGCACCAGGTCGGGGATGTCGTGGGCGCTCATCTCAAAGCCGGCGAGCTTGTCGGACTGCACGGTGGCGGCGTTGGTGGAGCGCACGATGCGGGCGCCAAAGCGCGAAAGCGCGGCGAGCACGTTGCGGTCGCCCTGCGCGGAGCTCAGCGACACGCCCTCCACGGTGATGGGGTCGGTGCCGATGGCGCCGGCGCACAGCCAAAAGGCGGCGTTGGACCAGTCGCCCTCCACGGCCACGCTGCCGGGCGTACGGTACGAGCCGCTGCTCACGCGGAAGTTCGTGACCTCGGGCTGGCCGTCCTTGGCGGGGATACGCTCGACGTTAACCTCGACGCCGAAGGCCTTCATGGCCTGGATGGTCAGGTTGATGTAGGGTCGGCTCTCGATGAGGCCGGTCACCTGCACGCAGGAGGGCTGGGCCAGCAGCGGGGCTGCCAGCAGCAGGCCGGAGATATACTGCGAGCTCACGTTGCCCGGCAGCACAAAAGTGCCCGGGCGCATGCGACCGCTCGTCTTGAGCGGAAAACCGCCCAGGCCCTGCAGGTCGCAGCCGGCAGCGATGATCTCGTCCGAGAGCGGGGAGAGCGGGCGGGCACCCAGACGGCCCTGGCCCACAAAGGTTGCCTCTGCACCCAGCGCGCAGGCGACGGGCAGCATAAAGCGCAGCGTGGAGCCGCTCTCGCCGCAGTCGAGCGTGCCGCCGGCGAGAGCCTTAAGCAGGCCAAATTCAACGCTCTTCATGGTGGGGTGGACCTGGAAGCCGTCCTCGACGGTCTCGATGCGGGCGCCGAGCGCCGTGAGGCAGCGCACGGTGGCCTCGATATCGGCGCAGGTGGTGTTACAAGTAACGTGCGTCTCGCCGTTGGCAAGCGCGGCGCAGATGATGAGGCGATGCGCCATCGACTTGGACGCGATGGCGGGAACCGTGCCCTTGAGCGGGGACGGGGTGATGCGGGCTAGCATGCGGATGCGTCTCCCTTCTGGCCGAGGCCCTCGGCAATTAAATCGTGGAAGGTGGAAAGCGGCGTGCGGTCGATGCTGCAGCGGCCGATGTCGTGCGGAATCACCAGATCGATGGCGTCGCCCGCACGCTTCTTGTCGTGGAGCGCCTCGGCAAAGACGGCATCGGCATCCAAGTTGCAGCGAGTCTTGAGGCCGTGACGGGCGCAGAGCTCCTCAATACGACCGGGCAGCTCGGCATCGCAAATACAGTGCAGGGCTGCAGCGCGCGTGATGATACCCATGCCGATCGACACGCAGTTGCCGTGTCCGAGCTCAAAGTGCTCGCATGCCTCGACGGCGTGCCCGGCGCTGTGTCCAAAGTTGAGGAGCTTGCGCTGGTTGGTCTCGCGCTCGTCGGCGACGACCACGGCGCGCTTGATGTCGATATTGCGGGCGATGATGAGCGCTACGCGGGTCACATCGCGGTTGAGTAGCTCCAGCGTGAGCGGGGTCTTCTCCAGCTCGGCGAAAAGCTCCGGGTCGGCGATCACGGCATGCTTGACGACCTCGCCGCAGCCGTCGGCGAACTGCTCGGGCGTGAGGGTGGCCAGGCACCCCACGTCGGCGATAACCACGCTCGGCTGCCAAAAGGCGCCGGCCAAGTTCTTGCCGGCAGCCAGGTCGATGGCGGTCTTGCCTCCCACCGACGAATCCACCATGGCGAGCAGGCTCGTGGGGATCTGCACAAACTTGCAGCCGCGCATGTAGGTGGCGGCCACAAAGCCCGCCACGTCGCCCACGACACCGCCGCCGAGTGCCACGATCACATCGGAGCGCGAAAGCTCGTGCTCGGCAACAAACTCCAGGATGTTGATGTAGGTCTCCGCACGCTTATGGGCTTCGCCGGCCTCGAAGGTGCAAATGCTCACCTCGTAGCCTGACGCCTCCAGGCTCTGCTTAACGGGCATCTGGTAGAGGGGGCCCACGTTGGTGTCCGTCACGATGACGGCCTTGGTGCCGCCGGCGGTGGCGCGGACGAGCGGGCCTGCCTGCTCCAGCAAAAACGTGCCCACATGCACCTGATAGGGGCGTGCGGTGTCGATATCGATGGTAATCGCCATAAGCTTCGGTCCTTTCGACCTGGCGTGATGGGTGGTCTAGTGGGAGGCCTCGTCGTCGAGTGCACGCTTAATGCGGTCGCCCTCGGCAAGGAGGTTCTCCAGATAGCGCTGGTCGCGGTCCTTGAGCGCACGGCTGTAGGCGCCAAGCGATTCGATTAGATGGTCGATCTCGAAGGCGAGCGCGTCGGCGTCGTCGATCATGAGCTCGGACCACATCTGCGGATTGAGGTGCGCCACGCGGGTGAGGTCGCGGTAGCTACCGGCCGAAAAGCCATGGTGGACCTGAGCGGTCGGGCTCTTAACGTAGGCGTTTGAGACGACGTGCGCGAGCTGGCTCGTAAAGGCGATGACACGGTCGTGCTCGGCGGCGCTGGTCACGCTGAACTTGCCAAAGCCCAAGGGGCGCACCATCTCGCGCACCTGGCCCAAAAGCTCGAGCTTGAGCGCATCGTCCACTGCGGGCGGCACGAGCACGAGTGGCGCGCCCTGGAACAGGTCGGCGCGGGAATGCGCGTAGCCCGAGTACTGCGTGCCCGCCATGGGGTGCGCGCCCACAAAGTAAAAACCGTGCTCGCGGGCAAGCTCAAAGGCGCGCTCGCACACGATACCCTTGACGCCCACGGTGTCGATCACCACGGGGCCCATGATGGCTTCGGTGTCGGTGGCGTCGGCGAGCGCCTGGGCGTGCGCCTCGAGCCACTCGATGCAGGCCTCTGGGTAGCATGCCAGCACGATGATGTCGCACTCGCCGAGCGTCTCGTCGTTGAGCTCGCCGGCAACGGTGCCCATGCTGGCTGCCGTCATGACATCGTCATCGGGGTCCCAGGCCAGCACGCGGACGCCCGCCTGCGCATAGCCGCGGGCAAAGCTGCCGCCGATGAGGCCAAGGCCGACGATACCGGCACACTTGGGGCCGCCCTGGTTAACGCGTGCGTTTCTTACCGTACCCATGGCCTACTCCTGAACGGTCTCTTGGCAGACGACCTCGCGGATGGCTCGGATGCGGCGCATAGTGTCATCGAACTGGTCGGGAGTGAGGGCCTGGGCGCCGTCGGACCAGGCGCGGCTCGGCTCGTCGTGGACCTCGATTTCCAGGCCGTTGGCACCGCAGGCGGTCGCGGCGAGTGCCATGGGCTCAACGTAGCGGGTGTAGCCGGTGGCGTGGCTGGGGTCGGCGACGACTGGCAGGTGCGACAGGTGGTGCAGCACCGGCACGGCGTTGAGGTCGAAGGTGTTGCGGGTGCGGGTCTCGAAGGTGCGGATGCCGCGCTCGCACAGGATGACGTTGTCGTTGCCCTCGCTCATGATGTACTCGGCGGCCATGAGCAGCTCATCGATCGTGCCGGACATGCCGCGCTTAAGCAAGATCGGAGTCTTGGTCTTGCCGACCTCTTTGAGCAGAGGGAAGTTCTGGGCGTTGCGGGCGCCGATCTGCATGACGTCGATCTTCTTGTCCAGAAAGACCTGCACGTCGCGCGGGTCCATGATCTCGGTGACGATCGGCATATCGAGCTCGGCAGACGCCTCGCACAGCAGGTCCAGGCCGGCGGGGCCCATGCCCTGGTAGGCGTACGGGGAAGTGCGGGGCTTGTAAGCACCGCCGCGCAGCATCGTGGCACCGGCGGCTTTCACGCGGCGGGCGATGCGGATGAGGTTCTCGCCCTCGACGGAGCACGGGCCGGCGATGACCTGGAACTGATCGCCGCCGATCTTGACGCCGTGGCCGCAGTCGATGACGGAGTCCTCGGGGTGGAACTTGCGGTTGGCGCGCTTGAACGGCTCGGAGACGCGCTGCACGCGCTCGACGACGTCCATGGACTCGAGCAGGAACGGGTCGATCTTGGTCGTGTCGCCCACCAGGCCGATGATGGTCTCGTTCTCGCCGCGCGAGACGTCGGTCTTCAGGCCCTTTTTCTCAATCCAGCTGACGATATGGCCGACGGCCTCGTCGCTGGCGCTCTGCTTTAAAATTGCAATCATGGTGTGCCTCTCACCTCGTTGGATAACTTTTGCAAAAACGGCCCGCATCGCGAGCCGTGTATATATGGTGCATGTGAGTTTATACTAATTGTTTCACTTTTGCGTTCTAAAGTGAGCCTCTGCGCCGCGTCTTCCTCGGAATTGCAAAGCTTTTTCTTTTATTTTGATAGCCCGTGGTGCACTTGGGTATAATGCCAAACGTTGGCCCTATTAGCTCAGGGGATTAGAGCGTCTGCCTCCGGAGCAGAAGGCCGTTGGTTCGAATCCAACATGGGGCACCATCGAACGTAAGACCGTCCGAACCTCGCATGGTCCGGGCGGTTTTTCTTATACCGACGCGACGTGATGGGACGTGGTATGGCAGCAACGGATATCGAGCGCGGACTCTCGACCGCCGAGGTCGAGGAGCGCATCGCCGCCGGTAAGATCAACCGCAACATGGAGCTCAAGACCAAGTCGGTCAAAGAGCTCATCATCGAGAACCTCTGCACGCTGTTCAATTTGATCAACGTGATCTTGGCGTTCCTGGTCATTTTGACCGGCTCGTTTAAGAATCTGACGTTCCTGTTCGTGGTGTTCCTCAATACCGCTATTGGCGTCATTCAGTCCATGCGTTCCAAGAAGATGGTCGATAAGCTCACGCTGCTGACCTCCAAGAAGGCCATCGCGGTGCGCGACGGCTCCGAGGTGGAGCTCGACCTGGATCAGATCGTGCTCGACGACATCATCCGCCTGGGGCGCGGCGACCAGATTCCCGCTGACGCCGTGGTGGTTTCGGGCGAGGCGCTCGTGAACGAGAGCCTGCTGACGGGCGAGAGCGACCTTATTAAGAAACAGCCCGGTTCCGAGCTCATGAGCGGCAGCTTTATCGACTCGGGCCTGCTGCGCGCCCGCGTGATCCATGTCGGCGCCGACAACTACGTAGCCAAAATTAATAACGAGGCCAAGTACGTCAAACAGGTCAATTCCGAGATCATGAACGCGCTTAACGCCATCGTGCGCTTTGCGAGCATCATCATGATCCCGCTCGGTCTGGCGTTGTTTGCCTCGAGTGTGAGCGAGCTGTGGGATGCCGCGGGAACCCCGGGCGATAGCGCACTTTCGTGGTGCTTCTCCGAGCTGTTGGCTGGTCATGTGCCTTCGTCGGCGCTGCTGTCCACGGTGGGCGCCCTGCTGGGCATGATCCCGCAAGGCCTGGTGCTGCTGACCTCGTCGGTGCTCGCCATCGCCACGGTGCGCCTGGCCCGCCGCAAGGTGCTGGCGCAGCAGCTCTACTGCATCGAGACGCTCGCGCGCGTCGACGTGCTGTGCCTGGACAAGACGGGCACCATTACCTCGGGCCGTATGGAGGTCGAGGGTACCTATCCGCTACCGGTCGAGGGCGTTGCCCTGGGCCTGGGGGAGAACGAGGCATCTGTTCCCGTCGATACCACGGTGCTCGATTTTGCTCTGGCTAACGTGGCGCGTGCGACTTCGGCCGATGCCAACGAGACCTGCCAGGCGCTGCTCAACTATTACGCCGATCGCCCGGTCGAGGTGTCCGAGCCGCTGGCGGTCATTCCGTTCTCGTCCTCCAAAAAGTGGAGCGGCGCGTCGTTTGCACAGGGCTCCTATGTGATGGGTGCGGCGCAGTTTGTGCTTTCGGACCGCGTATTTGCGCAGGTCGAGAACCGTGTGGCCGAGCTTGCCGATACCTGCCGCGTGCTCGTGGTGGCGAGCGTAGACGGCTTTACGCCCGATGGCGATATGGTGGGCGAGGCCGAGCCCGTGGGCTTTGTGACCATCCGCGACGAGATTCGTACCTCGGCGGCCGAGACCATCGGCTACTTTAACGAGCAGGGCGTGACCCTTAACGTGATCAGTGGCGACGACCCGCGTACGGTGTCGTCGATCGCGCGCGTGGTGGGCGTGCCAGGGGCGGACGCTTATGTGGACGCCACGACGCTCGATACGCCGGCCAAGCTCGATGCCGCAGTGGACCGCTACCATGTCTTTGGTCGTGTGACCCCGCAGCAGAAGCGTGAGCTCGTGCAGGCGCTCAAGCGCCGCGAGCACACCGTGGCCATGACAGGCGACGGCGTCAACGACGTGCTGGCGCTCAAGGAGGCCGACTGCTCCGTGGCCATGGCGGCCGGCTCCGATGCCGCGCGCAACGTAGCCGAGATCGTGCTCGTCGACAATGACTTTGCCTCGATGCCCGCCGTGGTGGCCGAGGGCCGTCGCTCCATCAACAACCTGCAGCGTTCGGCCTCGCTGTTCCTGACTAAGACGCTGTTCTCGATGGGCCTGGCGGCGCTGTGCATCGCGCTGCCGCCGTACCCTTTCGAGCCGATTCAGATGACGCTCATCAACTTCTTCTGCATCGGCGCGCCGGGCTTTGTGTTGGGCCTGGAGCCCAACAATGCTCGCGTGAAGGGGTCTTTCCTGACGAACGTGCTCAAGCGGGCACTGCCGGCGTCGATTGCGGTCATTTTGGCCGCGGCGCTCGATATCTTTGTGGCGCGCGTGTTTGGCTTTAACCAGCTCACGCTGTCTACGATGTGCCTACTTACGTCGTGCGCGGCGAGCGTCAGCCTGATCTGGCGTATCTCGCAGCCCCTCACGCCCTTACGTGTGGCGCTCTTTGTGTTTGTAGTCGTCGGCATCCTGACGGGCGTTATCGGATTCCCGAAGCTGCTGTCTATTGCCAATCTGACGATGGGCCAGATGGTTATCTTGGCTGTCATCGTGGTCATTACCTGCTCGGTGTTCTTTAAGCTCGCCACGATGATGGATTCGCTCAAGCCGCGTCGTCGTCATGCCGCAACTGGTTTTGGCCGCGGTGTGCGCGTCCGCTTGGGTCGCGGTGGCGGCAAGGTGAGCTCGACGGGTTCGACGGCTGAGCGTTTTGCCAAGCGCGTCGCCGCCGACATGGCGCAGCGCCGCGAAGCTCGCACCGTTCGCGAGGCCGAGGCCCGTGCACTCGAGGGCGTGGCCCAGGGCCAGCCGCAGCCCAAGAAAAAGAAGAGCGCAGGCGCTAAACGCTCCCGCGTGACCAAGTCCGCCCAAGGCATCAAAGTCTCGATGCCCAAGAAAAAGAAGTAGTCCGCGGCCTTCAGGGATGTTTTTTCTGGGACGGGGATTAAAAAATCATCCCTCAAGAGACTGCCTCTGCGATGTTGAATTGGTGCCTTGGCCCTGTGGGGCCGTGGCGATGTTATGCTCTAACCTCGATTGTTTGAATTGCTTCGAAAAGAGGATGCCGTGATCTGCCCGCATTGCCTTAAGACTATCGAGGACGGCGCCTCGTTCTGCCCCTACTGCAACGCCTATGTGGGTCCGGGCGATGGTCCCGAGCACACCGAGTTCGTGTTCTGTGAGGGCTGCGGTGCCCGTCTTTCTCCGCATGATCGTACGTGCCCCAAATGCGGACGCCCCGCTCCGGGTATCCTCTCCGAGGACGCGGCCGCATCCGACCTGGCAGCGGGCCGCACGGCGGGCTTTCCGCGCCTAACGCAAGAGCAGATCGATACCGAGGTGCCGCATGCGCCGGCCTCTGCCGCTGCGGTGCTTTCGGACGCCGCCGACCCCAATGAGACCTGCGTGCTGCCGGCTTTCGATAAGGATTTCGGTATCCCCAAGGTCGATATTCCCACGCCCGTTTCCCTGCATGACGATGCTCAAAAACCCAAGCGCAAGGTGCACCCCGACGAGGATGCCTATCACAAGCACAAGCGTCATATTCCCAAGCCGCTCATTATCATCGCGGTTCTTGCCGTCGTGTGCGGCGGTGCCTATTGGTTCGTGACGGCCGATCCCATGGGTGTTATGCCCGGCTTCTACGACCAGTTTGGCCAGGCCGCGCAGACGACCTTCCCTACGCGCCAAAAGGGCGAGGCGACTGAGGACGATACCAAGCAGGACGATTCTGCCGAGGTGGTCCAGGAAGAAACCGTGCTGACCGACGATCAGCTCTATACCAGGCTCGACGGTCTGTATCAGACCATCGTGTCCTACGCTGACGAGGACCAGATCGGCGAGGTCATCGATTCCTTTAACAACGGCTATCTCCGAACGCCGCTGTCCACCCGTCAGGAGCTGTCGCAGAGTGCCTACGCCCTGCGCGACCAGATCAAAAAGACGCAAGATGAGCTCAACAACCTGAAAGTACAGGACGATACGGTCTATGCGGATGACATCGCCCATTTAAAGCAGCTTGCCGAGTGGATGTATGAGCGCGTCGACGTGATCTGCCAGAGCTGGGATATCTCGCTGGCCATTCCCGATGGCGAGTCGATGAGTTCCCACCAAAGCGAGATCCTGGCGCCCATCGCGCAGGGCGGCAACAGCGCGCTGAACCAGTACGACGCCAATGTGAGTTCCTGGAAGCCGCAGCAGCGTTCCTAAAATTAGTTCGCCATAGTCGGCATAACCTACGTGCGCAATTGATGTAAGCCCGTGCTTATTGCTACAATTCGTACAAATATGCTTTAAACGCACGAGGAAGGAACCACATGTTTGGTTTTAAGAAAGAGCTCTACACGCCCGAGTATCAGCTTGTCGGCGACGAGTGCGCCGTAATCGAGACGTCGAAGGGTACCATCAAGGTCAAGTTTGACGGCGAGGGCGCTCCCATTCATGTCGCGAACTTCTGCGAGCTTTCCACGATGGGTTTCTATGATGGCCTTAAGTTCCATCGCTATGTGCCCGGTTTTGTTATCCAAGGTGGCGACCCCAATACCCGCGACATGTCCGGCGCCGACGTCGCCGCCGGTCTTGAGGGCCCCGACGGCATGCCCGGTACCGGTGGCCCCGGCTACTGCATCAAGGGCGAGTTTGCCACCAATCCGCGCAACAGCCATGTCGATGGCGCCCTTGCCATGGCACGCTCCATGGACCCCGATTCCGCGGGTTCGCAGTTCTACTTCTGCCTGGGTGCCCAGCATAACCTTGACTCCGGTTACACCGTCTTTGGTACCACGGTCGAGGGTCTCGATGTGATTTCGCAGCTGCGTGCCGGCGACGAGATCGTCCATGTCGAGATCGTTCACGAGTAAAGGGGACTTCCTTGAATAGCCAGCTGATCCAACAGGGCCGCGCCGCTTACCGCGCGGGTGATTTTTCCGCTGCAGCCCAGATGCTTGGGGCGGCAAAGACTCCCGATGAGATTATGGGCGAGGCCGATCACCTTCGTGGCAACGCCTTGATGCACCTGGGCATGTATGCCGAGGCCGCCGAGGCCTATGCCGCCGCCCTCAACGACGGCACCTACGGCAAGCGCGGCGCGCTGCTCACCAACCGCGGCAAGGCGCTTGCCGCCGTGGGCGACTACACGACGGCCGCTCAGGCGTTCTCTGCTGCTACGCAGGATGCTTCCTATGCCACGCCGTTCAAGGCCTATCTGGGCCTGGGCAATGCGCTGTTCCAGTCGGGCGACTATGCCAACGCGGGAACCGCCTTCCGTCAGGCTGCCATCGATGGCGCCAATCCGGCTCCTGCCGCCGCACTCGGCGAGCTCGGTCGTTGCTTCATTAAGCTCGGCCGTCCGGCGGATGCCGTGGAGACTTACCGCACGGCTATCGACTTTGCCGGCCCCCGCGACGACACGCGTGCGCTCAACGCCGGCATGGGTCAGGCGCTTTCTGCCGCCGGCCGCCCCTCCGACGCACTCGATGCCTTTAACGCCGCTACTGCCGATGGCATCTACCAGCTCACCTCCGAGCAGGCCGATGAGCTTGCCCGCGTGCACGATTCGCTTGCTGCGCTGTCTGCCCAGACGGCTATGGCCACGGCTCCGGCGCCCGCGATGGACGCTCCTGCCGTCGATCCTCTCGATCCTACGGGCGCGACCGGTCAGTTTATGCCCGATCCCTCGGACACCGGCTTCTTTACGCTGTCCGAGTCCGAGATGGTCCAGCAGGACCGTCAGGATCGTAAGCAGGCCAAGGTCCGTCGTCGCCATCGCCATACGGGTCTTAAAGTCTTCATCGTTCTGCTTCTGCTTATTTTGATCGCCGCGGGCGGTCTGGGCTTTGCCTACACGCGCGGCTTTGGCTTCCCGTCTCAGGAGTCTGTCGTTACCGATCTGTTCCAGGCTGCCGGCGACGGTGACGCCGCAAAGGCCGAGTCTTGCCTGGCCTCGAGCCTGTCCGAGGACGCTAAGTCGATGATCATCTCCTCGATTCCGCAGGGTGCCACCGTGTCCGTCGAGGGCATGGATCAGTCCATGACCGAGACGACCGCCAAGGTGAAGGCATCGCTGTCCAAGGGCGGCGAGCAGGAGTACACCGTCAAATTCGTGCGCTCCGACAACCATATCGGCTGGGCCGTTTCTTCGCTTGATATGGATTTCTCGGCTGCTGACAACCAGTAGTGACCTTATGGGATTTAGCTTTGCCCGGCGCTTCACCGCAAGTGAGGCGCCGGGCTTGCGCTAGTATGATGAGCTAGTAGTTTTCCAGCAATCATCCAACACATCAGGAGTTGCGTTGTTTTCTTTGATGGATATGTTCTTCGGTAGCTATGCGGGCGATCTTGCCATCGACCTCGGCACCGCCAATACGCTTGTCTCCGTGCGCGGCAAGGGCATCGTCATTCGCGAGCCCTCTGTTGTCGCCATCGACAAGAACGACGAGCGCATCTTGGCGGTCGGTATCGAGGCAAAGCGCATGCTCGGCCGTACGCCCGGCAACATCGTGGCCGTTCGTCCCCTGAAGGACGGCGTCATCGCCGACTTCGATGTTACCGAGGCCATGCTTCGCTACTTTATCGACAAGGCGTCCGAGAAGCGCTATCCGTGGACTCCGCGTCCGCGTGTTGTCGTCTGCGTTCCCTCCGGTGTCACGTCGGTCGAGAAGCGCGCTGTCTTTGAGGCCACGATCCAGGCCGGTGCCCGCCAGGCCTATCTGATCGAAGAGCCCATGGCGGCTGCCATCGGCGCCGACCTGCCCGTCGAGGAACCCACCGGCTCCATGGTCATCGACATCGGTGGCGGTACCACCGAGGTTGCCGTTATCGCTATGGGCGGCATCGTCGTCTCGCAGTCCATCCGTATTGCCGGCGACGAGTTCGATCAGGCCATCCTCACGCACGTTCGTGATGCCTACAACCTGGCCATCGGCGAGCGTACGGCAGAGGACATCAAGATCAAGGTCGGCTCCGCCGTGCCGCTCAAGGATGAGCTCGACGTCGAGGTCAACGGCCGCGACGTGATCACCGGTCTGCCCAAGACCGTGCGCATCGAGAGCGAGGAGATTCGTCGCGCACTCAACAAGCCGCTCGACGAGATGGCCAAGGCCGTCAAGGACGCACTCGACGCTACGCCTCCCGATCTTGCCTCGGACCTTATGTACTACGGCATTTTGCTGACCGGTGGCGGCGCGCTGCTGCGCGGTCTCGATGTGCGCCTGCGCGATGAGACCGGCGTTTCGGTCAACGTCAGCCCCACGGCGCTCGATAACGTTGTTAACGGCTGTGCCCGCGTGCTCGAGGCCAATGCGTTTGATGGCGGCTTCGTCCAGACCAATGCTTAATTTCCAAAAGGTGGATTCCATTTGGCACGATCTTCGGGTTTCTCCACAAATCTGAATACCAAGCGACAATCAACGGGTATGCGCCCGTTGATTGTTTTCAGCCTGATTTCGGTGTTGCTGCTCACGTTTTACATCCGCGAGGGCGAGGCAGGACCGATTCATGCCGTGCGCTCGGGCGTGACGACGATTACCTCGCCGGTGCGCTTTGTGGGCTCGGCTGTGGCGGCTCCCTTCAATGCGATCGGTAACGTGTTCTCTAACCTTACGGCGTCGCAGGACACGCTTGACGAGCTTAAGAAGCAAAACGAGGAACTGACCTCTAAGGTTGCCGAGCTCTCCGAGGCTCAAAAGACCGCCGAGCGACTGGAGGGGCTGGTCGGCCTGCAGTCGACCTACAACCTCAAATCAACCGCAGCTCGTATCGTCGGCGCTTCGGGCGATGCCTGGACCTCGACCGTCACCATCGATAAGGGTTCTGCCGACGGTCTTACCATCAACATGCCTGTGACGAGTTCTGCCGGTGTCATAGGCCAGATTATCGAGGTCTCGGCCAAGACGTCCACCGTGCGCCTGATTGGCGATGAGAACTCGGGCGTGTCCGCTATGGTGCAGGACACGCGCGCCCAGGGCATGCTGCAGGGTCAGGCTGACGGCACGCTGCGTCTTGAGTACGTGAGCGTCGATTCCGACGTTAAGGTTGGCGACATCATCGTGACCTCGGGCATTGGCGGTGTGTTCCCCAAGGGTCTACCGCTCGGCACCGTCTCGTCTGTTGAGAAATCGGCTAACGACGTGTACTACACCATTGTGGTGCGCGCCCAGACGACGGCCGAGAACAACGAGGAAGTGCTGGTCATTACCTCGCTGACCGACGAACAGTCGGCCTCGGATGAGGACGTGAACACGGCCAACAGCACGCCGCAGGGAACGTCGCGCGATGCTGCGACCAAGACGAAGGACGAGAGCCCGGATGACAGTTCCGACACGTCCGAGACGACCGATTCCGGCTCGAGCGAATAGGGGGCATGTCCATGGATCTACACGAGCAGGGGATGAGCTCCCGCACGTTTGTAATCGCCGCCATTGTGTGCGTGCTGCTGCAGGCAGGCCTGGCACCGCAGATCTCCATTGCGGGCGGTCGCGTCAACTTTATGATTATCCTGGTGTGCCTAAGCGTGTTCTCGGGCGACCCGACCCGTGCCGTCGTGTGCGGTTTTTGCAGCGGCTTGTTCTATGACCTTTCCGCTGCCGTGCCGGTGGGCGTTATGTCGCTCCTGCTGACCGTGGGTTCTTTTGCCC
>ERZ1035032.357-NODE-357-length-38563-cov-50.166251_pt1 | contig 38563 bp, 28 predicted proteins | sample MGYA00520693_ERZ1035032 | MGnify/ENA primary metagenome ERZ1035032 (study PRJEB33766, sample SAMN09781740) | gut metagenome | biome: gut microbiome | host: Homo sapiens | place: Madagascar | study: EMG produced TPA metagenomics assembly of the PRJNA485056 data... | reverse complement strand
CATCTGCTTTGCAAGCAGAGGGTCAACGGTTCGATCCCGTTTACCTCCACCATCTAAGATTTCCAAACAATCTTTTTCAAATCATAATCAATTTTTTCAAAAAATTTGTTGACGTTATAATTTTATTCGATATAATTATTCACGCTTTTTGACGTGGGGTTATAGCTCAGTTGGGAGAGCGCTTGCATGGCATGCAAGAGGTCATCGGTTCGATCCCGTTTAGCTCCACCAACGTCAATAAGTCATCTCTTTTGTGGGGGTATAGCTCAGCTGGGAGAGCATCTGCTTTGCAAGCAGAGGGTCAACGGTTCGATCCCGTTTACCTCCACCACCTAAGTTTTAGCTTTTTTCCTGAAATCCTTGATCAAACCTTCAAAAAATACAAACAAATCTTAACATGTTGCTTAATAGAGACTAAGTTTTTTGCTAATTTTTGTGTTGCTATTGTTATAATTGCAGTAATTGAAAATTAGATGAATTACTGAGGTTTTTGATGAACTTAAAGATTACTACTCTTGCAGTAGCTTTAGCTACTTCACTGAGCTTGTCTGCCCATGCCGAAGATTTAATGGATATCTATAAAGAGGCTTTACAGAAAGATACTCAGGTAGCTCAGGCAAAAGCTGATGCTGATGCAGCTCATGCAGGCCTTACAGAAGCTACAGCTGCACTGTTGCCTCAAATTGATGTTGTAGGTTCAATTACTAAGACCAGAACAAATACCATCAAAGCTTACAATGCTCGTGGTAGCAATAAGAACAGCTCTGCTGCTTTAACTTTATCTCAGCAGATCTGGCGTCATAGCTCATGGGCTAACAGATCAATTGCAGAAAAAAATGCAACTTTAAAAGATCTTGCATACGCTGATGCACAGCAAAGCTTAATTTTAAGAGTAAGCAATGCTTACTTTAATGTATTAAGTGCCGCTGATACCTTAAAATACCAGAAAGCCAATAACGTAGCTCTAAAGCGTCAGTTAGCTGAAGCAGAGCGTCGCTTAAACGTAGGCTTAATTGCTGAGACTGATAAGTTAGAAGCTCAGGCTGCTTACGATTTATCAAATGCAGCTGTAATTGCAGCTGAAAATGCTCTTATCAATTCATATGAGCAAATCAGAGTTTTAACCGGTCGAAAGATTTCTGTAGAGCAACTATCAAAACTTGATGAAAGCAAGTTTGATACTCCTCGTGTTGATAAAGATTTAGCAAAGCTTGTTAAAGGTGCTGAGGAGAACAACTTAGCCCTACAGCAGCAGGTTGTAAACCGTGATATTGCTAAAGACAATATTACTTTAGCTCGTTCAGGTCATGAGCCTACCTTAGACTTAAATGCTAATTTAAAAACTGGTTACACTGACTATACATCTAATGTTCCAGAGGCTGGCTTTGTAGATAACAATGCCTGGTCTAAATCTGTAGGTTTAACTCTAAGTGTACCTATCTTCCACGGCGGTGCTACATCAGCTGCTGTTGATAAAGCTCAGGCACAGTACATTGCAGCTTCAGAATCTCTAGAGTATGCACACCGCTCATTACTTACAAACGTAAACAACAGCTATAACAACGTAAATGCTGCTATCAGCTCTGTTACCGCTTATAAGAACTCAGTTAAATCATCAGAATCAGCTCTAAAGGCAACTAAGGCTGGTTACGATGTAGGTACCCGTACTATGACTGATGTTTTAAATGCAACTCAGAAGTTATATGACTCAATGCAGAAATCAGCTGAGTCACGCTATAACTACATCGAGTCACGTTTAGCTCTGTTATATGCTGAAGGTGACTTAAAGGTTGAGCATATCAATCAGATCAATTCAGGTTTAAAGAAATAAGACTTAATCCCTAGTCTTATTTAAAACTTAAGCCGGAGAGCAGAGATGTACTCCGGCTTTTCTTACTCTTCAATATTAACTCTCTTCTCATATTTCGCATCGAAATCTATTATTTTGCTACCCCATCAAAGAATGTTTCTTGAAAAGCAGCAGATAACTGCGTCTTTATAAAGAAATCTAAAACAATAAAATCATAAATATCAAATAGATAAAAAAATATTAAAAATAGTCATGTAAGTGACTTGAAAATTAGTCAGGTAAGTACCATAATATAAACATGAGTTAGGTAGGTCAGTGACTTACTTAAATACCACAGATTTTTAGGAGTATTGCTATGTACAAGACCAGACACATACACCAGAGATTAAATCAAAGAGGAATCACTGAAGCTGTATTAAAGATCCTTTTAAATTACGGATTGGAATATGGAGAGAAGAGAACTCTTGATAGAAAGAACTGCCTTGAGTTAAGCGATCTCTTTGCTCATCTTAAAAAAGTAACAGACAAGATGGCTGAAAAGGGAGGTTATACCTTGGTCGCTACCAAAGAAGCTCTTATCACTGTGTACCGTCTGGATAGTTACAAAAAGTCAAAGGCTAGAAATAAATAGCCATAAAGTTAAAGGAATATATATGAAGACTTCAAATATTAATTACTTTTTTTCAGTTTCATCTGAATACCGTTTCGATGTAGAAGAGACCATTAGCAAATTACTTCTTCTAGAGAATTTGCTAAAGCTTGGTAAATTGAAAGAAAGAGAAAAGACTACCGCTTATGATGATGTGCGTTTTTTATTCGACCACTATAAGAAGATTTTTCCTAATGGTTTTGACTTTAACTCAAAATCAAGTGAAGAGAGCGAGAGAATTTATGCTGACTTTAAATTAAAGCTCTTACAGGAACAAGACTCTGCAAGTGATGATCTTGAAGAAGAACTAATCACTATTTTTAACAAAAACAGAAACTTCAATTTCTTTTTGTTCAATGAGTTTACTGTTGTAAAAACACTAGTTCATTGGATTAAAGGAAAGAACACAAAAGGTACAGCATATTGTCCTTTTAACAATATTATCAATGCTGAAGCTGAGCTATCAAAAGATGAAATTTCTGTTGATGCTCCGATCTTTGGGGATAATTGTGAGTTTTTAATCAAAGCTTTAATTTACATGTTAATCGGCAATGTTAACAAGGTTAATAATTACTTTACAAGTTTTGAAGAACTGATAAATACACCTGATCCTCAAAGAGAATTTTCAGAATACGATTTTGGTTTTAGCTGTTTACCAATAGCTTATAAAGTAGGACCTGCAAAACGAAATGTTGAAGGTATTTACGTTGAGGATATGCTCAATAGAGTAAAAGGTCGCTTTGCTGTGATTGTTCCTATGAGATTGTCTATTAGCAGTCTTCGTCAGGATCTTGAGTTAAGAGAGAAAATTACAGAATCTAAAAGATTAAAAGCTGTAATTTCGCTACCGGCTGGTTTCCTGGTAGGCACTGCAATTTACACTCAGGCATTGGTTTTTGATGCTGTTGATTCTCAAAATGAAAGAGTCTCTTTCTTAGATCTAAAGAGCAAAGATTACATTGAAGATGGCAAATCAGGCCGTAAGCTTGTAAATCTGAACCTTAAGGCAAGAGCTGAGATTGAAAATGTCTTAGCTGATAAAGAGAGTACTTCCTCAATCAAAGTTTCGCTCTCTGAGATTAAAAATAACGAGAACAGCCTTGATATCGGCAGATACATTGCAGCAAGAGAAAGTGCCAAAAGTCTTGATGGTATTGAAACTGTAAATCTTGAAGAAGTGACTGATATTTATAGAGCTCAGGCTTCTGTAAAAGACAGTGATGGCGACAAGTACTTTGAGATTAGTGCTTCAGATATCAATCCTTTAGGAATTATAGAAACTCCTAAAAAAGAGATTGTGCTCAAGAAAGATAATAGAGCTCTTAAGAGTCTTGTACATAAAGGCGACATTGTCCTGGCAATCAAAGGTGCAGCAGGAAAGGTAGGCCTTGTAGAAACAGAGCATGACAATTGGCTCGCAGGGCAGTCATTTGTAATCTTAAGATTGAAAGATAAAGCCTGGACTCCTGAGTTTCTATTCTGGCAGTTAAATTCCAAGAGAATTAAAAAGCAGTTAGGGTTGCTCTCTACTGGTGGTTTTATCCAACTACTTAAAATTTCGGATGTAAAAGGATTGAAGCTCATTCCTCCAACAAAAGAGATTTTACAAAAGGTCCATGACGCAAACCTCAGAAGAACAGAAATCTTGCAAAAGATAAAAGATCTTCAATCTGAGCTAGCAAGTCTTGATGAGATTATTTAAATACACAGTGCTGTATTCGAATAATTAAGAGATTGTTCCTCCTTTTTAATGAGAATTAATGCTATAAAAGGGAGGACAATTAATTTGATGATAAGAACTGCAAGATAAAGACTAAAAGTGGTTGCATGACATATGGCAGCAAATAATTTTACTTTTTTAGAAAATGATTTTCCTTCATTAGCTTTGCTAGGCGCTAAAGCTGAGGAGTATGTGTTCTCAGACTCAAATGCTTCTTTGATTAAAACAGGAATGCTGTGTGAGAACATCATCAATATAATCTTTTCTATAAATCATCTTACAGCCCCATCAAAGGAAGAAGATAATTTTGCAGGTCGTGCCAAGATCCTTTCATATAAGGGCTATCTTTCAAAGAATCTAAAGACTATCGTCGATAGGATTCGACAGATGCGAAATAAAGCTGCTCATGAAGGATTTGCATCAATTGCTGTAGCAAAGATCATGTTGTCTGCTGTACATGGTTTTTCTCAGTGGTTCATGATGGTTTATGGTGATAAAGACTATGAACCAGAAAAGTATATAGAACCTACAGAGCAAACTTTAGCAACACCTGTGGATGCAAATTCAGTTATTCAACAAGAAAAAGACGATAAGGTTGAAGAAAAACTAATTCAAGAGGATCTTGATAAGGCAAAAAATGTAGCTACTCCAAGCCAAAGTGAGCTTAAGAAGAGAACTATCAGAGCTGAAAATCAAAGACCTAAGAATGAAGCTGAAACAAGAATTATTATTGATGCTCAGCTAAGAGCTGTAGGATGGGAATCAGATACTGAAACTTTAAGATATTCAAAAGGAACTCGACCTCAAAAAGGAAGAAATATTGCAATTGCAGAGTGGCCTACTAATCCTGTAACTTCCAAAAATAAAGGAAATTGTTTTGCTGATTATGCTTTATTCATTGGAGAGAAACTTTATGCCTTCGTCGAAGCTAAATCAATGGATAAGGATATCCCTTCTGTAATTGACGATCAGTGTAAAGATTACTCTTCAAATGTAAGAGAAGAAGATAAAGACTACGTAATTGATACCTATGGTCCATATCAGGTACCTTTTACCTTTGCAACAAACGGTAGACCTTATTTAGAAGGATACGAACAAAAGTCAGGTATCTGGTTTTTAGATTTTCGTGCCACCAATAATGCTCCTAAAGCATTGAGAGGCTGGCTCTCTCCAATTGGACTGCAAGAGCTGCTGGATAACAAAGTTAAAGATGGTATGGAACGTCTTAAGGCCGAGCCTCTAGATGTTCTTCTAGATAAGAGCGGTCTAAATTTAAGAACCTACCAGGTAGATGCCATTAAAGCAATTGAAGAGCGTATCAACGCAGGACAGGACAAGATCTTAGTATCTATGGCAACAGGTACCGGCAAAACTATAACCATCTTAGGTTTGATTTACCGTGTTTTAAAGGCTAACCGCTTCAAGAGAATTTTATATTTAGTAGATAGAAATTCTCTTGGTGAACAGACAGAGAGTGTGTTCAAAAATGTTGAAATAGAAGACTACCAAACCTTAGATAAGATTTATAACATCAATAAACTAGCTGACAGTAGCATTGAAAAAGCAACTAAACTTCAGGTTGCAACAGTGCAAAGCATGGTAAAGAGAATTCTTTATTATGTAGATTCGGAAAAATCCAATCCAATGCCAGGCGTTAATGATTTTGATCTTGTGATTATTGATGAAGCACACCGTGGTTATATCCTTGATAAGGAAATGACAGAGGAAGAGGCTTTGTATAGTAATCAGTTAGATTTCCAAAGCAAGTATCGCAATGTTGTAGATTACTTTAATGGAGTAAAGGTGGCATTAACAGCAACACCAGCACTTCATACTGTAAGTATCTTTGGTGAACCTGTTTATAACTACTCATACAGACAAGCAGTTCTTGATGGTTACTTAGTTGATCTTGATGCTCCACATATTATTAAAACTAAGTTAAGCATCAATGGAATTAACTATGCAAAAGGTGAAGATATCAATATCTATGATCCTAAAACAGGCGAGTTAAATGTCTTTAATTTACCCGATGAGATGAATTTTGATGTTGAACAGTTCAATCGCACCGTCATAACAAGAAGCTTTAATGAAACAGTCTTAAAGGAGATCTCTGACGATATTTCTCCTTTATTTTCTGATATCAGAGGCAAGACTTTGATTTATGCTGTAAACGATGCTCATGCAGATATGATCGTTGATATCCTAAAAGAAATCTATACAGCTCAGGGAATAGATGATGATGCCATCGTAAAAATCACCGGCAAATCTTATGATGGAAATCAGAAAAAGATCCAACACGCTATCAACAAATTTAAAAATGAGGAGTTCCCTAGCATAGTAGTAACAGTTGACTTATTAACTACAGGTATTGATGTCCCTAAAATTACCAAGCTTGTATTCTTGCGCTGTGTAAAATCAAGAATTCTCTATGAGCAGATGCTTGGTAGAGCTACAAGATTGTGTCCAGATATTGGTAAAGATCATTTTGAAATCTATGATGCTGTAGGAGCTACAACAGCATTAGCTGATGTTTCAACAATGAAACCTGTTGTTGTTTCCCCTAAGGGAAAATTTACAGATCTAGCTGGTAAAGTAAAAAACTCTGAAGATGAAAAAGAGCTAGATTATTTAAGGGGACAAATCGAAGCTAAGCTTCAAAGAAAAGTAAAACACATGGATGAAAAAGCTAAAGAGACATTTAGCTCTTTATCTGGTGGTATTGGTCCTAATGAATTCATTGAGAAAATAAAGAACTGCAAAGATTCCAAAGAATTTAAAGCTTTTCTTTTAGATCATGATTCTCTGTTGCAAAAATTAGATTCTTTAAAAGGCAAAGACAATAGTCCTGTGGTTATATCAGATAAAAAAGATGAATTAGAAGAGCACTCAAGAGCATACGGAGAAAAGTACTCAACCCCTGAAGACTACCTTGAGGCTTTTAATAAGTACATCAAAGAAAACAAAGACAAAATTGCGATGCTGAACCTTGTGTATACAAGACCTTCAAATTTAACCAGACAGGGACTTAAGGATCTCATCAATATCTTAGAAACAGAGCACTTTACAAAGCAGCAACTAATGTCAGCCATCAAGACTGTAAACAAATCAGATGCAGAGATAAGTGCTGATATCACTACTATCATCAGAAATGTAGCTCTAGGTGAACCTTTGGTAAGTCATGAGGAAAAAATTGAGAGTGCATTTAAAAAGATCTTGTCAGCACATATCTTTGATCAGAATGAAAAAGCCTGGTTAGAAAGATTTAAAAAGTATCTATTAAGTGATCAGGAAACGGTCCTCACTGTTGATGTCTTAGACGATGATCCTCGTTTTAAGAATAAGGGCGGATTTAAGAAGATCGATGGTTACTTTAACAATAACTTAGACAACTATTTCAAAGAACTGAATAACTACATATTTAACGAAAACGGAATTACCCAATAATGAAGACTTCAGAGATTGTACAAAAGCTGTGGAACCTGTGTAACGTACTAAGAGATGACGGTATTACATACCAAGACTATGTAACAGAGCTTACATATATTCTCTTTTTGAAAATGGCTAAAGAAACACAGACTGAAAAAAATATTCCTGTAGGCTACAGATGGGATAATCTGTTAGATAAAAGTGGTCTTGAGTTACAGAATTTCTATAATAAATTACTTTCTGTTCTAGGTGGAAAAGATGACGAAAGTGGAAATTCAAAAGTCATAGTGCCTCAGGATGTTAAGGAAATATACAAGGGCGCTGTATCTCAAATAAAGGAGCCTAAGAACCTTGAGAAGATTATAAAGGACATTGATGATCTTGACTGGTTTTCTGCTAAAGATGAAGGCTTAGGCGATCTGTACGAAGGTCTTTTAGAAAAAAACGCTAATGAGAAAAAATCAGGTGCAGGTCAATATTTTACTCCAAGACCTCTCATTAACGTGATGACACAACTTGTAAAGCCACAGCCAGGTGAAAGATGCAATGATCCTGCTTGTGGAACCTTTGGCTTTATGATCGCAGCTCATCAATATGTAAAAGAACATACTGATGATTTTATGGATTTAGATTCTGATACTGCTGAATTTGAATCAACTGAGGCTTTCTCTGGATGTGAGCTGGTTGAAGGTACCCACAGGCTTGCTCTAATGAATTCTTTATTGCACGATATCAATGGAAAAATCTATAGAGGTGATACCTTATCTCCTTTAGGTGAAAGTTTTAAGAACTACGATGTAGTTCTTAGCAATCCTCCTTTTGGTACCAAAAAAGGTGGTGAGCGCGCCTCAAGATCTGATCTTTTGTATAGCACAAGCAATAAGCAGTTAAACTTTTTACAACACATATACAGAAGTTTAAAAGCTAATGGCAAGGCTCGTGCAGCTGTAGTCCTCCCCGATAACGTTCTTTTTGCAGATAATGATGGTGTAAGTATCCGTGTTGATTTAATGGATAAATGCAATGTCCATACTATTTTAAGATTACCAACAGGTATCTTTTACGCTAAGGGCGTTCAGACAAACGTTGTTTTCTTTACAAGAGGAGCTTCTGATAAAGACAATACCAAAGAAGTTTGGTTCTATGATATGAGATCAAATATGAGGACCTTTGGTGTAAGAACTCCTTTAACAGAAGATGATTTCTCTGATTTCATAAAAGCATATACAGCTGAAGATCGTTATGCAATAGAAGATCCTCGCTGGTCTGTATTTACAAGAGATGAAATTGAAAAGAAAGGTAACACGCTTGATTTAGGGTTGATTAAAGAAGAAAAAAGAGAAGTTTCTTTATCAGAGCTGGTTACTCAAAGTGAAGATCTGCTATCTGAATTTAAAGATGTTATGTCATCTTTGGAGACAATTGTATCTGAGCTTAAGGAGTTAGACGATAATGATTAGCCTTGAAAAGCTCAAAGAGTTCAGAGAACACATATTAGATCTTGCAATAAGAGGAAAACTTGTAGATCAAAGACCAGAAGAAGGTACAGCTGAAGATTTGTACCAACAGATACAGGAAGAAAAACAGAACCTAATTAAAGAAGGCAAACTTAAGAAAGAAAAGACTCTAGCACCAATAGAAGATGATGAAATTCCATTTGATATTCCTGAGAATTGGAAGTGGGTTAGATGGGGAAATTTGTCAAAATTTATCCAATATGGATTGAATGAACCAGCAAAATCATCAGGTGAGTTTAAGTATGTTAGGATAAGTGATATCCAAGACGGAAAAGTTAATTGGGAAAATACCCCTTATTGTGACATTTCTTCTGCAGAAGCAAAATCTTATCTTTTAAAGTCAAATGATATTTTATTTGCTCGAACAGGAGGAACTGTTGGAAAGTCATTTTTAGTCGAAAATGTTCCTTGTGATGCCGTATTTGCTGGATATCTTATAAGAACTCAGTGTAGTGATAATGTATGTCCTAAGTATTGTAAATTGTTTATGGAAAGTAATTTGTATTGGAATCAGTTACGAAGCGGAACAGTAGCTACAGCTCAACCAAATTGTAATGGAACAACTTTGTCAAAAATGATGATTCCACTACCTCCATTAGCCGAGCAAAAACGTATTGTAGCCAAAGTTGAAAGTTACTTATCGGTTATCGAAAAAGCTGAAGATCTTCTTAAAAGAAAAGTTGATCTTGATGGACAGATTAAAGAGAAGATTCTTCAGATGGCTATTCAAGGAAAACTTGTAGAGCAAAGACCTGAAGAAGGTACAGCTGAAGATTTGTACCAACAGATTCAAGAAGAAAAACAGAACCTAATTAAAGAAGGCAAACTTAAGAAAGAAAAGCCATTAGCTCAAATTGCAGATGAAGAAATTCCATTTGATATACCTGATAGCTGGCGTTGGGTAAGAGTTGCAGATTTAATACAAGTTTTGAATGGTGATAGAGGAAAAAATTATCCATCAAAAGATAAATTAAAAGAAATAGGCATCCCTTTTGTTAGTGCTTCAAATTTGGATGGGAAAACAGTTGTAACAGACTCAAATTTAAAATGTCTTAGTGAAGAACAGTACTCTCTTCTAAGAGCAGGCAAACTTCAAAAAGACGATATATTAGTTTGCATAAGAGGCTCTTTGGGAAAATGTGCAACGTATCCTTTTGATAAAGGAGCTATAGCTTCGTCTCTAATTATATGTAGACCATATATTCAGAAAAGGTCTGAAATTACCGACTATGTAATGAACTATTTGAATAGCAATCTTTTTTACAGCGAAATTAGCAAATATGATAACGGAACAGCTCAACCAAATTTGGCAGCTAAAGATTTTTGTAAATTTTTACTCCCTTTACCTCCATTAGCCGAGCAAAAACGTATAGTAGCTAAAGTCGAAGAATTGCTTGCTTTGTGCGATAAGTTAAAGCTCAAATAGTATTTTCTAAATGAGATGTTACTGCCAATTTGTTGTTGAGTACCAACATTTTATTTGACAACAGTTTCATCTCATTATAAAGTTGACCTCCGATAGGACCCTTCCCTCTTTGTTTATCAAAGGCGCGTTTAGGGACAGTTAAAGTTTGCCAGTAAAAGAGCTCTTTATTGGCAAACGCTAAACCATCTCAACCTTCCATTTAAAATATAATTCAGGGAGCTCTTAGCCTCACTTTTGGTCACACCAAAGTAGTTTCATAACCACACTTTTCGCCACACTAAAGATAATTTCTGAGCACTCGTATTATGTCCACAGCAATATTCTACAAATGTTCAATTTGAAAGAAGCCTTGTTCTTACTGGTATTGCAACTGAACAGTGACGTTTATTTTGAGCTCTTGAAAAGGGAAATTGAATGAAATGGAGCGAGTGACGGGAATCGAACCCGCGTCAGTAGCTTGGGAAGCTGCAGTTCTACCATTGAACTACACTCGCATTTTGAAATATTCAGACTTGCTGTTGCACCTGAACTTGTAGCGCAAATTGTACCAAATTCTTGATATTTGGGCAAACTCAATTTAGCAGTTAAATTGCTCTGATAAGATTGATCTTAATTCAGCAGGAATTTATATCATGAGGAACAGAAACTCCACCTCAAATCAAGGTGGAGTTCTAGATATGCTATTGGTCTTAATAACTATTGCTTAGATAGCAAGTTTTCTCTTGATGTACTGAATACTGTCTGTGATGGTATTAGTATCTGTTGCAGAGGAAGCTGAGGTTACACACTTAAGACCTGCATGATCACCATCAATTAACTCACCGTAGCAGGTAAGAGGCAATACCTGACCTAAGACCTTAAGCCCCATAGATTTTAGTTCTCTGTAAGCTGCTACAGTAAATTCTGCGCCTTTAGTGTAAAGCGCCTGTACATCAGGACGTTTTTCAAGAACTTTCTGTACAATCTGACCATAAGCTGTAGAAATGATATCTAAAGCTTCAGTTTGAGTTCTGTTGGTCTTTAAAAGCATTTCCTGATATTCAGCTGAGAGCTGATTGTTAACTTCCATATTGTCAGATACAGCAAATGAGATGGTGTAGTTGTTGAACTTTGTGGAGATCTCATCTACTACACGGTTAATCTCGGCATTACGGTGTTGCTGATCTTCTAATAACTCAAGATTATGTACGGTGACGATATTAACTTTCTCTTCAAGTCTTAACAGTTCAACCTGAGCTGAAATTAAAGGATTTACACCACCTACAATACCAAAGATCTTCGCACCTGAGGCTGCGGTGGCAACAGACTTGGTTCTCATCACCTTACGGGCTAATGTAGCTGTAAAAGGACCTGGATCTACAGCTAAGAACTTAATCTTTGAGATCACCACCGCATCAGCAATCTTGTTGATATCTTCCTGAGAAGTGCAATCAAAAACGATAGCTCTTGTACCAGCATCAGCTAACTCTTTAATCTTTAGCGCAAGATTATCTGTGCCTTTTAAGAACTCTTTTAAGTGCAGTGGTTCTGCTTTGTATTGGAACTTTTCTGTAAATAAGTCAGCTACACGACCTGATTCTGCTGGATACAGATCTTCAAGACCTGCTAAGGATTTTTGCAGAGGCTTACCATCAACTAGGATATAACCGCCAACATTGGTTCTGCGCAATGCTGGGAAAGCTGGAACTACAATGGCAACTCTATCAGGATCACCTAGGGCATCTAACAGAGCTTCTGTTTCAGCACAGGTGTTGCCTCTCATAGCAGGGTCAATACGTTTAGCATAAAGCTTTACTTCATCAGACTTTAAAAGTTTAGCAGCTGAGAACACCATCTGATAGCTCTGTTGAGCAGTAAGATTTCTTGAATTAGTTGAATACACAAAGCAGTCATACTTTTGTGTAATAGGATCTTTTAAACCGCGAGTGCTCATTAAAGAGCAAACTGTATTGCCATTTTTCTCTAATAAAGAACCAACAGCTGAGCCGCCGGTGATTTCATCTGCAATCACTATACATTGTGGCATTATTATTTATCTCCTTTAGCCGAGAGTTGCAATCTTTGCACGCAGGGTAAGAATGCTTGAAGGTACAACAGACATTTCATCAACACCAAGCTGAATTAATTTTCCTAGGAATTTCTCATCTGAGGCAAGCTCACCGCAGATACCAACCCAAATTCCAGCTGCATGACCATTTTTAACCGTAGTTTCAATGAGTCTTACCACAGCATGGTGGTATGGATTTAGATAACTTCCAAGATCTGCATTTTGCCTGTCAGCAGCTAGTGTGAACTGAGTTAGATCATTAGTACCGATACTAAAGAAATCTACTAATGGAGCTAACTCATCTGAGATTAAAGCTGCAGCAGGGGTTTCAATCATGATGCCAAATTCAACATCATCTTTAAAAGGAAGTTCTTGAGCAGTAAGCTCCTTTTTAATGTCATCGATAATTCTCTTGCATTCTATGACTTCTTCAACCGAAGTAATCATAGGGATCATGACAGAGAGGTTACCAAAGACGGAGGCTCTGTAAAGAGCGCGTAACTGTGTTTTAAATAAGGCTCTGTTAGTAAGACAAAGACGAATTGCTCTTACACCCATAGCAGGGTTTTCTTCAGGTTTTAGCATGAAGTATTCAGCAGTCTTATCAGCACCGATATCAAGAGTTCTGATAATGACCTTCTTACCGTTCATGCCTTTTAGAACATCTTTATAAATCTTAAACTGCTCTTCTTCTGTAGGGTAGTCATGAGCCTGCATGTAGATGTATTCACTTCTAAACAGGCCGATACCTTCAGCGTCTGAGGCTTTAATCAGATCGATATCAGCTAAGGAGCCTGAGTTTGCATACAGGCGAATAGTGCGACCTGAACGGGTCTTGGTTTCTTTACCACGGTATTCTTCTAAATGGGAGTGCTGAACATCGTCAGTCTTCTTCATTTCGGTAAAGCGCAAAATGGTTGATTCGTCAGGTTCTATGTAAACATAACCTGAATTTCCATCAACAATGGCTTTTTTACCTTCAAGATCTTCAGTTAACTCCTCACCGATGCAGACAATGGTAGGAATACCCATGGTTCTGGCAAAGATAGCTGTATGTGATCTTGTCGAACCTTTAGAGGTGATGATACCGGTAACTTTCTGGTTATCTAGCTGAACAGTCTCTGATGGTACCAAATCATCAGTTGCAAGAATTACTGGTCCTTTGTTATCAAAGGTAAGTCCATGTTTTTTGAGCTTACCTGCATGCATCATCAGAATTTCTTTAACACGTCTTGAAATATCGATGACGTCGGCGGCACGACCACGCATGTAGTCGTTATCCATTTCTAAGAACTGCTTTTCAAATTTGTGAGCAACCTTAGTTACGGCATACTCAGCATTAGCATGTTCTTTTTCAATGAGTTTATTAACAGATGATACATAGTCAGGATCATCTAACATCATCTGATGGATCTGGAAAACTACGGCATTTTGCTCACCTAGTTTTTCTAATGATGCATCATACAATGCGTTCAATTGAGAGATGGCATGAAGTCTAGCTTTTTCAAAGCGTTCGCACTCTGCTTTAGTATCTGAAACAGAAGTCTTTTCAAGACCAGTTTTAGCTCTTTTTAAGAAGCTAATAGTACCAAAGGCGATGCCTTTGTTGGCAACAGTACCTTCGAGCATCGATATATTCTTATTTTTGCTGTTCAAGATATCACCTTTTGTCATTAGATAATTCTTTAGATCATAAGGGTATATTCTGATTATATCTGCAAATTCTTATAAGTTAGGTGATAGGTATATAAAAAAATAAGATTGAAGGCTAAATTTTAAGGTGTACAGCGTTAATGTGCCTGAGTAAAAGATCTGTTGGTAATTGAGTTCTAGTTGAATGTGCTGGGGAAAATAATTTTGTATAAAAGAGCTTGGATAAGTTTGCTGATGCGATCTCAGAACACCTTCAACGCACATAGTGGCAGAAAGAACTTATATTGGCAGAGTTTATTCAGATTGAACATATGGCAAGTGCTCATAGCAAAAAGCAAGAGTTTTAACTAGACCTATGGACAAGACTCTTAATATGGGCTATCTTAGCCACGTGTCCTTTCAATGTATGCGGTAAATCCGTGCTTTCTTTTTTACGGTAAATCCACGTTTTCTACATTCTAAAGGACACTTTATCGGAAATTATCGATATCCAAATAACCCCCGTTTTACGGTTTACTGCATTACCATGTGGAAACATTACGCATTACTGTCATCTTTATTTGCAGCTCTGACAGCTATCTTTGCAAAAATCGGTGTTAAGGATATTAACTCTAACCTTGCAACCGCCATCCGCACTACTGTAATTTTATTTCTGAAATGGGGCATAGTATTTTTTACTGACAGAGTAAGTGAAATTAAAGATATCAGTCGTCATACCTGGTGTTTTTTACTACTCTCAGGAATTGCAACTGGTCTGTCCTGGCTCTTTTATTTTAAAGCGTTGCAGTCAGGTGTCATTTCACTTGTTGCTCCTATTGATAAATAAGACAGCATAACAGTTTGTTGAGTGCGTTGTGTAAGATAACTTTGTCTAGAGCTTTGCACTTATATAGGTAGATTATTTTGATTACGTTGTTATGTCATAAATATGTGGAGGAAATATGGCTTTATATAAGACTGTATTAGTTACAGGAGCCTCAGCAGGCTTTGGTTTTGCTATTTGTGAAAAACTTGCAAGTCAAGGTTACAAAGTAATTGCAACAGCACGTCGTCAAGACAAATTAGATGCCTTAGCAAATAAATATGAAGGTCAGATCTTCCCATTAAAGCTTGATGTAACTGATACTGAAGCAGTTGATTCTATCTTAGATAAGTTACCTGATGAGTTTAAAAACATTGATGTTTTAGTTAATAACGCAGGTTTAGCCTTAGGTCAGGACAAAGCATTTACCTGCTCTTTAAAAGACTGGCATACCATGGTTAATACCAACATCAAAGGGTTACTCAATATTACTCACAAACTGCTACCATTGATGGTTAAAAAGAACAAAGGTTATATCATCAATTTAGGCTCAACTGCCGGTGCATGGCCATATACAGGAGGCAATGTCTACGGCGGTACTAAAGCTTTTGTTGAGCAGTTTTCAAGAAATCTAAGATGTGATTTAGCAGGTACTGCACTTAAAGTTACTGTAATTAAGCCAGGTCTTTGCTCTAATACAGAATTCTCAAATGTACGTTTTAAGGGCGATAACGAAAAGGCTGCTGCTGTTTACAAAGACGTTGAAGCAATTTTACCTGAGGATATTGCTAATACTGTAGATTATCTCTTAAGCACTCCAGCTCACATGAATATCAATGAACTTGAAATCATGCCTGTATGTCAGACTTTTGGTGGTCTTTTAGTTACCAGAAATCTTGATTTAGATGAGAAGTAATTAGAGAAAATTGAATAAGAATGTAGGTGTTCCTACATCCTTATTTGAGATCAACGTCTGTAACGACACAGCGTGTAACTATTTTAGCTTTTTACAAGCTACAAGACAGTTCTTTCCTGAAAATGCAATTCCATAGGCGAAGATACTTTGAGTCATGCTGTTTTGCAAGAATGGAACTGCATAGTCTTTATTTTCTACTTGATTTATTGCATTCTCGCTTAATGGAATTAAATCAGAGCCTACAGAAGCTGCTTTTATCTCGATAATGACAGCTTTTTCTGAATATTCACTTTTAAAAGTAATATCAGCATAGCCATCACCTGCTTCATAGTTAGAGTGGTATTCTGTTAAAAAATCGTTTGAGCAGTTAGTAAAGACACCGTTTAAAAATCCGTAGTAATAGTTTTCTTTTGGTGCTTTTGTAGCAGTGTCTCTTATAGATACGAATTTCTTTAGATAAGTACGCAGTTGACTTTGTACATATTCACTGTCACCGATAAACAAAGCATTGGCTATTTTGTCAGCAAGATTATCTTTCTTAAAGAAACTATTAAATCTTTTTTGAATATTTTCTCTAAAACAATCTTTAATCTCTAAGTTAGGCAGTTTTACTGCAATATCATCTGCGCTACTGTCTTCAGAATTTAAGGTATCAGTCTTATCCCAATCTACAGTTAAGTAACCTGTATGAAGTAATAATGACCAGAAATCATTTGGTATATGTTTAGATAAACAGTCATAGTTCATGGAGTCATTTAATTTAAAGCTAATTGACTTGCCATCAACTAAGTCCTGCATCTTTTGAGTATCAGTATCAGTTAAATATCCTAAGTATTCATATACAGCATGACTTGAGGTTGATGTTGCCCAGTAATTATTTGCTTTTACTTTTGACAACAGCCCCTGCTGTTTAAAATCAAAGTTGTCTTTAATGAAATTTACCACATCCCATGGACAGAACATCTCTTTGTCATAGAACTTGTATCCGTCATAGTTATCTTTTACCTTTTGAGCAAAGTCATCTAACTCGTAGTCTTTTAAGAACTTATAGGTATCTTCTTTGGTAAATCCAATCATACCTGTATATTGCTTTAACTGACTTGTAACAGTATTCACATAGAGGTTATTTACACCTGTAAAAATGCTGTTTTTTGCAACCTTCAGACAGCCTGTCATTATGACTTTACTTACATATTGTTCGCCAGTCTCAGGATCTTGAGGAATGGTTTTAAAGAAATCAAACAAAGATGAGATTAAAGTTACCATCTCATCATGGTAGCCTTTTCCCTGCGCTTTAGCTAATGGCACATCATACTCGTCAATTAAGACATAGACCTGCTTTTTAAAATGCTTATACAGCATCCTTGCTAAAGATATGATGGCAGAGGTTACATATGATTGTGCCCTCTTATCAAAGCTTTTTAGGTAATCCTCATCACATAATTTCTCAAACTTAGCTTTTTCTTTTTCATCAAGTGATGGACTGTCTTTTAAAAAACTGTATTCGTTTGCTTTTGCTGATACAACTTCTGCTAATTTATAATAGGCATCCTCAAAATCAACTCCTTGAACACCTTTTAAGGTAAGACTGATAACTGGATGCTGTCCCATGTATTTTGCACAGAACTCTCTGTCTTCTAATATCTTGGTATCTTTAAACAACTTTTGCTGAAGTATGGTGTCTCCAGGATTTGCCGAGTTTATTTTCAAAAAATACTCAACCATGGACATAAACAGAGTCTTACCAAAACGTCTTGGTCTAGTAAATAACATTACATTTGACTTATCTTTATCAATAAGCTCTTTAAGATAAGGCGTCTTATCTACAAAGTAGCATCCGTTACCTTTTAGCTCACTATAGACATCTTTTCCATATGGTAATGGTAAGAATTGTTTAGTAGTCATTGTCTTGTTCTCAATTCATCGGTTCTGCTTTAATTATACATGATAAAAATTTTGAGAATTTTGATTAGTGGCGTTTTATGCTAGTAAATCAAATTGATGAACTTTTGGACACTTCTTTTTCATCACCAAAACTTTTTGTAAAAAATAATCTTTTAAACTGTCTACCACATGCATCACTTCTAAATGTGCGTGAATTCGCAACTTCTGAAAATTATTTGTGACAAATTTTCAAAAATTTAAAGTAAGAACTTAAAAATTGTGAAAATAAGATCACAATCTATAGTCAGTTAGAAATTTTGCTTTATAAGCTGAGCTCGTACTGACTTTGACTTAACGCTTTGAGTTAGATAATCAACGATTTCATAACACACAAAATGTAGAAGGGAAAACACAACTATGTACTTTCCCTTTATGAAAGCTGCATTAAAACTTTTGGAGTAATAAATGACACTAAAAGATCTACATAGCACCTTCAAATTATTAGATGGCAATAAAATTCCTTGTCTAGGTTTTGGAACCTATAAGATTGACAAAGGTCAGGCAGGTATCGATACACTGCTTCATGCCATTGAATTAGGATATAGACATTTTGATACCGCTTCTTTGTATGGAACTGAAGAAGCATTAGGTACAGCCATTAAGTTATCAGGCATAGATAGAAAGAAGATCTTTGTTACCACCAAGGTTTGGAAAGACGATTTAGAGCCTGAAAAGATTAGAGCTTCACTTGCAAGTTCACTTGAAAAACTGCAGTTGGATTATGTTGATTTACTTCTTATCCACTGGCCACGTGCAACCGAAGAAGATGATGGATGGGAAGACAGATTAGCTAAAGCCTGGCAGACTTTTATTGAGTTAAAAGAAGAGGGCAAGACTAAATCAATTGGTGTTGCAAACTTCTTACCTCATCACTTTGATGCTTTAAAATCTGAGGTTAAACCTTGTGTAGATCAGATTGAGTTCCACCCAGGTTACATGCAGACAGGCGCTGTTGATTATTGCCACCGTCATAACATTGTAGTTGAAGCCTGGATGCCATTAGGTCGTGGTGCTTTAATTGATTTACCTGTAGTAAAGGAAATTGCAATCAAGCATCAGGTAAGCGCAGGTCAGGTTCTCTTAAGATTCTGTTTAGATCATGAGGTATTACCTCTAGTTAAGAGCTCTAATATTGAAAGAATCAGACAGAATGCTGATATCTTTGACTTTAAGCTCTCAGAAGATGAGCTTACAGCATTACGTGCTGTAGCTGAAAAGACTGCATGGTCAGGTGAACATCCTGATCTTTCAATTCCAAAGCTCAAGACTCCTGCAAAATAGAGATTTCCTAAATCGTCAAAGCCAAACTTAGACGATTTTTAAAACATTTCTTTATTAACCCCCAATGTATCTGCAACGAAAGTTGCAGATACCTCCCATTTCATTTTTTAATGAGCGCGACTGTCTTAGTCGTGGTAAAATATGGCAAATTTTTTAAATGGGAAATAATCATGACCGTTAAAACAAGATTTGCTCCATCTCCTACCGGTTTCTTACACGTAGGTGGTGCTAGAACAGCCTTATTCTCATGGCTATATGCAAGACACTGCAATGGACAGTTCGTATTACGTATTGAAGATACAGACAGAGAACGTTCAACTCAGGAAGCTATTGACGCTATTATTGAGTCAATGAAGTGGATCGATCTGAAATGGGATGAAGGTCCTTACTATCAGACCAAGCGTTTTGACCGCTACCATGAAGTTATTGAACAGTTATTAAAAGAAGGTAAAGCTTACAAGTGCTACTGCTCTAAAGAGCGCTTAGAGAAAATGCGTGAAGAGCAGATGAAGAACGGCTTAAAGCCTCGCTATGATGGTCACTGCAGAGATGATCATTCAGAGCATGCTCCAGATGAGCCATACGTTATCCGTTTTAGAAATCCAGATGACGGTATTGTAGCTTTTGACGATATGGTAAAAGGGCATATTGAGTTTAAGAATTCAGAGTTAGATGATTTCATCATTCAGCGTTCTGATGGCACCCCAACCTACAACTTCTGCGTAGTAGTTGATGACTGGGATATGGGTATTACCCACATCATCCGTGGTGATGATCATGTTAACAACACACCTCGTCAGATTAACCTGTACAAAGCTTTAGGTGCTCCAGTTCCAGTATTCTGCCACTTAGCTATGATCTTAGGTGATGACGGTACCAAGTTATCAAAGCGTCATGGTGCTGTATCAGTAATGCAGTATCGTGAAGATGGTTACTTACCTGAGGCTTTAGTTAACTACTTAGTTCGTCTAGGCTGGTCACACGGTGATCAGGAAATCTTCTCACGCGAGGAAATGATTTCTTTATTCACATTAGATGCAATCACCAAGAGTGCTTCTGGCTTTAATACTAAGAAATTAGACTGGTTAAATGCTCATTACATGAAGACTCTACCAGCTACAGAGGTAGCTAAAGAGTTGATATGGCACTTAAACAGAATCGGTATTACTGATTTATCAAAGGGTCCTGCTCCTGAGGAAATCGTTCGCAACTACTGCGAAAGAACCCATACTCTAAAAGAGATGGCTCAGAAGGCTGCTTGCTACTATCAGGAGATCACAGAGTATGATCCTGCTGGTGTTAAGAAGTGGATCAAAGAAGGTTCAGTTGATGTACTAAAGGATGCTTTAGCTTCATTACAGGCTTTACCTTCATGGGATGCTCAGTCAATCGATAAAGTATTAGAAGATGTTGCTGCAAAACGTGAAATTGGTATGGGCAAGGTGGGTCAGCCACTGCGTATTGCTGTAACCGGTAGCGCTATGTCTCCTGGCATTGGCGACACCATGGTGCTTGTAGGTCGTGAGCGTACCTTAAAGAGAATCGAAAACGCTATTGAACACTTTAGCGCTTAATACTAAATAAGGCAGGGTAACCTGCCTTTTCATGTTCCTAGGAATGTAAATGTATTCAAATTTACTGACAAAAGCTTTGCTTGCGGCATCTGTGTTAGTTTTAACCTCATGCTCAAACTTTGAATTCAAGACCAATGTGGATCCTAGCAATTTCAAAGAGTACTTCAAGCCTTCATATGCTTCAGAAGTGTCAGAAGAAGATCTTGAGAAAGTGCCAAACCGCTCATTAGGTTTAGTTGAAGGTGTATCTTGTCAGATTAAAGACACTGATGCGATTGCAACTGAAACTGATGCAAGAACTAAAGCTAGAATTAAGGCAGCTGATTTAGGCGCAAATGCTATTAAGTTTGGCAAATGTGTCCGCTTAACTAATACTCCTGCCTGTCTAGTATCTGTTACCTGTTATGCCGATGCACTAGTAGTTGATGACTCAAAGCATACCAAGTCAAAATAGTTTCAATATAGAACCTATTGGTTTCATACATTCACCCTATGCCGAGAAGTTTGCTGTTCCAAGACAGCCTGGTCTTGCACCAGATGCTCTCTCGGTAATTGAGTTTTATCCTCCATATAATGATGAACTGTCTTTTGTCGGCATAGACGGTTTCTCTCATATTCATGTGATCTTTTTGTTCGACAGGGTGGAATACACCTCATTTAGACCTAAGGTAAGACCCCCTAGATTAGGTGGCAATACTTCTGTGGGAGTTTTCGCCACAAGATCACCATTCAGACCTAATCGTTTGGGGCTGTCCATCGTAAAACTCAATCGTGTGATAAGAGAAAACGGTAAGGTCAAACTTGAGGTAAAAGGTGCAGATTTAGTTGATGGTACTCCTGTAATTGATATCAAGCCTTATATCCCATTTGTGGACTCAGTACCTAATGCAAAAGGAGGCTTTGCTAAAGAAAAGCCAAAAGTTTTAGAGGTTGTCTATCAAGACAATCTTGATGACTATATTGAATCCTTTGTAGGTCCTAAAAGACTTGAGGCTATTACTCAGACTTTATCTCAAGATCCTCGCCCAGCTTACAAAGACAATGAACACGACACCAAGATTTACAGTGCTAAACTTTATAATCTTGAGATTAAATTTACAGTAAATTTAAATGTAGTAACCGTGATAGCTGTAAATTGCATATCAGGAGAACTGTCATGTTAAAGAAATATTCTCATATTCTTTTTGATCTTGATGGCACTATCTACAACACTGAATATGCCTATACCATGGCTTTATTTGATGTTGTCAAAAGAATTGATCCTAATACTCATGAAACCTATGAGTCTTTAACCCGCTTTATGGGATCATCAGCTAAAGACACCAATAAAGAGCTTCACTATTCTGAAGATGAGTTTGAAAAGCTCTCTGTAGAATGGGCTGATAATGTAAAAAAATATGCTGATCAAATTAAGCCATTTGATGGTGTAATGGGCGTTATCAAGCACCTGAAAGAAAAAGGTTTAAAGCTTGGCATTATTACCTCTCGAGCAAGAGTAATTGGCGGGAAGGAGAACTTATTTGCTTCCCCAATGCCGGTTGAGCTTACCCCATATTTTGATATTTCTATTAGCGCATCCGATGTGGGAAAGCCAAAGCCAGCTCCTGACTCAATATTAAAGTATATGGAGATGACAGGTGCCAAGCGTGATGAGATCTTATTTATTGGTGATACACAAAGTGATATTACATGTGCAAAAGATGCTGGTGTGGATTTTGGTTTAGCTGTATGGGGCACAAGATTAGAACGTTCAGTAAAAGTAGCTCATTACTTTTTAAATCCATGGGATATCGTAGGTGCTATTTTTACTTACGACAATCTGAATTATCAGTTCTACAAATGGGCTAAAGAAATTCAGGCTATAGGACAGATCGGTCTTACCTATTGCCAGAATGTTTTTGATATTGAGCGTTTTGAACGATTGCGTGAGATTGCTGCATCTATGGTTGCTACCATGACTGAAGAACCATTAGAAAAGGTCAAAGCAGCTATCTGTATGGATAAAGGCTATATCACTCCAAAGATTGATACTCGTGCAGCTGTCTTTAATTCTGAAGGCCAAATCCTTTTAGTAAAAGAGGCTAAAACCTCAAAATGGTCAATGCCAGGAGGCTGGTGCGATGAGAGTGAGTCAATCTTTTCTAATACCACTAAAGAGGTTCGTGAAGAAGCCGGTATGGTGGTCTCTCCATACAAGTTTGTAGCAATGCTCGATAAGAGCAAATGGAATAAGAGTTCACAGCCATTTCATATCTTGGCAGCCTTTACTATCTGTAAAGAGGGGGAGGGGCAGTTTAGTAAAAACTCTGAGACCTTAGAACGACGATTCTTTTCATTAGATGAAATCCCTGTAGATGATTTAAGAGTAGGTACTACTACCATTGAGCAAATTAAGCTTTGCTTTGATGCTTATAAGACAGAGCATTGGATACCGGTAATAGATTAGGCAAGATTATTTGGGAGTCAACATGCAGTTTCCAATTGATTTACATACACATACAGTTGCAAGTTATCATGCTTATTCAACTATTGTTGAATATGTCCACCAGGCCAAATTGTGTGGTATTAAGATGTTTGCAACAACCGATCATGGTCCATCACTAGAGGATGCTCCTCATGTCTGGCATTTTGGTAATCTGAAAGTAGTTCCAAGAATTTGTGAAGGTATTGCAGTCTTACGTGGTATCGAAGCTAATATCATGCCAGGTGGCACTATTGATATTGATAAATACTACAGAGATAGGCTGGATATTGTCTTAGCAGGCTTCCATCCAAACAATCCTCCTACAAATCCAGAGGAGCACTTAAAAAACTACATCAGTGTCATGGAAAAAGGTCTTGTAGATGTGATTTCACATCCTGGTAATGCCTCATATCCTTGTGATTACGAAGAGTTGCTTGTAGCTGCTAAAAAGTACAATGTAGCAGTTGAGATTAACTCATCATCTGATGTTAATACCAGAAAAGGTTCACATGAGAATTGCGTAAAGATTGCACATCTTGCTAAAAAAATTGGCACCACCATATCTTTAGGTACTGATTCTCATATTAGCTATTATTTAGGTAATTTTGAGAGTGTGATGGAAATTTTAAAGGATGCAAATATAGGCGAAGATCAGATTATTAATACCTCTCCTTTAAAGGTCTTAGACTTTTTAGAGTCTCGCGGTAAAGAGCCAATAGCTCAGATGCGCAGTTTCTTTGAAAAGGCTTAGCCTTTTCTCTCCTTTAAGACTAAAAAGGTCAGCGCAAGCTGACCTTTTAATACGGTTTTTAAAGAACTAGAGATTATTTTGTTTCTTCTCTTTTACCAAACCACTTCTCGTAGATCTTGTCATAAGTACCGTTAGCTTTGATCTTCTTCAAGCCATCTTCAATCTTATCTGATAACTCTTTATTGTTCTTTGAGGTAACGATACCGTACTGCTCCTGAGTGAACTTATCATTGATCATAAAGAGTTTGTCATTTTTTGAGGTAGCTAAGTAGTACTCTAATACAGGCTTGTCGTTTACAGTTGCATCACATGAACCTTTGTTAAGCTCCATGAAAGCTTCTGATGCTGTATTAAACTGTGTTACGTTAGCGCCTTCAATCTTTTGAGCAAACATCGCACCAGAGGTACCAATTTGAGCGCAGATGCTTCTTCCTTTTAAGTCTGCTAATTTCTTAATTTCATCTTTCTTTTCAATTCGAACTAAAGCACCTAAACCTGCATCGTAGTATGGCTCTGAGAAGTTAACAATCTTTTTGCGCTCATCAGTAATAGTAAAGCCTGAGATTGCAACATCAATCTGGTTAGTTACAACAGCAGGGATCTGACCATCAAAAGGCATACTTGAAATGTTGGTCTTATAGCCTTCAACTTCAGCTACTGCGTTGATGATATCAACATCGAAACCAATTAGTTCTGAAGTTTTCTGATCCATAAATTCAAATGGAGCAAATGAAGGCTCGGTTGCTACTCTTAGTACATTGTCATCAGCAAAAGAGTTTGCAGCTGATAGAACTGCAACACTTAAAATGGCGCTTTTTACAAAATTCATATTTTCCTCAAACTATATTTTACTAGCGTTAATCTGCTAGCTTATTTGTAAATATTCAGTTAATAACTATAATTTAATAACAAGCATTGAATAATGCAAGAGATTACTAAAATGTTCTTTTTGCTCTAGAACAGTGCGAATTTTTAGGAGATAAATATGCAATTTCTTCATGAATTAGCTGAAAAAGCAGTACATATGAAAAACATCAGATTTAACATGAAAAGAGCTTACAAAATTCGCCGTGATCTTACAGAACAGGTAGAGGTAGGAGAGGGGGTTACTCTTACCTTCAAACGAGGTGAAGCTAAGTATCTAAAGCAGATTGAAAACTTGCATTTAGAACTTTTCAGACAACCTCTATATCCATGGTTAGTTTGGTTATACCGCTTTAGAGCAAAAGAGCTTATAAGCATTGTTGTCGATAATAATGACAAAGTAATAGCTTATGATCTTTTCTTTTTCCAGCCTGTAGAAGCAAATCAAAAAGTCATACATGAACTCTATGTCGGTGTTGAATACAAGTACCAGGATAAAGGCATTGGTGTAAAGCTAAGACAGTACTCTTCAAAATGCTATGACGAAGGCTACTTAGATGGTATTTCAACACTAGCTGCCTTTGATAATATCAAAGCATTAAGAACTGCTCAAAAGTCTGGTTTTGCTATTACCAAGACAAGTGCTAAGCCATTAGCTCACTATCTTTACAAGCATCTTACTAGACGTTATTAGGTCAAGAGCTGTTAGTAACTTATATTAGAGAGTAAAAAAACTTTAGGCTTATTCAAGTGGAGATTTAGCCTGTTAAAAATCATTTTCAGGATTATTTTGACGGTTTTATCTGTATAATCGATCATAGATTGGTCGGAGAATAATAATGAAAGATATCAGCTCAACAGGCTCATTTATAGATTTTACTTTAGAGAACTTTATCTATGTTGATAAGACTGAATATATTCCAAAGCTCGTCAAACTAAAGCGAGTTTTTATCTCCCGTCCACGTCGTTTTGGTAAATCTCTTACCTTAGATACCATAGCAACTTTATTTGAAACAGGTGTAGAGCCTTACTTTAAAGGTACTTGGATTTATGACAAGTGGACAGAGCCTACCTATCCTGTATTAAGACTGAATTTTTTAAATTTTGATAAATATTCAATAGAGAAATTTAATAATAAACTTAATTCTAAAATAACCGAATTTGCAGAACTAAATAAAGTCACAACCTATAAAGAGAAAGAAGAAGCTGAAGACTCCATAGACCATCTCTTGGAACAATTAAGATTGGAGAACCGTCAAATCGTAATCTTAATTGATGAGTATGACTGTCAGATGACAGCAAACATCAATAATGAAACTCTATATAAGCAATTTCAGGAAAAAATCAAAAGCTTTTATGCCAACATCAAAGATAAGTTTGCAATTAAGTTCTTAGGAATTACTGGTGTCACCAGATTAAAAGATGTAGCTATATTTTCAGTTGGCTCTGATATCAACGATATCACTAATGACAGTGCCTATTCTCAGATGATAGGTTTTACACGTGATGAGATTAAAAAGTACTACATTGATTATTTAAAGCTTGCCGCTTCCTGTGAGAACAAATGTAGAGTTGAAGAAGTAACTGATACTCAGATTGAGTCTATGTTGGACATGATGGCTCAAAACTATGATGGTTACTGCTTTGATGAATTCTATAAAAAGAAAGTATTCAGTACTTGGTCTGTAAATAAATTTTTCCAAAGTGCGGTATCTAATAAATTTGTATACTTTGGAGAGTACTGGTACGACAACGGTGGCTTACCATCAATCCTTGTTAACTATTTAAAAACTCATGAGCTAAATTCTTTTGACTATTTAAATAAAGAAAATCCTATAACAATTCCCGTTAACGATTTTATGAATCCAACAGCACTAACTACTATCAATCAGAATGTACTGATGTGCCAGACAGGCTACTTAACCTTACGCTCTGCTTTAACTAGTGGTGATCTTACAGTAGATTTGGGTATTCCAAATGGTGAAATCTATAAAGCCTTAAACAGATTACTTGCCATCAACTTTTATAAGGAAGGTATCTATGCTTTAGCTAAAGGTGTAAGAGACCTATTAGATGCAGGTGAGATAGAAGATATCATAGATAGATTCAACTCAGTTATAAATTCAGTATCTTATGATCATTTCCCTATTAACAGTGAAGCTGCGGTACAGAACTACCTATACCTATTCTTAATAGGTGCAGGTATTGAAACAACAACTGAAAGTCACTCTTCAAAAGGAAGAGCAGATTTAATTATAGAAACTAAAAACAGACGCTTAGTTTTTGAGTTGAAGTATGCTCAAAACGAGACTGAGGCAAAGACAAAACTTACTGATGCTGTAGAACAGATTAAGTCACGTGACTATGGTAATACAGAGCCTAAGAAAGCAGAGCTTTTAAGAATTGCAGCAGTGTTTAATGCTGATCCTAAAGTAAGAAAATTCTCTCAATTTAGCAAAGTCTAAAATCAACTTGTTCCTCAAAAATAACAATGGCTCTTTTAAAGAGCCATTGTTAAGAGAGTTAACTTAGTAAAACTACTTAGTTACTTTCTTGAACTTTAATCTGTGAGGCATTGCATCTTCACCAAGATTTGCTTTCTTCCAAGCTTCATACTCAGTGTAGTTACCCTCAAAGAATGAGACCTTGCCTTCATCACCGTAGTCTAAGATGTGAGTTGCAATTCTGTCCAGGAACCAGCGGTCATGAGAGATAACCATAGCAGAACCTGGAAACTCCAGTAATGCGTTCTCAAGAGCACGTAAGGTTTCAACATCAAGATCGTTAGTAGGCTCGTCTAGCAGTAATAAGTTACCGCCTACCTGTAACAGTTTTGCTAACTGTAAACGACCTCTTTCACCACCTGATAAATCGCCAACACGTTTTTGCTGATCGGTGCCTCTGAAGTTGAAACGCCCAATATAAGCTCGTGAAGGGATCTCGTATGATCCTACCTTTAAGATATCCTGACCTTGAGAGATTTCCTCATAAACAGTGTTGCTGTCTTTCATCTGGTCGCGGAACTGCTCTACATAAGCGGTAACTACAGTATCACCTAACTTAATAGAACCTGAATCTGGCTTTTCAATACCGGTTATCATTCTGAACAGGGTAGACTTACCGGCACCGTTAGGTCCGATGATACCTACGATAGCACCCTTAGGAATGCTAAAGGTTAAATCGTCGATTAACATCTGATCATCATAAGACTTGGACAGGTTGTTAACCTCAAGCACAGTCTCACCTAAACGAGGCCCTGGTGGAATATATAATTCGTTAGTTTCGTTACGGGTCTGATATTCAACTGAAGATAACTCTTCAAATCTTGCCATACGAGCTTTAGATTTAGCATGACGGCCCTTAGCCCCCTGACGAACCCATTCAAGCTCTCGCTCAATAGAACGACGTCTTGCTGATTCTGTGTTCTCTTCAATCTGCAGACGCTTATCTTTCTGATCAAGCCAGCTAGAGTAGTTGCCTTCCCAAGGAATACCCTCACCACGGTCTAACTCTAAGATCCAGCCAGCTACATTATCTAAGAAGTATCTATCGTGGGTAACAGCTACCACAGTTCCTGGGTACTGATGTAAGAACTGCTCTAACCAGTCAATAGATTCAGCATCAAGATGGTTGGTTGGCTCATCTAAAAGCAGCATATCTGGCTTTTCTAATAATAGACGGCATAAAGCTACACGACGTCTTTCACCACCTGAGAGAACTTTAATCTTTCTTTCTGCAGGAGGAAGTCTTAAGGCATCTGATGCCTTATCAATTTGAACTTCGATATTGTGACCATCATGAGCTTGAATGATTGCCTCGAGCTTAGCCTGTTCTTTAGCTAAAGCATCAAAATCAGCGTTTTCGTCAGCATATTCAGCATATACCTCATCCAGACGCTTCAAGGCATTAGTAACTTCAACGAAAGACTCTTCGATTACTTCTTTTACAGTCTTTTCAGGATCAAGTACAGGTTCCTGTGGAAGATAACCGATTTTAATACCTGGTTGTGGTCTTGCCTCACCTTCATAATCGGTATCAACACCTGCCATGATCTTAATTAATGTAGATTTACCTGCACCATTTAAACCTAAAACACCAATTTTTGCTCCAGGGAAAAATGACAGGGAGATGTCTTTTAAGATTTGACGTTTAGGGGGAACAATTTTGCCCACCCTATTCATTGTATAAATGAACTGAGCCATAAATTTCCTCATGTAAATGACCACCTCATTGTAACATGGAATAGGCTTTTTCTAGGAAAAATAGCACAAATAAGAAAACCGCCTTAGGCGGTCTTCAAGAGAAAAATGGAGATTACATTTTTTGTATGATGTTTGCGTGTTTTATTAACTTTCCTGCAGCATCTGCAGAGCCATCTGAGGCTTCTGATTTGCCTGAGTTAGAATTGTAACAGCACCCTGTTGCAGAATTTGAGCTGCTGTCATATTGGAAACTTCCTCTGCATAATCAGTATCACGAATTTGGGCTCGTGAATCTGAAACGTTCTCAGAGATATTCTCCTGGTTTCTAATGGTTGATTCAAGACGGTTCTGAACTGCTCCTAACTCAGATCTTTTTGAATCAACAGCTGTCATTAAATAATCAATACCTGCTAAAACAACCTGAGCATTAGACATAGAGCTGATATCAATACCCTTGCCATTTACCTGATAAGAGAACACATCAGAGAACTTAAACTCAGATACGGTTAAGGTAGAGCCTTCAGGTAATTTAAAGGTATCAGAGCCTGAAATTTTAGCAGCAAGTGTTGCTAATGAATTAGTATCAAAACCTGTTGAAAGGTCAATCTTAATGATTGAACCAGGATCTGGGCTAATCTGGAACCTTGCAATTGAGGCATTGCCGTTTAAAAGATCCTGGCCACCGAAAGTGGTATCACGGGCAATACGACCAATTTCTTCGTTTAACTGATCAACCTCATCCTGTAGCGCAATACGGTTATCTGTTGCATTAGTGCCGTTAGCTGACTGTACTGCAAGAGTACGAATTCTCTGCAACATGGTAGTAATTTCTTCCATCGCACCTTCTGCTGTCTGAGCATAGGCAATGGCGTTTTGGGCATTACGGTTGGTCTGATTTAAAGAGTTTAACTGTACAGTAAGTCTGTCTGATGTCTGAACGCCTGCTGGATCATCTTTGGCAGAGTTAATTCTCAAACCACTAGACAATCTTTCATAAGATGTATCAAGACGGGCAGTCTGTCTGTTCACAGTCCTTTGAGCAAGTCTTGCTGAAAGGTTTGTATTAAGATATAAGGCCATTTTTCTCTCCATATATTATTGATGAAATTTTGAACGGCAAAATTTCGTCATCAGTAAGATATATGAAAAAAGTATGCCAACATTTTTTTGTTGACATACTTATGAGAAAAACTGAATAGAGATTAAAGCGTTAGCTACTTGTCTTCATCAACGATAAATGATGATAACTTTTCAACCTGATTTTGAGCTAAGTTTCTAATCTGATGAACAGACTGCTTGGTGTCATCAATGTGAGTAAAGCACTCTTCTGTAATCGCATTGATGTTTTCAATAGAATGGTTAACATCAGCAGCAATAGATGTCTGTTCCTGACAGGATTGTACAATCTGCTCAGACATATCGGTAATTGTTGCGATAATGCCCATAATCTCTTCGATAGCAGAGTTTGCTTTAGAGCTTTGCTGAACAGAGTTGTTCATTTCTTCTTCGCAGGATGCTACAACCTTAACGCAGTTCTCCACAGCCTTTGATAGGTTAGAAATGGTGTCGGTAACCTCATCTGTTGAGGTAGCTGTCTTTTTAGCCAAATCACGAACTTCGTTAGCAACAACGGCAAATCCTTTACCATGTTCACCAGAGCGGGCAGCCTCAATGGTTGCGTTCAAAGCTAACAGGTTAGTCTGATCAGCAATAGCAGCAATAGTTTTAACGATAGAGTTAATCTGCTCACCCATTTCGTTAATCTTTTGAATAGCAACAGATGTATCACGTAACTTATCAGCTAAGGTGTGATTAGTGGTGATGTTATCCTGCATGGTGCAACGGCAGGTATCTGAAGCTGTTTCTGCGGTCTTAACTTCTGACAGGGTAGAACGGGCAAATTCTGTTACTTTTTCAATGGAGTTTTCCATATTCGCAGTAGCTTGTGCTACAGAATGAGCTTTTGATCTCTGTGTTGACATAGCATCTGCAGCATTATCAAGCATAGATGAATTATGGTTAACCATGTCCACCATCTTGCAGAAATCATTATTTAACTTATTCACAGTTTTCTGCATTGAGAAAGCAACATTATCAACTAAGCCATCGATGGAGCCAATCTCGTTTTTGCGCTTGATCTTGTCTCTGTCACGTCTAAAGTCTCCTGAGGCAATCTTTAATAAAGACTTCCAAACGTGCTTAACTTCGCTGTTAAGTGATTTTGATAAGAATAGTGATTGCAGTACAGATACTAAAATAGTGACGATTAAAACAGCATATAAAGAGTAAAGCACTTTGTTATAGGCTTTAGCATCTAACTTGCCGTTTTTAATCAAAGAGTCAATCTTTGTTAAAACCTCAGAGCAGGATCTTAATTCTTTATAGAAGGAGTCCTCATTAGAGTTGTTCTGTAAGATTGAGTTGGCGTTGCTTGAAAAGTCAAAAACAGCTGAGCGTAAATCAATTGCGCTTTGATTTACTGTAAAGAAGGCTTTTCCTTTCTCTGAATTCAAGCCTCGGTTAATACTGTCTAAAGCCTGTTTGGCAACAGAGATGGCCTGACCATCATGATTGTCATGGCTTAATTCAATAAAGGCACTGTTAATGGCATTTAAATCAGAGTAAAGCTTTTCAATACTGTTGCGCTGATCAACATAAGAGTTGATATTAGAAATAATGCAGACAGAACCTACAGCAAAAATTAATATTGAGAGTGCAAAAGATAAAATAATTCTATGCACAATCGAGATATCACCAAACTTTAAGGAGAATAGTGATTTAAAGAAAGGAGCTGATTTGTAAGCATTATCACTTACAGAAAAGGTGGCTCTCTCTGCACTTGTATCTTCAAAATCATTATCTGAATGTGCGCTTTGTTCTGTAACACTGTTCTGCTCTGTTATTTGCTCAAGGGAAGATCCTGTTTGTGATAGGTTGTTTTCTTGCTGAGCCAAATCGTTTTCGTTATTATAATTTTCCATATACAGCCTCTATATACCTTACGGCACTGGGGTGTTGATACTGACGATACATAACGGTCAGTATTATACAATTTTGGAATATGCTATTAATAAAAACTAGTAGTTCTTTATATTCTATTTGAAATTGTCGGCACGGTTGTAAATTTTTTTAGATTATTTGAAGTTGTGGCATGTTTTTCTGTACAATTCTGAAAGGCAAGTCAAATTAATGAGAACTTGAACAAGTTAATTTATCAAAGCTAAATTTGTTAAGAACAATCTATAAGTCTAAAAAGTTAGACTAATGAAAAAATAAAGGCGCGTTTTACTTGAAATGCGTCTTTAATCAAGGGGCATTTTCCGTGGCAAAGAAAGAAAAACAAAGCAGTAACATGATTGCTGTTAACCGCAAAGCTACCTTTGAATATTTTATTGAAGACAGATATGAAGCAGGTCTTGAGTTACAAGGCTGGGAAGTAAAATCTTTAAGAGCTGGCAAGTGTAATATTTCAGAGGCTTATGTAACCGTAAAAGATGGTGAAGTGATTATGTTAGGCTCTATCATCAATCCTTTAAAGACAAGCTGTGCCTTTGTTGTAAGTGATCCTACCCGTACTAGAAAACTGCTTTTATCAAGACGTGAAATCGATAAGCTTACAGGCTGTGTTCAAAGACAGGGCTATACTTTAATTCCTTTAAAGATGTATTGGAAAGGTTCATGGGCAAAGCTAGAAATTGGTGTGGCTCGTGGTAAGCAGGATCATGATAAGAGAGACTCTATTAAAGATAAGCAATGGGCTCGTGATAAAGAGCGTATCATGAAGAAGTCTTTTAGATAATCTTTTGCCTTTTATCTAAAGGTAAATGTAAAAAGAGAGATTACAAAAATGCCGGACAGTGTCCGGCATTCTTATAAATGAAAATCAAACCTTATTTATGAGCACATGGATCAGCGTGCTTGTTCATAAAGTCCTTATCTGCTAAAAGCTGTTTTGCCATCTCAAGAGCATGCTCAAAATCAACAGCAATCGCACCATCAAGATTCTTATGAATACCAGCTTTTTGTAAGATAGTACGAGGCTGTGGTCTTACAGCTGAGAAAATTACATAAGTCTTATGCTCACGGCAGATCTTAATAATGTCTTCAATAGAGTTCTCACCTGATGCGTCTAGATAAGGCATAAAGCGCATACGTAAGATCAGAATTCTTGGCATATCTTCTAATGACTTTAACTTATCACAGAACTCTGCTGCAAAGCCGTAGAATAATGGACCATTGATCTGCAACACGATTACGTCATCAGGAATTTCAATGGTATCGTCGGTTACTAATTCACCGTCCTGAGACTCATACTCATCAGCTGTATGTTTCTGACGTCTTACTTCAACAGAACGAGCCATATGCCTCATGAATAATAATGAAGCAAAGGTTACACCAACACCGATAGCTACGGTCAGATCAACCATTACGGTCAAGAAGAAAGTTAAGAACAGAATGGTTCTGTCTGAAGGGCTGATCTTTGCAATCTGGATAAAGTGTTTTAAGTCAGACATACCCCATGAAACCATGAAGAGCACAGCAGCAAGTGCAGTCATAGGAATGTAAGCTAAGATATCCATTGCAGTGTATAAGAACACTAATAAGAAGATCGCATGGAAGATACCAGCAACAGGGGTTCTACCACCTGCTTTAATATTAGTTGCAGTACGAGCAATTGCACCAGTTGCAGGAATACCACCGAAGATACCTGAGGCGATATTTGCAACACCCTGTCCTACTAATTCCTGGTTTAATGAGTGCTTGTGTCCGATTAACCCGTCAGCAACAACAGCTGACAGTAAAGCTTCAATACCAGCTAAGAATGCGATAGTGAATGCTGATGGTACTAGCTCACGAATTTCTTCTAATGAGAAGGTTGGCCATACAGGTGTAGGCAGACCTTCAGGTAGGTTAGGGAAACGGCTGCCGATAGTATCAACAGGCATTGTAAAGAAGAATGCTATAGCTGAAATTAACAGAATTGATACCAAGTATGAAGGGATCTTAGGAGATACCTTCTTACAGATAATGATAGTAGCTAAACCTAAGGCACCTAAAATTACAGCATAGACTGAGGTCTGATCTAAATTAGTTAAATAAACATACCATTTGTTTAAAAAGTCAGCAGGTACGTTTTGTACAGAAAGACCTAAGAAATCTTTTACCTGAGATGAGGCTATGATTACAGCAATACCTGTGGTAAAACCGGTGATAACAGGGTAAGGAATGTATTTAATCAGTTTTCCTAATTTTGCATAACCAGCTATAACCAGAATGATACCTGCCATGATGGATGCGAGTATCAGTCCATTAAAGCCAAAGCGCTGAATTACATCAAAGATAACTACTACAAAGGCACCTGTAGGACCACCGATTTGGACTCTAGATCCACCTAAAAAAGAAATAAAGAAGCCTGCAACTACTGCTGTTACAAGACCTTTATCAGGAGAAGCTCCAGATGCTACTGCCATTGCCATAGCTAAAGGCAAAGCTACAATGGCAACAGTAAGACCTGCAATTACATCAGCACGGAAAAGCTTGAAAGAATAGCCTTCTCTCATGCAGGTGATAAACGCAGGCACAAAAGGATTTGCGGTTTTCATAAAAAATAAATCCTAAAGCTTAGGTTTAAACCCAAACTGCAAGTTTGTAACAAATTGATATATATAGGGAATTCAGACAGCCTGATAAGAAGTATCAGAATGGATATTTTATTGGCCTAACTGAAGTGCGCACATTATAACAGACAAAGTTACTTTTGAAGTTAAAAGAGAAAAATTTTGAAAAACATCTCATTATAGAGCATTTTAACTTGTGAAAATTACGTGAGTTTTGTTATCCAGTTAGTTGATTGCATGTGTAAATTTTTATCACAAGCTGTTGTAAAGGCTTAATGATAATGTATAATCGCTTTAACCTATGGGGGTGATTTTGGTTTCGACCGGAAGCACGAATTCCTAGGAGCATGTCGAGTGGCGAAAGCTCGTTAAAAAGTCGCATAAAAATAGTCGCAAACGACGAAACCTACGCTTTAGCAGCTTAATAACCTGCTCGAAGCCCTCAGTTCTAAGTCTTTCTAGTGACACTTAGTCGCACTGGGGTCGGTTCTTCACTAGATCGTGTGGATGCCCCGTCTGTGGTTGAAGCATTAAATGAATCTTACAGACTGGGTATTTCGTGGCGTGGCGGTCCGCAGCGGGTACTAAGATCGAAGATTGCCTAAACATGTAGCGCCGACGATGCAGTCTTTTGGGACCCGAGTTCGAGTCTCGGCACCTCCACCAAATCAGTGGTTATCTCTTCTTTTGCGTTGTTACAAAGTTAAGTCACATAGTTTACACTCCGCTAGAACTTGTTTTAGCAGTCATTGAACGTGCAAGAAATTCAGATTATAAAGAATGGTTTTTGATACCATTACCTCCACCCACTTAAAAGCTGCTATTAGCCTGTATCATAAATACGGCTTTGAAGAATGCTCTGCTAACTATAACAATCCCATGGACGATGTGATTTATATGAAAAGGCTTATAAATAACAACTTGTCGCTACCTAAGATAAAGATGTACTTAAGATCCTATAAAAACTCTGACTGTAAAACTCTTTATATCTCCTTTTTTTTTAAACCTCATTTATTTAAAATTAAGTGTATAAGAATAAGGAGATATTTATGTATCAAGTTTCATCTTTACGTTATAAATCAATGGAATACCGCCGTTGTGGTAAGAGCGGTTTAAAGTTACCAGCTCTATCATTAGGTCTTTGGCATAACTTTGGTGATACTGCTGTTTATGAGAATATGCGAAAGCTGTGTACTACAGCTTTTGACAATGGTATTACTCATTTTGATTTAGCTAATAACTATGGACCTCGTCCAGGAGCTGCTGAAGAGAACTTTAAAAAGATCTTAAAAGACGATTTAGGTCAGTATCGCGATGAGCTCATCATTTCAACAAAAGCTGGCTATACCATGTGGGATGGTCCTTATGGTGACTGGGGCTCAAGAAAGTATCTGTTAGCAAGTTTAGATCAGAGTTTAAAGAGAATGGGACTTGAGTATGTGGATATCTTCTATCACCACAGAATGGATCCTGAAACTCCTCTAGAAGAGACAATGGGCGCACTAGCTACTGCTGTATCTAGTGGTAAAGCTTTATATGTCGGTTTATCAAACTACAATGGCGAGAAACTAAAACAAGCCTGCGCCATTTTAGAAGAACTACACGTTCCTTTTGTAATCAATCAGAATCGCTACTCTATCTTTGAAAGAGACATTGAGAATAATGGCTTAAAAGAAGCTGTAAAAGAAACTCAAAAAGGTTTAATTACCTTCAGCCCACTAGCTCAGGGTAGATTAACATCTCGTTACTTAAATGGGATTCCTGAGGATAGTAGAGTAAAAACAGACGGACGTTTCTTAAAAGAAAGCGATCTCAATGAAACTGTAATTGCCAAGATTAGAAAATTAAATGATCTTGCATTACAAAGAGGTCAGACTTTAGCTGAGATGTCTCTATCCTGGTTATTAGCTCAGGATGTTGTAACCAGTGTGTTAATCGGTGCTTCAAAGGCTGAACAAATTCTAGACAACATCAAGGCATTAGAGAATCTTAACTTTAGTGCTGAAGAGTTAGAGTTAATTGATAAAATCAGTAAGTAATTACTAAAAACTACTAAACAGTGTAGCTTTTATACTGTGTGAAAGCAGTTCTCAAGATACTATCTTGAGGACTCTTTTTTAGAGAAACTGTAGATTACCTTACTGTCTTTACTTTCAATAAAAGCTTGTGGAAACAGGTAATCTCCTCTAACTAAAGGAATATCCACAAACTGCCATTTTAAAGAGAACTCCTGATTCACTTCTTTTAACGCACTGTAAATTAAGATAGAGCAATACATAGGGCGTTCCTGACTGTTTCCTTTATAAGTTAAGATAAAACTCTGACCTAACTTACTGTTAACACTGTCTATTACTGTTTTTACATTATCCTCATTTATAAAGTTAAGTCTTAACAGCATACCGGCATCAGCATTCTTTGAATTCCAGAATTCATAAAGAGGAGTTTTGATGACCTGGTCTGCATGCTCTGGATCATCATCTGTGGTGGCGTGAGTGACAATAATCTCAGGTAGAACTGCTGTTATAATGCCAATATGAGAGTAGTCAGATGCGCTTAACATCATAATGACGTTGCTGTCTGTGGCTGTACCTTCACGTAGGACCAGATCTCCTAACTTTACTTTGTCTTTAACAGCATTAATATCAAAGTTATTTGCTTTTACTTTATTTATATTTTTGAGATTAAAAACAGGGTAACGTCTTACAAAGTCATAGTCTTTGAAGATGGTAGTGGAGAGCAGGAGAAAAGAAAACAAAAGCGCAATTATTAGGATAACTGCGCTTATGCCTATCTTTTTAGATAACTTCAAGAAAATAACCTAAATTTGAAGATCTAAATTTAAAGGATTGATACCTTCCAGTTATCTTTTACTTTCTTTAAGTTAACGGTCTCAACTTTTGAAGACTTGCCATTGAACTCTTTATTAAAGGTTACAGTAACCTCAACTGTAGCTTTATCTTTCTTATCATTTAGTTTAGCTTCAGCCGCTTTAATATCCTTTACACCGCCAGCCTGCTCATCAATAACTTTCTTTTGCTGAGGTAACATGCCATTGAACTTTTTAGTCATCATGTCTTTTTCATCAGCTTCTTTTTCTTCATCAAGATAAAGCATTGCAACTGCATCATCAGTCTTAGCGTTATAGATGTTAGTGATAAATTCTGTAGCTACATCCTCAGGAGCCTTAGCACCGCCACAAGCAAACAACATAATAGAACAAGCGATAATTGCTAAAAGTGATTTAAAGTCTGTCATTATTTTTATCTCCAAATTTGCTAATCGTTATTTTATTTGTACTTTCCAGCCCTGCTTGGTCTTAACTAGGCGTACAGGCTCAATCGTAGAAGTCTTTCCTTTTAATCTGCCGTTGAATACTACCTCAACCTTAATTTCAGCTTGAGTCATATCTTTATTAAATACTGCTTCAACAGCCTGAATTTTCTTAATGCCACCAGCTTCTTTCTCAATTTCTTTCTGTTTCTCAGGAAGTACTTGAGATAACTTTCCTTCAACAAGTTTCTTAGATTCAAGATCTTCGATATCCTCTTTATCAGCTGAAGAAAAATCGATGCAATCTAAAGTTTTCTTTACATCTGCAGAATATGCAGATTTTACAAATGCAACAGATACATCTTGAGCGGTCTCTGGACCTGAACAAGCTGTAAGATAAAAAGAGCATAAAGCTATAGACAGATATGAAATCAGTCTGGAAAACATGGGTAACCCCGATAAGATTGCTGTAGTTGTATTAATAGAAATATTGAAAATAATTCTACATATATTAATTAAGAGAATGTTTGATATAGCTTACATATTTACTAATTTTTAGATATTTCAAATACCTAGAATGCAAATTTTTTTTGCAATAATTTGCAATTATCGTTAATTTACGTAAATTT
>ERZ1035032.356-NODE-356-length-38614-cov-5.415389_pt1 | contig 38614 bp, 49 predicted proteins | sample MGYA00520693_ERZ1035032 | MGnify/ENA primary metagenome ERZ1035032 (study PRJEB33766, sample SAMN09781740) | gut metagenome | biome: gut microbiome | host: Homo sapiens | place: Madagascar | study: EMG produced TPA metagenomics assembly of the PRJNA485056 data set... | reverse complement strand
ACACAATATTTTGTGTTACCAGGGGCGATTAAATACTTCGACCTTGCTACTCATAAAACTCTGAGCATAATCGGCCAACATAGCCATTCCATCTGGAACATCATCGTGCTTATTCTTCCCAGCAACAGTGTATGAGCATAACATTTCCATCATTTTACCGTAATCTGATTGTCTTTTATACTGAGATTTGTCTCGAAACAAACAGTGTTCTTTCACCCAAGCTGAATTAACAATGATTTTTGTCTCTTTATGAGCCGTTGTAAATTTGGTGGTTATACAGGTGATTCCACCTCTTTTCTTAATTTCTCCTTGGACTTTCTCAGCTACCCTGCCACCAGCCGAATTACTCTCGAAACGACAGAGCCCAACTCGCCTTCTTACGAGGATTTCCGTTAATCGAGCGTCAACAATGTTTGGCAAGCTATTATCACATACGCAATCGACAATATAATAATCTTGTCCATATACTTCGGCCACAGGCAAAAATGCATAATCGCAACCTGTATCTTTAGTGTCGCATATCCCGATTATCGCGTCAGGATCAGAGGCAGGTAAATCAAAGAAACGACGCAGTTCATCTTCATTGTAAACTAAGCCTTCGCGCTCAACCGGCTCGTTCATATAAAGAGCTCTCCAACTTACATCGTCCATAATGTCCCTTTGCTCATGATAAAACTCCGTAGAAAAGCCCACGCCAAAAGAATAGTCAAAATTGGAATGGTCGTTATCATCAAGAGCGGGTACAACAATGAATTTCGCTCGTGAATTCTCCTCATATTCTCGCTCCAACCTACCGATCACATCATGAACCGACCACCTGGTGGCAATATGCAGTTCTTTACAATGATCGCCAATTTTACGCTGTCTTAAGTCCGTCGTATAAGTATTCCACAACTTATCAAGACGTTCTTTTGACATTGCCACCTCAATACCTGAAACTAAATCGTCACAGTAGAGTAAGTCAGCTGCACGATATAAACCGGCGTTTCCCGTTCCTATAGAAGTGAATTCCAGCGTTTCAAACCTCTGTCGTTTTCCTACATCAATTCTACAATCCTTGGCATTAGTATTTGAGACAGACATCGACGGAAAAACATCTCCCCACAAATACTCTCCACTTTTGTCCAAGATCCTCAAACATTCATCGTACACACCTCGGATAAAGGCGTTTGAGTGACTGCCTGTTAATTTTGGTTCGTCCGGTCTCTTACCAGCCAACCAAGTCAAGAAGAAAATAGCCAAGGTGGTTTTGCCGCTGCCGGGAGGAAGAGATACCGTCAGTAAGTCCAACTTATCATCTGCCAATTCCTGCATAGCGTCAACTACTCTCTTAAGCACTTTTCGCCGAGGTGGATAAAACTTTTTGTCTGGTTCTCTATTCCATTCCACATAAAGGAGATAACAATCAAAATCATACGGTGCCGCTGCAAGTAAAACTTTCTTATGCATTGAATAAAGGAATCGCAGATCGTCCTCCGAATTCACCTCAATTATGCGGTTCTCTATCAATTCTGATAAACCTTTCAAATAACGCACTGCAAGGGCCGAATTACTTTGCAGCACATCCCTACACAAATCATACAAATCCTGGTATGCTTGCTTATTGATATTTTCACATTGCGCAGTATTAAAAATTGTAGCTAATAATTCTTCCATTTTTCCTCCAAAAACAAAAGTGCGTTATCGCTCAAGAAGTGTTTCTTGTACGATAACGCACCTGTTACTATAAGACTTTATTCCATGTTTGCTATAATCTGATTATATTCTTTACTCTTCACTGGCAAATTGCCTTCCCTGACTCGCCCGTTACTCATTCTAACCTTCACATAGACTTGATTTGCTGCTTTGCTATAATTTGTTGTGTGACTGGTTCCGCCCATGGCGCCAACGATCGCCCCAGCTTCGCCAAATAAAGCCCCGCCTAATATTGCTTTTCCGTATGACGGAGTGTTTTTTGATTTGTACACCTGCTTTATCTCGCCATCTGCATACATCACACTATCCACAACCGGATCGCCTAATTCCAAATCGAAATCAGAACACTGAGAAAGTAAAGATTCTACGAATCGCTCCCAAATGCAATCCATACTATCTTTCCTTAGCGTCAATCTAAGAGCCATTCCTAAATCAGAGCCATAGTTCCCCGCTGGTACAGCTCGTACACTTTGCCCAATATAGAAATTGAATTTCATTGGAATGAGCGCACCTTTTCGTTTCCAACTGCACTCCAAGTAACCAGGACGATGTTTTACATGACCGCCTATGTTCGTAACTGCTTCCTCAATAAGAAGAGCAGTGGTTTCCTTGGAATCCAATACAGAAAATGTAAATAATGTTTGAGCTGCCATCTTCATACCTCCAATGGGAGAATAGGTGTGTGCACACCCTGCACCCAGTCCACATCTCCGTATTTATATTTGCCCTCATAAAAAGGACGATTAGCCAATATTCCTCGTATCGTAGAAGGTTGAAACCTCTTACCCTTTCGCGTTCTATACCCTTCTTCATACAATAAATCACATATATCCAAGAGCGTTGCTTTTTCTCGATCGTGTTCTCGGAACACCATTTCTACAATCGGCTCTTCATCGGGATTAACTACAAGGACGCCATCCACACTGGTGTACCCGTATGGCTTATTTCCGCCTGAGTACCCGCCGCATTTGGCTTTTAGAGATCGTCCTCTCCCTGTGCGCAATGCGATATTTCGGCGTTCCTGTTCTGCAACAAACATTAGCAAAGAGCGGTAAATATTTGCAAAATCATCGCCCTCAGAAAAATGCTCCTCTGTAGATAGTAGTTTGACGTTTCGTTTTTCGAGTGTATAGAAATAATAGAAATACAATTTCGTATCACGAGCCACCCGATCATTCTTGAATACGATTACCGCCTCGTGACGAGGCAAGACATCGGACTGATACAGGATTTTATTCAATTCCGGCCGATTGTCCTTTGCACCACTGATAGTGTCTGTACACCAGTCCACGATTTCATAGTCATGTTCATTCGCATATTCTAAAATTGCATTTCGCTGAACATCAATTCCAAACTTATCATCGAGCGATTGCTCCTCCGTTGACACACGAATGTACCCTATTGCCGCTTTCATGAGATAATTACCCCCTCAAGTAGTAAAAGTAGTGGAAAATCAAAAATTGCGGTAACTTTTGCTATATACGCGTGTACTAAGAGGAAGTTACACGCAAAATGCTGTTTTCAACTACTTTAACTACTTCACTCCTTCTTTTTGTAGGTGAGAACGATGTCATAACCGAGAGCGTCCATCATTTTAACGAAAGTATCGTTCACGATTCCACCATTCTTTTTGAGAACTCGGTTGATGTACTGTCCAGTAGTACCGATTTCTTCACCCAACTGCTGTTGTGTCTTCCCGGCTTCGAGGAGCTTCACCTTTACATCAACTTCAATGTTATTCTCAATCATGTTTTGACCTCCTGTTTGTTGTTTGTGACACAAGTATAGCACGATGGAGCGGGAATGTCAACACTATTAGGATAAGAATTTATCTTTTATAAGGTCTTTTTAATTTTTTGGGGAATTTACGGCACTCCCTACGGCCTCTGTCCTCCGCTCATATCCCCCCCGGGGGTATGCCGCCACGTCTTTATATTTTATTATAAAGCAGCTTTTATAATTAGCTAATACACGGAATGCACATAAAATAAAAGCCCGCTGCATTAGCTTATATTAGCTAATACGCGGGTAGGTGCGTTTAATTATGATTAAAATTTATATTTACTATATACAAGTAGCCGCACATAAAATAACGCCCCCGGACGGCTCCGGGAGCGGTTATTTTTAACTACTTTGCTTTATTATTTCTGATAATACCATAAACGGGAAAAGAATTAAGCATATTAAAATAGTACCCAAATTATACCCCCCTTTCTTAGCGCACTGTAAAGCGCCGGTGTTCTGTAGGTGTGGCGTATTTCAGGTATATATCATAATAGGCCGCCTTAAAAGCAGATACATTAAAACGGACCGACTTAACGGGCTTATATGACGCCACGGCGGCGCCCTCCGCGTGCGTTTCCTCAGTACCCATTAGTGATAAAATATCACTTTTTAAGGCGTCGTTCATCGCTTCCAGTTCTTCGATTAACCGCTTATTTTCTCTGTATTCGTTGCATAATGTTTCAAATTTTCCCATGATTAAACCTCCTCCAATTCGTAAATATTACCATCTGACCCGGTGAAGCCGTAACCGTTCCCCATGTTTAAAATGTCCTCTACTGTTGCCCCGGCATTGTATACCATCATTAAAAAGTAATCGCCGGAGTGTTCTATACCATTACAAATATATTTCATTTCGCAAGCTCCCTCCTTATACTCTCATAATTTCGTCAAGATACAGCCGCAAAGAACCTTTGCGAAGGTAGCCACGCCCGGCGGCGGTATAGTGTACCGTGTTGCGATGGTAGCCCCATGCCTGACCCTCTGAACCGCTCCACGCCGTTATAAAATCGGTGTCGGGCTTATCTTCTTCCATCGGCTCGAATACCAACACGCCGAAAGTGTTACATAGACAGACTGACCCAACCGGGCGGCGGTCTGCGTATCTTTTATAAAATGGCGCGCTCATATTATGCAACCTCCTTTTCAATGGTATAAAAATCGCTGTGTTTGCCGTGATGTTCTGTGACGGTAAAACCGCACTTTTTAAGAATCGACCAAAAACACGAAACGCCGACGCCGCCCTCAAAACAAGGGATAGCACCATACCCGGCACCATACCCGATAATGGACTTATTAGAGCGCCCAGAGTATGAGGTTTTGCTTTCGTCACTCTCACCGGCAGTCATGGCGTTTTCTTTATAGGTGCAAAGAATTTGCAAGGCGCTGTCACTTTTGTTTAGAGCTTCGGCAACTGCTGCTGATTCTTTATCATACCCGCAACCGCTCGCCGTTCCTGTGAATGTCCCGGCGTTGGTCATTATTTCGGCGTGGGGATTGTAGCCCCATGTCCGAGAGCGTACCCAGTCAACCGATATAGACAGATAGGAAAGAGCCGGGGCGGTGGCTACTCTGTCAAGCTGTGCGAGCTGTGCGGCGGTCTTCTTGTCAATCTCTCGGAAAGCTCGAGCCGTGGCAAGCTCCACGGCCTTTTCTCGGGTGATTCTGCCGTTTTTGTATTGCTCCCAACGTGTAGCGGTGCTGTACTCCTCCAAACCTCTGTCCGGGTCTTCGTGGTGTTCTGCCGCCCATGTTTGCATATATCCATTAAGGATATAAAAAGCGGTGTTGCTTTTGCGTGTTTCGCTGTCGGTGATCACTTCGTTTTTAATGTTTTTGTACTCGGTCATGGTGTTACCTCCTGTGTAATCCGTTCTGTGTTGTTTCTTGTCTTTCTATGGTTATACTATAACACTATCCGGATTGAATGTCAATACTTTTTAGATAAATTTTTATCTTTTTTGTGTTAGCTTCCAATCCTATTTACATTATATCTGGAGAAACACGGGCATACTGCCCCAGGACGCCAACCGCATATAATGTAAATAATATAATAGCCCGTATATAACGCCCGCTGCCCGGATCACATAATTTTTGAAAATTTTACCGTCAAAAAGAACGCCGCCCGCGGGAAAATTCTTCCCGGAGCGGCAGTTGATAGTCGTTAGTCTATAGTCGATAGTCGTTTTTATAGTCGCTGTACCATAGTCGCAACGTTTCTTAGTCGTTAGACTTCTCAGAGTTTCCCTCTGATAGTCGTTCAGAATCCGGAGCTATGTAACGACGTCTGATCTCCTCTACAGAATAGTCGCTATCATCTCTCTGATTTGGCGTAATGACATGCTCGGTCTTATCTTGATAGCCATAGTTGTTTTTGCCCAGGAAGATACCGGCCACAGGATTGACCTTGCCAGAATTCATGTAGGACTCCCACAAATTTTCGAGCAAAAAATACGCTTTTTTAATGAGGTCGGTTATGCCTGGCGGCAACGCAGTCTTATACCCCGTACTTCCTGTAGGTGCGTCATGAGTAATAGCCCACAAAGTCTGCCGACTCATACCATTCAACGCCATAGCCATACCGGCAACAGTCGGTTTCATATCTGCATTGGCATACAACGCAAAATAGTCGGAAAGTCGTTGCTGTACCTCCTTTGCGTTTCTCATATCAATGTTCGGCATATTGAACAACTCCATATTTACACTCAGGAACTTTGCATTATCCCCCGAGTCAAGGTTATACCCATTCGTACCGATCACAGGAGAGTTGCCACCCCTCGGTTTACATTTTTTCTTTTTTGACGAAACAGTCTCCTTAGTCGAAACAGTCTCCTTAGAATTCTCCATACAGTCTCCTTGCTTTTTAGTATTATTGCTCAAATTCAGTCTCCTTATTATTATTCTTATTGCAGTAGTAGAAGTAGCTAAAAACAAGTATTTGCGTGTAACTTTTACTAAGTACGCGCGTATATAGAGGAAGTTATACGCAAAACGCTCAGAACAACTACTTTAACTACTTCAAAAGGCCGTTTTGCGTGTATTATTTGTATTTTGTGAGCAAAAACCGTCCATCTTCACTTCTGTACAACTTATTCAGTCTGACTTCCCAGTTATTGTCAGGAAACAGTCGGCAGTGATACCGGCCGATAGATTCCGGGCAGCTGCTACAGATTGCCTGACTGCGACAAAAATCCTCGCATGTCATGGCCTTCAACTTAACGAGCGGTTTCGTTTTACTCTGCTGGCGGGCTTTCGGAATTGCAACATTGAACGGCTGTTTTTCGTCAAAGAAAATATGACAAATCCCATCACGAATAATGCAAAGGTGCGCTCCATCAACCGGGTGCTCAAATATCGTCACAGCTACATCAAACCCCAGCTCCATAATCAAGATGTAGCACTTATGCTTTCTCTTGCCGCTCAATGGGAGTCTATTGAATTCTTCTATAACAGCGGTTCGTAGTCGACTATCTCGACTTTTCTGAACTCCTCTTGCTATCTTACTAACAAGATCAGTGAGATCTTCCTTTATGCCGTTGTCTTCTCGCTCACCTCTAAAAAGTATCTCTCTCATTCTTTCACCTTAATAATGATATATTTTTTCCCTGTCCTCCGAATAATATCTCTCTCATTTTTCACCTCGATAAAGAGGTATTTGCCGTCTTTAGTTTGATACGGCTTTCGATTAAAACTGCTTTGCCCACAATAAACGACACCGCAAAATTTGAGAAAGAACTCCGCATACGTCATAGCCCTGAATTTACGCTTTTTCTTTTGGCACATTTCTGTACACATTGTCCGTCCTCCTTATCCGTCTACATGCAATAAAATGCAGGGCTTCCAGAAATCATCGTACTCATTGACTGTTTGTTCCACGAGGGTATTGAATTCATCGTCTGACAGATCCCGGTACTGTTCTTCTCCAGCCAGAACATTTGCTACATCGTCTGCAAAGTCATCCCTTTCTGTATAGCACTTGCAGTCGTCAATTTGCTGTCCGCAGTCAAGAAATTCTCCTTTTTTCGCACTTACATAGCTGCAACTCATATAAGAGTAGTCACCGTTGTTCGCATTGTCTCCGGCAAATACCAAGATCGGCAAATCCGGATTTTCTACAATGAGTTGTTTTAGTTCATCTGCTGAGTGCAGCAGACCGGTCGGTTTTCTTTCTTTGTTAGTCATTGACCTTATCCTTTCTGTACTTGTAGTTAGAGGGACGGTACAGTTCTCTCCAATAAATAAAATTCATATTTAATGTAAAACCGTACTTTTCCCAACGCTTCATATCATTATTATATCGACAGACAAGTGAATCTCCAGAATCAGACAGCGCAATTACGTCTTCATCGTTATTTGGAAGTTTGTCGTTTACACTAATCCAACCGTTATCTGTTAAAATGCTGTCATCGTGGCATTTTAAGAAACGGTTAATCAGTTTGGTGTCGTGCAGAACTTGCGCAAAAATTGAGTTCATTCTTCTACCTCGCTGTTGAGCCAATCTACCAATCCTATTACATTGCAACCGTGTTTGCTTAAAAAATTAAAAGGACATTCATCGCAAATGTCGTAGTAACCGCATACATAATTAGATGTTCTTTCTAATTCTGACGCCATTTCCTCAACGCTCATATTTTTAATTCTTTCATAGTTTGTCATTTCTTTTTCTCCTTTACCCGTTCAAATACCCACGCAGGTAAGAAAATGTTATAATCTTTTAATGCTTGCAATCTCATATCTTTAACAGATGAAAAAAACATTTTTTCGATCAACAATCTAACTGCTTCTTTGACTGATTCTTTTTTCATCATTCCGTTTACATGAAAATTATCAGGACCGCAGTCAACGTATTCCTCAAGAAAGTTTTGTATTTTTCTGTTATATGGTGTGTCAAGCATTTTCTACCTCAAACAATTCGGGGTTATCGTGTATGTTTCCGATGACTTCAAATTCATCCGTTACAATTCCCTTTTCAATATCGTCAACACCATATCCATATATAGAGTTATTATATGAATATCGAAAAGAACAGCCGCTGTAACAAATGTCAACAATTTCACCACTTTCAATATTTTTTAATATATCGCCCTCAAATATCTTTTTGCCATTCTTGTCGGTCAAGCCTGTATATTGTCCGACTGTTTTATGGTTAACAGAAATTCTGCACCTGTTACCAAATCTATCAAGATAGATTATTGATGGATATTCTTTTTCGGTTGTATCTAAGCTACCAAAAATCCAAGAATGATCTAAAACGCCCGACAAATCCTTTCCTCTGAATAATATCTGTCTCATTTTTTCACCTCGATCAATATATATTTGCCATTTATTATATACGGCTCGTTTAAAAAACTATCTCGGAAACAATTGCCAGTCGGGCTAATAGGACAGCAGTATCCGTCGCTGACGATGCTTTTACAAAACAAATGATTTTTCCTCCATTTATTGCAAAACTCGCCATTAGTCATGGCTCTAAACTTACGCTTTTTCATTTGGCGCATTCCTCTAACGGCAGCCTCCCAACCCATAACCTCAGTGTTTTCAAATTTGATCATCGTCGATCTCCTTTCCATTTTCGTCATGGAAGTTAATTTCCCGCTCCTGTTTTTCTGCTAACTGCATTATGATTCCTCCTTATAGGCTTCATCGAACTCCTTGCGTTTTCTCTCATATAAAGCCTTGATACGCTCGGGCTGGTCGGTGATGATTTCAAACTTATCGCTGGAAAATCCCGGCGGCACTTCCTCGGTGTATTCAATATAAACCTTTTCTGCATGAAGGGGTGGGAAGTAAGGGAAGGTTACAGCCTTACGGAAATTCCCACTACTGAACCATGTGACACCGCCATTATCGGAAACAACAATTCCGTCAATATCTTCACACCTCGTTACATTACCCTGTGCGTCCACATCTTTGAAAACACTCGAGCAACGCTTATTCTGATATGTGCGAACACCGTTTCGACCATGAACTTCGTTCCATTCATCGTCAGCACCAGTGAGCGGAGAAATTGGCTTGAATCGAAGAAGTCGTTCCAGCTTTGACAGGACATAACCAGCGGAAAATCCGCTATGCCCCTGTTCGCTGAACGCTTTAACGATTTCAAGAATGTTACGATTTACTAAATCTTGCATACCGTCTTCATCTTTCGGAATCCGGGCAAGTTCGTTTTCTGCATACTGAATTAAACTCATTGCAATACCTCCTTCAATTTCAAACCACAGTAAGTTGCATAACCGCTCGAGGTCGATTTCCTGTCAAACCACTCCGGGTGACGCTCCATTTCAGAATTGAACTTACGAGCCGACAGGATATAAGCACCCTCGGACTTCGCCCAAATCTTGAAAGCGTTGTACAGGTCTTTTGCCTTGATAACGGTCGGTGAGTTTTCCTCCGGGACACGCTCACAGCGGTTTTCGAGGAACTGCAACACGAGGTCATTATCACGCTCGTACTTGGTGACAACCAATTTCAGACGGTCACTCATTGCAAGTCCACGTTCCTTGTAGTGGATATACCCACGCACCAGCCACATGAAAATGCCGCTCATGCTGGACTGTTCGCACAGCTCGTCTTTGAGGTGGGTGTCCTGTTCCTCCGGGGAGAAGTGGCGGTTGAACTCCACCACCTTGATACGCTCGGAAGCGAACAGGGACTTGTCTGTCACCATCGGAAGGTCGTTACAGGAAAGCCATAAGGTGAACTGCGGCTTGAATGTGATTGCCGACTGATATAGCGCACGAGCGGAGATTTCCTCACCACCTGTAAGCTGCTTAATCTTTTCCTCATCCAGCTTGCCGTATTCATTGCTTTCGGCCATGGTGACGAAGCGTTTGCCCTTCAATCCTGCCAAGGTAGGGCTGGCGGATTCTGCGTCCTTCTGACGGTCTCCACGACAAATCATACCAACCGGGGCAACCTTGGCATAGTCACCGAGCATAGTCTCGATAGTGTTGAGCAAAGTGGACTTACCGTTACGAGTGGTTTTGCCATAGAGAATAAACATGCATTCCTCGTTGCTGACGCCTAACATGGAATAACCGAGAGCTCTTTGGAGAAAATCAGCTTTGTCCGCGTCATTCTGCGTGACCTCGGAAATGAATTTCTCCCAGCGTTCACATTTCACATCACGAGAAATCGTGTGGCTGAAAGCGGTCTGCATGGTAAGAAAGTCCTCCCAGCTATGCTCCCGGAACGAGTAATCCCGGAGGTCGTATGTACCGTTGAGACAGTTAATGAGGTAGGGGTCTGCGTCGAACTGCACGGCAGAGATACGAAGCTCCCCTGTAGCGTCCTTTAGAATTCTGTCACGCATGCGCCGATCACCCATCTTGTTGACGAACCCGGTGTAGGACTTCCTGGTGTCATCGTCCTCGATTTCTCCGCAGTAGAGAATCATCAGCCGGACGAAATCTTTGATTTTCTCTGAAACGAGGATAGAACCTTCGTCCTTGCGCCATGCCCCCTCATGGTAGGTGTACCAGCTCTTATGCTCGGGACAATACCGTGCTTCGTGGGAGTAGAGCAAGCCGAACAGGTTTGCCATGCCCATTTCAGACCACTCAAATCCGGAGCTTGTCTCGTCTGCTTTCTCGGGGTGATACTGCTTAATCAGATACATCTTCGAGGATAATTCCTCGTCCATAATGACACGACCGTTGCGTGTCTCGAAAAGTTCTTGCATTACCTATCACCTCATTTTAAGAACTTCAAGTATGTCTCTGTACCATTTTTGGTACATATCACACTCGATTTGCAGTTCCTCATAAGTTTTTTCGTGTTTAGAAATTAAACCCCCATGAATACCCAGGGAGACGCTTAATGCCTCATTGATTGCCGCCATTTCTTCATCGGTGAGTTTGCCAATGTAATCCCCTATCCTTTTTTTGGAGATCGTATAGACCTGCTCACACATGGCAATAGAAGGACACTTGCATTTAATCGGTACATGAGTGGGCATTGAGTTTTTAACTTTCGTGGTTAAGAACACAACAGATACAATCGAAGCATTTTTGTTCCCAATATCATTGGAAACAATCACACCGGGTCTCCCTTGAGAGATCATCATTTCTGAACCCGTGTGCCCTGTTTCTCCATTCAGTATGTAAAAAATTTCACCTCTGTGAACTTCAACATCATTGATATTCATTTCGATTCACCCGCCTTCTTACCAAGAATGGTCAATGCGCAAACTTGCTTTGATTCAATCCACCATGCGCATTTTTCTTTTTCGCAAACCATGTGGGATTGAGTGCCCGCCGTTAAAAGCGGGCATAAACATTTATTCATAGATTTCCCTTTCATCGTTTGTACCTTGTAACGCTATTACATATAGTACGCAATTCGTATTTATCAAGCGGAGGATCACAAGCAGCAGTATTAGCGTACAACAACTCATCGTAAATCTGAGATTTAGTGTAGCCTTGATTGTGAAGCACACCGGCCAGAGATGTCAGACAAATGTTACGACTCCCATCTGGAATTCTCGGGTAGGCAGGACGAAGCCGTATGCGCCCATTTGCGATGGGTTCCTCCCAGCTGGGTGAATATATCTTGTCTCGCTTAAAAAGCGCGTCATTTTCGCTCTCACGAGCTTCTGGAAAGTATGTTTGCACAACATAATCAATCGCTTCTTGATTCTCGATGATTTCCCGATAAAGAAGTGTATCTCCGGTCATGATAAAGTATCGAGACGCTTTATAAATCTCCACACCTGAAAGGTTGTTTTTTCCCTTAAAGGGGAGATCACCCCGGAGGAGAATGTGAAATCCACGCCCACTCCGGGATTTCTCCGTGTAGCTGTGACATTTGCCGACAATATCAGCACCGAGGAAATTCATAAGGCCGTCTTCATCGTAGCCGCAGTCAATGTCAATTCCGACATAGCCATTGTCCGCAAAAACAAAACCGCAGTAGTCATAATAGCGCCGGTTATACGATTCGAGGGCAGTCTCAAAATCTGACCATGTTTCCGGGTCGGTTGAAGAAGCAGCTTTGTTCTCCCATGCTTTCATGGGCACTTTGCTATCATCTGTCGCGCACACCCATTGGTTAAGATTCTTCAATTCCTCAGGGATATTGTCATAACAAACCACGCCGCTTTGCCACCTCACGCTCGAGCTCAGTAATTAGTTTCCATAAAGTGTCCTGGGGCACATTCGCCATCGTCGAAACCCTGTAAATGTTATCGGGTATAGTGTCTGTGCCTCTATACACTTCCAGGAGCATTCCTCTTTCTTTGCCAGAATATAACCTCAATGCACTTTCGCATGCGTTCCAGTTATAACGATCAATATCGTTGCGAAACACCGGGTCAGCATGCCGTGCATAGAACCGCAAACAATGTTTGACATACTCGGAATAAAACGCTTTAGCCATTTTTATCCTCCGACTTCGAGGCACTCTTACGCTTTTGGCGAATCCGTTCCCCTGCAAAATACCACTTATTATCAACGGCAATAGGATAATCTTTGAATGGTGACACTCCTTGCTCGCCATGGTCAATAATATGTTGAGCGGAAAAGAAGGATAGTTCGGTTGACACCATATCCTTACCGGTTCTCAGAAGTGCTCTAACTTTCCCGTTATCGTTTTTCAATTTGTACATATCTGTCTCCTTATACTCCGTGAACATGTGCAGCGATCATGTCAGCATGGTGTGTCCACAATACATTCGGATAGGAATGAATTGCGCGGGTGTAATCACTCCACTCGGCCTGGTCACAAAAAGCGCCCATGTGATACCGAATGCACATGATTTCCTCCTCGGTCAGCTGAAAATACTGCGACAACAGCATGACTGATTTATCGCCGTGCCCTTTAAGTAATGTGTCCTGGTTGTATTCCCACTCGACAATGCGACTGTACAATACGCCATCTTTGCAACGACTCCCTCTATATTGGTCGATTTTACAGAGGTCGTGAAACATACCTACGATGTATGGGCTACCGGGATTTTCCCACTTGAGACCATTCTTCTCTGTAAGGTCTACGAGAGTTTTCATCACGGCGCACGAATGGTCGAACAGACCGCCCTCGTAATTCCCGTGATACTTGGTGCTCGCAGGAGCGACGAAGAACCCCTTATCTAACAGGTCTTTCTTGACATACGTGGGAACAATGTCACCCACGAGACTATTGAATTTCTCAATACGTTCTGCCAGTGTCATACGTCACCCTCCTGTCTTTGAAGGCTGCGTTCTGCTTCAAAACCGTTCGGGTGGTTCATGCCAGCTACAGTGCGGAGAGCTTCGGCCTGATATTCATTGATAGTCATGCTTTTTCCTCCTGTGATTTCGCCAATTCAAGATACTTCTTCAAGTACCAATCGGCTTTCTTAATGTCTTCAACACCGTTCTTACCCCTGTGTCGGTAAATATATTTGAGAGCATTGCACACACAGAAGTCCTTCGTGGCTTCCACGCCCTGTGTCTCGAGCATTACCTCAATGCACTCGAATTTCCCGGTCTTATAATGCGCCGGGTGATCAACATTATCTGTCATGCGACACCTCCTATTAAAAATCCGGGAGAGGAGCTTGCCCCTCCCAGCTGATTGCTTAACCCAACAGTGCGTCGATGTCCAGTCCGGTTTTGGCAGGAGCAGAAGAGGTTTGCGTTTTGGTGGTTGCTTTCGGAGCCACAGTGTTACCGCCACGACCAATGGTCAACGCACGAGCGACAGGCTCGGTATCAAAACCATCTGCCGGAGACTTATCGCCAAGGTTGGCGAAAGTGGCCTCTTTATTCGGGTCTTTATTACTCGGTACTTTGGTATGTACCACCTCGGCTCGAATGTAATGATCGATGAGCTGCTCTGGATCAATGTCCTCCATGGTGTAGTCATTGAGTGCGGTTTTGGCAAAATACGAGAACGCATTTAGCGCCTTCTCGTTCCACTCATCATTTTTATTCTTAAGGGAAAAGCGTTCGGTATGAGTGATCCCTTGAGCGTTAATGAGTTTCACTTCGATTTTACCAAAATCCTCATCGTAACTCACATCATAAATACGGAATACATACTCCCCTTCTGGAATGAGAGTGAAACCACTTGTCATAGGAATACGTGCCATGTTTTTATCCTCCTTTAATTTTTAATCGTTTGCGGCACTGCCGATAATACCAAGCAATAATGTCAATGATTGATCCTCACTAAAACCGGCGTTGCATAATTTTTTATACAAGATATAGAACTCCTTGCAGCATTCATCAAGACTCATATCATCTTGAGTGTTTTTAATGTTTTCATTTACATTTGCCGCTAAAATAGCAGCGAGCGCGTTATCGATATTCATCTTGCACCTCCATCATTTAACCGTCATGCGGTAAGATTCAGATTTCTTACTGTATTTGTCCAGTAGGCCGTCAGCTTTCAGAGCGTCCTTATCAATGCTGGTGGTCTCGGAACGAGATACCGTCCAAGTGTAGTCAGACCCTTTAACCTCGACCTTCTTATCACCATCACGGAACTGTCCCATGGCGTGTTTCTTGATAATGTCATTGATGGTCTTGAGACGCTTCTCCTTGTCTGCGGTAGAAGCGGAAATCTCGTCCAGCTCCTTCTTGAGACCTTCGGCTTCTGCAATCAGAGCTTCCATGTCAGTCTCCGGGGAAAGAGTGTTGGTACGAAGTGCTGCAAGGATTTCAGCGTCCTTCTTCTCGTCATATTCCGGGGAGATACCAGTATCGACATAATCAGCCCACCACTGTTCAACAGCGGCCACCTTGTCTGCGAAGTCCGGGTAGCGTTCGGAGACCTTGAATTCAACTGTGATAGTGTTGCTTGCGGTCGGCTGATATGCCGCCGGGTCTTTGTAGTCCTTCTCGTCAAGGAAGGAAGCAACCATAATCACATCGTCCACACCGTACAGGTAAGCGTATAACGCCGCCTGTAAAGCGTAATACTCGGGAACATCGTTCTGCCAGTCCTCCGCACGTTTGGTGGTCTTCATTTCGAGAACAGCTTCGATGGTCTTGCCGTCCTCACCTTTCATCAGATAGTCCCACATACCGCCGAGGTGTTTGCTCTCCGGGAAGAAATCTCCCCATGTCTTATTGAAATAGTCCTCGCCCCACACATCAGAAGGGCGAACAATGTCCATGCCGTAGGACTGCTCCATGTAACGAGCCTGTTTCGGTTCGATGGTCTTACCAGCGACCGTGTAAATAGTGTCCTCGAAGGGCTTCTCGTAGGTCTTAGTGATTGCACACCACATTTCAAACGGGGTGCTCCACGGGTTAAGACCGAGGATGGTGGCGAATCTCGTACCTGTGACCTTTTTGGTCTTTTTAGGCGGGGCAATCTGAATCCGATTGCCCTCGAGCCACTTAATGTCTGTCATTATCGCACCTCCCAGTCATTCGCAAGCAGATATGCTTGCGAAGCAAGTCAGCCAATCTGTACGCCACTTGTGCCCACAAATGCGAGGGCTTTATTTCCGATAGCTTATTATCTTTCATATCGAAACCTCCTATATAACCAATGTGAGATAGCCGAGACCGGATTCTCCTGTACATTCTTCCTCAATCCATTTGACCTCACGCTCGTAATAAGGTTGCCACTCGTCAGAAATGATACGCTCGTCTTTCAGAATGTAATCTTCGTAATACCCATTCTTGTTAGGTGACGCAAGATTGAGATAAATCTTATCATCCTTACCCAGTAAAAAGAGCTGTATAACATCACACACTCTGACGCTCGGCTGTATGTCAATTAGTTCCATGAATGTCATCGATGAATACCTCCTCGAGAATCTTCTCAAGCTCCTTCTTTTACCTTATTGATGGCTTCCCCAAATGTCATTATTTCTGTCCTCCTTCCAGCATTGCGGTAATCTTCTGAATCAGCGTCTCGCAATCGGACTTGGAAATCTCCGTGAATCCCTTTGTCTGTACTGCGATGTTCGCAATCATTTCCTCCTTGCTCGGGTCAGCGTCCTTGAGCTTCTTGAGAACAGCTTTCAGGCCCTTAATCTGTAAAGCAGAAGCATTGTCAGCCGGAGCAGTCAGATTCTCCTTCACTTCCTGTCTCTGCTCGGGAGTAGCCGGGGCTTTCTTCTCTGCCGCCGGAGCGGAAGCAGTCTCGCCCTTGCCGAGATTTGCGTCAATGGAATCGCTCTCGCAAATGTCCAGCGCAATCATATACAGGTAGCGCCGCATATAGGTGATAGAAGAACCGAGAGCTTGCATTTCGTTTGTAGCCTGTTTGCCAGTAGTGTTGCTCACGATAGGAGCAATCTGATTGAACGGCGCAACGAACGATACCGATTCATCCGGATTCTCGGTGTTGATAATTTCCATGGTAGCGACATCGAGCGTGAAGTTCACTACGGAAATCAAACCGACTTCGTTGAAAATCCGGATAGCGGTCGGTACAATGTCCTCGAGCTCAAAGTATTTGAAGGACAGGTGCATGTTCTTACCGGACTTCTCAACATTTGCGTCAAGAAATTTGGAGCGTGCCATCAGCAATCTCTGATACACATTGGCGGTTTTTGTGGTTTTGGTTGTTGTAGCCATTTTCTTTCTCCTTGTTTTAGTTTTTTCGGGCTTAATGCCCATGAAATCATTAACACGTTTCCGTGCCATATCGATATAGAAAGACTTATCCACATCGGAAATGGAGAGCTGATTGTCGTTGTCGATGATACAGTGTTCCGGGAGCATTTCGATTTTGGCTGTGGAATCGTCCTCGGACTTAACCTTGTAGATTTTTCCATACCTCTCGTCTGCGGTCGCATATACCCGGTTGACCTTTTGCACAGGCTCTTTCACGCCATCGACAACGTGATAGGTTTCCTTATATTTCGCACCAGCTTTGGCAATAATCTGAAACTGGAATATATCGTCACAACCATTGATTGTGTCCTCGACAGGTGTTCCGTTTACAAAGAACTCTTTCAAGGCGGTTGCGACAATCACACAGGAGTTATTGATATTGAAAGCACCAGCCGGAGCGATACCCTTCACGAGATAGCCACCTTTGGCTTTTGCTTTGCCGCCCGGCTGAACCTCAACGTAGTTGTTTACGTCCTTCTGCGCTATCTTGATAACGGTATCTTCCTCGAGGTCAAAGCCTGTACGAGACTGCCATTCAGCACAGATAGCGGTCAGTGTGTCGTAGTCCTTCTTATCGCATTCGACCATGATACCGTCCGTGTTGAGCTGGACTATTCGCAATCCTTTAATCTCTTGATAACAGTGTTCCGCAAGTTCAAGTAGATATAACTGCCCGGAAATGCAGACCGAGCGACCCATGAGAGGGTCATAGAGGTCGTTGTACTGATTCAGCAAGCCGCCGTAGGTGGTGTTGCAAACCAGTTTTAGAGCATTTGCCGTGTGCTTATCGCCAGCGGCTTTCGCTTTCATTCTGCGCTCGAGAATATCCTCGTAAATCTGCGGAGACGGAATGTTTCTGCTCGTGTACCCATTGATGGTACAGAGGTGTGGATAGTAGCTTCCTACATCTTCATTCCAAATTCCTCTATCCTCGGTTTCCTCCCAAAAGAAATTCGGGATCGCGCCGTGAATACCGCCGTACCCGAGTGTCACAGGGCACTCACCGATATTCAGATTGAACTTGCCTTTGAAAAGCTCACTGTCTGGAATGGAGAAGTCATACATTCTATCGAAGAAAGCGAAAACCTCCGACGGTATGTACTCTTTTCGCAGATTGCTCGGGTACACATACTTGCGTTCATCATCGTGCGGTTTTTTGGTTGCTTTCAGCATTGCCGCAGTCAGTTTGGCGTTCGTCATACCCATTGCCTTGACTTCATCCAGGCCAGCCAGCCGACCGAGGTTGATTTTGTTCTTCAAGTAGTCCTTACGAATGTCAATCAGTCTCTCGGCAGTATCAACGTCATGTTTACAATAGAACTCCGTCTCGGCTTTTTCCTCCGGAGTGAGAGGACGGTCAATATCAAACGGTACACTGGACTCTTTGACTGACATACCGAGGTGTCCTTCGATAGCCTTAAGGGATAAACCCTGCTGCGTGTCATCTCGAATATCCACATTGTTGAATCTGAAATAGTAATCAGCCAACTGTGGACATTGCCAGCCTTGCCCTCCGGCGATGATGTAATCGTTGACCTGTTTTACCTCTTGAGGGACGAGACCGGCGGCAATGGCCTTGATAATGTACTGGTCGTAGTGCTTCGAGTTGAATCCGACATAGATACAATCATCAGACAATGCCATTTTCAGCGCTTCGTTGTCGTTCCAAATACAGGTGTAAATGCCTGTTTCCTTATCCTTGAGAGTTACGAGCCAGTCATAGGCGAAAACCTCACAGTCATACGATATTAGTCTCACACGCCCCCTCCTTCCTTAATGAAGTAACAACCATTCTTTCGATAGGTCGTACATCGCTTCTTATAGGACTTCACGAGGTAAGCTATATCGTCCACGAAATCGTAGGCGATAGGGTCTGACTTTCCATCAAAGGTACGAGCAATACGCCCGATACTCTGTGTCACCACAGCGTAGTCCTTCTGTGGGGTGGTGAGGTACAGACGCTCCAACCGTGGTACGTCCAGCCCTTCCTTCGCCAGTGAGTAGGTAGCAAAGAGGTATTTCTTCTTACCGCTCCTCATATCCTCAAGGGCCTGTTCTCGTTCAGCCTTGCCCTTTTTGGTTGTCATTTTGCCGCTTATCATCACAGCGTCCTTCTGCATATCAGCCGGAAGAAGACTTATCAATGTTTCGAGGTGATTCAGCCTGTCCGACAGAATCAGAGAAGGTCTCTGCTCAATGGAATCTGCAATGAGCTGATTCCGGGCGGCGTTTTCGGTGAGGTAGGTAATGAGTTTGGTGTAATTCAGCGTTCCGTCCGTGTTAAGGGCTTCTTGGCTAATCTGCACACCTGTACCCACAGGGTAGATACCCACCTTCATAATCTTGTCAGCCACAGCTTCATCCGGGACTTTGTAGGCAACCTCACCAACGAGGGCGTAGGTGGCTTTAATCATTCCATCTGACCTGTGTACCGTTGCTGACAGACCGTACTTATGTCGCGCGGATAAACTGTTCAGCACTTTTTGGTATTGTGTCACGGCGGTAGGACTGCCGCTGACCCGGTGTACCTCGTCTGTGATTATGCAATCCCAGTAGTCCCGATACTGTGAGAGGTCGAGCTTACACATCGTCTGAATCGTGGCGAAGGTGATTCCCTTACCGAGATTGACTTTTCCTTCCGTGATTGTACCCATGAGGTCTTCGCTCATATAGAGCTTGGCTCGTTCCTTACTCTGTTTGATAAGGTCGAGTGTGTGACAGAGCCATAATGTACGGCGTCCCAGCCTTGCGGCGAGGGCAATGCCCATCTGCGTTTTACCGCTCCCGGCGGCACTCTGCAATATTCCATATTGGGCGGCTGCCATCGCTTGTACGGCGGTTTCTTGGTAGTCATAGAGTGGAACATCAGCGTTATAATTTACCTCCACAGGGGCGGCAAATTCGCTCAAGAATAGTGCCTTATCGGTAATCTCTTTGGGGATAGAGCGAAGTGTCCCAAACGGAAGCACCAGCGTTGTTCCTCGGGTTTCATAGAGTGACAGGACTTTCGGCGTGTTGCCGAGCCATAGGTTCATACGAGATTTCTTCGCATATTCCGGGTTTGGTATGGTGAGATTTCTTTTACACCACAACACCATTTCCGGGGTAGGGTTCTCGACTGTCAGTGTGTTTGAGACTTCAATCAGCATTTCTTCAACCACCTTTCCAGCGGCGTTCCATACTCTCGAATGTCAGTCAAATTAAGAACTGACTTCTCACGCATGAGAGCCACCATTGAAAAGTGAGGAATCATAATGATTTCGTCCTCAACCTTGAGTGCGAACCAGCCCTCACCATTTCCGCAAGCTTTCCATGTCTCCATAGCAAAATGCTGATTTTCCTCCACCCTTGAAAGTGGGAATCGGTTGTGAGAACACACCTTACAGTCAATGAGGTACGCCGTTTTACCTTTAACAGCGATAACGTCTGCTGGTTGTCCAGCGGCGTTTTGAGCCATGTTATGACACCAAAAGCCATGCTGGAACAGAAATTCGCAGAACTCGGTTTCAAAGGTGTTACCGATTTTTCGGTTACTCATTCGCAAGCGCCTCATATTCATTCATGACTTTCAGAACTTTCTCGGTATATCGGGTAGATGTTATTCCGTTTTTCCATGCCTTTTCTGCGCCATACTTACCCATACTGTACGCCATCAATGCCTGGTTGTAGTCTTTGTATTCTTTCAGATAAGACGCTACTATATGAATACCGCAATACACATTCTGATAAGGGTCTCGAATATCCGTCACTCGATAGTTCTTGCTCAACTGATTTGCGTTGATTGAGTTGATGAGCATGAGCCCACAGTCATTGGTGTCAGTTACTACCTCGGCATTAAACCCGCTGCCCTCCTCAATCATTGCCAGCACCAGAGACTCAGGGACTCCCGTATCGCTACATACTTCCTGAATATGCTGCTGCAATTTGTGAGACAGCGGAATATCGTAATATTCGCCATGACTCTGAGTTGCGTTTACCGGTTTCGTATCTACGCCCCTTTCAGCAGAATTTCGTCCTACTAAAATACCACAAAGCAGTGATACAACAGTCACTATAGCCACGATAAGATATACATATTTCATATTTAATTTTCTACATTTTGTTCGGCTAAGTTGCCGGCTTTCGATAGCCATTTCTGGAATTCCTCCTCGTTCTCTGGATCAGAATAGAATCTGATCACTATATCATATAGTGGTCTCGATAATTCAACGGTTTGTGATGTTGATATAATCATTGGCGTTCACGCTCCATAAGCACCTTGTCACATTCGGCAAGAACGCGTCTTGCCTTAGGATAGGTGTACACACCTCGTAGAATACTCGACAACATAGGCGGCTGGACTTCGACTCCTCGCCTCTGTAGTGCAAAGATCATATCAACTTGCGACATCCCCAGCGCTTCCATTCGTTGCTTAATGTTCATTTTCTACCCTCCTTTATTATTTTTTGTTCTTAAATTCAGAATTCTATTGACACTGAGCCGAATTATTGTTATTATTCTTATTGGAATTATTACGGCATTAACTTCACGAAAATCGCCATTTTCGCGGAGTCGATTTCTTATTGCCAATTCGCGTTTCCTGAATTCTTATTCTTATTCTAATTCTTATTATGCGAATTGTCAATAGGTTTTTTCTTATTTTCCGAATTTTTTTTTGCAGAGGAGAATTGCTATGACATTCGCAGAGAATATCAATCGTATCTGTGCTGAAAAAGGCACGAATCTAACCGCTATCGTTAAAGCTGTAAAAGGCTCAAGTTCCTTCGCAACAGCTATCAATTCAAAAGGTTCTTTACCGAAGGAATCAGAAATGTTGGAAATGGCAAAACTTTTAGGATGTTCTGTAATGGATTTCTTCGCAGACGAGGAAGACTTACCAGAGACCAAACCCGCCAACGAAGACGAGAAAGACATTCTTCGTATCTACCGGGGACTGTCCCGGCGAGCAAAACATGAGTTCATGTCTATGGCTTATGAATTTGAGAATCGTGAGGAGCTTGAGGGGGATAAAGGAGCAACTGCGGCGGTGTGATAAGCTCATTCCATTCGCTTTGATACATAGAAAGAAGATATTGGAGGTGAGACTATCAAAGCGGTAATCTATGCTCGTTATTCGAGCCATAACCAACGAGAAGAATCCATCGAGGGTCAGCTTCGAGAGTGCCATGAGTTCGCTCTCAAGAATGACTTCATCGTGGTTGACGAATATATCGACCGGGCGATCTCCGGCAAGACTGATAATCGCCCCAGCTTCCAGCGGCTTATCAAGGACAGCGAGAAGGGGCATTTTGACGCTGTGATTATGTACACCCTCGACCGCTTCGCCCGGAACAGGTACGACAGTGCCATATACAAAGCAAAGCTCAAACGCAACGGCGTTAAAATTTTCTATGCCAAACAACCTATGCCCGACACCCCGGAGGGAATTATTCTCGAATCCGTCCTTGAGGGGTATGCGGAGTATTACAGTGAGAACCTTGCTCGCAGCATAAAGCGCGGTATGAAAGAAAACGCATTGCATGCCATCGCCATGGGTAGTCCTGTGTTAGGGTATCGAGTGGGAAGCAATCGCCAATATGAGATTGACCCAGTTGGAGCCAAAGCGGTTACAGCGATTTTCAACATGTACGCAGATGGAGTCTCCCGCACGCAAATCGTAAAATGGCTCAATGAACAGGGATTTAAGACAGCAAGAGGTAATGCGTTCTCAAAAAACAGCCTATCGAAAATACTCCGAAATCAGAAGTACATCGGCGTGTACAAATACGACGATGTTGTTTTAGAGGGTGCCGTTCCTGCTATTATCGATAAGGCCCTTTTTGAAAAAGTGCAAAATACTCTCAAACACAATTACACGTCACGGGCAAAATCGAAAGCCACCGAAGATTATCTGTTGACCTCAAAGGTATTTTGTGGTAAATGCGGCGAACCCCTGCTCGGAGAAAGCGGAACATCAAAAACTGGTAGAATATATCGTTATTACAAATGTGGCAACCGAAAGAAAAGAAAAGGTTGCACAAAAAAGATTGAGAAAAAGGAATGGCTCGAGCAAACCGTTGTCAAATTTGCTGTACAGCAAGTTCTTACAGACGAAAACATTGACAAAATAGCAACCAAAGCCATGGCGTTAATTGAAAAGGAATTTAAGGACACATCTGTTCTTACCGGTCTACAAGAACGACTGAAAGAAACAAATAAGAGAATACAGAATATAATGGCCGCAATAGAACAGGGCATTATCACAGCAACTACGAAAGAACGTCTTGAGGATCTGGAAGAAGAACGTCGAAATCTTGAGACTCAAATCGCAAAAGAAGAAACAAAAAAGCCCCTTCTGACGAAAGAGCGAATTGTGTTTTGGCTTGAGTCGTTCAGAAAGGGCAATATAAAAAATATCGAATACCAACGGCGGATCATTGACACGCTGGTAAATTCAGTGTTTGTATATGATGAGGGCGAAAAAGGCAGAAAATTAGTCCTTACATTCAATATCTCAGGCAATAACACCTTCACTCTAAAAAGTTCGGATATTGAGTCCTCAGCTCCACCAAGTCCACTGTAATTTCGGTTACAGTGGCTTTTTTATTATGCCGATAAAAAACAAAAGGACCTTGCAACAGCAGGGTCCTTTATTATGTCAAAATATCAGTCTTTCACCGTCAAGGCACTGAATGCGTCGCGAACGGTGCGCACCGGCACAATATCCAATTCTTTTTTAAGGTCCTTGGACAGGGATTTGTAATTATGGAATGGGATCACACAGCGCTGGAAGCCCAGGCGACCGGCCTCCTGCACGCGCTGTTCGCAATGGCTGACAGCGCGAATTTCGCCTGCCAAGCCGATCTCGCCAAAGGCCAGCACCTTGTCGCCGATCACCGCGTCCTTCAGCGAGGACACCAGCGCCATTGCCACAGACAGATCCGCCGCCGGCTCGTCCAACCGCAGACCGCTGACCACATTGATATAAGCGTCCATGGTGTTGAAGAAAAAGCCAGCCCGCTTTTCCAATACCGCAATGAGCATTGCCATACGGTTAAAATCAAAGCCGGTGCTCATACGCCGGGGCGTGCCGAAGCCGGTAGCCGTTACCAATCCCTGCACCTCCGCCAAAATGGGGCGAGAGCCTTCCATTACACAGGCCACACAGGTGCCGCTGGCGTTCTTCGGACGACCGGAGAGCATCATCAACGAGGGATTTTCTACTTCCAAAAGCCCCTCTTGGGTCATTTCAAACACGCCAATCTCATTGGTGGAGCCGAAGCGGTTCTTCACCCCTCGGAGAATACGGTAAGAGTAGTTCCGCTCGCCCTCAAAGTACAGCACCGTATCTACAATATGCTCCAGCACCTTAGGGCCGGCAATGGCACCGTCCTTGTTCACGTGGCCTACTACAAAAATAGGGATACCATAGGTTTTGGCTGTGTGCATAAAAATATTGGTGCACTCCCGCACTTGGGTCACGGATCCGGCAGAAGAAGTCACCTGATCGTACACCATGGTTTGAATGGAGTCAATGATCACAATATCTGGCATTTCGCTGCGGATGGTCTCGGCAATACTGCCCACATCCGTCTCTGCCAAAATGTATAGACTGTCCGTAGTCACACCCAGCCGATTGGCACGCAGCTTGATCTGATTGGCAGACTCCTCGCCACTCACATAGAGAATGGTATGGTGCTGTCCCAAGTGCTGACAGGCTTGCAGCAAAATGGTGGATTTACCGATACCCGGATCGCCACCTAAGAGCACCAAGCTGCCCTCTACGATACCGCCGCCCAGCACTCGGTCAAACTCATGAATGCCGGTGGAAATACGCCGTTCCACGTCTTCCGTAATTTCCGACAAACGTTTCAACGGTCGCGAGGCATAACCGCCGCTGCTGCGCTTGGTGCCGGTGGATTTGACCGCCGGGGTCTCCTCATTCATGGTGTTCCACTCGCCACAGCCCGGGCACTTGCCGTACCACTTGCCGCTCTCGTAGCCGCATTCGCTGCAAATATACATACTCCTCTGTTTTGCCATTACGGTAACTCCCCTGTTTTCATGGTGTCGCTAAGCCCTGCCAAAATGCAAAAGGCCACGCGGCGCCGATAAACATCCTGTTTTAACTGATTATTTTCTTTTACATTGCTCATAAAGCCGCACTCCACCATCACGGAGGGCACTTTGGCTTTATAAAGCAGATAATAGCTGTCGTCCGACGGCTTGTTCTCCCGACGATTCCCCGGCTGCAAGTGCTGCTTGTTATAAGCTAAAATATTAGCAGCCAGTGCCTTGCTCAACGGATCGTTCACCGTGTACCAGATCTGCATCCCCCACTGGGAAGTATCGGCAAAATGGTTTTGATGAATAGAAACCAGCACCGCGTTATCCACGCTGTTAATATAGTCAAAACGGTTATACAAATCTGAGCGCTTTTTGTCGTCTCCGGCCTTGTAGACCAGGTAGTCCCCGGTGCGGGTCATAGAGGCGGGTATGCCGCTGATCACCGCAAAAGCATACAAATCCCGGGCAATGGCCAGGTTGATCTCTTTCTCTGCCGTGCCGTCCGCCGCCACCGTGCCCACATCCATGCCGCCGTGACCCGGGTCAATGACCAAATTGTAGCGCGCCTTGGGGTACTGCACCGCCGAGGGCACAGACTGCCGCAACAGCACTTGCAGAGACAGGCAGGTCACAAACACAAACGCCACGCACAGCGCAGCGGGAAAAACACGCTTCACAAAAATCACCCGTACATACTATGCGGGTGCGTCCTTGCTTATTATTATAACCGCCCGGGGTGCCCGGCGCAAGTACCGGTTGCATTTTAAGACGGACTGGGTTATAATTTGGACAGAAAGGCGTGATTTTATGAAAATTGTAAATTTAGACGGCTATACAACCAACCCCGGCGACCAAAGCTGGGACTGGCTGGGCAACTATGGCGACTATAAGGTCTATGACCGTACTACGGCAGACCAAGTGGTAGAACGCGCCAAAGGTGCAAATTTGCTGATTATCAACAAAACCGTCCTTGACCGTGCAACGCTGGAAGCGTTGCGCCCGGAGCTGGAATACATTGGGCTGCAATCCACCGGCTACAATGTGGTAGACTGCGCGGCAGCCAAGGAGCTGGGTATTACCGTGTGCAACATTCCCGCTTACTCCACCAATGCGGTGGCGCAGCTGGTGTTTGCGTTTATCCTGTCCTTTACCAACCAGGTTGCAGTGCATACACAGGCGGTAGAAAACGGTGAATGGTGCCGTTGCCCGGACTTTTGTTTTTGGAAAACACCGCTGATGGAATTAGACGGCAAAACCTTGGGCATCTTTGGGTTTGGCGCAATCGGCCACAGAGTGGCACAGATTGCAGAAACATTCGGCATGCAAGTGCTGGTGTGCACCCCGCACGAAAAGCCGCTTGACGGGCTGCACAGCACCCGATTTGCAGATGCGGATACGGTGCTGGCAAACAGCGACATCATCACTTGCCACTGTCCACTGACACCGGACACCCAGGGTATGATGAACGCGGCAGCCTTTGACAAGATGAAAGACGGCGCGATCTTTATCAACACCAGCCGCGGACCGGTGGTGGACGAGGATGCATTGGCGCAGGCGTTAAACAGCGGCAAGCTGGCAGGCGCCGGGCTGGATGTGCTCTCTACCGAGCCGCCGGCGGCTGACAATCCTCTGCTGCACGCAAAAAATTGCCGCATTACCCCCCATATTGCTTGGGCGGCCTATGAAACCCGTGCCAGACTGCTTGGCATTCTGCAAGCGAATATTGCCGCTTACTTAGACGGCAAACCGCAGAACGTCGTAAACGGCTAAACCCGGTATTAAACAAAAACAACACCCTCGACCATATGGTCGAGGGTGTTTTCTGTGCTTAGATTAGAACTCGAACTCTGTGCCGGGATTTTCCTTATCCGTGTCCTTTGTACTCACATCCAAGGATGTGCTTGCGGTGAACCACTCTACATCTAAAGTCGGAGTATCATATGCTTTCATTTTATTGTCCTCCTTCTTTAGTTCACTGCGGAAACAGCGCCGTTTACGCACTGATAAATATCACCATAAACCACAAAGGGCACCTGGGTGTTCATATGGGAAGTACGGTAGCTCACATACATACGCATATAATGGCTGCCCGTATCGCTGCCCTTCTTGGTCATGGTAAAGGTGCCGGAATTGGGACTGCCTGTCCAGTTGGCAACATTGCGGGACACAACCGTTTGCACATCGTCGCCGCCGCCCTTCACAAGGGTGTCCTTTCCATTCTTAGTGGCGGAGTAAATCACACCCACCTCCAAGACGGTCACATCCGCACCGGCAGAATAATCACAGGACAAGGTAAACTTTTTGTCTGCAAAGAAGCCTACGCCATTCAAAGCCGGCGTGCCGCTCTCTGCCTGCTCCTGTAAATCTTTGGGCAGATCATTTAAGCTGGCGTATGCCGTGTAAGTCGTAGCCGTCTTTGTGCTGAACAGGGTAACATTCTGCTCGTAGGAAGCCAAAGTCTCCACACCGTTTACGGTACGGGTCCAGTACGCAGCGTTGTCAGAGGTCAGCTCTAAGGGTTTGTTGATAACGAGTGCGGTGTACTGGGTAGCGCCGTTGATCAAGGCGTTTGCCGCCGTGCCGCTGTTGCTGACGGTGTAGTCCACATTCACACCGGTGGGTGTACCTCTCTGCACAATCTTCGCAACCTGACCCGCCGGAATCACATGGGTGCCTTCGCTCCAAGTCCAACCGGTAAAGGTGTACTTGGGGGAATCCTTGGCGGTAATCACTGTATTGCCCACCGTTACGGTGTTGCCCTTTACAGTTACGCTGGTAGCGCCCTCAAATGCGCCTAAAATCGTGCCAAAGTAGTCGGCAACAATCACATTGGGTCTGGTGGCAGTGGTAACCGTAATGGTGGTATCCCGCTGAACCAGCAGCGACAACTGATAATTGCACTTGGCAAGGTCAATCTTTGTATCGCCGTTTGCCGTATGCACAACGCAAACGATATCCTGAGACTTGTAAGCATCGAAATTCAAGTGCGCAATGGTGCCATAGTAGTACAGCGATTTATGCTCTTGGGTTTCAAAAGCATTGCCGTTGACGGTGCAGACAACGTTAAAGGAGCGGCCGCTCTGGGAGGACTCGCCTACATTCATATAACTCAACAAATCCGTAGTAAAGTCGTCTACCATACCCTGCTTGGCAGCAGGCAAATTCACATAATCTTTGCCGTTGTAGGCTTTATAAATGGTGCTGTTGCCGTTGGTTACCGTATTGGTAATGGCGGTACCGCCGTCCGGGAATGCGGTGCGGTCGATGGTGGCGCTGATGCTGCGGGCAGATTCATAGGCGCTGGCATCTGCGGCAACCACAAGTGCAGAGTTCTTCAGCTGGGTTGCAGTCTCATCAATTTGCGTCTGGGTGGTCTTTTCTGAAGAATCGGGACCTACGGTAAAGCCTGCCACATTGTTTCTGCCCTTTTCCGGATACTGCTTCAGCAAATCCGTGCCGGCCTTATACGCCTTATCAAAATTATCCCAGCTGTCTACCGTGTACTTATTCTGGTCTGTATCGGTTACATTGCCGGCAAAGCCCTTTTCGTGAGCGGCCTTGTTTTGCTCCATCACCTTTTCCAGCTCCGTAAAGTCTGCACGCTTGGTCAGATTCTGATAAGCGGAATCCAAAGCCTTGCCCACATCCTGGGTGGTCTCGTCTGTGGTCAGCAGGGTGTAATTGTTCAGGTATGCCTCTGTGTTCAGCAGCGCAGTGGTGTACTTGTCCCAAGTCTCCTTGGTGTAGTCCGTGGACACACGCACCTTGCTCACCGCTTCAGTATACGGCTTACGCTCGTTGCTCTTGTCACATACAATAACACCAAAAGGCAAAACTGCATGTATACTTGACTGGCAGGTGTCAGCCCAATCACTATTTATGTACGCTTCCATATTGCCGGTTAGCGTTTTAGTTGTATTCGGTTGTAAACTGCTGACATCGCCGTCAATTTGAATGGTTTGGCGCTTACCTGTACCGGGATTGACAGCAGACTCTTTGGTTTGGGTTTGTGTAAAATTACTAAACTTTGTTGCACTGTGTGCACTTAAACCATCACCAAGATTCAACTTGTTGGCTGCGTTATCAACAGTAGCATTTCCTTTCAGGTTACCGCCGCTATTGATTCGGACAGGGGTCATCCCCATATTAAACGAAAAGCTGTTGCCGCTTGCATCATTCTTTGTAATGCCTTGGTTTACATCAGCACTCTTATCATAATAATAATAGGCAAGAATATTGGTCGAATTCGTAATCGGACAATTCGAGTTACCATCTCTAGTTTGTCCTTTGTCATTAACATTTTCAGAACGACCAGCCTGCTTTTCAGCAGCAGTCGTATAAAGTGAGCCCACATCACCATCATACCACATTGCATCCGGTGTATATAAATCCTTTGCATTATATGGATATTTGGACACTTTTGCACATGGTACAACGCCATAAGAATCATCAGCCACAAAAACAGCAGCCACGCGGCAATAATAGTTGCTGCCTGCAAAGACATATCGTTCACGAGCAGCACCAAGAGCCATATTACCGGCAACCGGATTTGATGCAACATATAATTTATCTGTCTGGCTCCAGACATTCCCGTCATTATCAGCTAACAACGTTATAATTGTTGCCGTAACGCCTGTTGTTTGACTGGCATAATCCGCAGTATCAGCCAAATGCAACGAACCACTGAGTTTATTGCCATCAAATTTAATATCTGCATTTGGATCTTCAAAGCAGGTAATTGACTGAATCGTGTAGCGTGAGTCTGTAATCGTATAGTTGGTTTGCTTTTCTCCTCGCACAGTACCGTCGGAAATCAAGGAGCCACAATACATATAGTCAGAATCTGCAGATGAAGAGGAGCCGTGGGTATAAATTACCGGGTCATACTTAACCACACCGGTCACAGCCAAGTCGCCATCCACAACCGTAATATTATAAGTATTCAGCCCTGCCTGTACCACAGCATTACCGACTGCGTTGGCTGTAACGGTAACATTGTAACCGTCAACGGTGCTGCCGCCGTTCGCCTTTAAGCAATGGGCATACATATTCGTTGTAGAAGTAGAGGGATTCAGCAGGAAATAGCCGTCCGTACCGTGATAGACAATCAAATATTCCTCGCCGTCATCCACGGTATTCACTTGAATGTAACCGGGCAGCTCCGTGCTGCCGGTCTCGCCGGTGCGGATTCTGCGATACAGCTGGAAGGTGGTGGCTTTCAGCACTTCTTCTTCTGTTTTGGTATCCTTATCTTTACCCTCAAAATCCCAACGCTCAAAGTGGTTCACCACATTGCCCTTGGAATCTTTTTCCATAAAATACAGGCCGTAATGACCGTCCTGCAGCAGCTGGAAGCCGCCGTCTACTGCACGCAATGTAACATTGGCAGCTGTAGACGCACCGGGATAGCCGGCCTTACCATTTGTACCCACACTTAAGTACATACCTGCGTGGGCAATGGTGTATTCTGTACCAGTAGAGGTAAAGGTGTACAAAGCACGCTTTACAGAAATGGAATCGCCGCTGTAATTGACATCCGTTGCCTTATTGGCAGTGGCACCGGGTACTTCCTTCGCAGCAGACAAAGACACAATATCGCTTGCAGAGTTATTCACATTCTGCGCAGAGAAGGTTAAGGTCTTCTTCTGACCCACATTCATCTGAATATCCGTTGTGGTGGGAACATCCACATCCATACCGGTGAGGGATTGGATATCAAAAACTTTATAGGTAAAGTCACAGGCGTCCGTCTCGTACAAATCTGCCACGCGGCCGTCTTTCAGCACCGTCAAGCAAGAGTACGCAAAGGTTGCGCCCTCTGCGGTAATGGTCTTTTTGGCATATTCGGTAGAAACAGTATTGTCGTCATTCAGCAACAAGGTAAAGATGGCACCGGTTTTACGACCCTCTGTTGAGGAGGGAGAAGAAACCAGAATGGCACGCTTGCCGTCAATCAGATATGGATACATAACAGCAGACAGCTGGCAGTTACCCCAAATGTCAATACCAGTATCCACCACATCGCCCCACTGATAGCCAGAGCCGTTCCAGGTGGCATCGCAGTACCGAATTTTCTTTTTACCGTTACGGTAGAAGCAGCGCACCACGCCGTTACCTAAATCTACAAGCTGCGCCTCACTGGACCAACCGCTGCCGCCAAGAGAGGACGTGCTGGTAAAGTTCGCCGTACGGCTCCAGGTCTTGCCCTGGTCTTTACTGTAAATAAAGCTGGTTGCCTGAGAAGCGTCGCCGGAGCCCCAAGCATTGTCGCCGTAAACATAAACCGGCATACAAATGGTGCCGTCATCCGTTACGATGGCACGACCGGGACCTGCGCCCAAGAACTTCTCGCCGCTCTTTCTGGCATTCACCAGAGAGGGCGCGCTCCAGGTTTTGCCGCCGTCCGTGGAAGTACGGAAAAACAGGTACTGGCACTTCTTGGCCTGGAACTCACAGTTAGAATACCAAACGCATCCAACATAAGCGTCATGCTTAAACAGCTCAAACTCGCCGTTCACCTTATAGCCACTGACAACCGTGCTGTCGCTGGTTCTGTAAATGCTGGCATAGCCGTCAGCACCTACCGCGCCCACATAATAGTCATAATCGCCGCCGTTACGGGCAAGCAGCAAACGACCCTGACTGTCCAAACCGGTGTCCTTAGAAGGCTGTGCGTTCGCAGAAGTGCCGTTAATGGCAACGCCGGAAGCAAAGAAGGTAGACAGCATATACAGGTTCTTGCCGTCAGTTGCAATATTGCTGTCGCAATAACTGGTAGACGCCTTGTTAAACTTATTGCCGTTATCGCCGTAATAGCCGGCCCATGTGTAAGACCAAGTGTCACCGTTATCCGTAGAACGGGCGGTGATCACATCGTTACCGCCGCCGTCCATACCGCCGTTCCAACGGGCGTCGGCTGCAGCAACAATGGTGCCGTCATCCAGGGTAACCATACTGGGAATACGGTACCAATGGGACGGATTATCGCTGACAAAGGGACGACCCTGCGTCGTACCGTCTGCCGGCTTACTTGCCTCGCTGCTGCCGGCTGCCATCGCGGTGGTCACCGGAAATGCGGTAAGCACCATGAGAATGGCCATCAGCACAGCTGTCCATTTTTTTGCCATAAAGATTCACGCTCCATTTTGCGCAGCGCCCTCGGCGCCACAGGATATAAAAGCAGGAGAAATGGGCATAATTCACCCACTCCTCCTTTTTCCATTGGGTATTATATATTTTAATATATGGAATGTCAACCGATTTTTACAAAATACAAGCTTTTTTTGAACGAATAGACATTTAACAAAACAGTGGTGATTAAAACAGGGTGCACCCTGCCGGCCGCAAGGGAATTCTGTAATTCAAGCATCATTTTAACCACTAAAAAAAGCACCCAATCGGGTGCTTTTTTTGATGCCTTTTTTGATGTCTTTATGATTCCGCACGATCCCATTCCGTCAACAGCTCGATGGACTGAATTTTGCCGTGAAACGGCTCCAAGCGGTTATAATTGCCGTTGACCCCTGCGGGGATCTTCGTGCGGTCCACATAGAACTCCACCACATCCTTATTTTTCTTGGCGTACTGGTGCTTTTTGTCCGTATGGCGGTTGGATTTGGTATCACACAAAATGATCTTAAAGGTTTTGCCGGTGTCCAGGGTGACCTTATATTTGGTGCCCTTGGTGGTGCCGTAAAAGGTGCCCAGGGCGGCGCAATAATATTCCCCTACCATACGAATACCGGTGGTCTCGTCGGTGGTGGTCTTGTAGGTCACGCCCCGGTAGGTGCCGGAATTCAGCACCGCATAAGCAGGCGAAGTTTTATCCGTCACCGCGTCATAATAAGCGTAGGTTTTGCAGGCGCCGGAGACTTTCGGCAGCTTCAGGGTCTTGGTCGTTTTCACCGTCACCGGGTGGGAAAAGCGGCTTTTGGTCTTGGTTTCCCTGTTTTCCACCACGCCGCGAATCTTGTAAGAATACACGGTCTTGGGCGACACATCTATATCGGTAAAAGTGCGCTTTTTGCCGCTGATTTTGGCAATTTTTTCGTACTTGCCGTTCTTCTCCGCACGGTACAGTTCGTAGTAGGCTGGAGAATGCTTGGTGCTCCATTTCAGGGTCACCTCTGTGGCGCCTGAAACAGACAGCTTCATTTTACTGGCAGAGGGCCGGGTATAAAAATCCGTCTCCCCCACGGTGCTCTCCTGGAGAACGTCGCTGCCGGGCACAGTGATCTTGAATTTATAGAACATGGCCGGGGTCAGGTCCGTCAATTCCACCGTATTTACCCGCACCTGCGTACGCAGGCTCCAGCTTTTGAGAATGTAATCATACTGGTACACATTGTAGATGGCAAAGGGACTGCCGCTGTCCCAGGACAGGGTGGCATGCTTGCCGGTCAGGTCGGTGACCTTGATTTTGGCGTGCACCGCGTTCGTCTGCTGCTCGGTATTCATAATGTTCACCGGCAAGGCAGGACCGGGCGCAATCTGGGTCTGCGCCGTAGCGGCGGCAACTGGCGAAGCCAGTGCCGGCGCGGTGCTGCACAGGATCAGGCAAGCGCTAACGGCAGCCGCAGCTAATTTCTTTTTTTGAATAGAAATAAAAGTTCCCCCTTTGAGCGATTACTCAAACGGATATCATTATACGCCATTTGAGGAAAAAATGCAAGTTTGGCAAAATCGGAACACGCTTTGATCACAAAATCCCTCAGTCAGCTACGCTGACAGCTCCCTTTACAAGGGAGCCGATATTCAAAAAAATGAGCCTTTCTTGTAGAGCGAGAGGAACCGCAGTAGGCGGCGGATGGATTAAAAACAAAACGGCTCCCCTTTCACACAAGAGGAGCCGAAAAGCCGTGATATTATTTACCAAAGAAGAACACAGAGGAAGCGATCAAATACTGTCCGGCGTAGTAGGTAAAGTGGTTCAGGAACAGCCAAATGCCGCCGTCAAACCCGCGACCGAAATAGGTATTGCTGAGAATCGCGTCCGAAATGGTAAAGAGCGTTGCACCGATAGCCATAAGAATCATGGACTTTTCGCCGGTGGTAAAAGCGGCGAAAATCGCGGTGACATTGGTCATGATCAAAAAGCACACATAAAAGAATACAATGCGGCGATACTTGCCAAAATGCACCCGCATTATATTGGCTGTGGCAATTTGAACCACGCCGACGACAACGGCAATACCTGCGCTGATCAGAACCTTCCACCAATCCAGCTTGGTAAAATAGATCAAGGCCGCGGTATAAAACACATGACCGATCAGAAAAAAGATAAAGCCGCCTTTTAGATAATTATTGGCGTCCTTTTTGTAAACCCCTTTCAAATCCAACAGAATGTCGCCCACAAGTCCCAAGGCACCGCCCATAATGATCAGCGAGCCATACTGGGCAGCATTGGTGTAATTCTCGATCACAGCAAACACCGCCGACAGCATAAAAAACAGACTGGACACGGATTTGAAAATCAAGTTTCGCACAGAGTTCCCCCCGGAGCGGACAAAGACGAAGGCCAACGAAACGGCCACGCCGATGCCCATAGCAATGTAATAAGTCATTATGAATCCCCCTTATTGATTTGACAACTTACGCATTTGCTTGGCTTTCCTCCAGTATAGCACAATTAGGGGTAGGTCTGCAAGTAGCCAGGCCACAGGACCGGCAAAACAGACAGCTTTGAACCCAAACAGCGGTGTGAAAAGATACGAAACGGCGATTCTGCCTATTAACTCTCCGGCGCCTGCCACTGCATTTGCGTAGGTACAACCCAACCCCTGCAGGGTATTACGCAGCACAAACAGTACGCTTACCAAGCTGTAACACAGGGAGATGGCAAACAGGTATTCTTTTGCAGCGTACACAATTTGGTTGTTATAATCCGTCATAAACAGACCCACGATCTGCTCTCCGCCGAAAAAGAGTACCAGGGAGCAGAGAACAGACAACCCCAGATCCACCACAAACACCTTGCGCACGGTGGTGAGAATTCGCCGATACTGCCCGGCGCCGTAGTTCTGGGCCACAAAGGTAGACGCAGCCACCGCCAGATTGCTCATAGGAATATTGGTGATGCTTTCCGCACGACCGGCGGCAGTAAACGCCGCCACCACATCGGCGCCAAAGCCATTCACGGCGCTTTGCAAAATCATAGAGCCGATACTGGTAATGGTAAACTGCAAGGACACCGGAATGCCCAGCGCCAGCTGGCGGCGGGTACGCTTAGCGGTAGGTACCAGCATACGCGCTTTCAGCTGCAAAACCGGTATGCCCCGGAACACATAAATCCCGGCAGACACAGCTGCCACGATTTGAGAGATCAAAGTTGCCCAAGCGGCGCCTGCCACGCCCCAACCGAAATGCGCCACAAAAAGCAGGTCCAGCACCAGATTAACAGCCACGCTGATTAGCAAAAACAGCAGGGGCTTTTTGCTGTCCCCAACGCTGCGGGCAATACCGGTAAACACATTGTAAAGCAGCTGTGCCGGCACACCCAGATACATAATTGCCGCGTACTGCACAGACAAGTCATAGATCTCTTTCGGGGTATGGATCCACCTCAGCATCGGGTGCAGAACCAGCAGCGCCAGTGCGGAAAACAGCACGCCTGTAATCAGCGACAAACCGATACCGTTACCGGCCTGGCGATTGGTTTCCTCTTGATCCCCGGCACCAAAGCACTGCGCCACCGGTATGGTAAAGCCGGCGGTAAGTCCGAATGCAGCGCCGATGGCAAAACTGCTGATGGGCGCAATATTGCCCACGGCGGCCAGCGCGTTTGTAGACACATAGCGCCCAACAATAATATTATCCACCATATTATAGGTGTATTGCAAAAGGGAGCTGAGCATAATCGGCAGCGAAAACAGAACGATCTGCTTCATCGGTCTGCCGTGTATAAAATCAGTGGTCATCTTCTACCTCAAAAAATTGGCGATATGCCGTAGGCAGCGCATAGTCCCGCCGCACTTCCTCCAGCGGCACCCAAGTGTAACTCCCGGCGGCCTCCCGCACGGTCATATAATAGCAGCGCATATCCCAGTGAATATGCGTAAAAACATGGTTTGCATGTACGACCTTTTGCAATTCCAGCGGCTCCAAACCAACATTTTGCAAGTAAGCAATGGCGGACCCTTCATTCAAAAAATCGTCTGTATCGGGCAACTGCCACAGACCGGACAGCAGCCCCTTATCGCCTCGTTTGGAAAGGGCAACTCTGTCCCCGCAGGTCAAAAAAAACACCGTACGGTTTTGGTGCCGCTTTGCCCGCTTAGGCAACTTTACCGGAAAATCCGTCTGGCAACCGGAAGTATTGGCGGCACACACATCGCCTAAGGGACAAACCGAACACTTCGGCGATTTTGGCGTACAAACGCAGGCGCCCAATTCCATCAGCGCTTGCGTGAAAGTACCGCAAGCCCCTGCCGGATACACCTGCTCCAAATCTGTTTTGATCCGGGCTTTTGTGGTCTGTAAGTCAATGGGAGCCGCATTTTCCGTAAAACGGGTAATCACCCGCAGCACATTGCCGTCTACCGCCGCCACCGGGCAATCAAAACAGATGGACGCCACCGCTCCGGCGGTATACGGCCCAATTCCCGGCAGCGCCAGCCAGCCGTCATAATCCGTAGGGAATTCACCGTGCAGGTCATTGACGATCACCCGGGCGCACTTTTGCAGATTACGGGCGCGATTATAATACCCTAGACCTTCCCACAATTTGAGCAGCTTGTCTTCCTTTGCGGCAGCCAAATCCTCCACCGTAGGCAAAGCGGCAAGAAAGCGCAAATAATAGTTCCAAACCGCCTCAACCCGGGTTTGTTGCAGCATAATTTCCGACAGCCACACATGGTACGGCCGGCGGTCCTGCCGCCAAGGCAGCGGGCGGGCGTTCTGGGCAAACCAGGGCAGCAGCCGGGTAGGCAATATAGACAATGGGTTCTGCAAGCAGACACCCCCTTTTTGATCTTTGCAAGTAGTATAGCACACCCCCGACCTTACGGCAAGGCAAAAAAGCAACTTGTACCACTTGGAAATTGCAGCCGTTTATGGTATAGTGGAAGCAGAAAGGCAGGTAACCGGGATGGCTAAGCGGATCGGCAGCGTAGATATACTCAAGGCACTGGGCATTTGCTCGGTGATCCTGTACCATACGGAGACACTGCCAGCCGTGGTGAACGGCTGGATCGGATCCTACTTTATGCCGCTGTTTTTCTTTGCCTCCGGGCTGACTTTCAGCGCCAAGCAGCCTAAATTCGGTGTTTTTCTAAAGAAGAAATGCGTCTGTCTGCTTCTGCCCTATTTGCTGTATTTGGTATGCTGCGCTGCAGTAGGCGTGGCCAAGCAAGTGATAAGAGGCGTTACTTTTCCGGTCAAATCGTTCTTGCTGGGTGCTGTCAGCGGACTGCCGAATATGAATGAATACACCGGCAGAGCTTGGTTTATCTACTGCTTTTTTGTAGCGGAGATACTGTTCTACTTCTTGCTGAAATGGACAAAAGGCAAGCGCACGCCGCTGTTTCTGGCTGCGCTGATTTCTCTGTTTGCCGGATATGCCTATGCGCACTTTTTCCGTGACTCCGCCGCGATGTTTTGGCGCTACACAGACGGCATGGTGGCTGTGTTCTTTATAGCCGTTGGGTATTTGCTGCGAGAACGTGTGTTAAAATTAAAAGCACCCGGTTTACTATTCATCGTGCCTTCCGTTGGTTTTGGGTTGCTCAATCTGCACATCAACGGCCACGGGCTGGTGATGGCATATTCTTACTATGGCGAGCTGGTGCCCATGGTGGTAAGTGCGCTTAGCGGCTGTCTGTTCTTTGCAGCATTGTCAAACTGCCTGCAAAGCCGCTATTTGGAGTATTTGGGGCGGAACACACTGTTTATTTATCTTTTTCACTTCTTCCTCTGGGCATACCCCCTGCCCCGTTTGCTGGGCAAAGTGATGACCGCGGGCGCCACGGCATATAATTGGCTGTACGCCTTGCTGCTCTTTGCGGAGGTGCTGGTAATCTTTAGCCTTTTGATTCCTGTTTATAATCGGATCATGCAGCCCTTGCAGCGCCGCCTGTTAGGCAAAAAGAATGAAAAATAGCGCAAATTCTCTATTGACACGCCCTGCCAATTCTGCTACACTATGAGTGTTGATATTCCTCAATAGCTCAGTTGGTAGAGCATGCGGCTGTTAACCGCAGGGTCGTTGGTTCGAGTCCAACTTGGGGAGCCAAAGAAAAGCCGATACGCTTCTGCGTATCGGCTTTTGTTTCACTACTTATTGACTCGAACCAACGACAAGCTGCTCCAAATTTGGCGCAGGACAAATTTGGAAGAAACAGTCCGGTGGACTGTTTCGTAGCAGGTTGCGCAACCTTGAAGTCCAACCAAAATGGTATACTGCCTTATGTGCTCCGTTCTTTTTGTTTTTTGAATTGGACTCGAACCAACGACAAGCTGCTCCAAATTTGGCGAAGACAAATTTGGGAGAAACAGTCCGGTGGACTGTTTCGTAGCAGGTTGCGCAACCTTGAAGTCCAACC
>ERZ1035032.336-NODE-336-length-40134-cov-45.273959_pt1 | contig 40134 bp, 43 predicted proteins | sample MGYA00520693_ERZ1035032 | MGnify/ENA primary metagenome ERZ1035032 (study PRJEB33766, sample SAMN09781740) | gut metagenome | biome: gut microbiome | host: Homo sapiens | place: Madagascar | study: EMG produced TPA metagenomics assembly of the PRJNA485056 data... | reverse complement strand
TGTACGCTCTTTCTGTCGTTTCTTCTTTCCTTCCCTTAAACTGTCAAATAACGGCAATCAATGTAAGTGAAAAAGAATATATCACCAGAGTTTTATTATGTCAAGCATTTTTTTCTTAATTATTAATATTTTTTTCATTTTTAGGCATATTTTTAATTTTTTGGGGAAGAGCACACAAAAAAAAAGAAATTTTCCAACTTCAAAGACTTTCCTTTTTCTTTATATCATTAGGACAACCAGTTTATATCTGTTGGACAGTATTCCTGTATAACAACTACAGTAAAATGTACAACATATTTTCAGATTTTTGTGTCGTCTATACACACATCCCTTGCTGCAAAGAATCATATATAATTGCAATTTTCAGAGTAACAGAATATAAACAACTCAAAAAAACTAATAAATAAAGTAAAAAAAAACAATTGAGGTTTTCTCTGTAAAAAATTATAATAAGCTAGTTTCGAATACATATTAATATTTGAAGCTTATCAAGAGAAATAATCCAGCAGACAACGAGGATGGAAAAAAATGAGATGCCCCTACTGCGGAAGTTTTGACGACAAAGTTACCGAATCCCGGCAAATGGCAAACGGCGAAAGCATACGAAGAAGACGACAGTGCATTTCGTGCGGACACAGATTCACAAGCTACGAAAAAATAGAAGAAAAGCCTTTCATGGTTGTAAAGCGCGACGGAAGAAGACAGCCATTCGACATAAAAAAAGTCGCAAAGGGAATTGAACGTGCACTGGAAAAACGTCCGGTTTCAACAGACTTTATAGACTTGATTGTAAACGAAATTGAAGACGAGGCATACACAGCCGGAAAACTCAAACGCGAAATTTCAACAGAGGAAATCGGAGAGCTTGTTCTAAAAAAACTTAATTCCGTAGACAAAGTCGCATACATTCGTTTCGCAAGCGTGTACCGCCATTTTACAAATCTTGAGGAATTCATAACCGAAGTAAAAAAAATCTCCGAAAGGTAATTTCTCAATTTAAAAAGCCAACATTGAAGAAATCAGCACTATATGGTAGACTGCTAGATTATCCGAGGGGAAAATGAATAAAATCGAAGGCAGACTATATATAATAGGCGCAGGCTTTGCCGGACAAATGATTGCAAACGACATTGCGAAAAAAAAAGTCTTTGGAACAGTTTCTGCGTTTCTCGATGATGATAAAAATTTAATCGGAACAAAAATTGACGGCATACCTGTTCTAGGTCCGATTGACAGTATTGCGGACGTTTTGCGTGTAAACGGAGCAGACCAAGCCGTAATTGCAATTCCAAGCGCACCAGTTGAAAGAATCAGAAAAATTTATTCCTCCTTAAAAAAATGCGGATTTCTTCAGATAAAAATTCTGCCTTCAATAAGCCAAGTCATTGACGAAAAAGCCCACATAATTCAGGCCCGCGATATAAATCCGCTGGACATTCTAGGAAGAACTCCAGTAACAATTCCGCTTGCAAAAAGCCTTTCGTATTTAAGAGGAAAACGTGTTCTAATAACAGGCGCAGGCGGCTCAATCGGCAGCGAGCTTGCACGTCAGCTTCTTTCAGGCGGAGCAGAACGGCTTTATCTTTTTGGACACGGCGAGAATTCAATTGTAAATATTTACAGGGAACTTCATGTTCTTCAGGATGAAGGCGTAGGACAAAAGGCTTCAATTGTTCCAATAATCGGCGACATGAAAGACAGGGAATACGTAAAGTACATAATTTCTCACACTCATGCTGATGTTATCTTTCACTGCGCCGCATACAAACATGTTCCAATGATGGAAGAGAATTCTATAGCCGCAATTGAAAACAATGTATTCGGAACAAAGAATCTTCTGGATGCCGCGCTTGAATCTGGAACTGAAAAATTCGTGCTTATTTCAACAGACAAAGCCGTTAAGCCTGTAAGCGTTTACGGCGCAAGCAAAATGCTATGTGAAAAACTTGTAATTCAAGCCGCGCAAAACGCAAAGGAAAACCAAGCGTTTATGTTTGTCCGCTTCGGAAATGTTCTTGGAAGCCGAGGCTCAATTCTTCCTATTTTTATGGAGCAGATTCAAAACGGAGGTCCTGTAACTGTAACCGATCCACAAATGGAACGCTACTTTATGACAATTCCAGAGGCCTGCTCTCTTGTGCTTCAGACTGGAGGCGTTGGAACAAACGGAGCATCGTATCTTTTGGACATGGGCGAGCCTATAAAAATTCTGGAGCTTGCAAAGCAGGTAATAAAGTTTTCTGGATTTACGCCGGACAAAGAAATAAAAATTCAGTTTATCGGAGCAAGAAAAGGCGAACGCTTGGAAGAACCTTTGTGGCTAAAAGAAGAAAATCCTGAGCCTACAGAATACAAAAAAATTCTAAAGCTCACAAATATTTCTCCTAAAAATTTTTCACTTGATAAGTTGATTGATTCTTTAAATCCAATCTGCGTGCTTTCTAAAGGTAAAGAAGAACTTTACAGGAACAGTGGTGAACTGAAAAAAATTCTAAGAAAAGCAGTTCCAACCCTTGACGAATTTTACAAGCGTGAAGAAAACTTATTGGAAAAAAATGAAAAGTCTTATGCAAAGGCGGTTTTATAATGAGTTTAAGCGAGCAAAAAACAGAACTAAAAAAAATGAACGTGCCTTTTTTTAAAGCATCAATTTCAGAAGAAGAAGAGCAAGCCTGCACAAATGTTTTAAGAAGCGGCTGGCTTACAACAGGAAAAGAAACTCATGAATTTGAAAAGGAATTCGCGCAAAAAATAAATTCTCCATTTGCGCTTGCAGTTAACAGCAACACAAGCGGAATGATTCTTGCAATGGAAGCTCTTGGCGTAAAACCTGGCAAAGCAGTTATAACAACGCCCTACACTTTTGTGTCCACAGCAGCCAGTGCGCGGCACCTTGGAGCTGACGTTTATTTTGCCGACATTGAAAAAGAAAACTATTCAATAGATCCAGAAAAAATTGAAGAGATTTTAAAAAGTCCGCATGGAAAAAATGTCGCCGCAATAGTTCCCGTTCACATTGCAGGAAATGTGTGCAACATGAAACACATAATGGAGCTTGCTGAAAAATACAATGTAAAAGTAATAGAAGACTGCGCACATTCATTTCCAAGCAAAACGAGTCTTGGATTTGCCGGAACAATCGGAGACGCAGGAGTATTTTCATTTTATGCAACAAAAACAATCACTTGCGGCGAAGGCGGAATGGTTTGTGTAAAAGACAAAAAAACTGCTGAAAGAATTCTTCAAATGAGGCTTCACGGAATGAACCGGGATGCCTGGGACAGATACACTTCGAATAAAGCAAGCTGGGAATACGACATTGTGGCTTCGGGATTCAAAAGCAACTTACCGGACATTCTTTCTGCAATAGCAAGAGTTCAGCTAAAAAAAGCCGACATTTTCGATGCAAAGCGAAAAGTTCACGTAAAAAAATACAATGACGCTTTTTCAAAAATGGATTTTGTAAAAATTCCTCCGACTTCGGAAGGAGACGCCTGCCATCTTTACATTCTGAGACTTGACCTTTTAAAGTTAAAATGCACAAGGAATGAATTTGCTTCTATGCTTCAAGAAATGGGAATTGGAATAAGCGTGCATTTTATTCCGCTTTTTCACTTTTCATACTGGAAGAAACTCTACCCTGATTTCACAAAGGAAAAATTTCCTGAGGCTGAAAAAAAATTTCAGGAATCAATTTCAATCCCGCTATGGCCGGACATGACAGAAGAAATGACAAAATATGTTATTCAGGCAGTGAAAGAAATTGGAGAAAAATATCATGCCTAAAGCTTTATATGCAAAGAAAAATTCAAAAGTTTCTTTTCAGAAAGAATTTTACAGCGACCTTACAATGGACGATATGTATTTTGCAATGATTGTAAGAAGTCCAGTAAGCGAAGGGATTGTAAAATCAGTTTCGCATCCAAACTTGCCGGACGGCTACAGTCTTGTAACTGCGCGTGATGTTCCGGGTTCAAATTTAGTCGATACTTCAAAAGGAAAAATTCCTATTTTCTGTGAAGGAAATATTTCGTATGAAGGAGAGCCGCTTGCACTTTTGGTCGGTCCCGACGAAGCTGTTTTGCAGTCGCTTTTTGATGAGCTTGTTTTGACAATTGACACAAACACAATCGAGGATTACCTTCCTGATGAATTTGACATAAACGCAAAGGCTATTGAAAATTCAGGAAAGAAACAAACAAAGAAAGAATTAAAAATTCAAAATGAAGAGCTTAAAAACATCAAGGAAATCAAAGAAGAATTTTTTTCAGACAAACTTGCGCAGAGAATTATAAAGTTCGGTCCTTGTTTTGAAAAATCAGATGATGAATCCTGCATAGAAAAAATTTTTGAAGAAGCAAAATATGTTGCGGAAAACGAATGGCGTTATGCCTTGAAAACTCCAGATTACGGAGAACCAAACGGCGCAATGTGCTCATGGAAAGAAAATTATGTAACAATCTCAACCCCAACTCAATGGCTGAACAATTTAAGGCACACAGCTTCAGAAGCGCTTGCAATTCCTCCTGAATCAATAACAATAAGAAAAACAACTTCAACAAACAGAGGAACAAACAGCATTTGGTACAATTCAATAATTGCCTGCCAGACTGCGGTTGCCGCAAAAAAAACAGGTCACCCTGTAAAGCTTGTCTACACAAGAAACGAGCAGGAAAAATTTCTGAACAAGATGCAGCCCATTTCAATCAGGAACAAAACTGCGGTAAACGAAAAAGGCGTTATTGAAGCCATGAAAATTCAAATTGAAGTAGACGCAGGCTTTGCAAATCCGTTTGCACAGGAAATAATCGACAGACTTTCAATTGCTTCATGCGGCTGCTACAATCCAAAAAATACTTTTATAACGGCAACTGCAAAAAGTTCCTTAAATCCTGCATCTTCGGTTGACATCCAGCTGATTGATTCCGCGGCATTTTTCGCTGTTGAAAATCAGATTAATGAACTTTGCAATAAATGCAATCTTACGCCTTTAGAGTTCCGGCAGAAAAATCATTTGAACATAGATTTTACAAAAAGAAAAATTCCAAAAGCACAGTTTCTTTTTGAAATTGAAAAATTCAACGAGACGATCGAAGCTCTTTCCAAGCAAAGCGATTTCAACAGAAAATATGCTTCTTACAGACTTGACGCCATGAACTGGAAACTAGGAAGCGGTCCAAAAGAATATGTTTCAGTTTTTTCATCTCCAATGCGCGGAATCGGATTTTCGTGCGCGTTTGAAGGAGCCGGATATTACGGCTCGGAAATTTACAACGGAAGCCACACTCTTGAAGTAACGCTGGAAACAGATTCAGTTTTAACAATCCACTGCCCTCCAGTTTCAAATTCCGTGCATGAAATATGGAGAGGAATCGCCGCTGAAATTTTAAACATTCCGCTTCTTTGCGTAAAAATAAATTCAGTATTCAGTAACGGAGAAGAGCCGCCGCTTCCAGAAAATGTATACAGCAATATAAGCATAATGACTTCGCTTTTGAAAAAATGCTGCCTTGCAATAAAAAGAAGAAAGCCGGACGAACCGCTTCCGTTCAAGGTAAAAAAGAAAACTGCAGCTGTAAAAAAAACAGAATGGAATAATGAAACTTTTTCGGGAAAACCGTTTCATTCAACATCTTTTGCCGCAGCCGCAATTGAACTGGAAATAAATCCATGCACATACCGTGAAAAACTCAGAAGCATAAATCTTGTTTTGAACGGCGGAAAAATTCTTAACATTCAAGCCGCAACTTCCACAGTAAAACTTGGAATACAAAAGGTTCTTTCATCGCTTCTTGAAGATGACAAGGTTGAATGCAAGAACATAAAAATTTCCTTTATGCAATCAGAAAAAGACCCATCGCAAATAGGAGAACTTGTGCATCAGGTTATTCCAGCCGCATACACGCAAGCGTTAACTCAAGCCTTGAACTGCACAATAAATTCACTTCCGCTGAAAACTGATTCGCTCTACAAAAAAATCAAAGAGCAAAAGGCAAAAATAAAATCTCAGAAAGAGCAAGAAGCCGAGCAAAAAAACAAAGAACAGACAGAAAAGGAGGAAACTCAAAATGAAAATTCCGCTGTATCTGAACAATAAAAAAATAGTTCTTTCCGCAGAGCCAACAGAATCCCTGCTGTCTGTCTTACGCAAGGAAAAACTTTACAGCGTAAAATGCGGTTGCCAAAAAGGAATGTGCGGAAACTGCATGATTTTGCTTAATGACAAATCCGCCGCAAGCTGCCTTATTCCAGTTGGAATTACCCGCGACTGCCACATTATAACTCTTGAATATTTTCAAAGCAATCCGTGCTATCAAGATATAATCGCAGGTTTTTCCAAGGCAGGAATAAATTTATGCGGATACTGCAATGCCGGAAAAATTTTTACAGCCTACACTATTTTAAAAAATTACTACCGCCCGACTTTGGATCAAATATATTCAGCAATAAAAAATTTGGACTCGTGCTGCACAGATTTTTCCACACTGACAAATGGAATTCTTTATGCAGTCGCCGAAAAACATGCAAGAGAGGGAAAAAGTTCAAATGCCAAAAAGTAAAACAGTATTTATTTCAAAAACCTTATCTGATGTTTTTTACCACATAAAAAGCGTAAATGAAATTCAGCTTCTTGCAGGCTGCACACAGCTAAAAAAAATCCAAGACAAATCAGTTTCGCTTAGAATGATTCCAGAGCTTAACATCATAGACAGAAAAGAGAGACATATAGAATTCGGCAGCGCAGTTTCAATTGCAAATATGATTCTAACAGGCGGACAAAAACTTCCGGTAGTTCTTGCAAAAGCTCTCAAATCAATTGGCACAGAACAAATTAAAAACATTGCGACTTTAGGTGGAAATATTTGCGCCAAAGATTTTAAATATACACTTTGGGCTCCCCTACTCGCACTGAATGCACGGCTGGAAATTAAAAATCAAAATGAAACTCTTTTTATTCCATTTAACAAATTCACAGGTATTCCTGAAAAGCACATTTTGACAAAAGTAAGAATCCCGCTTGATGAATGGGAAGTTGAAATTTTCAAAAGAGTCGGACCTTCAAACACAATAAACGAACTTTCCGCAAGCTTTGCATTTCTTGCAGATACACAGCGCGGAATGATTGCAAAAATAAGAATCGCATTTGCAGGAAAAGTATTTTTCTATTCGCCGGAATTTGAAAACAGAATTATTGGAACAAGGCTTCCTCTTTCTGCAAAAACAATCGATGATTTGATTGACAACGCAAAAAAAATTTTTGTTGAGCAGAATACAATAACAGATTCAGAACTGATTTTAAAAGCCCAATTTCTAAATCTGCTTCGAAATGGTTTTGAACAGCTTATGTAAAAATAAAATTCCTCATTTAAAATTTGCCCGTTATTTTATAAGCATTGCGTCTCCGTAGCTAAAAAAGCGGTATCTATTTTCAACTGCAATTTTGTATGCATTCAAAATATTTTCACGTCCAGCAAATGCGCTCACAAGCATAATGAGCGTGCTTTCCGGTGTATGAAAATTTGTAAACATTTGATCCACAACTTTAAATTTATATCCCGGATACATAAAAATATTTGTGCTTCTTGTTCCGCCATGTACAATTCCATTTTCATCCGAAGCACTTTCCAAAGTTCTTACACTTGTAGTTCCAACAGCAAGAACCGGTCTGCCTTCTTTCTTTGCTGAATTGATTTTTTCTGCAACATCATAAGGAACTGTATAAAATTCCTCATGCATTTTATGCTCTTCAATATTATCCGCGCGCACAGGAAGAAAAGTTCCAAGTCCCACATGAAGCGTTATCCATTCAAGGTCAACATTCTTTTCCTTTAGCTTTTCCAAAACAAATTCTGTAAAATGAAGCCCCGCCGTAGGACAAGCCGCGCTTCCAGTTTCTTTTGCGTAAATAGTCTGATAACGTTCGCTGTCTGTATCATCATCTTCGCGCCGGATATAAGGCGGAAGCGGAATGTGTCCGTTTTTTTCAAACCAAACTTCTGTAAGCCTGAACGGAAATTCTATAAATCTAAATTCAGTTCCATCATTTTTTGAATCAGAAACAATTTTGCCTTCGCTTCCATCTGGAAACTTATAGACATTTCCCGGCTTCACTTTTTTCGCGCCCTTGACCATCGTATTCCAGACATTTCCTTCGGGTGAAGTTTGATTTAAAAACATAAATTCCTGCTCGCGCCCTGTGTCTGTTTTTATTCCGTAGCATCGGCTTCGGCGGACTTTGCTATTGTTGAAAACCATTAAAGTGCCGGGCTCAACCAAATCAACTAAATCCTTCATGGCATAATGAAAAACTTTTCCCGTCGATTTATCCAAAAACATAAGCTTGTCATTTCCGCGGATTCCAGAAGGTTTCTGCGCAATAAGCTCTTCCGGCAAATCAAAATTAAAGTCACTGGTCTTCATATATTTTTCCTAAAAAAAAAGTTGTTTATTTTAAAAATCAAAAACTGGCTCTGACTTTGCATTTTCTTCAAAAGAAATTCCAAGATGATTGTAAGCTTTTTCTGTGGCGACTCTTCCGCGGGGAGTTCTCTGTAAAAGTCCGCACTGAATCAAATAAGGCTCATAATAATCTTCAAGAGTGTCCATCGATTCCCCAATTGAAATGGCAAGAGTTTCCGCGCCAACTGGTCCTCCACCGAATTTTTTTATAATCGCAAGAAGAATTTCCCTGTCATAATTTTCAAGTCCCAAAGAATCAACTCCAAGACGCTCAAGCCCTTTTTTCACAATTGATTTTGTAATAACGCCGCTTCCTTCAACTTGCGCAAAATCTCTCATGCGCCGAAGAATTCTGTTTGTAACACGCGGAGTTCCTCTAGAGCATCCTGCCATAAGCAAAGCCGCATCGTCTTCAACTTGAACATTTAAAATTTTTGCAGAACGCCGGATTATCGAAGCAAGTTCTTCTTTCGTGTAAAAACTGAAACGCTGTATAATTCCAAAGCGGCTTATAAGCGGACTTGAAACCATGCCGGCTTTTGTTGTCGCGCCTACAAGAGTGAATTTCGGAATCGGAATCCTGACAGTTCTTGCAGCGGCTCCTTGACCGATAACCCAGTCAAGCTCATAATCCTCCATCGCAATATAAAGCATTTCTTCAATTGCAGGTTTCAATCTGTGAATTTCATCAATAAAAAAAACGGTCCTCGGAGAAATTGTTGAAAGAATTCCCGCAAGATCCTTTGGCTTTTCCAATGCAGGCGCACTAGTAACTTTAAAGTCCGCACCAAGCTCGTTTGCGGTAATTTGCGCCAAAGTTGTTTTCCCAAGTCCAGGCGGTCCAATCAAAAACAAGTGATCCAAAGCTTCGTGTCGTTTTCTTGCCGCATCTATAAAAACACTAAGATTTTCTTTTACCGTTTGCTGCCCAAGAAATTCACCTAAAAGTGCAGGCCGCAAAGAATTTTCCTGAACATCATCTGAAGAAGCAATATCGGCGCGAATAATATTCACAGAAGATTCCGCCGATTTTCCCTGAGCAGCCTGAAGCGCAAGCTGCGTAACAATATTCATTTCGTCTTCTTCGGAAGGCTTTTTCATATAAGAACTTCTGGCATTTACACTTTTATTCATCTTGCAAGCTCCAGAATTGATTTTTTAAATACTGAATCTTCTTTTGCATTTTGGCTAAGCAAAGAGAATTTTTCATCAGACTGAAGCTCTGAAGAAATTTTTGAAACAGCATCCTCTGCCTTTGCGCGGTCATAGCCCATGCTCACAAGCGCGTCAATCACATCTGCGTAGGCATTATTTTTTCTAACTGCACTAGATATTTTTTCATTTGAAACAAACGAAAGCTTTCCTTTTAAGCTCAAAATAATTTTTCCAGCAGTTTTTGGTCCGACTCCTGGAACTTTTTTCAACGCCTCAACATCGCCGCTGTCAAGAATTTCAGCCAGAGCCGCAACGGAAATATTGCTCATAATTTTTACCGCGCCTTTCGGTCCGATTCCATCAACTTTTAAAAGATCAAAAAACAAAGCCCTTTCATTTTCCGTAGCAAATCCAAAAAGCGACATTAAATTTTCAGTGTGCTGCATCCAGACAAAAACGCGTCCTTTGATTCCCACCGACGGAATTTTTTCAAGCGAAGTGTCGGGAACGGTAACATCCCACTCAATTCCATTTGTTTCTATAAAAAGTTTCTGCGGAAATTTTCCGGTAACAACTCCAGTCAGACTGTTAAACATGGCAAGATTATATATAAATTCCCAAAAAGAAACAATCAAAGAGTTACGGCATACGGACTTTCATACATTTTTAGAAGCGACTCTTTCGTATTGTATTTTTCGCCGACGCAAAATTCTTTTGACCAAGTCATATAATAAGCCCAAGGAATATGCGTTTTTTCCAGAATTGAAACATCCGGAATGTAGCCGACTTCCGCAAGAGCGCAAACTTTATTTTTTGAAGAGCCTTCGCAAAGCTTAAAATATTCAGCTGAATAATCTGTCTGCTCGTATTCAGGACGGTAAACATCAATTGAAACCACATCAACTTTGTCATCTCCCGGATATGCTTCTTTTACATCGCTGTTCCAAACCCAAAGCAAATTATTCAGCTTATGAACATTCGTATAATAGTCAAACATAAGCTCGTAAAGCTTTCCAGCAACAACAGGACCTTTTGCTCCCCACCAAAACCAATCGCCGTAACTTTCATGGAAAGGCCGCCAAAGAATAGGAACATTACTGAACTTTTTCAGAATTTCCGCAATTGAATCCATGTCGCTAAAGAATTTTTTACGTTCTTCAGTTCCTTTTACAAGAATTCTTTCCGCATCAAAATCAGTATTCTTTGAATAAAAGCTTTTTCCTTTTCCCCCAAGCGGCGAAAACCAATGGAAAGTAAAAGTTAAAATACCAGAAGATTCACTAGCCCACTTCAACGCTTGCTCAACTGTATTTTTATTTTCTTCAACTTCGATAAGGCACTCGGAATCAGATTCAGCATAATTTATATTTGGAGAATAAGACAAAAGTTCAAAGCCTCTAAGCTTAGGTTCTTTTCCTGTAATGGATTTTATGAAGTTTATTTCTTCCATTGGTACAGTCTGAGTATGCTGACCTGTTATGATTTTTTTTCCAGAAATTTCATAAAGACACTCAAGAAGTTTTTTTGCCACAGGAATCGCATTTTTATTTGCAGTTTGAACCATAAATATTCCTTGTAAATTTTGCATAAAAAAAAAGGCTGCCCCCTTATGAAGTCAACAACTTCTAGGACAGCCTGTCGAACAACTGGAAAAAGACTACCAGTTATCCATCATATCATCTTCATCTTTATTTTCAAGGTCATAAAGATCTGTTACAGCTCTCATGTCATCAAGATACATATAGAAAGCGCCTCTTGCTTCCATAGGATTGCAGTCTACACGGAATCCAACAACGCGAAGTCCAGGTCTATCTCCATGATATACACTCTGCTGAACAATTCCATGCTCGCTATCTGGAGAAGGAGGAATGGCGGTTGTAAGTTTTTTCCATCCGCTGAATTCCAATGAACCCATCCAAATTTCAAAGTTGTTTCCATTGTAATCCTGGACCAAAAGCCAAAGCTGATGTCCCATATTGCGTCCGCAAGCCCAAATAGAAACTGTCTTTGTAACACCTTCAATAGGAATCGGCCGGGCAGCTGTGATATAGAATGAATTTACACCACGGCGGAAAAATTCAACTTTAACACCAAGAACTTTTGTATCTTCAATCTGCTGATTTCCAGAATCATTTAATTCTTCTTTTGCAGCAGGACTTCCTTCAAACAAACGTCCTGTAATAACTCCGTTGTCAGAAGAAATATGAACATTCCAGGAACCTTCTCTTTCAAAACGGTCTACACTCACCTCGCGAAGAGCCTGGCGAGCACTGTCATTTCCGATATTTGATGCATCCGGCTCAGAAAGACTGTCTGTCTGAGAAAAAGCAGTTCCAGCAAAAACAGCAGCCAACGCTAAAACAGCAAAACTTATTTTTTTCATTTGTCTTCCACCTTTATTCTTTATTGAACTGTTGTTTCTGTATTATCAGAAGATGATGTCTCTGACTCGCCGAAATCCGCATCTTTCAAAGCATATCCATCATATACGTTTGCAAGAGTGTTTGTTGTATATTTCAACTGATCAAAATAGATAACGTAATCGTCAACAGCTTCATTCGCATCCGAGCGGATTCTAAATCCAACAAAACTCATGTTCGTTCTTCCCGAGCGGATTCTTGAATGCTGTCGGATATATCCAGGAATATTCACAACAACATTCCTCCAGCCATTGAACATAAGGTTTCCGGCTTTAAGAGAATGAACACGACCGTCCGCATCACGAACAAGAATCTCAAGCCTATAGTTATAGTTTGCACCCCAAACCCAAAAGTCAACCTGTGTAACAGTTCCTACAAAAGGAATTTCATAGGCAGCGTCATCTTTTGAAGGATAAACTTCAAACCAGTTATCGCCTTTGCGATCATATTTTGCCTTCACACCCAAGACCATCGCGGCAGGATCTGAATCTTTGTGGTAAGGAATCAATGAATTTGGAATTCCTTCAAACTTTTTCAAAATCGGATAACCTTCAGCAATGAAACGGCTAGACTGAACAGCCCAAGACCATTCCATATCTGTATCGAAGTTGTCGATAACAATTGTTTCAACAGCCTTAGAGCTTGGCTGAGCTACTGCCGGCACGCAGAATGCAAGTCCAAGAATCAGGCTACCTAAAATGACTACGCCCTTTTTCATTAAAAATCTCCTTGAGTACGATTGTTTTTCATGTATCGCCAAGTTTTTATTTTATTTAACTGATTAAAAAAAAATCAACTAAATTATTAACATTTATTATATTTACACAATCATTTTTTGTCAAATGATTTATAAAGTATTTTGCAATTCGGTTTCAGTCTTGAATTTTGCATTTAAATGTTTTATCTTATTAAAAGTCCGAACATTCCGGATACAAGGAGCTAATATGTACAGTTACAAAGATCTTGGACTTGTAAACACAAAAGATTTGTTTGCAAAGGCAATGAAAGGCAAATATGCGATTCCAGCATACAACTTCAACAACATGGAACAGATGCAGGCAATTATTCAGGCTTGCGTTGAAACAAAATCACCTGTAATCCTTCAGGTTTCAAAGGGCGCAAGAGCTTATGCAGACAAGTACATTCTGCGCAACATGGCCCGCGGAGCTGTTGAATACGCACATGAGCTTGGATGCGACATTCCGATCGTTCTTCACCTTGACCACGGTCCTAACTTTGAAGTTGCAAAAGACTGCATTGACAATGGATTCTCTTCTGTAATGATTGACGGCTCTTCACTTCCTTATGAAGAGAACATCGCTGTTACAAAGAAAGTTGTTGAATACGCGCACTCACAGAAAGACTACGTTACAGTAGAAGCTGAGCTTGGTGTTCTCGCAGGTGTTGAAGATGAAGTTGCCTCAGCAGAAAGCCACTACACAAAGCCGGAAGAAGTTGTTGATTTCACAAGCAAGACAGGATGCGACTCTCTCGCAATCTCAATCGGAACTTCACACGGAAGATGCAAATTCACACCAGAGCAGTGCACACGCAGCCCGGACGGAGTTCTTATTCCACCGCCACTCGCATTCGATGTTCTTGAAGCGATTGAAAAACAGCTTCCAGGATTCCCAATCGTACTCCACGGCTCATCTTCTGTTCCAATGGAATATGTAAGAATCATCGAGCAGTTCGGCGGAAAAATTCCTGATTCAGTTGGAATTCCGGAAGAGCAGCTCCGCAAGGCTTCAAAGTCAGCAGTTTGCAAAATCAACATCGACTCAGACGGACGCCTCGCAATGACAGCAGCAATCCGCAAATTCTTTGCAGAGCACCCGGATAAATTCGATCCACGCGAATACCTTGGACCTGCACGCGAAGAACTCAAGAAAATGTACATGCACAAAAACATCGATGTTCTTGGTTCAGCAGGACACGCATTGGACTAGTCCATTAAAGAAATAAATTCTTTATACGGGGGAATTTCATTTTATATGAAGTTTCTCCGTCTTTTTTATGCGAAAAATATCTTTATAATGAAACTGTTGAAAAAAAAGTTTTTTGCCGCTAAACTAATCAAATATGTACTCATTTTTAATTTTATCGATTCCGGCTACAGTTATTTTTTATTGCTGCATTCACACTGAGTACAGCTTCAAAAGTTTCTTTGGTCCTATCGCAATCGGACTTACAGCAGGAATTGTCTCAGCAATCTTCAAGGAATATTTTATTTTTTCAGCCTATGTCGCCACATCGGGATTTTTCGAGCATTTTCTGCACATACTGAAAACAACATTTTTTCCGCCGGTAATTTTATTTGCGTTCTGGGATTTATTTTCAAAAGACGGAACAAGATACAAAACAACATCGGCATTTCCGCTGCTAGCATCATTTTACGCAATTTTTCTTCCATACATATCAATTTCAAGTCCTGAAAAACACTCATTTTTCTTTTTATTTGAAAATCCGATTCTCTTTATCTGCACAGCATTTTTTTCTCAGGCTTTTTATTTGAAAATAAAACTCAGCATAGAGTCCAAGAAAAAAAACAAAACCGCAGTTTTTGCAATTGCATTCGTTGTAATTTCATCCATACTGCCGGCAATTCAAACCTTGTGGTATTTTAAAATATTCGGATTTGCACACGCCGTGCTCGCAGTTATTTTTGCCATGGCAACATTTATTTTCTATAAAATTACGTTCATCAAAGAAAATTCACTAGACACAGTTCTATAATTTCTGATAAAATACTTGTTATGCTATGCGAGTATTTTATACTCTAGGAGGATAATTGGCAGACAACAAAGGTATGCGCGTAAATGAACAGATACGCGTAAGAGAGATCAGACTCATTGATGATGAAGGTGAACAGAAGGGAATTGTCCCTACAATTGAAGCCCTCAGAATGGCAAAGGATCGAGACCTCGACCTTGTAGAAGTTTCGCCAAACGCAAATCCGCCGGTTTGTAAAATACTGGATTTCGGAAAGTACAAGTTCGAACAGGAGAAAAAGCTTCGTGACTCCAAAAAGAACCAGAAAGTACTCAAGCTCAAGGAGATTCGTATGCAGCCTAAAATCGGCGCAGGCGACCTTGACACGAAAGCAAAGCATGTTCAGGAATTTCTAAACGAGGGCGACAAAGTGAAAGTTACAATCCGTTTCCGCGGACGTGAGCTTGCACACACAGAACTTGGTTATGATGTACTGAAAGAAGTTGAAAAAAGACTTGTCGAAGGTTCTTATGCAATTGAAAAGCCAGCCGCAATGGAAGGCAGATTCATGTCTATGACCTTGAACTCAAAAGTCAAAAAGCAGGGGTAAAACTATGCCTAAGATGAAAACAAAGAAATCCGCATCAAAGCGCTTTTCTTTAACCGGTACTGGAAAAGTTAAGTACAAGAAAATGAATCTTCGTCATATTTTGACAAAGAGATCACCAAAAAGAAAGATGCACTTGCGCCATGCAGGAATTCTTTCTGAAGATTCAGCAGCAAGAATCCGCAAACAGCAGCTTCCATACGGCTGATTTTAGGAGTAAAAGATGTCTAGAGCGATAGATGGAACAAAACGTAAAAACCGCCGTGTAAAACTCTTAAAGCTTGCAAAAGGCTTTAAAGGCGACAGAAAATCAAATTACAAAGCTGCAAAAGACGCTGTTGTAAAAGCACTTGATCATTCTTATGTTGGACGCAAACTTAAAAAGCGTGACTACAGAAGCCTTTGGATTGCCCGTATCAATGCGGCAGTTCGCGCTGAAGGAATGTCATACAGCCGTTTTATTGACGGTCTTGTAAAAGCTGGTGTTACACTCAACCGCAAAGCATTGAGCAATATGGCTATCGAAGATCCAGTTGCATTCAAGGCTGTTGTTGAAGTTGCAAAAAACGCAGTAAAGGCATAAAAAATGATTAAACTCGATCAAGTTTTGTTGTTGCAGGAAAAAGTAGAAGCCGCTGTTGAAAAAATCAGTTCACTGACTGATAAAGTTTCGCAGCTTGAATCTGAAAACGATGCTTTGCGTAGTAAATGCGCCGAGCTTACAAAAGCGTTTTCTGAAAAAACGGAGCTGGTTTCTACAATTGAATCAACACAGGCCAAGATCGAGGAGAGCATTTTGAAAACATTAAATCGTCTTGACTCTGTTGAAGATGCAATTCTTAGCGGTCAAGGCGTACAAACTGGCAACGAAAACTCTTCGGAATCACAGCCAGTTCAAAATGAAATTCCACAGGAAGAAAACACAGATTCTGAGCAGCAGGCATCAGAGCAGACAGTTGTTTCAGAACCTCAGATTTTCCAGCAGGAAGAACCAAAACAAATGCAAGAAAATCCGGCTGAGCCGCAGACAGATTTAAACGGACAGTTTGATATTTTCTAATACGCAGGAGAAAAACTGCATTGGGAAAACTTCAAATTGAATTGCTCGGAGCATCATTTTCCGCACAGGCTTCAGAAGACGATGCCTATCTTGCAAAACTTCTATCCTATTATAAAGAAATCACTGAATCCATAAAAAATTCTTCCGGTGTAAAAGACTCATTAAAAATAAGCATTTTATCTGGAATTGCGCTCGTAGATGAGCTTTACAAGGAAAAACAAAAATCTATTTCACTTTCAAAAGCAGTTCCAACCGAAGATGATGAAAAAGCAGAAAGAATCGCGCAGAATATAATAGAAAAAATCAGCGGAGCATTGGAATGATTTTTGTTGACGCAGATTCATGTGAAAAAAATGCAAGAGAATTTATTTTAAATACGGCGGTCAAAAAAAATCTAAAAGTAATATTTGCCGCAAACAAAAATATTCCGTTTTCATTTAGCAATCCACTTTTCAAAATGGAAATATGTTCCAAAGAAAAAAATTCCGCAGACGATTTTATTGTGGAAAATTCCAAGCCGGGCGATATAGTTATAACAAGAGACTTAATTTTGGCGCAAAGAATTTTTAACAAAAAAATATCAGTAATGAATGACAAGGGAACTGTTTTCAATAAAGAAAATCTCGAATATTTTATAGAAGAACGTATGCTAAGCATTCAAATGAAAAGCCTTGGAGTTTCAACTGGCGGAAAATGGAAAAACTACAGCAGAAAAGATTTTGAAAAATTCAAAAGCGTCTTCTCCGCCCTTCTTGAAAATTCGTTCAGCTGATTGCGTTGTTAATATCTTCCAGACGGTCTTTTATCTGCATAAAGGCATCCACAAGTTCCGGATCAAACTGATGTCCGCGCTGCTCACAGATTTCATTAAATGTATCTTCAACACTCCATTCAGCCTTGTAGCATCTTTTGTGGCGAAGCGCATCATAAACATCTGCAAGCGAAACAATTCTTGCCGCAAGTGGAATTTTATCCTCTTTTAAAGCCTGTTCAATTTCATGCGGCATTTTTGTTGCAGGAATATAATCCATATAGTCAAAGTTTCCAGGGTAGCCCTTGTTTCCTCCGTCCCAGCGGTCATGGTGATGAAGACAGACATCGCGCGCCATTATATCCAAATCATTTTCAACTGGAGTAAAAATCTGCGCGCCAACACAAGTGTGCCCTTTCATAATATCGCGCTCATCTTCATCAAGAATTCCCTGCTTCTTTAAAATTTCATCAGGAATTGCAACCTTTCCTACATCGTGGCATCTCGCGGCAAGACGAAGATTATCACGGAATTTATTTCGTTCTTTTTCTGGAATTCTTTTGTTAGAAGCATAGCGGTCATATATTTCAAGAGAAAAGCGGGAAACTCTTTCAACGTGCGCGCCCGTTTCCTTTGGATCGCGGAAACCGGCAGTTTTTACAAGACGGTCAACATTAAGCCTTGTAAGATAAGCATATTCGTAAATCGAACCGACTTTTGCGGCAAACTGGGAAATATAAAATTCAGAATCCTTGTCAAAAGGAATAACATTTCCGTCCTCGTCCTTGGCATTTATAATCTGAAGAATTCCAAGAACTTTTCCGTTTGTCATTATGAGCGGAATCGTAAGCATTGATTTTGTGTGATAGCCGTTTTTTTCATCATTCGCCGAATTAAATTCAAAAAGCCTTACTTCTTTTTTTTCATCATCGACAAAATCAGGCAAGTTATAGACATCAGGAATATTTATAAGTTTTTTTGAAAGAACACAGTAGCCGGAAATCGACTGGTTTGTAGGAACAAGATAAAAAGAAGTGTACGAAAGCTTTTCTCCGGGAGCAAGCTGATTCTGCATCGTATCGTTCTGACTATAACGAATCCAAAGTTTGTTTTCCTTGCTGTCGTACTCATAAATTGAACCAGCGTCGGCATTGACAATTTTACGCGCACCAGTCAAAATATTTTCCAAAAGAATATCAACGTCTCTTATTTCTTTAAGCTGCTCTTCTATTTCCGTTATAAGACTCTGTTTCCTTTCTTGTTTAGACATAGTTCAACGTCCTTTACTTTTTTCAATTTATAAAATTATAAATCAATTCAAAACAAAATTCAATTAATTCAGGCGACTTGAATAAAATTAGCGCGCTATGATTTTTTTATCAAGGAAAAATAAAGCGGACCTGCACCAAAAGACTTATCGGGCAAAATGTGAAATCCAAATTCTGTTTTTTCTGCAAATGAAAAATAATCTTCAAGAGAAAAATCTTGCGGACAGAAAATATCAGCTTTTATAGATTTCCTATTTAAATCAAAAATTTCTTTCATAAAATCTTTTGAAGCAATATTCACATCTGGAAATTTTTTCAACAGCTTTGAAACAACTCCGTCATTTTCCTGCGGACACAAAGCGCAAGTCGCATATAAGAGAAAACCGTTTTTTTTCAGCAGTCTGAATGCACAGGAAAGAAGCGCCCACTGCTCCATTGAAACAGTTTTTATTCGTGAAGGAGTCCATTGCTCAAGATATTTTTTATCATTCAAAACATGACGTTCGCTCGAACACGGCGCATCCAAAAGAATGCTTTCATAACATTCAGATACACGCCTGCACCAAGAAGCTCCGTCACTCAAACATACTTTTACATTGCAAGAAATTTCAGGCGGAAGTGAAGATTCTACAACTTTTGAAAGGCGTTTTTTTCTTGAAGGAGAGCGTTCATTTGAAAAAAGCACAGCATCGTCATTTTTGTTTCCTGCCAGAACTAAAGTTTTTCCACCAGGAGCCGCGCACAAGTCAAGAATTTTTTCAGAATCTTTTACAGGCAGACAAAGAGCTGCGACAATACTTGCAGGATCTAAAAAATAACTTTCACAATTTTTATAAGACAGCTCTGCGTGCAAAGTCTCCGAGGCAAGAGAAGCCTTTAATTTTTCCCAACGTTCGGTAAAAATTTCAGAATAAAACTTTTCAAATGCCATTTGCCCAAAAACTTTTTGCGTTTTAGTTTTCTTCAATTTTTATAATCCTCTTTTTTAATTTAAAGTCCAGCACTTTTTTTTCTGCCTCGCAAAGACGAGTTGCAAAAAATTTATCGTCTGCAGCAAGATTTAAAAGCGATTTTGCAACTGAAAGAAATTTTTTTTCACTAAGCATAATCACGTCCACGCCAGAAATTATAGCATTTGCAGCAACTTGTTCTGGAGGCGAATCTGAAATCGCTCCCATAAAAATATCATCGCTCATAACAAGACCTTCAAAGCCAAGCCGCGACTGAAGAATTTCTTTTATCCAAAAACTGCTCATGCAAGCCGGATTTTCATCAAGAGAATTTATTTTTGCATGGCTTACCAAAACACAAGATGGATTCGATTTTAAAATCAATGCAAATGGAAAAATAAAATTTTTGAAAACCTCAGAAGACGAAAGCGTTATTTCAACAGAGCCAGTGTGAGGATCTGAATTCGCATTTCCCGGAAAATGTTTTGCAACCGAAGCAATTCCGTTTTCCTCGTAAGCTCTTACACAAACCATGCTGTATGCAACTGACTTTGGGACACTGCCAAAAGTTCTTGTTCCTAAAAATAATTTATTTGATTCAATTTCAGCTTCGGCAACTGGCGCAAGATTCATCGTGACTCCAAGTTCTTTCATTTGCACTGCCTGATTTGAATAAATCGACTTTGCTTCTTGCAATGTATAATTTACGCTGATTATTTTTTCCGAAGGAAGATGCGATGTGATTTTTTTTAAGCGGTTAACTTCTCCGCCTTCCTGATCAACCGCAATAAAAGGAAGCGGACTTTTGTTTTTTTTGTAAAAAGCATTTATTGAAGAAATATAATTTTTCAGCTGCTCTTTTGAATCTCCAATATTATAAGAAAACAAAATAATTCCGCCAGGAACAACTGCTGCTCCGTCTTCAAGAAATTCAACTGGATAAAAAGTTTCATTGCCTTCAACATTGACTAAAAAAATCTGCGAAATTTTTTCTATTTCAGAAAGTCTGCCCCAAATTTTTTCAGCAGGAGTTGTTGAATACAAAGGAAAAAAAACAAGCGGCAATGCAAGAAATTTCAGCGCAACATTTTTCATGGCAGAAATTATAATTTAGCTTTTAATTTAAGTCTATCGTTTCATCTTGGAGTTGTAAAAAAAAACTGCTACAATCAGAATATGAAAAAAATCATTATTGTAACAGGAGCTTCAAGCGGAATGGGATTTTGGTTTGCAAAACTGCTTGCCCATGAAAGCTCTGAGTTTGAAAAACTTTCCAGCGATGAGCTTTGGATTATAGCCAGAAGAAAAGAGCGGCTTGAAGAATTAAGAGCTCAAATTGAAAATGAATCATTCCAAGAAAAAATAAAATTTCCAAAAGTAAAAATTTTTCCAATCGACATTTCAGGAATTCAAGGAGCTTTAAAAATAAAAGAGCTTTTTGAAAACGAAAAGTCAAAGGGAGATTTTAAAATAAACGTTCTTGTAAACAACGCAGGCTTTGGAACTTACGGAGAATTCGCGAAAACTGACATAATGCGCGAAATGAAAATGATCGATCTTGACTGCACTTCCCTAACTGGAATAACAGGCTTCGCGATTCCTTATATGCAAAAAGGCTCGCGGATTATAAACGTTGCAAGCTTGGCATCTTTTTTGCCACTCGGAAACTTTGCAGTCTATGGAGCTTGCAAAAGCTATGTGTTAAGTTTTTCTGTTGCACTTGCTGCTGAACTCAAGCACAAAGGAATAAAAGTTACCGCATTGTGTCCAGGACCTGTAAGTACTGAATTTGCAGACGTTGCTTCAAGGGGCGCAAGAAAAAAAGTTCGGCATGGACTTTCACCTGAAAAAACTGTACTGGACGCGATAAAATGTTCACGCAAGGGAAAACTTTATTCCATGAAATTTTTCAAATGGAAATTCAAGGCGGCGGCAAGCAGATTTGTAGGACGATATTTTGGTGCCTGGGCAACTTACAAATTTTGCAAACGTCCTAGCAATTGAATTTTAAATCATAAAATGCTATTCTAAAAAAAGGACGCCGGTTGTGTTCAGCAGATGCTGTCTGTGCACTCTAAAGAAAACCGTCCAAAAGCAAAATATTTTTGGAGGACGATTATGCACTCAACATTCAGCAAAAGCGCGCTTTTCACAGATTTCTATGAACTTACAATGGCGCAGGGATATTGGAAACAGAACATGAACCATCCGGTTGTGTTCGATATGTTTTTCAGAAGACAGCCTTTTAATGGCGGATTCAGTGTTTTTGCAGGAATCGAGCCGCTTCTGGATTCTCTTGAAGATTTTTCTTTTGATGAAGATGAAATTTCCTATTTGAGAGAACAAGACATTTTTGAAGAAGGCTTTCTTGAATATCTAAAAGGCTTTAAATTTTCCGGTGACTTATATTCATTTGAAGAAGGCTCGGTCATTTTTCCGCAGGAACCGCTTGTAAGAATCCACGCAAATTTAATTGAAGCCCAGATAATTGAAGGACTTGTCTTGAATCTTTGCAACTTCCAAAGTCTGATTGCAACAAAAACCGCAAGAGTCTGGCTTTCAAGCAAAAAAGGAAATGTAATGGAATTCGGACTCAGAAGAGCACAAGGCCCAGACGGCGGAATGAGCGCAACCAGAGCCTCGTATATCGGAGGAGCGGCAGGAACAAGCAACACTCTTGCAGGAAAAATATATGGAATTCCTGTAATGGGGACAATGGCGCATTCCTGGGTAATGTCGTTTCCAAGCGAACTTGAAGCCTTTGAAGCTTACGCAAGACTTTATCCAAACAAGACAATTTTCCTGATTGACACTTACGACACTTTAAAGAGCGGAATAAAAAACGCAATAAAGGCAGGGACAAAACTTGTTGAGCAAGGGTACAACTTTGGAGTACGTCTTGACTCCGGAGACATTTCATATTTAACAGCCGAAGTACGAAAGGAACTTGATAAGGCAGGATTTCCACAGGCCTTCATTTGCGTTTCCAATGACTTGACAGAAGAAATAATTGAAACTCTCGTTCAGCAAAATGCGCCGATTGCAAGCTGGGGCGTTGGAACTCACATGGTAACAGGCGGAACAGAATCCAGTTTTACAGGAGTTTACAAGCTTGCCGCAAAGAAAAGCGGAAATGAATTTATTCCCACAATGAAATTCAGCGACAATCCTTCAAAGAACACAAACCCTGGAATAAAAAATGTGTTCAGGCTTTACGATGAAAAAGGAATGGCGCGCGCTGACATTTTGGCACTTGACGAAGAAACTTTAGAAGCCGGAAAAGAATACCGATACTTTCATCCGATGGTTGACTACAGGCAATTTTCGTTTACAGCTTCACAGATAAAACCAATGCTAAAAAAACGGCTTGAAAACGGCAAAAGAACAGAGCCTCGCCTTTCTGATTCCGAACAACTGAAAATAAGCAGACGAAGAATGATGGAAGAAATTGAAACTCTAGATCCTTCGTTCAAGAGAATTTTAAATCCGCATATTTACAAAGTTTCCATGACAGAAAAGCTGAAAGATTTAAAACTCGCTTTTATAAAAGCCAATATCCGCTGATTTTTTTCTTGTCATCCAGCGACTTTATTTTTTCCGCAGGCAGAGTAATTCTCATTGAATAATGACCTTTGTATTCTCTGTCTATGCGGATTTTTACAGACTTTTCATTTCGGCAGGCTTTGCGCAGCTCACAAATATACGAAAACAAAACTGCTCTCTTTTCCGGCAGATAGCTCCCGAACAAAAGCGATATAAGTTCCTTTTCCGAAACTTCTTTTTCAAGCCGCTCATGCAGATACTTAAAGACCTTGAATCTTGACGGTGAAATTTTATGAACTGCCTGAAATTTTTCCAAGTCTAGCTGCAAAAGTTTTTCTTCCTCAGTCAAAAAAGTTTCAGGACGGTTTATTACATTTATATATTTATTGAACCGTTCACTTTTCAAAAACACTTCAATCAAAAAAAATGTGTCTTCAAGTTTATCTATGCGCTCAGGAGCAATCCGCGGAACAAGATAGGTTTTATTTTTTGAAATCCAAAATGCAGTCATCTTGTCAAGCTCAGGAAAAGGATCATTGAAAACAACAACTGGCGCAGGATTCGGCATCATGGACATTTCAATATAAGGATTAAAAACATCGCTTTGAAACGTTCGGACATCAATCAAAACGTAGTCAAGAGCACCATGCTCAACAAGTTTCAACGCCACATAAAACTCATGCGGCTTTAAGAAAATTTTTACGTCACTGCCAAAAGTTTCTATTCGAAGCGCAAGATATTTGCAAACTTTTAAAAGATCTGGCTTTATAAGCAGATAAACCTTTCCCATGAGACCTCCCCTAAGTAATTAAAAAATACAAAACTTTAACAAGCAGAAATTCTTGCCAAGCAATTTTTCCAGCTATCATTTTTTCCTCATGTTTCCAGTTATAAAAAGCTCATCTTGATACCAGTCAATAAGCAGGCTGAAATATTCATCATAATAGCCTTCATGAATCATAAGGAATTTATAAACGTTTCCTGTTTTTAACTTGGAGAAATCAACTTTGGAAGCATCAACCCATTTTGAGCCGACTTGAATTCTAAACAGGGAGCTTTGCGTTAAATCTTTTCCAGTTTCACAGTCCATGGCAGAAAAATGTACGGTAATATTCCGGCTTGCGTTTTTTAAGAAATCAAGATTCATAAGAACTTTTTCTTTTCCAACAGAAATGCTTTTCCACCAGACATAAGGTCCTTCAGCAATTTTTATTCTGTATTCTCCAGGACGCAGAAAAACATCCTTGGTTATGTACTCAAGATTTTTTCCTTTTGAAGAATTTTTTGCAACTGAAAAAACTCTCCGTGTGTTTGGAACTTCTGGGATTCCGTCATTATCGTTCACAAAGAAAAATGCGCGCGCAGGAAGGTCGGCATTTACACTGGCAGTTGAAGGCATGAGCATAGACAAAGAAACAGGAGTAAACCAATTTCTAAGAACAGTTCTATGAATCATTCCAGAATTCCAAGCCTCACAAAAAAGAAGCGCAACCGCACAAACTGCACAAGCCCCAAGCGCAATCCGTTTGGCTTTATAATTTTTGGGAATATACAAAGGAAACTTTATTGTCTTAGTAGAAATTATAGACTGAGCAAGCGAAACTCTTATTGCATGCGTATCGTAATTTTTTAAGTACCGTCTTACTTTTGCAATTACAGGCTCCAAGCTTTTGTATCGCTTTTCTGGATCAGGCTTCATCATTTTTCTAATAAGAGTTTTTACAACAGGCGGAAGATTTTTTACAATTTTCTGCGGCGGAATATATTTTCCTTTTTTTATTTTTGCAATTGTTTCTGGAGCCATGTCTCCCGCATAAGGCTTAGAGCCAGTAACCATTTCATAAAGCATTACGCCCATTGAATAAATATCAGCGCGAACATCCACAGAACTTGAATCCATGAGTTGCTCTGGAGACATATAGGCAGGAGTTCCAAGCGTAGAGCCGGCTTGCGTTATAGAACTGTTTTTTGTAGAAACAACAGTTTTATCAGAGTCCACAGTTTTCTTTGGCTCTTCAAATTCGTCTTTTTCATCACTGGCAATTCCAAAGTCCGCAAGTTTTACTTCGGCTCTTTTTGAAATAAGAATGTTTCCCGGCTTTATGTCGCGGTGAACAATATCCTTTGAATGCGCATTTTTCAAACCAAGGCAGGCATCAAGAAAAATCAAAAGCGCAAGCTCAGGCGGAAGAGAAACCTGCTTTTCAATAAGCTTGTCCAAAGACATTCCGTCAACAAACTCAAGCACAATATAGTTTGCTCTGCCTTCAGTAAAATAATCGAACATCCTAACAACATAAGGACTGGACAGCTCGCTTAAAATCCGTGCTTCCCTTTTGAACCTTTCACGGATTGCAGCCCCGCCGCTTTTTAAAATAAGTTTTTTTATGACGACTTTCCGCTTTAATTCAGGATGAGTCGCAAGATACACAGCACCCATTCCGCCAGTCGCAATTTTTGTGCAGTTTTTGTATTTTCCAATCGTCTCGCTTTCCATTGGATACTCCGATTTTATTTTATAAAACACTTTTTATGTCAATTTCAGGATTGAATTTTTTTTCAGGAACAACAATAGCAACATTCATTTCATTTGGATTATGAAGCTGCAGATAAGTTCCGTCTTGGCGCAGCAAATATTTTCCATCTTTTACAGGACGATGACCGCCAAACCACAAAACGCCGCTTCTTTTCGCGGAAGGATTCAAATTTTTAAAAAGCTTTTTCACGCTCCCCTTTTCAGCCGCATCATTCGCAGTCCAAGTAAGACCTAGAACAACATCGTCATTTTTGTGATAGTCAACAATTTGCTTTCTTGAAAAACAGCAGGCAGGCTCGGCATGGCTCACAGCAAAATCATAGAACAAAGCGCAAACCGGCAAAGCCTTTTCCCACAGACTTATCAAATGAAGAATCACATCGCCGTAAACTTGCCGGATAAAATCGCAGCACATGCTTCCTTCCTGCACAAATTTTCTAAAAGCAAGATTTCCGTGGCAGCTTTCATTAAAAATGTTCTCGTGGTTTCCTTTTAAAAAGTGAAAATTCTCAGTGAAATTATTTTTTAGCTCCATGATAATCATAAGAGTTGAAATATTTTCCTTCATTTCTTCCTGCATAGGCTGACCGGCGTAAACATCCATCGACCAGTCTTTATAAGCCGCAATCCACCTTTCATAACCACGCATCTCCGAATGAAACGCATCTCCAACGCAAATAACAAAAATTTTTTTCTCATTCAAAAGCGACAAAACTGATTCATCTTCAATTTTAAAATCAAGCAGCTTTAAAAGAAAATCTGCGCGTGCATGAATATCAGGAACTATTATAGAAGGAATTTTTTCAGACGAAAAATCAAGAAGACCGCCTGGCTTGCAATCTGAACCAACAGGTCTATAAGACGGACTTTCATTTTCAAGAGTAGACAAAGATTTATCCAAAAAGAGCTGAAATTCACATTCTTCTGGAAAAGAATTTGAGTCGTTTATTTCATGCAGATGATTTCTAAAACAATCCAGCTCTTCTTTTGAAAACATTCTAGCCCATTATAAGATTTGAAGAGCCAATTGTAAGCTTGTCTCCGGCATTAAGCTTAACATATTTATCCGGCGGAATCCTGCGACCGTTTAAAAATGTTCCGTTTGTGCTTCCTTCATCTTTCAAGAAATAGGCATCACGGATTTTTTGAATGATGCAGTGATGACGGCTTGCCAGTTTTGAGTCAATCACAATATCATTATCGGATTCACGACCCATTGTGATTTTTGCGGCAATCTGAATTTTTTTCTTATTGAAAACAAGATACGAAACCTGCTGAGATTCCGCAATTTTGTCCAAATGCTGCCCCAAAGGACTTGAATTTATAATAGTTGTATCAGCCATAAAATATATTATAAAACAGTTTTTCAAATTTTCAAGTTTTATTTCAAGTTATATGAAAAAAAATTTTTCATTACAAAACAAAAACGCTATTGACACAGATAAGATTTTAATGCTATATTCAGTAGCACATGGGGTGTTAGCGAAGCTGGTTATCGCGCTGGCCTGTCACGCCGGAGACCACGGGTTCGAGTCCCGTACATCCCGTTGTACCGTTCGTTATGAGCGGTATTTTTTTTATTCGGGCAATAGCGCAGCTGGTAGCGCGCTAGCTTCGGGAGTTAGAGGTCCCGGGTTCGAATCCCGGTTGCCCGACACTTTTTCCTTTCAAAAAAAATCAAATAATGTGTTTACCGCAACTAAAATAGAAACTGAAGTATTAAAAATTCTCAATCAAATAGAATTTCTTGAAAAAGAGCAAACAATAGAAGAAATCTTCCAAAACAGAGAAAAAAATTCCGCCCAAACACCCCTGATTATAAAAAATGCGCTGAATGGCTGCATTGCAAAAGGATTTGCAGCTCCAACTGGCGACGGAAAATTCAAAATTACAGAAGAAGGAAAAAAGCAGATTTAAATTTACTGATACAAAGCGTTGTACTGCCTTGCAATCCGCTCCCAGCTGTAAAGACGCTTTCCCGCCTCTCCCATTTCGCGCGCGATTTCCGCAAATTTTCCGCTTTTATTTTTCATCAGATTCTGCAAATCTTCCGCAATTTTCCAGTAAAGGCATTTTTCTTCTGTTGTGGCGCAATTGTAAACGCAGTCAAACGCAAGAATCGGAATAGAAAGATTCATCGCCTCAACAAGAGATGGATTTGTTCCGCCTGCGCTGTGTCCATGAATATAAACACGGGCATTTGAGCGAAGCCAGTTCACGATATGCGGCTCGTAAATCGGTGCAAGCAAGTGAATATTTTTGCATACGCTGAATTTTTCCTTTAAGCTACGACCATACTCCGATTTTTCCCAATTGCCTACAAAAACAAGAGTCTCGTCCAGCATTTCGGAGAATGCCTCAAGAATCACATGGACATTATTTTCAGGCTCAATCCGGCAGACAGTAACCGAATAAGGCTCTCGACAGAACGGATATTTTTCAAACAAAGAATCGTCCTGAACGCGCGAAACCTGGTCGCCGCCATACGCAATCAGCTCAACTCTCTTGTTTTTTACGGTTTTTGAATATTCAGATTTTATGTAGTCAATAATCCCTTTGTTGTCGCCAATCACAATGTCGGAATATTTTACAGCCATTTTTTCGCTGAGCTTCAAAAGTTTTTTAGCATACCACTTCCATTTGTCGCGCCGCCATTCAAGCCCGTCAAGTGCTTTCCGTTGTCGTGGATGATTCGTGCTTTTGCTTCCGGATACTTTTCCTTTACTCTTGCAACCAGAAGCTCAATGTTTATTCCCTCCATGTTTTCGCATAATGCCCAGTCCAGAATTTTTCGGCTGTAGCCGTCCATTATGCTGATAAAATGATAAAACACACCAAGAACCTTGATGTATGAAATATCTGTATGCCACTGCCCATGCGGAGCCTCGGGCTGGTCAAAGCCTTTTTCTTTGCCTCTCCTTCATTCTTAGCCCATTTGTGGACTAAATCGTAGTCTTTCATGATGTTGTAGACGCTTGCAGGGCGGACAAAGGCTACATTTTCGTCAGTCATCTGCCAGGCAAGGTAGCGGTAGCCGTACATGAAGTTCTTGTGGGTGAGGACATATTTTACAACAGCCGTTCTTTCTTCCGGTGTGTACCAGTTCAATTTCGGCGTTTCGTGATTATGCCTTGTCTCAATTCCTTTCCTCGTCCGCCATTCATGCCAGGTACTTTTAGAAACTCCTGCAAAAGCTCCAAGAGCTGAAACCTTGATTTCGGTTTTCTCATGAATCTTCTGCACTTCAGTTTCTATCAGGGTCCGCGTTTTAAGGCCGACCTTTTAAAACTGCTAAAATCATTGAAGATTTTTCAGACTTGGAGCTTCATTCGTTTGACTGGGCAGAAAAACATGGCTTTAAACGAGTATATTTTAAAAGCGAATCGGAAGAACTGTATGAGAAAAATGGACGCTACACAGTCTTTTACGATGAAACAAAGCCGCCCGCACATTCAAAGTTTTCAATACTTCATGAGCTTTTTCATTATGAAAGCAATCATGATTTAAACGCAGGCGAAAAAAATACAGAACTTTATAATAAGCAAGAACTTGAGGCAAATTTCTTTGCCGCAGAAATACTTATGCCAGAGCCAGTAATAAAAGAGATTGAAAAGCGCGGCAAAAAGATGGATGCCAAAGAAATTCAAAAAGTCTTTGGGACATCTGCAAAGGCAGCAGAAATACATTTTTAGACGTTAAAAAGCTATCCAAATCTTTTACGTTCAAATGAAGAAAAAAAATTTGACGAATATCTTGTAAAATTTATTTTCAAAAAATTTAGTAAATTTGCCTGTAAATTTAAAATAATCAGGGCTTCCCATTTCTTTTTGGACAGCCCCTCTCTTATTTATAACTTCTATTGCTTCAATCTAAAAAAGATGTTGCAAAAGAACAAAATGCTTTTACTCGAGAAATAAAGGCAACTTCAATTCTGTGCGTCAAAAATTTTATTTTGGGTGCTTTTGCCGCTCCAATTCCATAGATAATCCAATATTCGTTATATTTAAAAGCAGTAACAACAGACCTAAGATTATTTTCTTTTACACGCACAAAAGAAATACAAGCCATGTCATTTAAGTTTTTTGACTTATAAAGCAGAAAATTTTCATAATCTGTTTTTATCGAAATTTCCGCAGTGTAAACTTCAAAAGGCGGCATTTCCATATCAACAGTAAAACTGTGAATTTCATCAACCTGCGAATCAGAAAGAATTTTGCAGTATGAATAAAGCGGAGCTGTCGTCTTGTGCCGTTCAGAATAATAAGGAATTTCTGTATAAGACTCAACATTTGAAAGAAGCTCAGAAAGTTTTTTTATAACTTCATCTCCATCATTTGCTTTCCTAATCTGAAGAACTTCAACAAAATAACGCGGATTCAACTCTTTCAATTCATCAAGGCAAGAATTTATTTCCGCATTTTCCACATCAAGGCAAATATTTTTGTACGAGCTGATATTCCGAATAAGAATTTCACCATTTAAAGCCGAATCGAGTTCCTGCTCCGAAAGTTTCAAATTAAACGGAAAAGCAAAAGAAGCAGAAACAAGAATAAAAAATCCAGAAAAAAAAGCAAAGGCAAATTTCATACTCTAAAAGACAATGTCAATCACTTCCTGAACATTTGACACTGGAATAAATTTTATTCCGCTTTTTACGTGCTCTGGAATTTCGTCAAGGTCTCGGACATTCGCCTTTGGAATTATAATCGTTTTTATTTTGTTGCGCTTTGCGGCGACAGTTTTTTCCCTAAGTCCGCCAATCGGAAGCACCTGACCAGTAAGGCTAAGTTCACCTGTCATTGCAAGATTCGTCTTTATTTTCTTTCCTTTAAAAAGCGAAGTAAAAGTTACCGCCATCGTAATTCCCGCGCTAGGCCCGTCCTTGGGAGTTGCGCCTTCTGGAATATGCAGATGAACTGTATTTTCCTCAAACCATTTGCTGTCCTTGATTTTATTTTCTATTGCAAACTGACGGCTCCAGTTCATGGCAATCTGTGCGCTTTCCTTCATAATATCGCCCATTTGTCCTGTAAGCTGAAGCCCGCCTTTAGAAGACTTTATCGCAATCGATTCCAAAAGCAAAGTGTCGCCGCCCATGCTTGTCCAGGCAAGACCAATTGCAGTCCCTGGCACAGAAGCTGTTTTTATCTGGCTTTCATCAAAAATAGCCTTGCCAAGATATTTTCTGACTTCTGGAATATCGATGCTGAAAATTTTCTTTGCAACAGCCTCGCCAATCTTTGCAGAATCAGTCGCTCCGTTTTTTTCAAGCTGGCTTACTTCCACGGCGGCAAGTTTTCTGTTTATCTTATCAATGCACTTTTCAAAATTGCGGACTCCGGCTTCCCTTGCATATTCCGTTGCAATTAAAGCAAAAGCCTGCTTTGAATATTTCACCTGATTTTTTTTGAATCCGTTTTTAACAAGATTTTTCGGAAGCAAATATTTCCGCGCAATTTCAATTTTTTCCTGATCTATGTAGCCGGAAAGTTCAATTATTTCAGCGCGGTCAAGCAATGGCCGAGGAATTGTGTCCAAAGTGTTCGCAGTAAGGATAAAGAAAACCTTGCTCAAATCGAACGGCAAATTCAAATAGTTGTCGCGGAAAGTTGAATTCTGCTCAGGATCAAGAACCTCAAGCAATGCGGCAGCAGGATCTCCCTGTGCGCTTGCATTCATCTTGTCAACTTCATCAATCATAAAAACAGGAGCTTTTGACTTTGTAATTTTCAAGCCTTCGATAATTTGTCCCGGCATAGAACCGATATAAGTCCGCCTGAAGCCTTTTATCTTGGACTCATCATGCTCACCGCCCACGCTGAATCTAAAAAATTTTTTGTTCATCGCATTTGCAATCGAACGTCCAACGCTGGTTTTTCCAACTCCCGGAGGTCCGACAAGAATAAGCACAGAACCCTTTCCGTCGCTTTTTAGCATCCGCACAGCAAGATATTCAATGATGCGTTTTTTTACATCTTCAAGACCGTAATGGTCATTTTCAAGAATTTTTGAAGCTTTTTCAATATTGTAGTTTTCAAGCGGCTCGTCATTCCACGGAAGAGAACAAACCGTTTCAAGATAATTTCGGCTCATGTTGTAATCAGGATCATGCGGATCAAGCAAATGAAATTTCTCAAGCTCGCTGTCCAACGCTTCTTTCACTTCGCCTTTAAAATTAAATGATTCTATTTTTGACTTAAACTTCTGATAGTCGCTTGTCTTTGAATCCCCAGCAATTCCAAGTTCTTCCTGAATGCTTTTCATTTCCTCGCGCAAAAAATATTCACGCTGATTTTTTTCAACTTTTTCATTAAGCTCAGTCTGAATTTTTTTCTGAACACGGAAAATTTCCTGCTCTTTTTTTATAAAGACAAGAACCTGCTCCATTCTTTTGTGAACATTTGTCATTTCAAGAACTTTCTGCTGTTCTTCTTTGTCAATATTCAAAATAGAAACAATGAAGTCCGCGATTTTTCCGGGATGATCAATATTCACCATGTTAAGGCGCATTTCCTCGCTGAACATCGGATTATTTTCGCTGATTTCCTTCATTTCACTTATAAGAGCGCGTGTAAGAGCCTTTACTTCAAAAGTATTATCCTCTTCGTCCTCAAGATATTCAACAGCCGCGGCAATAGGATTTGAACTGTTCAAGACCTTGCGGATTTTAAAACGCTGCAAGGTAGAAACAAAAACATTCACACCGCCATCAGGCAAATTTATTTTTTTTATAATGCGGGCAACAGTTCCAACTTTATGAAGATCAACAACAGTCGGATTTTCCTTGTCTTCTTTTAACATGACGATTCCAATAAAACCGTCGCCTGCCAAAGAATTTTCAATAACTTTTATATCCTCGGAATTATTTATCATAAGCGGCGTAAAAATTCCCGGAAAAATCGGACGGCCGCCAATAGGAAGAATATTAAGTTTTAAAGGAAGCTGAGTTTCAGCTGGAAGTCCTAAAATTTCTTTTTCGTTTGGTTGTTTTTTCATAGACTATAATATAATCAAAAATTTAGAAAAATACAAATGACAAAAAAGAATATCAGTCAGCTTCAATCGGCGTGAATTCAAACTTATTGACATCGAAAAGTCCGCGCGGAGTAAGCTTTATTTCAGGAATCACAGGCAGGCTTAAAAATGAAAGCGTCATAAAAGGCTCAATTTCACGGCTGATTCCAAGCTCGTTCCAGGCAAGTTCCAAAAGACTTTTCAAAGTCTGGCTTACTTCCACAAAATTCCTGTCGGACATCAAGCCCGCAATCGGAAGAGACAAAGAACCAATGACAGTTCCGTCTTTTACAAGAATAATTCCGCCGCCCATTTTGTTAAGCTCATTTATCGCAACAAAAATGTCACTGTCGTTGTCGCCTGCAGAAATAATATTGTGGGAATCGTGGGCAATTGTAGTGGCAATCGCTCCGCCGTGGATTCCGTAGTTTTCTATAAGACCTTTTCCGATTTTTCCAGTTTTCTTGTGCCGCTCCATTACAATAAGTTTTTGAATCTGAGGATTTTCCTTGCAGTCAAAAATTCCGTTAGTCAAATTCACTTTCCGGATTTCGCACTTTGTTACAAGCTCATGATTTTTTAAACTTATGACTTTTGCATTTTCAGAAGTTAATTTTATTGATAAATCTTCTATTATAAGTGGCTTAATATGAACTGAATGAGTTACAGCCTTGTCTACCCTGTTTCGGATTTCAAAAACAGCCTTTCCATTTTCCGCAGCGAGTTTTCCGTCTATAAAAACTTTTTCAGCTTCAAAATCCTCAAGATTATTAAAGAGAACAATGTCCGCGGAATATCCTGGCGCAATCAGTCCGACATCATTCAAGCCGTAGCATTCCGCAGCGTTTATGGTCGCCATTGCAATCGCCGTAAAGCAGTCAAGTCCGTTTTTTACAGCAAGCTTAAGATTTGCGTTTATATGACCGGATTCAATTATATCCTGAGGATGCTTGTCGTCAGTGCACATCGCGCATCTTCTGGAATTTTCTTTTGTTACGGAAGGAAGAATTTCAACCAGATTTTGGGCAGCAGAACCTTGACGCAAAAGAACATACATTCCGTTTTCAAGCCGTTCCAAAACTTCCTGTGGAGAACTGCATTCATGGTCAGTTTTTATTCCCGCCGCAGAATAAGCATTAAGAGCAAAACCGTTCAAGCCAGGCGCGTGTCCATCTATAATTTTCTGGGCATTTTTTGCCGCGCATATTTTTTCCAGAACTTCAGAATCGCAGGAAGAAACTCCGGGCGCATTCATCAATTCACCAAGTCCCAAAATTTCAGGCTCTTTTAAAAGCTCTTCAACTGATTCTGAATCAAGAATAGCTCCGGAATCTTCAAAGCTAGTAGCGGGAACACAGGACGGAATCATAAAATGAACTTTTAGCGGAACACGGCGCGCGGAATTAATCATAAAGTGAATTCCTTCAGAACCGCTGACATTCGCAATTTCGTGAGGGTCGGCAATTACCGTTGTTGTGCCTTTTGGAACTACAAGCTGCGCAAAAGATTCCGGCGTGCACATTGAAGACTCTATATGAACATGGGCGTCAATAAGCCCTGCAACCGCAAAAAGCCCATGCGCATCAATTTCTGTTTTTCCGCGGTACGAGCCAACGCCGGCAATCAATCCCTGCTCCACAGCAATGTCCGCATTTTTTACAGTCCGCGTTATAGGATTTACAACACGGCAATTTTTTATCACAAGATCCGCCTCGCATTTTCCAGAAGCAGCGTTTATAAGGAGCGAAAGTTTTTTTGCATTCATGCTGAAATTGTAAAACCCGGCAAAAAAAATAGCAAGAAGTTTTCTCTAGCTGAAACAGCAATTCAAGGCATAAAAAAGGACTGCATTGCAAGCTCACTTTTCCTATTGAAAATCAGGATTTAATCTTCTTGGATCTAGTTTTTTAAACATAAATATACAGCCGTTTTCTTCCTGCTTACGAATTTTCTTGTTTACTAAATTTAAATCTTCGGTTCTTTTTAATTCCGTAAATCCCCAATTTTCATATATCTTTTTTACAATAGAATTTATTGCATACAAATACACAATATCAGTATTTCCTATAAGATCAGCAATATGATACAAAAGAGGCTCTATAACTGTAGAATAAATATAAGTTCCTATAGAAGTTGTTAAGTTAACAGAATTTTTTATCATATTGACTATGGTTTCATTTGTTGCTAAATAAGTTATCTGCAAAGCTGATATAAAATCGCTATGTTCTTTTCTTCCACTTTCAGAAACATAAGGAATTGGATTCAATTTTATAGTAAATGCCATCACAAGAAAATTTAAATCTTCATTACCACTGTTTACTTTCACAACAAAAGTTCTAGCAGAACCTTCAGCTTCTTCTTTCTTTGCCAGCTTTTTGAAATGCTTTGTAATTTTTATCTGCTCATGCGAGGCTCTAAAACTATTTAAAAGATTTGAATTTTTCTTTTCCTGAATAGACTCTAAGAGAAATTTATCAGTATTTAAAACTAATTCTTTCATTTTTTACAAGAAGAAAGAAACTTTGAAAACTCTCTCTCAAAATTTTCTTTTTCTAAAGAGGTCATAATAGGAGTTGTTACAGGTCTTGCTTTTTTTATAAAATCAAAAACTTTCTTTCCTGATTTTCCACGAAGAACAAGAATGTTTGAAAAAATTGGCTTAAACATAACATCCTCCTTAATTTAGTAAAATTACCTAACATAAGTATATTATAAACTTTTATTAAAATTGTCTAGTTTTTTTCTATAAAGGCATAAAAAAAAAGGACTGCAATTTAGCAGCCCTTAAGTGCGGAGAACCTGACTTGAACAGGCACAGCTTGCGCCACCAGCACCTCAAGCTGGCGTGTCTACCAATTCCACCATCCCCGCATTGCTTTTTGCAAAGCGTGATAATACTATATCAAGCTGAATAAATTATGTCAATAGAAAAACTTCAATTTTTTAAGTTTGTAAGAAAATTTACAGTTGATTCTATCAGTCCAAAAAAGCTATAATATGCACATGAAAAAAATCAACTTTATAATGCCAATTGTGCTTTCTGTTTTTTCAGCAGCATTCGCCCAGGAAGCCTTAAAATCAACAGAAGAAGAATACTACGACTTTTTAAGCCTTACAGGACAGGCAGAACGCCCTACACTAAACTACCGCACACTCAGCGACAGTGAATGGCAGGTTACGGACGAAAATCATCTTTGGAAAGACAACAATCTCGGAACAAAACGCACTTTATACGAATCTGACTCAACAGAAACAAACTGGTTTACAGCAGGAATCGACCGCAGCGTAAAACTCAAGCTATACGGCCCGGAATGGTTCAATTCATACAACACAAAGGCCCCTTACGGACAAAACGACGGCGCGCTTTGGCAAGGAAAAGGCTACAACACAAGCCTTACAGCCGGCGCAAGACTTGAAGCATTCGGATTTGAGGCAACTTTTAAGCCGCAGGTGAGCTGGAGCCAGAACAGGGAATTTAAGTTAGTCGACAATAGCGCATATTATACAAATAAGTACGCATACACCTGGGGCTACGGAAACAACATTGGTGTTGATGCACCTCAAAGATTTGGAGACTCTTCATTCTGGACATTTGACTGGGGCGACACAGAACTCCGCTATTCATGGAAAAAACTTACGGCAGGATTTGGAACACAGGCAATTTGGCTAGGACCTGCATTTTTAAATCCAATGCTTCATTCCAATAATGCCGCAACTTATCCAAAATTTGATGTAGGTCTAAGAAAAACAGAAATCTATATACCGCATATTGATTGGAATATTGGCTATGTCGAAGGAAGAATTTGGACAGGCTATCTCACAGAATCAAAATATTTTGACAATGATTCTAGCAATGACCATAACTTGATTCATGGATTTATATTTAGTTATGCTCCTTCCTTTTTACCTGGATTTACTGTCGGGCTAAACAGAACTTGTCTTGTAAAATCCTCAAAAGAAAACCTTAAATATGTAATACCAGCGGGGAACAATACCCATGTAGGAGAACAAGGTGCTGGTGAAGATCAGAAATTTTCTTTTACAGCAGATTATTTGTTTCCTTCTGTAGGATTTGAAATATATGGAGAAATCGGAACTGACGATTATGCGCCAGGAGGTGGATTTAAAGGCTATCAGCGTTATCTTACTCATACAATGACATACACTGTAGGTGCAAAAAAATCAATTACAATTTCAGAAGAGAAAAAAATATACAGCGAGCTTGTCTTTGAATGGAACAATACAGAAATGTCGCAGAACTACCAGCTTGTCGGTGGTTACAGTTTTGGATTTCATTATCAAATCACACAGGGATACACAAACAGAGGTCAGTGGCTAGGCTCAGGAATTGGATATGGAGGAAATTCCCAGCACCTCGAATATAGGATCTATTATCCAAAAGGTTCTACATTTTTGTGTATAGGCAGAAATAATCCAGACAATAACTATATCTATGCAAAGGCAATAAATTCAAATACAAATGAAACAGAGATAAAATATAGTCATGCATTCAAAGCAAATTACTATTTTGGAGCAACAACCACATATTTCATTACCAAAAACTTTTCTGCAACAGCTGGAGCTGCATTCGACTTAATAATAAATCCACTTTACAACATAAGAAATGAAGACAAAGAAACTGTAGGAAATGATCAGATTAACAACTGGCATTTTGAGCTTGCTTTAAAATACAGGCTATAGGAATTATTTAATTGTCAGAACAAGAAATATTAAAACCCAAAATAAAACTCTCTCGTACAAAAAATGCTGTTAGAAACATATACAGCGGAATGTTCAACAAAATTTTTACTATATTTTTTCCATTTTTAATACGAACCGTTCTTATTAAGAAAATCGGAATTGAGTATGCTGGTCTGAACAGCCTTTTTTCATCGATTCTGCAAGTGTTGAATCTTACAGAATTAGGTTTCGCAAGTGCTGTTGTCTACTCCATGTACAAACCTATTGCAGAAGATGACAAAGACACAATCTGCGCGCTTCTTAATTTTTACAAACGAGTTTATTTTATAATCGGGCTTGTCATTCTTGCGCTTGGATCTGCTGTAATGCCATTCCTGCCGCACCTTATAAAGGGAAATGTTCCACAGGATATAAACATATATGTGCTTTACAGTATTTATTTAGTAAACACATCTTTGAGCTATCTTTTATTTGGCTATAAAAATTCACTGTTAAATGCACACCAAAGACGGGATGTAATAAGCAACATACTTACAATAACCCAGGGACTGATGAATATCTGCCAGCTGTTTATTCTCGTTACAATAAAAAATTATTATTTATATGTCTTAATGATGCCGATTTTTACAGTTCTTAACAATGTTATGGTTGGAATTGAGACAAAAAGAATGTTCCCTGAATATTCATGCAAAGGAAAACTCGATATATCAGTAAAAAAAGACATAAGAAAAAAAGTTGCAGGATTGATGATAAGTAAACTTGCACAAACTTCAAGAAACAGTTTTGACAGCATTTTTATAAGCGCTTTTCTTGGTCTTGCAATGACGGCAATCTATTCCAATTATATGCTTGTTTTCACAAGCCTTACAGGAATTATAAATATAATCACAAATTCGATGCAGGCTGGAGTCGGAAATTTTATTCAGACAGAATCAAAAGAAAAAAACTATGAACTTCTAAAAAAACTTGCATTGCTCTACGCATTGATGATTGGCTGGTGTACGGCTTGTATGCTATGTATTTATCAGCCTTTCATAACAACTTGGCTTGGAGAATCATACAAGCTGCCATTTGCCATTGTAATAATGATTTGCTCTTATTTTTATCTTCTTGTTTCAGGACAGGGCTGTTCATTGTTCTATCACGGATGCGGAATGTGGTGGAATGGAAAATACCTTGCCGCAACAGAAGCGCTTGTAAATATCATAGGTAATTATATTTTTGTAAAAAAGTTCGGACTATACGGAATCGTTGTTGCAACTTTAGTTTCAACTTTAATAGGGAATGTCTGGACTCTTTCCATTCTCTTTAAACTATTTTTTACAAAAAAAAGAATGATAAAATTCTACTTGTTTGAACTTTTTCTTGCTTTTATAAGTTTTCTGCTGTGTTCTTTGACATTTTTTATAAACAAAATTTTAGACACCCAGGACAGTTTTGTTTTTGCGCTTTTAGTTACAGGATTTTCAGCAACAGTCCTGTTTTTTGCAGCGTATATTCTGATTTCAAAACCGCTGCGTCTGCAAGTGCCATTAAAAATTTTCAGACATAAAAAGCAAAATAAATAAGGAATTGATAAATGAAAAATATTCTTTTTGATTTGACAGGCTCGCAGCCAATCCTAAACTCAAAATTTCATGGGGTTATGTAAAAAATGTAGAATTTCTTTTCCTTGATAGAACTTTGCTATTAGTTATATAATTCCTGATTAAGTTACTTTTTTTAAGAAGACACAAATGAACAAATCATGGTCGGAACTCAACAGGAAAATGCAGATTCAGCTTAAAAAGGAAGCGACTTTTGCGGACGGAATTGAAACCCTTTTTGAGCTGCGGAAAGAACTCATGCAGGCCGCGGACGGATTTTTCCGAGATTTTAGCCGCGAGGAGTTCTGCGCAATGCCTTTTATAAACGCAGAAGGCTGACATTTAAAAAAGAAATAAAGCATAAAGAAGATTTTGTATTATTAGATTATATAGAACGAGATGAATTAGAATGTCTTTTTGAGACTTCCTATGCTTTTATATATCCATCATTAAATGAAGGCTTTGGTTATCCACCACAAATGGGCTAGAAAGATTTGCCTATATAAGTGAATTTCAGAAAAAAGATTTGCAAAGACTTTCACAAATAATATTGCAATAAAAATAATATTCTATTTGTCTTTTTTATACAGATATTCTCTCAAAAATGACAGCAGTTTGTCCGCGGAGTATTGATAGCTATCATAATTCCAATGCAAAGGAGTATTTGTTTTATTTAAAAATTCTATATTAAAATCATTTTCTGATGTGAAAGTTGACAGCATTTTTTTATCATAAAACGGAGCATTTATTAAATCCTGATTATTTGAGATAAGTTTTTTATTCAAAGAAATAGCTTCTAAAACTCGTGTTGTATAGCCAGTATTGGAAGTTGACTGCATAACTTCAAGCAAGCAATCTGCATTTGAACATCTTCTTAAATATTCTTTATATGTAATAAAATCTATATATTGAAAATTTTTATCAAAAAATGTCCGCTCGCTTTCTTTTGCTCCTGCAATTTCGAATAAGACTTTTATTCCATTCTGTTTTAATTTTTTATATATTTCAACAAGCAAATTCAATCGTTTTTTTGCTCTTCCCATAAAATATATACTATACTCTTGCCCCCCCCCGGACATTCTGAATTTCTATATTGGCAGGAAACGGCACTACATGGGGATAATAAACCAGTCCGTATTTTTTAGAATCTTCTTTATCAAATGAAAACAGCGCATCAAATTTATTTTTTGCAATATTTATGTTAAAACCTTTTTTATAAGAATCAACAATATCCGCAAACAAGAAGCATATTTTTATATTAGGATTTATTTTTTTCAGCCACTTTTCATAAAAGTGACGATAAAACAAGAAAAATGAATGCCTAAAAACCAAAACGATGCATTTTTTATCAGTTTTTATAAAGTCCTTTAT
>ERZ1035032.332-NODE-332-length-40420-cov-5.070953_pt1 | contig 40420 bp, 26 predicted proteins | sample MGYA00520693_ERZ1035032 | MGnify/ENA primary metagenome ERZ1035032 (study PRJEB33766, sample SAMN09781740) | gut metagenome | biome: gut microbiome | host: Homo sapiens | place: Madagascar | study: EMG produced TPA metagenomics assembly of the PRJNA485056 data set... | reverse complement strand
TTACGTAATTTCATTACGTCAGCTGCTGTAATCTGCATAGTAAAATGAGTTTAAATTATTCTGCTTTAACTTCTTCTGCTGCAGCTGGTGCTTCAGCAGCCTCTACTGGAGCGGCCTCTACAGCCTCCTCAGCGTCTTTTGCGCCTTTACGAGGACGGAGCTTCTTGGTAGCTGGTTTCTCAGCTGCCTCGTTAGCTGCCTCTTTCTCCTTTTCGAGCTTCCTTTCGTCCAATCCCTCCTGGATGGCAACGCAAAGAGCATTGGTGATGTACTCAATTGACTTTGCGGCATCATCATTAGCCGGAATCACATAATCAATAGGGGTAGGATCGCAACATGTATCAACCATAGCGATTACCGGAATATTCAGACGGTTAGCCTCTTTAACGGCATTTGCCTCCTTCTGTATGTCCACTACGAAAAGTGCTGACGGGAGACGGCTCATATCCTTGATGGAACCGAGGTTCTTCTCAAGTTTAGCCCTCTGGCGGTCAATCTGAAGACGCTCTCTCTTGGCGAGCTTCTCATAAGTACCATCTTCCTTCATCTTGTCGATGGTATTCATCTTTTTGATTGCCTTACGGATGGTAGGGAAGTTAGTAAGCATTCCACCTGGCCATCTTTCTGATACATAAGGCATGTTGACTGAAGCGGCTTTCTCTGCGATGATTTCTTTAGCCTGCTTCTTGGTTGCAACGAAGAGGATCTTGCGGCCTGAGCGTGCAAGTTCTTTCATTACTTCTGCAGCCTCGTCAATCTTGACGATACTCTTGTGCAGGTCGATGATGTGAATCCCGTTCCTTTCAATGAAAATATAAGGAGCCATTTTAGGATTCCATTTCCTCGCAAGATGTCCGAAATGTGCACCTGCTTCGAGTAATTCTTGGAAATTTGTTCTTGGCATTTTTTAAGTGATGTTTCTTTGTTACACTTTCCCTTCAGGCTGTAGCCATAACCTGTCGGGCTCTTTTCATCAACCCCGGAGCAGCGGCCACCCATGACCGGTCTCCTGGATTTTCCGCAGTCTCGGCAATCTTCAAGCAGCTTGCACGGAATTCGCACCCCGCGCGAGGTCCGAAGATTTCTGAACCGGACTGTGCATGTAAATCAATGTGTCGGTAAGATTAACGCTTACTGAACTGGAAGCGGCGACGTGCACCAGGCTGACCAGGTTTCTTCCTCTCGACTTCTCTTGCGTCACGGGTAAGGAAACCAGCGGTCTTGAGAGCAGAACGATAAGCCTCTTTATCTACTTCGCAAAGTGCGCGGGCGATACCGAGTCTCAATGCTTCTGCCTGACCTTTGATTCCACCTCCCACGAGGTTGGCCTTGATGTCAAACTGACCTGTCGTACCGGTTACTTCGAACGGCTGATTGACAATGTACTGGAGAGACTCGTCAGGGAAATATACCTGGAGTTCCTTTCCATTGATAGTCACATTACCTGTACCAGCAGCGACATAAACACGAGCCACAGCTGATTTACGTCTTCCAAGGGCGTTTACTGTTTTTTCCATTTGCTCTGTTTAAATTTCGTTCAACTTAATTTCTTTTGGTTGCTGCGCCTGGTGCGGATGCTCAGGACCTGCATAGATGAACAGGTTGTTGATGAGCTTGTCACCAAGACGAGTCTTAGGAAGCATGCCTTTGACAGCCTTCCTGACCAGTTCGGTAGGTCTTGTGCGAAGAATCTCCTTGGCTGTGGTAGTACGCTGTCCACCCGGATATCCGGTGTAACGTGTGTATACCTTGTTGGTCATCTTCTTGCCTTTGAGAGCCACCTTCTCAGCATTGATGACGATGACATTGTCACCGCAATCAACGTTAGGTGTGAAGCCGGCTTTGGTCTTGCCACGGAGGACAAGAGCAACGCGGGCCGCAAGACGGCCAAGTGCCAGATCGGTAGCATCAATGACGACCCACTCTTTGTTTACAGTATTCTCATTCAAGAAAACTGATTTGTAGCTTTGTGTGTCCACTGTCTTGATCTTTAATTGGTTAATAATAAAATTTGCGATCCCTACACATTATAGGGGTCGCAAAGGTAGCAATAATTTTCCAAACCACAAAATATCGATGAAGTTTGTATTTCAATGGTCGTCTTTCGGATCTTCTTTCGGGTCCTCCTTCGGGTCTTCCTTAGGAAGGACGATCGTGCGGAAGCGTTTCTGCCGGCGTTCCCAGCGTTCGCGGGCGAACTGCTGCATGTCCGTCGCCTGGTCATTCTCGTCAATGATTTCCAGACCAAGTATAGTCTCAATGATGTCCTCAAGGGTGATGATTCCCTGGAAACAGCCATATTCATCTATTATAAGGGCCATCTGCTCATGCTTCTTGAGCAACTCTTCCCAGATGAATCCGCATGAATCCTCTTCCTTGAAGAATGAAATAGGACGTTTGAGTTCCACCAGTCTCTTGTCGAACTCGTCATCCGCCAGACCTTCCAAGGCATCGCTCAACAATATATATCCTGTAATGTATTCCGGCGAATCGGCATAGACCGGGATTCTGGAGAAATGCAGATACGTGTCATTCTTGTAGAAATTCTTCAGTGTCATGTTCTCCTGGGCAGTCATTGCGACAATCCTCGGAGTCATCACATCGCACGCCTTCACATTGTCCAGCTTCATTATGTTCTGGATGACCTTGTTCTCGTCGGAGTCGATCACGCCTTCCTCCAGTCCGATGTTCGCCATGGCGGTCACCTCGTCCCTGCTCACGGTCGCCTCGTCGTCATCTCTGCTCAACAGACGTGTAATCAATTGAACGATAATGACAAGCGGCCACATCAGCACGGTCAGGAAAGAAATCACCGATGTCACGAATCCCATCAGGCTCTTCCAATATGACGTTCCGATGGTTTTCGGCACAATCTCCGAGAACACCAGCACGAGCAACGTGGTCGCCGCCGAAATGATTCCGAACCATGCGCTTCCGAACAATATCGTAGCCTGACGGCCAATAGCCGCCGCACCCAATGTATTGGCAATCGTATTCAATGAAAGAATTGCAGCCAGAGGCCTGTCCGGATCCGATTTGAACTTGTAGAATTTATCGGCCGGCTTGTATCCCTGTTCTTTTTTCATCGTCACGAAAGATATCGGCGTAGACATCAACACCGATTCCAGAAGCGAGCAAAGGAACGAAACGCCCAGCGTCCCCAGCATGTAAATTATAAGCAGAACCATAGGTTTTCCATAATATTCCGCAAACTTACACAAAATCCCGGAATAATTTCGTCCGTCGCCCTATAAATCTTAACGTTTAAGAATTTTATTGAGCTTCGGCGCTAGTTTGTCCAGGATGCGGGAGAAACCCACGTCAGTCGGATGAGTCCCGTCCGCCGTGCCCAGACTGTCGTTTCCAAGAAAGCCTTTCGAGTCAATGAACCATATATTCTTGTCCTTCTTCATGCGAGCACGGACCATCTCCTCCCCGGCAGCCTGTTTGGCAGCCTCGTATTCATCAGCCGCCTGGTTAAAATTCCGTTTCTCGCGCCGGATTGTCTGAATGAATACCAATGGCGTATCCGGATGGGATTCACGGATGATGTCCACAAACTTGTCGAACCGCTCACGGATTTCCTTGGCAGACGGATTGGAAAACTGGTCGAAGACAAACGCATCCGCATCAGTGTCAGCAAGTGCGTGCGCGAAGCTTTCCTGCAGTTTTCCCTGCCCGCTGAAGCCCATATTGATGCAATACAGGCCATTGTCGCGCCCATAACGTGCCACATAGGTCATTCCAGCCCGGCTCGCCGCCGAACCGTGAGTGATGCTCGACCCCAGAAAGACGATCTTGCGCTTGAAAGGATTCGGCAATGCCGAAATCGTGCTATTCAGGTCAATGCCTATTTCCAGGGAATCCACCACATCGAAAAGAGGCAGATAGAGCAGACACTCCTTCACGCCGTCCGGCATCGTGGAAAGCATCTTCCGCTCATGATGAATGCAGTCTCCTTTCATGTCAGGCGCCGCCGTGGCGGCAAACACCCAGCGTCCGTCCTTCTTTATATACAGGTCAAGACCTTTCTGTGCATTGGCACCGGTATTGGTGCCGACCACTTTCAGAGCAGAGGTCTTCCATCTGGCGGAAAGAGTCTTGCTGTCAGTGGAAAACGCGACATATACGCCCGTCGACTGGCGCGCCTTGGCAGCCAGCGACCCCGTCAGTCCATATTTTTCCGGATCCATCCTCGAAAACGGATGCCCTTCATAAGGAAGGAAGATGCCGTAGACTCCAAGACTTTCAGCATTGACAAACGCCTCTTTGTCGGAATTATTGCCGACGGAAGACGCTCCCGAACGGATATTGTACATGTCATATCCTATCTCGCGCAGTTTCCCGACAGTCTCGTAATACGGAGTATCGCAGATGTCGGTGAACCCTACCTGAAAATTCTCCCCGTCGAAACGGCCCGTGCATGCCTGATCGGAGAACTGATGCCAGTGCGTGCCGATCAGATTCGGATGTTCCAGAGCCGAGCGGACATACCTGTAGTACATTTCAGCCCTCTCCGTCTGATTCCGGGTATAGCATAGTCCAGGATGGAACATTCCGCGGTCCATGGCCCCGAAATGGAACTCCCCTATCATGACAGGCTTGTCAATTCCCTCCGGAAGTGCAAAAGTCTTCAGATCAGACCAATAGATGTTATAACTGAGGACATCGCAATATTTCGCCGCGATCCGGAGCACTTCGCTGTTGGAGCCGGAGAAACGGCAGCCGAGATAAAGCACATCCGGAGCTACCGCCTTGAACTCTCTTCGGACCACACTGAAATACGCCTCGATGAGCTGCGTATTGAAGGCCTCCAGGTCAGCATCCGCCCCTGCAGGAACCTTCTTCCTGTTCGCCAGAAATCCGTCCCATGAAGCGAAAGAAGTCCCCCAGGCAGAATTGAGCGCGTCAATGTCGGCATATTTGGACTTCAGCCATTCAGCCATGGCAATCTTCGCTTTCTGGTCTTCGGGAGCCACTGCCGTACATTTCGCAAGATGACGGCTGTCTCCCCATTTGATCTCATTGTCAACGAAAAAGCCGAGGCACCACGGGTCATCCAGCTGGTTCTTCCGCGCCAGAAGCTGCGAGCGCACAGACTCCGCGAATTTATCATTGAACGGATCCATGAACTGCCACCAGAGCCCTCCGGTGCCGTCAATGACCGGAGCCGAAATCTCGATGCGGTCAGTATATGGAGTCCTGTCCATCAGGCATATATCCTTATCGGAAGAATTGGCGATAGTATTCAGTCCCCAGCTGCGGAGACGCTTATGTGCGACATCTGCAAACTCGGACTTATAATCCTTGCCGTACTTCCTATACGCATTCGATGATGAAAAATCATAGGTTTCCTTTATGTTCCTCGCCGTGTAATACGGCTTCAGAAGCGCGTCATGAGTGTAATAGAACGTCCCGAATTCACTGTCTTCGGCAGGAAGTTCCCCGAAGAAGTGCTTGCGCCCGTCAAGCGGAGTGACTCCGGTAGATGTGGTGACACGGACCACACCATGCGACCAGAAAAGATATCCTTCGGGATCCACCATCCACCACTTGCCGTTCACCTTGGCCACGCGGAAATGCCCGGTAGCTTCAAGTCTCGGCCCGTTTTTCCATCCGCCGTAGCGGCTCCAGTCCGAAGCCCCTTTATGCCCGGCCAGATCTGCGGCCTCTTTCTCGCGTGCCGCACGCAATTCTTCATCCGAATGAATCTTGCCCGGCCAGTCCTTGTACTTGAACTGTCCGTAACGGTCTACAAACGGAAAGAATGCGGCGCTGTCCAGTTTCATCCATGGAGCCAACTGCGCCTTCACCCCGTCAACAAACCGGATATCGGAGATTGTGAAACTGCTTCCGGCAGAAGCCTTGAATGCACATATCTTAAGCGCTTTCACCGAAGCCAGATTCACAGCATAAGAATAATGCTCATCTATCGAATACGGAGTATTGCGCATGTCTACAAGAGCCTGATACACTTCAGGATGCGGCAAATCCGCAGGAAGTTTCACCGAAATGTCGCGCGTCTCGCCGGGATACAGCATGAAATGATGATTCATCGCACCCTGGACCTGCTTGCGCACCGGAAGAGTGCCCGGGACATCCTGAAGCTGGATATACATCTGAAGACAAGAGACCTTGTTTTCATTGCACACCGTGAACTTCAACTCGGAATAAGCGGAAAGGTCCATTTCCCCTCCGAAGCGGATCCCTGAAGCACTTGAACCGGCAACTGTCACCGTAAAGCCATTCCCGGAACCGGATATCGATACGTTTCCTACGGGAGTAACCGTACTTCCGCCAGGCATGACCTTGTCAGGGACACCCGCCGCGGCAGTCCCGAATGACAGCATTGACACTGCCAACACCGCCAGCAATTTGAAATATTTCATTTTTTCCACCTTATCTCATACATGCCGTATCCTACTTCGCGCACTTTGTCGATGGTCTCGTAATACGGAGTATCGCAGACATCCAGCAGGCCCACCTGGTAGTTTTCACCATCGAAACGCCCTGTAGTAGCCTGGTCGGCATACTGATGCCACTGGACACCGATGACACACGGATTCTGCAATGCTGTCCTGACATAATGCTCATAAGCCTCGACTCTGGCCTCCTGCGATTCCACGTCGATAAGGCTTCCATGGAACATGCCCCGGTCCCTGGCACCGAAATGAAACTCGCCTATCATCACAGGCTTGTCGACACCTTCCGGAAGATGGAATGTCTCCAGTTCATAACGATATCTGTTGAAGCTGACTATGTCCGAATACATTGCCCCGATAGGAATGACATCCGAATTGGAAACCGAATAGCGACAGCCGAGATAAAGGAGCCCGGGAGCCACCTTGTCGAAGACCTTGCGTATCGTTCCGAAATACTTGTGCATTATCTGCCGGTTGAACTCCCGCATATCAGGAGCAGACTTTTTCGCATCCACCGCTTTTCTGTTCTTCATGAAGGAATCCCACGAAGCGAAGGATGTCCCCCAGACAGAATTCAAGGCCTCTACCTTATGATACTTTTTCTTCAGCCACCGCATCATAGCCACTTTGGCTGCCTGGGTTTCAGGCGCACGCGATGTACACTGCGCGAGATAATACTCATCACCCCATTTCAGCTCGTTGTCCACAAAGAAACCGATGCACCACGGATCACTGATCTCATGACTTCTTTCGAGAAGCTGCTGCTTTACAGACTCGCCGAATTCAGGCGTATAAGGGTCCGCAAATTTCCACGATGAACCGCTAGTGCCCTGGATGACAGGAGCATGGACATGAATCCTGTCCACATAAGCCGTCCTGTCCATCAGACATATATCCTTATCTGAAGAATTGGAGATAGTGTTCATTCCCCAGCTCTTGAGCCTCACATGAGCCAGTTCGGCATATTTTGAACGATAGTCCGTGCCATATTTACGATAGAGGTTAGCCGACGAGAAATCATAAGTGGAGTCCACACCCCATATATCATAGTAGGATTTAAGCAGCTCGTCCTGTGTGTAATAGAACTGGTAGAACTCGCTTCCGGGCTCCGGCAGATTCTCGAAATAGAATGTTCTGTCTGGCAGGTTGTGAGAATGAAGCGGAGTCACGGCAGATGACGGATTCACCCTGACCACACCATGGGACCAGAAAAGACACCCGTCAGGATCAATGAGCCACCACTTCCCGTCTACCTTTTCCACACGGAAGCGTCCGGTGGCTTTCATCTTGGGCCCGTTCTTCCACCCGCCATAACGGCTCCAGTCAGAAGGGCCGGGATTAGCGGCCAGGTCAGCAGCCTCTTTCTCCGCTGCCAACGCCAAATCATTGTCCTCATGAATCTTACCCGGCCAGTCCTTATACTTGAACTGCCCGTAACAGTCTATGAACGGAAAGAACTCCGATTCAGGCAGCAACGCCCATGACGCAGGCTGCTCCTGTGGCCCCGGAATGAATTCCAGATCAGACACGGTCCATTTCATTCCAGGGTAGATTTTCCTGGCATTGAGGCTGATTTCCCGGATGTCCTTCAGATCCACACGATAAGAATAAGCATCATAAGCCGCTGAATAAGGAGTGCATGCCATACGCCAGAACTTGTCATCCACTTCCGGATGAGCCAAAGGTGCAGGAAGGACCACTTCTATCGTGCGTGTCTGTCCGGGAGCGACATCATGCTTCACGATCAGCGTCCCATGCTTCGGGGCCTTGCCTTTCTTGACCACTTTCTCATTGTTCAGGGAAAACATAAGCATCAGATAGCTCACATCGTCATGGTTGGTGACAGTGAATCTCACACGGCTATATCCGGACAAGTCCCACTTTCCATGAAATTCCATGGTCTGGCTGCCGGATTTGGACACCAGGGTCGTATCACGGCCCGAGATAAGACGCAAAGGCTCCATGGCCATGCAGTCATAGTTACCGAGCCCCGGTCCGCAAATGCAGATCAGGGCTACGATACAGTAAAGGATTGAAGTTTTTCGTTTCATAAAGTTTATTTGTAATCTTCAGGATTTTCGGATTGCCATTCGTTCACGCCGTCGCGTATGCGGTTACGGAACTGGAGGTAATCGTTCACATAAGTCGTAGTGCCGTCCCCGTTGCTGTAGCTGTAGTTCAATGTCATCTTCCTGTCCTGCAGGAGTTTGGCATCATTGAAAACACTAGGCTTGCCGTCAATCGGCTTATACTCGCGGGAGCCGTCAGGCGATGAAACCGTGATGTCATTGCCATTGAACGTGAGCAGCATCTCGCCTGCCTTGGTCCCGACCTTGTTCGTCTTCACGGTCTTGTCGTCAACGGTAGTCAGGACATAGGTCTTTCCATCGGCCTGAGGAAGCACGAGTTCATATTCCTCCGAACTTACGACTTCTCCAGTAGCATCATTTTTCACCACGGTCGTGCCGCCATGATACCAGTTTCCGAAGAACTTGTTTTCACATTTCACGACAATGATTTCGAAACTCTTCTCCATGACGAGCGAGTCCGCATCCGCCTTGTTCAATTTGAAGCCAAGTGCGTAGTAAGGTTTGAAGGCATTGGCGTCAGCCAAAATGGCATCAGAGGCCTTTACGGTCGCGGCAGCCGTGTGGCGGCCCTTGCGGATGACCATGTCGCCCAGCCCCTCTACAGTGTAGTAATTCTCAGGAAGAGGGGTCAATGCCGTCAGTCCGGCAATTGCCTCGGTGACATACTTCTGGCTCAGGTCGCCGAATGGTGCAGCCCCGTTCAGACCGTCCATTGCAGTGAAGCTTTTCACACCGAACTGCGTGGTATATTTGGAAAGGTCCTCCGTCAGAAGGTCATTGTCAATGACGGCTTCGACAGCGCGGTCCTTGCTGTTCTTCACGATTCCGGCCAATGCCGCCGTAAAGTCGAACTTCATGCCCTCGCCCACGACGAAGGTTCTCAAATCATACTGATATGCCACATAGACTGCGTTGTAGTCGTAGTCCATAGTATAATCATCATAGCATCCGGTCAGTGCAAGAGGCATCAGACCGAGGAGCATCATCAGTTTCTTCATATACTTTTTCATTTTTCTCCAATTTAATATTTCTATTGCCAACTACAATGATTATTTCCAAGATTCCCAGCCTTCGTTCTGAACAAGGTTAGGGCATCTTCTGACATCCAGGTAAGGAAGCGGGTTCCACAATGAAGGGAAGTTCAATGTTTCCACGACGACTTTCTCATATTTCAGGTCAGGAGCCGTTCCGGTAATCTTGATGCCATGAATTTCTCCGTTGACCTCGTTGAGGTTTTTCGCCCACCTTCTCAGATTATAGTAGCGTTCGCCTTCGAAACATGTCTCCACGCGCCACTCATTCTTCACGAGAGCCTCGAACTTGTCACCGCCGGCAGCAGCACATTCATCAAGATAAGGGTCAGCCACGGCACCCAGACCATTCACGCCGTCATTGGTCTGACGGGCGCGGAGCCATGCCAATGCCTGCTTGGCAGAGTACCCGAACTTGGAAGCGTCATCCGGCGAAGTGACCTTGCCGGCAGATTCCGCGAAGATAAGACACATCTGGGTCCAGCTGATAAGATGCACGCAACGATATCCGGCCTGAACAGGTTCATCATTCGGGTTCCATCCATTGAACAGGAATTTCTTTATGTAATATCCTGAAGGAGAGACACCTACGCCGCCAGGAGCATCCTTTCCGCCTTCCGCCGTCTCGAATGTGTACATCTTCTCGGAATTGGTATTCCTGAGGACAGATGAACCATTGTAATAGATATTGGCATAGAAACGAGGGTCCCTGTTTTCATAAGGCTTGGCAGGGTCATATCCGCTTCTGCTGTCGGTGATAGGATAGCCGTTCGCCATAGGGAACGCGTCGACAAGTTCCTGGGTAGGACCTATCTGCGCTCCTCCGCCAAAACCTTGCGGATAAAATGCCTTTTCCGTACTGACGCTCTTGGAGAAATTCGACGGCCATACGACCTCTGCGGTATTGGCATCCGTCCAGAGGAACTTCTTGAGCGGATCGAATCCGTTTTCTCCGAACACGGCGGTGCTTTCTTTCTCAAGTTTATGTTTCATCACCTTTGCAGCATATTTCGCGGCATTCTCATAACGGGACAGGTCATTCTGCGGGTTGAAGGCAGGACTTGCCCAGAAAAGGTATACCATGGCGCGGAGGCCGTCGACAGCCACTTGGTCGAGAGTCTTGTAGCGGGCGGAACCGGTAACGGTCGACACGGCTTCTCCAGGGTAATCCTTATTGCTGTATGGAAGATGATGATATGCAGAGTCGCAATCCTTCAGGATCTGTTCCACACATTCATCCACAGTCGAACGGTAAACGGCAGAATTGTCCCGGTTCTCGGCCTCGAACGCTTCCAGCATGAGAGGAACGCCCAGCATCTTGCCGTCGGTGCCTTTTCCTGCGAATGCGCGGAGGAGGTCGAAATAGTACCAGGCCCTCAAGCCAAATGCGCTGCCCTGGAGGCAATGACGGAACACCTTGTCATCCTCGAAGTTGAGCAGATATCTGGTTTCAAATCCCTTGTTGTCCTTCAGGAACATGTTCACATAATTGATAGCGGAATAATCGTTATTCCATTTGGCCGCGAACGGGTTGCCGCTCATCTTCGTGGCGCCTCTGGTAAATATTCTCCAAGTAGCTGTCTCTGAACGATACAGAGCATCATCCGTAGCAGCTCCGAGACCTGCAAGATACGTAGAGTAATATATGGTCGGTATATAAGTTCCACTGTAAGCATTGTCCACGAAACCTCTCAGGAGCTCATGATAAGAATCGAAATTCTCATCATTGTAACTTCCGTTCGGCTCGGGATCCAGAAATGAGCAACTGGCCGAAAGCATTGCGGCAGCAGCGACAGATAGTATTGAATATATATATTTCATACCGGTAGTTTATCCTTTAGAAGTTCAACTTGATTCCACCCGAGAATGATCTCATGAGAGGGTATGAAGACACACCTGCATCGATGCTCTCAGGATCGACATCCTTAATTCCCGAAACAGTAGCGAGGTTCTGTCCCTTGACAGAGAAGCGGATGCTGCGCAACGCGCCTTTCTTCAACGGCAATGTGTAGGCGATTTCCACGTCCTGCACCTTGAACCAGCCGCCGTCCCTCAACCAGAAGTCTGATGCGACGAAGTTGTTCTTGGACTGGACATAGTCTAGACGAGGATAAGCGCCGCCCAAATTGTCACGGACAAATGCGGAATAGTTCCCGTCGCCCCATCCGTTCCAGAAATACTCGTTGGTCATGGCTGTCTTATAGAAAGCGTTTCCTGTTCCTACAGCATTGATTTCCAGATTCTTCCACGCAAAGCCGAGTCTCACCGCATATCTGAGACGAGGTGAAGTATGACCGAGGTTCACCCTATCATTCTCATCCACTAGGCCGTCATTGTTCACATCCTCATAAATGAGGTCTCCCACCTGTGCATCCACAGAATAGGCAGGAAGCGAAGTCAGTTGAGACGGGTCAGTGTACTTTCCGACACAGCGGAATCCCCAGTAAGAATCCGTAAGAGTTCCAGTTTTCTTCTGATAATCATACAGATAGTCATCATTCACAATCTTCTCATACTTGATTTCCCATGTGGAAGTGCTCACACCTGCCATCACACGGAAATCTCCGAAAGACTGGTTGTAATCAAGCGAGAAGTCGATGCCCCTGGCACTGTTCGATGTGAAATTGTCATACAGTTCCACGTCTTTGATACCGAAGACTCCCGGCACCGCCGACGAGATGTTCGCTATCGTCCCTTCAGTTCTGCGATAATAAGCATTGGCCCTGAAAGAGAGGACGCCGAGGAAGTCCCAATCGATTCCGGCATCAGCCTGGAATATCTTAGGCCATCCGAGATTCTTGTTAGGCATACGGTTCATCGTAGTAGTCTGCGCTACCCATCTCTGGTCACCGAACCACACGTTCTGGTCGGTCAGGGCACCATACCACATTCCGTTCGCGAAAGAGTAGTCGCCCTGATAGAGATAAGGCTGGCCGAACAATCCGGACTGTCCGATGAGGCCCGCCTGCCCATGAATCTTGAGGTTGTCAAGCCAATTTGCGTTTTTCAGAAAATTCTCATTGGAAGCGACCCATGCAAGTCCGGCAGACGGAAGAAAGACATAACGGTGCGCCTTGTTGAACCGGAACGAGCCGGCATACTGGCCTACCAATTCCACTATATATTTGTCCGCATAAGAATACGACGCATCGAATACGGAATATAATTGGCGCTGGTTATATGACGTGCTCTTGTTGGAAGTGTTGTTGAGGGCAAAAGTCGCACCCGCGCTCACATTATGCTTTCCGAACAACCTGTCATAAGAAAGTCTCTCATAAAATCCCAGGCCCTGGACCGTATATTGGCTCAACATGCCCTTTCCTGACGCCTTGCTGCCTTTATGAGTGGAAATGAGATCCTTTCCTGTAGTTCTTTCCCAGTAGAAGGCAAGATAATCATTGCTCTTTCCGACAGTCGTCTGGACGAAATTGGAAGTCGAGAGCCAAGTCCTTGACTTCAAGCCCTTCAGCAGCCATGACAAATCCACGTTCACCGAAGCGTTCAGGAGTCCGGTCCTCAGTCTTTCCGTACGGAATCCGCCCTCCTTGAGCAGAGCGTAGTAGTTGTCCGGGAATGTTCTGGACACTCCATAGATAGTAGTTCCGAGAAGGCCCTCGTCACCCTCGGCAGAACCGCTTTCCACAGTTCCCATCGTCAGAGGGAAAGACACGGCAGGAACGATGCGGTAGGAATTCCAGTCCACTCGCGTATACCTGTTGAAGGAAAGCAATGTGGAGAAGTCCACGCCCACCTCGATGTAACGTCCGATTTTGGCTGCAAGCCCCGTACTGATGGTGAACTTGCTGAAATCCGACTGCGAGCCGCCCTTGACAAGGTCGCCGGAATAAAGTCCGTTCAATGCGAAACTGTACTTCACGCTGTTTCCGCCGCCATAGAAGCTGACGCCAGCCCTGGAGATAGGATAGGAATTCTTGTACATCAATGACTTATAATCCACATTCGGATATTGCATGTCATACGGGTCATTCTTTCCGAATCCGCTGATGGCTTCAGGAGCAAACAGGACATCATAGCCTGAAACCGCACGTGCGTCATTGTTCATTCGGGCGTAGTCCACGCCGTTAACCCATTCGGACACACGACCGGCAAAGCTGACTCCGCTTTCCATGTCCACGGTAATACGCATCGGGGTATTGTACCCTCCCTGCTTGGTGCGGATAAGAAGCGCGCCGTCAGAAGCAAGCGGTCCGTACTTGGCTCTGTCAGCCACGTCAGAAAGTACCGTTATGGACTCTATCTGGTTAGGATCCAGCAACAGTTGGCTGAACGGTATATACATGTCATTGACAATGCACATCAGATTGGAGCATCCGCGCATTTTCATTGCCAGTTTATTGGTATTCATCGTATACATCGCGTAACCCGATGCCTCGAAACCGCCTGCAAGTTCCGTGACATCCAATCCCGTGATGAGACCGGTGAGACGGTTCCTGAGGTCGCCCATCATCTTTCCGTCCAGCGAACTGCCTTTTATGGAAAGATAACTGCCCGTAGTCTGGTAATAGGTCCGCTGCTCGTTCCACGGCAATGTAATCGTGGAATCTTTCTGCCCGAAACCTGCCGCGGTCATGCAATATAATGCAGCCGCAAGCACAGGGAGTATATATTTGTTCTTATATGTTTTCATTCTCGTCGGTTTTTAGTTCCATGTCCAGTTCACGAAGTTCTTCATCTTGTATGCCTCCGTATCAGGGAATGGGAGATAGTACATATAGTCTTTCCATACTCCTTGCCTGTTGTCCGGAAGTGGACGGACCTCGTATTTTCGTCCGACAGGATATTCAGCGCTCTTGTCAATACTCTCGATGTACATTCCGTACAATGTCTGGTTCAAGAGCTGAGGCGCCGTCTTCCATCTTCTGATATCAAAGTAGTAGTGATGGCCTTCGAATGCCAGTTCCACACATCTTTCATTGCGGAGACGCTCGCGGAACACATCCTTGTCTGCTGTGTATTTGTCCGCGAAAGAGCATTGGCCCACGCGATTGCGGATAATGTTCGCAGCCTCGACAGCCGTGAGTTCGATGCTTCCGGCCTTTCCGTCAGGACCGTAAGCCTCATTCACTGCTTCCGCATAATTCAGATAGAGTTCCGCCAGCCTGACGAGAGGATCTATATGGTAATGCGAAGTCTGCTTGTTTCCGAGCTGTCCGTTCCAGTATTTCTTACTGTAATAACCGGTGTTCGAATATCCGTGGGAATCATTGTCCTTGGTTCCCCATGCGATTCCGAATGTCACCTTCGCCTTGCCTTTGAACGTATTGACCGGATAAGTCTTCTTCTTCGTGTCATAGTAGATGTGGATGACTTTCTCCGTTGCATTGGAATTCTTCTGACCGTCATGGACAATCACCAAGTCGAAACGCGGGTCCCTGTTGGCATACGGGTTCTGCGGGTTGTAATGTCCTGCCGCAATTGCAGCCTGGCGTTCAGCCTCAGTGTTGAGAGGGTCACCCTTGTCCGTTTCATAACGGTTCACGAAATTCTGTGTAGGACATGTTCCAGATGGCCTGGTTCCGGTCGTAGTAAGATTCGACTGCGGATAAGCGAAGATTCTCTGGAAATTCCTATGGTTGTCCTTCGCTTGATATTCCCATCCCCAGATAGTTTCATTGGTCGTTCTCTGTCCATAGAAGTTTTTCATATAATCAGCCTTAGGAAGCAGCGTGAATCCGGCATCCAGGGCAGCCTGGAGAGCTTCAGCGGCAGCATCCGCAGCGGCAATCCAATCTTCCTGTCCGTTCTGATTGTTCAATTCACTGGCAGCATAAAGCAATGCACGTGCCCTGATGGCTATGGCTGCTGTTCCGTTTATTCTGACAAGGTACTCGTTCGCCAAATCTTCAGGTGTGTTCCTGCGTGCGAAACCGGCTTCCTTCAGAAGCTCATATCCCTTGTACAAATCTTCGGCTGCCCTGACATATGTATCATGTGCAGAAGCTCTAGGAAGATCCCATTCCTCATCCGCCTCAAGAGGATGATCCAGATACGGCATTCCGCCGAACAGGCGGCACAGGGTGAAATGTGCGAATCCCCGGATTGCATACGCCTGCCCGAGAAGGTCCTTCAACTGTGACTCAGTGGCATTCTTGCATTTGTCGATATTCCTGATAGTGATGTTGCACCTCCTGATAGCGGTGAACATCGCCCTTGCTATCGGCTTGTTGTCCGCTTTGGAAGTATCGAATGTCACCCTGCTGAGGAAGTCTTGTGTCATTGCTCCCTGCTTGATATACTGCTGGGTGAAGCCCAACAAGCCCGCATCCGACATGTCAGTGGTATTGTACCAGGAGAAAGAGTACTGCTGGAACAAGTCATAATAGAACGGGAATGCTATAAGCACACGCTCCATATTCTTGCCTCCATTGGATTCATACATCCAATGGAAGTAGCTGCTGAAATTCGAATATGTCTCGAAAACTTCCTCGTCGGAAAGACCCAGTTCCGGGTCCACGTCCAGGAAATTGCAGCTGTTCATACCGCAACATGCGATGATGCAGAGGAGGCAGTATTGAATCTTGTGTTTTATCGTCTTCATAATCATCAGAATGCGAGGTTTACATTTAGTTTCAGGACTCTCATCGTCGGATAGTAGCATGTCGCAGTAGTCATACGCTGCGGATCCACGTCGATGAGATTTGTGAACGTATACAGATTGTTACATGTCAAGCCCACTGCAAGGTGCTTCACACCCAGCACCCTCTTGATGCCCGGGCCCGAGAACTTGTAGGAAAGCATGACTTCCTTCACGCTGAAATAATCAGACCGTTTCCATGTAAAATCCGGAATGGCAAGATTGTATCCCGGACTGGCAGCGGTACCGCCCCCCCATGAGTACATTTCATCGGACAATGACAATGCAGGCACATCCGCCTCCCTGTTGGCAGGAGTCCAATAATTCAGATGGGAAGTATGGACGATGGCATCACCGCCATAGAACGGGATGATGGACGCACGCCTGTAATTAATGTATTTTCCGATGGTTCCGGTGCACAAAACCTTAAATGACAGTCCTTTGTAGGAGCATCCGAAATTGAAGGAATATATTCCCGGTGCATAAGTCGACCCCTTGAGCACATGAAGGTCCTGCTGGGAAATGGATCCGTCAGGAACATAATCCAGGAACTTATATCCGCCCGGAGCCACATTGGTCCATTCTGACGCATAAATAGGATAGCCGTGGATTTCATCAATGCTTCCGAAGAACTTGTCGTCCACAAGAGTATTTCCCGTTCTTGCAGACTCCAGCGGAGTATTCACATATTTCTGATATTCAGGAGCATAAGGGGCATCACCATATTGGGTTATGCGGTTTTCGCTGAGGCCGAACATTCCTCCTACATTATATGTGAAGCCGGAAGACGTCTTGTCAGTCCAATTGAATTCCACCTCGAAACCATGCTTCTTGAGAGCACCGGCATTGACAGACTTGTAATTGACGCCCACGAAAGGAGTCACCACCGGAGCCATGAGCATGTCGCTTCGCTTTTCATCATACAGGTCGACATTCAATGTCAGCTTGTTGTCGAGCCAGCCCATCTCGATGCCGAAATCTTGTTTGCGTGCGGTCTCCCACCTCGCAGTCTCATTCGGTGCGGCGTCTTCTATGACATAGCCCTTGTTATTTTTGGTCCAGCTGGAATAATACAGCCAGTTGGCTTTGGAAGCATCACTACCTACCACACCATTTGAATAGCGGAGCTTCATGGTACTCCACCAAGGCATGGCGTTTTTCCAGAACTTCTCCTTGGAGACGATGTATCCGACTGCACCTGAAGGGAATACTCCATATCTGTACTTCTTGGAGAACTGCTCGCTGCCGGTAATACCCAAATTGGCCTCGAAAAGGTATTTGCCCTTGAAATCGTAAGTCACACGGCCTACAAACGACTGATTGCGCTTAGGGAAGCTTGCATCTGAGTTCAGCTGACGCTGGTTATACAAGGCCAATGCAGTGACATTGTGCTTTCTGGCAAATTTGCGCTTGTAATCCACTGCGGCTTCCAGATAGGTAATGAACGTGACTGCCCTGGCATTGTTGTCCTGCGTCACGGCATAAGGCTTGTTCTCCCAGACGTAGCTTGAAGCCGCCTGAGTCGCGCCCGGCACCCAGTATTCGCTGGAACCGGTATCATAAGCATCCCAGTTGATGTTCCATGTCGGGAATGCCTTGCTCACGTTTTTGGAATATCGGTCATACTTCGATGTCATGCCGAATTTACCTCTGACAGATAGTCCCTCAGTGATGAAGTCCAGTTTCTGGATAAGGTCGATATCCGTCATCAACCTGTTGGTCATCGTCTCGCGATAATCAGGATTGGACAGATAGCTGTAAGGATTATTGTATTTCGCACCCTGGTTTCCACCTATACGGTCTTCCCGGACACCGGGATAAAGCGCGTCAGGATATTTTTCGAGCGCCCATGCAGGATAATATGCCGGATATGTGATGGTAGGAGCAAAATACATCGTGGTGAAAAAGTCAGATGTATTGGTCTGGTTCAGTTCCTTGAACATATTGCACACACCGCCTACCTTGAACGCGAAAATCGTGGTCTTCGTGATATCCCAATCAAGGTTCGCGCGATATGTTATCTTGTTGCTGCCGCAATTCGTCCCTTCATGGACTTCTTTCAGGATAGATCCCTCGTGGACATATCCCACGCTCAGATAATAGCGGACTTTGTCCGAACCGCCGGACACACTGAAATCGGCATTGGTACTGGTCGCGTACTTCTTCTGGATAAGCGAATACCAGTCGACATCCGGATACCTGAGAGGATCCGACTGGTCGGCATATTTCTGCAGGATGGCATCCGAGAACTGAGAGCCGAAAGACTGGGCATTCCTGTAGGCAATGTTCATCATGTTGGCGACAGTGACAGCATCCACATGCTCCGGAGTAAACATCGGAGTATTGATACCCTGCTGGACGTTGACAGAGAACTTCGGCTTTCCAAGGACACCGGTCTTCGTCGTCACCAGAATTACTCCGTTGGCACCTTTGGCACCGTAAACCGCTGTCGCAGAAGCATCTTTAAGGATGGAAATGCTGGCAACATCCGTCGGAGACAACGTATTCATATCACGTTCAATGCCGTCGACCATGACCAGAGGCGCGTTTCCATTCCAGCTGGAAAGGCCACGGACAAGCAATGTCGCGTCATTTTCTCCCGGGCCGCCACTCTTGGAAAAGACAAGGAGTCCCGGAACTTTTCCGGCCAGCGCATTGGTAATGCTGGTGGTTCCAGTCTTGTCCAGTTCCTCTGATTTCACCTGCGTAATGGCTCCCACGACGCTTTCCTTTCTCTGGACACCGTAACCGACAACGACTGTACCTTCCAATGCCACAGACTCTTCGACAAGAGTTACAAGCCAGTCTGTAGTCTGGGCTACCGGACGTTCTTCCGGCTTATAGCCGATGCAGGAGAATTGCACGACGGCATCGGCCGGCACAGCCAATGAGAATTCTCCATTCTGGTCCGTCATTGTACCTCCTTCCGAAGGCTTTCCTTTCACAAGTACGGCAACACCAGGTACGGGTTGGGAATTTTCATCGATAACTACTCCCCTGACTGTCACTTTCTTGGGGGCTACAGGACTCTGACCCGGTACTGATGCGGCAGCATTGCTCTCCACAGACATGGATAGAGCGGACACTCCTATCAATACGGCCAACGTAGTCTGAAACCATGGCTTCAAACTACGAAATCTAGATTGTCCAGATTTATTCATTGGTCATTATGTTTAAGTTTATTAATTTCCATGTGTTTGCTCAGCGGGCGTCACTGCATATTCACCTGGCTCCGTTCCATGATGAATATAGGGCTGTCCCACATCGGCAGGCCGGAAAGTCTGATGTTGCCGCCGCTGATTCCGCCCCTCAATATCACGGTTTTCAGCTCATGCACCTTTCCTGTAATCGGCTCCACATATACGGGGTCCTTGAGTTTCAGGCCCTTGATCGTCATACTGACATTGTCTTTCTCCAAATTGTCCGTCGGCATCTGGTCGCTGTACCAGAGCATTGCTCCGACGGCATTGCCTGCGTCATCCTTTATGCCGACGATGGAGATTTCGCGGGTGGCGTTGTGCTCGACCTGAAGATCGAAAGCATGGACTTTGGTCGTCAGCAGGTTGGCCATGTGCTGCACCGCGTAGAAAGACGGGCGCTTGTAGACCACTTTCTTGAGGAGATTCATCCTTATAAGTCCGAATGACTGAAGCATGAATTCATACTGGAGGTCCACCATCGTGAAAATATTCGACATGATATCCAGACGGAAGTCATTGGCCATTCTGCGGATATCCCATTTCGCCTGCTTGTATTCGCTCCATTCGTAATGGTTCATCGCGTGCCCGAATTCAAGAATGGAAGGACAGCCGGTCTCGCCCTGGAACAGTTTCAGCTTAGGGGAATAAGATTTCATGAGGCTGTCCAGAATCATGATGTCGGAAGTAGCATTGTCCGGGTTCGGATAATACGGATGGAACGACACCAGGTCGATGAGGTCCACCTTGCCGCGCTCCTTCAGGATGTCCATGACTTTCTTCGGCCAAGCAGGAGAACATCCCGCAAGACCGAATCCCAGGATAACGGCGTCCTTGTCCACTTTACGTATCTCTTCAGCGGTAGCTATCAGCATTTCCGCATATATCTCCGGATTGTTCTTCGCGCGCAGGTTCGGTTCATTCCAGATTTCCCACATCGCGACACGGTTTCCGTAATGCTTCACAGTTTCGCGCACATACTTGCGCCATGCCTTCATGACCTCATCGGTAGTAAAGATTCCGGCTCCGAGATTACGGTCTGCGCCATACAGCGGATTTCCGTAACAGAGGCACATCCAAGGTCTTACGCCCTGTTCATTAAGCCCGTCCACGATTTCATCAAGCCACTTGAAGTCATACTTGCCTTTTTCCGGCTCGCATTTGGCCCATCCGCTCTGGATGCGGGCATATCCCACGCCCAATTCACCTACATATTTCTTATAATTGTTGAAGTCGGCGTAATCCCTATCCAAAGTTTCGCATCCGACAGACCATCTGGAATCTCCGGAACCGTCAGCAGGCTTCACCGCCAGTTTTCCGGCTTCCGGAAGCTTGGTAGAGTAAATGTTGAAGTTTCGCCATGTGACAGAATAAGGTTTTTTCTGAGCGTACATAGTGGTCATAGCGGCCAAAATTGCCAGACATCCAATGAAGAAGCGTTTCATATTTTGCGTATTTGTTAATTTTATATTACGTGTGGTGTGGTGTGGTACTCACAACTGCAAAAATAGTAATAAAAATCAAACCTACAATAGCAATTTTGAAAAAGTTATTCGACCTTTTCGCGACGGGAAAGCAGCTTTAATTTCTACGAAAAATCAATAACTTTGCAGAAGGATCTAAAACCAAAATAGATATGCTTGAGATTGGTAATGTCATTCCTGAATTTGCAGCGCAGGATCAGAATGGAAACATTGTTTCATCTGCCGGCCTTATCGGCAAAAAGACTGTGGTATATTTCTATCCGAAGGCCAATACACCTGGTTGTACTGCGGAGGCGTGCAGCCTGAGGGATAATTATGAGAGATTTATGGCACTCGGATATAATGTCATCGGAATAAGCAAGGACAGTGTGAAGGCACAGAAGAATTTCAGCGACAAATACGCATTGCCGTTCCCGTTGCTTTCCGATCCGGACGCATCCGTCATCAAGGCTTTCGGCGCATGGGGCGAAAAGAAGCTTTACGGGAAGACCTATGAGGGCATATTGCGTAAGACATTTATATTCAATGAGAAAGGAGAGCTTGTAGAAATCATTGAAAAAGTCAATACCAAAAATCACGCTGAGCAGATTTTGAAATAGGGACAATTCCAAAAGTGGAACTCAATGGCCGGCAGCAAAATCGCTTACGACCAGCTGGTCTACAGGCCCTGACTAGCAGGACTCGAAGCATTTTGTTCCAGGAAAACGTTTTAGATGACACCAAGTGTGTTCGGTGATGCATTTGGTGCCGCTTAAAACGTTTATTCGGTACCAAATGACCATGAAATGTCGAAGATTTCTTTTCGAGAAAGGAGTCAACGCCCTGCGTTTTGTTAAAAAAAGACACGTTTTTTAAACAAAATGGAAATCAAAACAGATTTGGTTAAAAATTGCCGCGATTTTTTAACGAAATGGAGTTTCGCGCGCCTCATGCCGTAGATTTACGCACGACATGATGAATTTTGACGTAACGTGCGTGGAAAACGTTTTAAACGGTACCGAAGGTATTTACAGAAACCATTTGTTCCGCGAAAACGTTTTAGATGGTACAAAGTCGTGTCTTACGGGGCAGGAGGAGGCTGGCCGAGGTCAGGGGAACCACCTCTACCACTGGGTGAACTTTTACGTTGAGCCTGAACTTCATTAGAGCAAGTTCGTGCCGGGCAAAAATGGAAAAAGCACCTCGGAAAACCGAAGTGCTTTTCTTGGAGTGGGAGCAGAGGGAGTCGAACCCCCGACCCTCTGCTTGTAAGGCAGACGCTCTGAACCAACTGAGCTATGCTCCCAAACTTTTGCTCCTGAACCAGGACTTGAACCTGGGACCCTCTGATTAACAGTCAGATGCTCTAACCAACTGAGCTATTCAGGAATTTTTACCCGTTATTTCGTATCGGGATTGCAAAGGTACAACAATTTCTGGTCCCTGCAAATTTTTTTGCTATTTTTTTGCTACCTTTGTCAAGAAATTTTTACGGCAACGGGGCGCAGGAGATAGAATTTCCTTAAAATCAATCGAATACGCTTTCATTCAAATTCTACGAAATATGGACATTGATCTCTTATCGAAAATAGTCAAGGAACTGATTCTGGACAATGACGAAGTGGCATTGCCGGGAATCGGCTCATTCATCGCCGAGATTGTCCCGTCCGTATTTTCCGACAAGGGATACACTATCAATCCGCCATATAGACGCCTGTCATTCAGGCAGAAAGGAAGCGGCGACGAGAACATGGTCATTGACTTTTATGCCAAGTGCAACAACATTGACACTCCTACGGCATCGCGGATTATCCGGGAATTCCTGGAGGAGATGAGGCACGTGCTGGAGACGAAGAAGTCGATCGTGTTTCCGGGGCTCGGGAAGTTGCGCGCGACGAAGGAGAATTATTTCTTTTTCGTGGCCGATGAGGATCTGGACATTTATCCGGAGGGCTTCGGACTAGAGCCGATTTCGCTGAAGACGCACGAGGAAACGCCGGCGGAAGTGTCGGCGACAATGGCGGCGTTGCGGTCAATATTGAATCCAGAGGAGGCCGAGACGGTGACAGCGAAAGGCGAGGAGAAGGCGGCAGAGAGCGACGTGGAAACTAAGGCGGAGAGCGGAAGAGCAGAAGAGCCGGAAGAGGCAGCGGAAGACGAGGCCGAGGAGGCGACAACAGCACCGGCGGACACCAATCAGGAGGAAGCCAAGGCCAATGCAAGCGAGGCGGAGACCCAGACGGCGGACACCGAGGAAGCCGCACCGGCGGACACCAATACCGAGGAGGTCGAGGTCAATGTCAATGAGCCTGTGACAGGGGAGGTCAATGAGCCTGCGGAAGTCAATGCCCCTGCGGAACCGACTGAAGACAATGCGATGCCAGCTGGCAACAATCCAGTGAATGTCAATGATTTGGCAGCCAATGCTAAAACAGTGGAAAAAGCCGGGCCAGCAGAAAACACGAAATCCGAACCGGCTGAAGTGCCGATGACTGACAACAAGTCGGGCGCAACCATGCCAGCCACCACGACCACCTCAATAGCCACGACAGTCCAGGCCACCAGCCAGAAACCGGCAGGCAGCAAAACCTGGCAGGTGATAAAGTGGACCGTGATCATCCTCGTGATACTTGCCGTGACAGCATTGCTGACATTCATCATTCTGGCACACATTGCCCCGGACTTCATCGACTCCATACTCTACACCCCGGAAGAACTGGAAATCCTCAACCTGTAGACCAGCCATCTCAAAACTACCAGGCACACTGGCGGGACGCGGCCACACCCCAATCTCCAGAAGCGCTGATTATCAACAAGTTATAAAACAAAGCGTGGAAACGCAGCCAAAAAAAGGCCGCATTTCCACGCTCTGTTAAAAATGATGTCTGATTATCAATGAGTTACAAAATCACCCGTGGCCGCGTCCCGACCGGCCGATCCGAGGCTACCACATAACCGCGTCCCGCCCGACCCCAAGGGCAGCCACAGAACCGCGTCCCGCCGCTCCAAGGGCATCCGCAAACACGCATCCCGACAGCACAAAACCCCACACGCCCTACAGCGTCTGCCCGCCGATGAACTCCCTCATGATCGACGTCGGCGGAATCGCCGCAATCTCATCCGGCGAAAGCGCCACTATATAATCCAGGAACTTCAGGAGACGGATGGCCTCGGTGTAGGCAGGAGATGACGGAGCAATACGGCGAAGCAGCGGCTCGGCATAATACTTCAGCATTGGAAGCTCATACAGGAGAGCTGAATTGAACGACGCGTCCGCATTCTCCTGGAACGGGAAAATATTGCGGTTCTCACCACGCCTGACACTCTGCCAACGCATTATGGTCTCCTCAGGCGTTATGCCACGCACACGATTGTCACGCACCATGCGACGCAAAAGACGATTATCCGACGTCGAAATATTGTTGTTTTCATCGACATTCAATGACGTAAGAGCAGACACATAAACCCTGAAAATACGCGAATTATCCACATCCGGAACCATTGCCGGATCCAGCGCATGAATACCCTCCATAATCAGTATCTCCTTGTCACCCAGAGAGATGCATTTCCCTGAAGGCAGAGAACGACCCGCCTTGAAATCGAACTTCGGCAACTCCACCTCCTTGCCGGCGAACAAATCATTGAGCTGACTGCCAAGCAGCTTCAAATCCATTGCCTCCAGCGCCTCGAAATCATAATTGCCGTCGCTGTCCTTCGGCGTATGCTCGCGGTCGACGAAATAATTGTCCAGTTCAATGACCTTCGGCACCATACCGAGGACACGGCATTGCAACGCAAGACGCAGCGACGAAGACGTCTTTCCGCTCGAAGACGGACCGGCGATGAACACCGCCTTCACCTTGTCGCGGCGCGAATAAATCTGATCCGCGATAGCCGCATAATTACGCTCATGAAGAGCCTCCGAAAGATTGATCAGACGCACCGCATTGCCCTCGGTAATAGCCCGGTTCAATGTTCCTATCCCATTGACCCTCACGATGGAACACCAGTCAGAATAGGCAGCCAATGTAGCAGCGATCTTCGACTGCGTCTTCACCGGAATCACCTTGGAGAAATCACCCTCCGACGGGAATTGCAGACAAAAGCCATTGGCAAACGGCAGCAAGTCGAACACCTTCAGATACCCAGTCGACGGAAGCAGCGGACCATGGAAGGTATCCACCTGACCGTCAAGGAAATAAACACTGCAGATAAACTTGCCCAGAGACTTCTGGAGCTCCGCCTTGTCAGGCTGGTTGTTTTTCTCGAACAACGCCTCGGCAGCCGAAGCCTCCATCTTTTTCTTCACGAAAGGCATATCCGCATCCACAATCTCATGCATGCGCTTCTTGATGGCCGCCAGATCCGCATCACTAAGCCGGACAGGCACGCGTCGCCCGTCCTCGCGCAGTTCCACGTCACAGATATTGCAATACAGACCACTCGGAAGGGAATGGTCAATGATAAGCACCTTGTCCGGAAACAGTTCCCTGACCGCGTTCTGCAAGACAAAGCAGAGAGAGCGCAGATAGGTGCGGCGCCCGTCCGGATGGTTGTAACCGATAAATTCCACCTCATGGGACATCGACAGCCTATAATCGAGCTCCTTCAGCTTATGGTCCACAAGTGCCGCGAGCACAGGATATTCCACCCCGGTTTTCTCATCCGTCACAGTCTTGCAGACCTCATTGGAAAAATCTCCGAGCCTCTTCAGGAACGGAACCTCATAACGCTTTCCGTCATTGACCAGAAAAACATTGAATTTATCAGTTTCAATCATATTATCTAACGCTTTCTAAATTTCCATCAAGCACTTCCTTCAGATACGGCCCTGTGACCGAATCCGGATTCATTGCCAATTCCTCAGGCGTTCCCTGCGCCACCACATAACCGCCGCGACGGCCGCCGTCAGGCCCCATGTCGAAAATATAATCCGCACATTTCAGCACATCCAGATTATGTTCAATGACAATGACCGTGTTGCCGCTTTCGACCAGTTTCTGAAGCACGCCGAGCAACACCTTTATATCTTCAAAATGCAGGCCTGTAGTAGGCTCATCAAGTATATAAAGGGTGTTTCCTGTGTCCTTCCGGTACAATTCTGATGCAAGTTTCATTCTCTGACTCTCGCCTCCGGACAATGTCACCGCGGATTGGCCCAGATGGATATACCCAAGACCGACATCCACAAGCGCCTTCAGCTTCTGCGAAATCTTCGGAATCCCCTGGAAAAATTCATAAGCCTCGCTGATAGGCATTTCCAGCACATCATTGATACTCTTGCCTTTATACTTCACCGCGAGGGTATCTTCCTTGTAACGCCGGCCGCGGCACTCATCGCAGACGACATTGACCGAAGGCAGGAAATTCATCTCGATGACCTTGATGCCGGCACCCTTGCACGCCTCGCAACGGCCGCCGGGAACATTGAACGAAAACCTCCCGGGCCCGAAACCGCGCACCTTCGCGTCCGGCGTCTCGGCGAACAGGTTGCGGATATCGTTGAACACGCCGGTAAACGTGGCCGGATTGCTCCTCGGCGTGCGTCCGATGGCGCTCTGGTCGATCTCGATGAGTTTGTCGACATTCTCCACCCCGACGATTTCCCGGTACGGCAGCGGATGCATCTTCGCGTTGTAGAACTTGTTCTTCAGAATCGGCATCAACGTCTCGTTTATCAGCGACGACTTGCCGCTTCCGCTGACGCCGCTTATGCCGATGAACACGCCCAAAGGAAAGTCTATGTCAATGTCATTCAGGTTGTTGCCGCTGGCCCCGCGAATTCCCAACGTCTTCCCGGTTCCACGCCTGCGCGTCGGCGGCACATCTATCTTCCGCACCCCTCGCAGGTAATCCAGGGTCAATGATTCCCCTACCACGACGTGTTTCAATGTTTCCGCATCTGGAGCGATGCCCTGGAGCAGCATCGGCACAGGAGCATTGAGACAGATACGTCCGCCGTTCAGGCCGGCGCCGGGTCCCACATCCACGAGCCAATCCGCGTTATACATGGTCTCGGCATCATGTTCCACGACCATGACGGAGTTTCCCTCGTCGCGCAATTCTTTCAGGGAATTTATCAGCTTGCGGTTGTCGCGCTGATGAAGACCGATACTCGGCTCGTCCAGGATATAAAGGACATTGACAAGCTTGGAACCTATCTGCGTAGCGAGGCGGATGCGCTGGCTCTCACCTCCTGACAATGAAGCCGTAGCCCTGTCAAGCGACAGATAATCCAGACCGACATCCAGCATGAAGCCGGTACGTTCTTTAAGTTCCTTGAGTATATCCCGCGCTATAATGTTCTCTCTGTCAGTTAGCTTCGACGGAAGTTCAGCAAACCATTCCGCCAGGGTGGACATCTCCATGGCCGCCACTTCCGATATGGTTTTCCCGTCGATGCGGAAACAGTTCATCTGTTCATTCAGTCTGGTTCCATGACAGACCGGGCAGACGATTTTCTCCTCTATGTCATCCACGATTCCCGGAAACGCCACCATTTCAGAAAGCGTCCCGTCGCCGACACGGAACAATTCATCCGAGCCATAGACGATAAGCGAAACCGCTTCCTCCGGAATATCCTCTATCGGGTCATAGAGCGAAAAGTCATATCTTCTTGCTATCGAACGGATTATATCGAACTTCTTGGTCTCCCGGATCTTGCCGAGCGGGATGATGCCCCCGTCCGCGATAGAAACCGACCTGTCAGGGATGATGGCGTTGATATCCACATTGACAATCTTTCCAAGGCCCTTACAGTGAGGACAATACCCCTCGGGCGAATTGAAAGAGAATGAATGCGGCGCAGGTTCCTGAAGCGAGATGCCGGAATCCGGGTCCACGAGATGTTTCGAATAATGCTGAAGTTCCCCGGTTTCCAGGTCCATCACCGCCACGGAGCCCTTTCCGCGCCCCAGCGCAATGGTCACAGAATCCTTCACGCGCTTGTCGTCCCCAGGCATTGGCTTCAGCCTATCTACCACAAGTTCAATAAAATGCGCCTTGTATCTGTCCAATGCCGTGACGGTCGAGAGATCATGCAGTTCGCCGTCGATGCGCACCTGCGTGAAGCCACGTTTACGCAATTGGTCGAACAGCTCCCTGTAATGTCCCTTTCTACCCCGGACCAGCGGCGCCAGAAGGTAGCATTTCCTGCCATTGTAATTGTGCATTATCAGACTGACAATCTGCTCGTCAGTATAGCGCACCATTTCCTTCCCCGTCACCGGCGAGTACGCCCTGGACGCCCTGGCATAAAGCAGACGCAGGAAGTCGAAAATCTCCGTTATGGTTCCGACCGTGGAACGAGGATTGTTTCCGGTGGTCTTCTGCTCGATGGCGATGATTGGGCTAAGTCCGTTGATTTCATCGACTTCCGGCTTTTCCAGAACCCCCATGAAATGCTTGGCGTATGTGGACAAAGTATCCATATACCGCCTTTGGCCTTCGGCATAAATCGTGTCGAAAGCCAATGATGATTTACCGCTGCCGCTCAGGCCCGTAACCACCACGAATTCTCCCCTCGGGATATCCAGGCTTACGCCCTTGAGGTTATGGGCCTTCGCTCCCCTGATTTCAATATATCCGGTTTTCTTCATTATTTGTTCTCCTTCACAGATGAAGGAATTTTCTCTCTTTTATAAGTCGTTACCTCACCCAACCCGTTGTTCGCGGTAAGTTTCAATGCTTTAGACGACAATGACACACCATAGCTGCCCGCGCCCCAAGGCGTGCCGTCTGCGTAGAAACCATAGAGCTGGCCATCCGCCATCTCCCATTTACCGGTATAATGGACATACTTTCCTTCCTGCAGTTTCTGGTACAGGTCGAAGGTTCCAGTCTTCGAGAACGCCAGATACACGGATATGTCATAAGGCTCCTGCGCCTTGGTAACTACACTTATATCAGATAGATGCCACTCTCCGCAAATATCATTCTCTTCTTTCGAGCAGGCCGACACGACCAATGCCAGAGCAGCCGCCATCATTATTTTCCAAAGTTTCATGATTTCTCGTATTAAATTGACCTACAACCAGCCTCCGTTGGAAGCCTTTACACCTCTCGCAAGCACGGAAATTGTCCTGGAAATCTCCATGCCGCCCATCGTCGAATCGTTGCCGAGGTTCTGTCCGCCGGCCACAGCCTTGATGGTAAGTTTGACATTGCCCGATTTCACCGGTTTCAATGTGATTTTTCCGTTCACAATCTTAGGAGCGGAAGTCAGGCCGAAAACAGCCAAATCGCCCGATGAAACTTCCACGCCAGTATATTTCAATGAGTTATACCCGCTTCCGAAATACTTTTCAAGGCTCAATGTACCTTCATCCCCGACGGTCATAACCTCACAAGGCGTTCCCTCCACATTCATCAGAAGTTTCCACGTATCCACAGCGCCTGTTCCCATCTTGCCCTTATATCCGCTGTAATTAACCGAAGTAACTTTGCTGTTATCATTATAAAAGTATGTGCTCCCGGTGCAATACTTGTCAATCTCGTCCACCGATGTCAAAAGCATTGACTTGAACTCATCTACAGTGCAGGTCTTTCCGAGAGCCTTCATATATGACAGACCGAGGGCTGCCACGCCTGATACATGAGGGCATGCCATCGAAGTTCCTTCCATATAATCGTAGCCGGAACCGTCATAATATTCGTTTTTCAATTCGAGCGGCATCGTGGAAAGGATGCTTGAGTTCAATGTCGCATATTCAAGATTCGACCTTGTGGTGCAGGCAGAGTAGGAATCTCCTCCCGGAGCGGCAATATTGCAACCAGGGCCGTAATTCGTATAAGAGGTCGGCCTGTTGTCGCATCCGACTGCAGTCACCGATATAAACTCTGTCATGCCTCCCGGATAGCATAAGCCTCATTGCCCGCCGCGAAAATCACCAGACCGCCGCTTATAGGGTTATCCCTCTTCAATCCGGCAAAATATCTGTACGCCGCGACCTCGGCACTCGCATCGCTGTCGGACATATATTCCTTGTCGGACTTAACCTCACCGCCATTTATTCCGAACGAGCACTGGAGAATGCACGCGCCATGGTCTGCCGCATATTTCGCAGCCATAGCAATCATCGAAGCTTCACCACCTTTGTCTCCTGAAAATATCTGGCAGGACATAATCCTCACGCCGTCGCCATTCCCGGTGCCCCCGGCAACTCCGCAAACGCCTATGCCATTGTTGTTTACAGCAGCTACAGTACCTGCAACATGGGTTCCGTGACCGGAATCGCTCGCATCAGTCCAAGTAATCCTGTCCGTGTCCGTAACGAAGTTGTAGCCATGTTTTCCGGTCTTCGGATCAGTCCACATATTGGCGGCAAGGTCAGGATGGCTGTAAGCCACGCCCTCATCCACGACCGCCACGATGACCGAAGGGTCGCCGGCAGTAAGTTTCCACGCGTCCACGACATTGACATCAGCCCCTGCCACGGAATTCCACACCGGATTTCCATTGCCGGTATTATTATAACTCCATTGCTTCGAAAGCATCGGGTCATTGAACGCGGCATTTGAGTTCTGCACCGCTTTCGTCTGGATATTGGAGACATACGGGTGCGGCCTGCGCGTCACGACATTGCGCATACGGGTATTGTACTGCACGCGCTCGACCTTTTTCTGTGAAGACAATGCCGTCGCCACAGTTTCCAGCGAAGTCCCTTTTCTCAAATCCAGCTTGTACCAGCGGTCAAGACCGAATCTCCGCTCGTCCTCCTCATGTCCCGGATAGGACTCGAAAAGAGGTTTGCAGGCCAATGCTCCCGCCGCCTTGGCGATGGAGTCAATAGCTCCCGTACCGGCCACGCCATCTGCCACATATATCAGAATAGACTCGGCATCAGCGTTTTCCGGCGTATTTATCACCTTCGAAGCTGCCGGTTTCGGGCCTCCTTCATTTACAATGTTCTCCTTGGCACAGCTGCAAGTGAGCGCAGCCAATGCCATCATCAATATTATCTTTTTCGTTTTCATAAATTTATATGTTGTCACATTTATAACCATCCTCCATTGCCGCTGCGGTGCGGGCGCACGATAACCGACACTGTCCTGCTGAACGCCATTCCTCCGGCAGCCGTATCTCCGCCGACATGGCTTCCGCCTCCTACAGCATTGATTTTAATCTTTATCGATCCGCACTTGGTTGGGTGCAGAAAAAGTCTTCCTCTGTTTATATAAGGTGCATCCTTCAATCCCAAGCTCTCCGCATCTTCGTCCGAGTACTCCAAGTCCTGATACGTGAGCTGCGCTGCCGCCCCGCCGAACCATTCCGACAGATCTATTCCCTGTGACTTGCCGCAAATCGCTTGTGCACAAGGAGTTCCTTCAATATTCATCATGAAGCGCCATGCGTCTACCGCACCAGTTCCCATCTTCCCCTTATAAACACCCGGCTGAGGTGCCACGACCGTCGTGCCATCGCCATAGTCCTTGACTGCGCCGGTCAAGCCGGAGTCAATGTCATTTACCGAAGACAGCAAAAGGCTCTTGAACTCATTGACAGTAAACTTTTTACCAATCTTCTTCGCGTATGCCAGGCCCAGAGCCGCAATTCCGCTGACATGAGGACATGCCATCGATGTGCCGTACATATATCCGTAGCCGGAGTTGTATTTCTCGGTAGGCAGCGTGGAAAGCACCCATGACCTCGGAGATACCGGTTTCAGGTATGGTTCTCCTCCCGGCGCAGCTATATTGCAGCCTGCGCCATAGTTCGTATAACACGACGGCAGGAAGTCCGGTCCGAATGCCGTTACGCATATCACCTCATTCAGCGCCCCCGGATACGAAGCATAGGATTTGGTATCGTTTCCGGCCGCAAAGACAGCGATTCCGCCATCCAGGACATCATTGTTCCGTGTCGCTTCGAAATCCATAAGCGCCTCATATTCAATAGCATTGAGCCCCGAATTTCCTCTTTTGTAGGCACCGTCGGAATAATATGCCGCACTCTGGTAGCCGAATGAACATGAAATAATGGAGGCTCCGTTGTCCGCAGCATATCTTATGGCTTTCGCCACTATCGAAGGCGTGCCTCCAGTGCTATTGTCCAATATCTGGCAGGACATTATCTTGATGCCGTCGCCTTTCCCGGTTCCGCCCGCGACACCGCAGACTCCCCTGTCGTTATTGTTCACGGCTGCAATGGTTCCGGCGCAATGCGTCCCATGTCCCTGGTCCTTCTCCTTATCCCATGTCAACGGTCCGTTGGTAACAAAGTTAAAGCCATGGATATCATCCACATAGCCATTTCCGTCCGTGTCCGTGCCGTCTTCTTTTTCACCAGGATTGGTCCACATGTTGGCTGCAAGGTCAGGATGATTGTATTTCACGCCTTCGTCGATTACCGCGACAATGATGGAGTTATCGCCACCTGTCAACTTCCGCCACACATCCACGACATTGATATCCGCTCCAGCGACTGCCGATTCGGCAATGGTTTTGTCGCCGGTATTGCGGTAATGCCATTGTCTTACAAGCAGTGGATCGTCGAAAGCCTGCTGTGAAGATGCCGCTTTGGTCGCCACTTCTTCGCACGGATAGCATTCACAGTCAGACACTTTCAGAAACGGGGCATCGTATTCTATGGTTTCGATGTTCTCCATTGCCGCAAGTTTTCTGACAATGTCCGAAGCGGAATGGCCTTTTTCAGGCATCACGTGATACCACCTTTCCAGCCCGTAAATGCTCTTCCTTCCGTTTTCAGGGAAGACGCTGCCAGCGATTTCCGCCCCGGCTCCGCGTACTGCTTCCGCGTCGATTTCGTCAGGCAAGTCTTTGAATTTCACCAGGATACCGTCAACATTATCACAATAAAGCGGAGCATTGACTATCTTGGCCAATGTTCCGTCTTCATTATAGCTTGTCTCCGGAGTCCCGACCATACATGAAACGGCGAGCACTCCAAGAGCCAGCATATTGATATATCCTTTTTTAGCTGTCACTGCGCAATCAAAAATAAGCGCATTAAGTTACGACATCTCAATGAAAATGACAAAACAGGGTTACAATTTTTTCATCCTTCTTGTGTCTTCCGAAAGTCATTTATATTACCCCGGCGAAGAACGAGGCGGCGAAGACGGTAATAATTCCGCTGACGACTATCGAGAGACTGCTCATCGCACCTTCTATGGCACCCATCTCCATCGCTTTTGTAGTTCCTATCGCGTGAGATGACGAACCTATGGCTATACCTTTCGCGATCGGCTCTTCTATGTGCATGAGTTTCAGGAATTTCTCTGCGAAAATATTCCCTATCACTCCTGTTATGATGATCACCACCACCGTTACCGGGACATAGCCGCCCAATTCCTCCGTCACACCGATTCCGATGGCTGTCGTGATGGATTTCGGGAGGAAAGTGACGTAGGAGGCATGATCGAAATGGAAGGTAAAGGCCAATGCTATTACAGATAGAATGCTAGACAAAACTCCTGAACAGATTCCCGCTATCACAGCCTTATAATTCTTCTTCAAAAGCTCAACCTGCTGATACAAAGGGACAGCAAGACAAATCGTCGCTGGAGTAAGCAGATATCCGATGAAATTCGCTCCCTTCATATAAGAATCATAGCTCACTCCTGCACAAAGAAGTATGACGATCACCAAAATTATCGATATCAACAGCGGATTCATCAGGGACCACCGGATCTTCTCCTTCAGCCATACGCCGAAAAAATATGAACCCAAACTTATCAGCACCCCGAAGAACACTGAATCCATAAACAACTCTTTCATTTGCTCTTTCCTCTACGAATAACAACTTGCGTAACAAGACCGGAAACTCCCATCACCACAAACGTAGTGACAAACGTGACCACAACATATTTCACAAGCGAACCGCTGATAATATCCCATGACGTAATCAGCCCCACAGCCGCGGGGATAAACATCATCGGCATCACAGCTATAAGAAACGAACTGACATCGCGGACATCATTGACCTTCAACAACTTGCACTCGAGCGAGACAAACAGGAGCACTATTCCATAGATACTCGCTGGAATCGGGAGCGGAATCACATAATGAAAGAACTCGCCCACGAAGGAAAAGCCGATGATTATCAGAAACTGAATGACGAACTTCATAACTTCGAAATATAATCCTCGATTATTGCCGCCGTCCTCCCAGTCCCTACACGGCATGTGTCAATGCACAAGTCATACTCTGGTGCATATCCCCAAGTAAGTCCCGTGTAAAAACTATGATATAAAACACGGCAGTCATCAGTCGTGTGAACAAACTCTTCCGCCTGGGACATGCTCAGATTCTCCTCCTCAGCAGCATTGGCAATCCTGTCAGAAAGGCTGCCGTGCAAGAACACAGTCACGAGGTCTTTCCTGTCTTTAAAAATAAAATTACCGCATCGCCCGATTACTATACAGTCTTCATTACCAATCATTTTCATGAATGTGCTACGGAATTTTTCTCTCACTGCACTTCTTTCGAAAGGCAATTCAGCTATAGCAGACATGATTTCATCCACAGGCCTTTCTTCGAAGAAGCTCGTCATTTCATCCAAGATTCCCATCTCAGCAGCCTTTGCCATAAGGCTTTTCCTGGTGTAAAGCGGTATGCCATAATGTCGTGAGAGAATCTCTCCGACGTCAAGAGCGCGGCATCCGCATTGTCTTGCAATCGTTATCAACATATATTTTCCAAAAAATCGAGCGCAAATATAGTATATTTTGGAAAGAATGGTACTTTTAAACTAAATCACACCTGCCGTCTCACTTCTTTCATGAGTATTGACCTTCACTATTAAGGGTTTTCTTTCCGGATTAGCTTTCCAAACCTTCAAAAAGCTATCTATCTTTCTTTCAAGCAGTTCCCTGGATTATTTCACATTTTCAGACGGAAAAATAGGCATTTTTTCACATTTTCCGACAAATAAAATGCGAGACTGTCCAGGCGATTGTAACAAATCGCAAAAACAGTCCCGCATTATCAGTTAATCCAGCCTTTCCGGCGAGATATTCACATTTTATTTGAGTGTAAAGGTGTCATTGGTCCAAGGAATCAATGTTCCAAGAGACACGTTACCGCAACACTTAAATGTAAACGTTTTGCTTTCGCTGTCATATTTCGCGTTTTCAGTATCTATATACATAGAAACCAAGCCATATGACGGATGATACCAACCGGTAGGGAAAGACACTCCTCCCTTTGCATCTGCAGGCACAGTAAATGAAACTTCAGATGATGTGCCGCCATCCCAAAGGAAAGTGAGATCATACCCACTATCTGAGGACTTAGTGCCGGCATTGTGATACCAATCCTTGAGCCTGTAGAGGTTAGGCTTTTCTTCAGCCACCTCCATCGGCTGCGCCCAAGAAAGCTTTTTGCCGAGAATTGGGGCAAGCATACCGGAAGCATACGTTCCTTTCTTATACTCTTTCCAAGTATAATCTCTGACCACCACTAATTTACATTCAGTAGCATACGGGAGATCCGTTTCCGACTGAAGATTCACGGTTATTTCGTTCTCCGCACCGATCGTGAGTTTCGAACAATCAAACGAAATCTTAACAGATGAAGCAATGTCGCCATCAGCAAATTCAACTGATGCAGGTGCTGTGAACACCCCGTCCAAGGCTTTGTCTGCGACACTTATAGTCACTCCCACGGACGCCTTGCCCGATTTATTCGCACGTAAAACCTCTATAGTGTACGCGTTTTCCATATCCGGGCTCACGGTATAGCCATATTCCGTGTCATCGAAGAATGCCTCATCTCCACGCGCAGGGTAGGTGTTCATTCCGGTGTCTTCAGAGCATGACGCCATGAGGAGCGCTACCGGAAGTAAAAACAATATCTTTATCTTTTTCATACGATTCATTGATTAAGAGGTTTAATTCTGATCTTTAGCCATATCCAATGCAGTATTGCTGTCAAATTCTTTCAGAGGAAGCTTAAGTATGAACCTTGGGTCATTAGGTTTCGCATCCGTTGGTTCCGACTGTTTTTCGGAACGGCTATAGCCAAGATTCAGTCGCCTCAAATCCGGAACACGTCCCATACCCTCACACCAAAGTTCAATTCTTCTCTGAAGCAGAATCTCATCAATCAGAGTGACTGGTGCAATATGGGTATCCAGGCTGACCTCATCAGAGTCCGTAAGCGAAGATATATCGCGTGTCGCCGTATAACGCTTGGCATAGAGTTCCTCCAGAAGGGCTCTAGCATCAGCATACTCTCCCTTGCGGCACTTGCATTCAGCAAGAGTGATGAGCATTTCTTCAGCTCTCATATTGATCAGGTCAGCAACTCCCGTCGTCGCATTGGCATAACCGAATTTGTTGTTCACATAGTAATAACCTGTTTCCTTTCCTTCTTTGTTTTTCACTGAAACTCGTTCACCCCATGCACGACGTTCATCAGTATCGGAAATACCATCTTCGTAAAGCCAGTAGTCAATACACTGCGGTGCTTTAGCTCCATACGTGCCGTCTTTAGCCATGTGGGAGATGAAACTTCCATAAAGACCGGCCTGATCCGCTGTAATTTCGAAAGCCCACAGCACATCCTTCATATTACGGTTATTGAACTTACCAAGTTCTGACATGCCCAGCACTCTTTCAAGTTCTGGCTTCTTCAAGGCTTCCTCCGCACACTTGCCCGCTCTATCATAATCCTGCTGACCAAGCGCAGCTCTTGCCCAAAGGCCATAGGCTGTATACAAGTCGATATGTGACGGATGGCTCTGCGTCTGTCCACCGGAAGTGAAATATCCGACAGACTTTTCAAAATCACCATTAATCTGCTTGAACAAGCCATCAATGGTACCACGACCTACACCTTCAGTGTCCTTGTTGGTGCCCTTCGTATATATAGGAACTCCTGGCTTGTCTTTATTCGCAGTATAATTGCCCTGACAGAAAGACTCATAGAGGCAGTAGTATGCAAATGCTCTGATAGCGTATGCCTGCCCAAGGACATTCTGACCGACTTTATCATTCTTCAGCGATTCTTCCGCATCAGTCACATAATTGGCCTGGGATATGAGCGAATAGAATAAATTCCACGTCGCATACTGACGGCCACTTGTATTTGTCCAGTCAGAAGTCGTATTGAAACAATAGTCAAAATAGAACCATCCCTGTCCTTGCGAGTACATAAAATGATCTTCACCCATAAGAGAACGGACAATGGTAAATGTCGCCAATCCCGGATTTTCATGTGCCCAACTGGCACTCCAGCCATTGGAATACATCATTCTGTAAATACCATCCACGGCACTCTGCGCTTTCTGCGAATCTCCAAATATCTCCGCACCGGAAAGTGCCCCTGCCGGAGCGGTCTCCAGAACCTCTTTTTTGCATGACGCGAAGAGCACGGAAATGCCGAGCGCCACTATTAAAACATTAAGTATCTTTTTCATAATTTACCTCAATTAGATGTGACTAGAACTTAAGCGCAAGACTGAATGAAACAGTTCTTGTCGGAGCATAGACGTAGGAGGTTCCTCCGGTAAGTGAGTACTGCGGGTCCATACCCTTCAAGTGTGTGAAAATCCAGAGATTGTCCACAGATGCAGCAATGCGTGCGCTCTTGAATCCTATCTTCGAAGTCCAAAGCTTAGGAAGGGTGTATCCGAGTGTAATGTTCTTGATCGAGAAGTAAGAAGCATCGATCAATTTATCATCAGTCACGATAGGAACATCACCGATTTCATATCTAGGGACATCAGTTATATCTCCCGGCTTTCTCCATGCGCGGAGGATATCTTTATGCTTCGCTTCAGCGACATAATAGCATCCCATGAACTCCTGATATACGCCGTCATAGTTCTTTCCTCCGATAGAATAGTTGGTAGAAACGGCCAGGTCAATATTCTTCCACCTGAATGAAGTCGACAGCGAGCCATACAAATCAGGAATACGGCTGCCTACAATGACGCGATTTTCCTGAGCCTTGCTGGTACTTGTCGTGATGTAGTCATTGCCATCTTTATCCTTTGCCCAGTACATCTTCAATCCGGTCATAGGATCCACTCCGGCAGAACGAGCTACATAATAAGAGTACAATGTCTCTCCGACCCTGATGATCTGGCTGCCGCCAATGATATCCTTGCCCTCATCAGTAAGTTTCAAAACCTTGTTGTTGACAGTCGAGCCCATCCAAGTCACACTCCACTGAAGATCGTCCTTATCGAAGATATAACCGGTCAAAGCAAACTCGATTCCCCGGTTGCGCATCTCGCCGGAATTACGGTAATAGCTTGAGAATCCTGAAGATGCAGGCAGAGGATAAGCCAGAAGCATGTCCGTAGTCTTCCTGTTATAGAACTCAAAGCTGAGGTCCAGGCGATTGAACAATCTGGCTTCCAAACCGGTATTGAGGTTGTTGTTGGACTCCCATGTCAAATCAGCATTCGCAACATCATTGATAGTCGCGCCAGGAAGAGTAGCATTAGGAGAAGACAAGTCATAGAGTGCCTGATAAGCGTAATACGAACCGACGCTGTTGTTACCCTGGACACCATAAGAGAATTTAAGGGTAAGGCCATTCAGCCAATCAATTCCCTGCATGAATTTCTCTTCTGACAATCTCCACGATGCACCTACTGACCAGAAGTTACCCCAACGCTTGGAAGCAGCGAATCTTGAAGAGCCGTCTGTTCGCCAGCTGGCAGACAGGAAGTATTTTTCATCGTAGTTATATCCTACACGGGAAAGAACTGATTCAATACGGTCCACGTCGCTGGAGCTGCCGGTTCCGACAATTACCGCAGCAGCATCAAGTTCATAGATTCCTGCTCCAGGAAGTCCCGTCTTGTGTCCGGACAACTTGGCCGTCTTGTAGTTATAGTACTCATGTCCTACGAGGAGATCCACATTGTGACGTCCGAATGTACGGTTATAGCTCAGCAACTGGTTGAAAGTATAACCCAACGAAGTCGTATTGGTTCTCTGAAGTCGTCCGTTTACCTTCTCCGCATTACCGAAATTAGGGTTGTAATAAACCATGGACTGTGAGTTGAAGTAGTCAGCACCGAAATTCACCTGGAATTTAAGTCCTTCCGACCAATTGTCCTTGACGCCCATGATGTCGATGTGGGAACGTGCGGACAATGAATATGTGTCAGCTCTATACTTGTCGTTAAAGAGAGTGGCATTACAGTTGAAATCACTCTGTTGTCCTGCTGGACGGGAAACACCATAATCGAACTGTTTCTGTCCATTCGCATCAAGGATATAATCACCCGTCGACGGATCTCTCTGATATATAGGATAAATCGGAGCCATCAACTGAGCGGAATAGAACACATTGGAAGCTTGGGCGTCCTTTGCGCCCAATGAGTTGGAGCCTGTCTTGGAGAAGTTCGCTCCGAGTCCTGCTGCAAACCAAGGCTTGGCATGAGTCTCGACATTCAGACGGCCGGTATATCTTTCGAAGTTGGTGGTTTTCAAGACACCGTCCTCGTTAAGATAGCCGAGCGAGAACATATACTGGGTACCCTTTCTACCTCCGGAAACACTGATTCCGTATTCCTGGCGCAAAGCCTTGTTGTCAGTAATTTCCTTCATCCAATCTTCACTCCATCTCAAATTCGCATCATCACGAACTTTTCCGTCAGAAGTAAACAGTTCTGTAACAGGCTTGTCGTATGGATTATACATTCCGCCTTTTCCGAAAATCGCCATGGAGCCGTTCAACATTTGATTGGCAGCATTGTTTCCGTACTTATTATAAAACGCAGAATACATGATTTCCATATAATCCTTGACACCTACGGTCTCATAACGAGGGATAGCTCTTGAAGAAATGCCGACATTGACTTTCAGGTCCACTGTAACACCGCTGTCGCTACCTTTCTTGGTGTTGATGATAACGACACCGTTTGCACCACGCGCACCATAAAGAACTGATGCAGAGGCATCCTTGAGAATGGTCATGCTGGCAATATCGTCCGGATTGATGGCGGATATGCTTCCGTCATAAGGAACGCCGTCCACTACATAGAGAGGGGTAGAGGAAGCATTGATGGAACCGAAACCACGGATCACGATAGTCGATCCTGAACCAGGCTGTCCGCTTCCGGAAGTAGCCTGCACACCAGGTGCCAAGCCATCAAGGGCCTTTGTGACGTTGGAAACGTTCCTGCGCTCCAGATCCTTGTTTTTCACGACAGCCACTGATCCCGTGAAGGATTTCTTGTGAGCTGTTCCGTATGCGACTACGATTGTCTCATCGAGAGCTGTCGCATCCAGCTGAAGTTCCACATTGATATTTGTCTTTCCGTCAGTTGCAACTTCATGTTGTTTATAACCGACAGAAACGAAGACAAGCACAGCGTCTTTCGATTTGACACTGATTTTGTAGTTACCATCAGCGTCCGCCGATGCTCCTGTCATTGTACCTTTGACCTGGATTGATGCGAATGGAATACCTTCGCCTGTTGTAGCATCTGTCACCTTACCTGTGATATTGCGGCTCTGCGCAAATCCCAGTCCTGCTGACAACATGATGGTCACGAAAAAAAGAAGGATTTTTTTCATAAGCATTATTGAGTAAGTTTAACATATTGTTTCCACATTCATGTACATCCGCAGCGCTATCAGCACCCACTAGAGGACGTTTATCAAATGTGATTTCTGCAAACATAAAAAATACATTTT
>ERZ1035032.320-NODE-320-length-41292-cov-10.024929_pt1 | contig 41292 bp, 63 predicted proteins | sample MGYA00520693_ERZ1035032 | MGnify/ENA primary metagenome ERZ1035032 (study PRJEB33766, sample SAMN09781740) | gut metagenome | biome: gut microbiome | host: Homo sapiens | place: Madagascar | study: EMG produced TPA metagenomics assembly of the PRJNA485056 data... | reverse complement strand
CCAGCTTGCACTCGTCGCCCAGCTTGCACCTGTTGCCCAGCTTACACATGTAGCCCAGCTCGCACCTGTTGCCCAGCTTACACTGGTCGCCCAGCTCGCACCTGTTGCCCAGCTTACACATGTAGCCCAGCTCGCACCTGTTGCCCAGCTTACACTGGTCGCCCAGCTCGCAATCACTGCCCAGCTCACACTCGTTGCCCAGCTTACATCTGCTGCCCAGCTTGCACTCGTCGCCCAGCTTGCACCTGTTGCCCAGCTTACACATGTAGCCAAAGATTACCTTGTTCGCCGCACCAAAGTCAATCTCGGTGCAGTCCGTGCAGTCAGGGATGACCAGATAGCCGCTCTCGTTGCGCTTCAATGTGTTAAACTCCGCTTGTGTCATCTTACGCATTTTTTTCCTCCATTTTCGTGCCGCAGCGCGGGCAGTATGGTGTCTGTGTCCCCTGCTCCATCAGATAATCGCACTTGCTACACTTGACGATCTTGTAATCGTCAGACAGGTCGATCATCTTCCACGTGCCCCTGCGCACCGTCTCCACGTCGGCGGGCGGTACGCTGTCAATCGCCTTGATCGCGTCGTCAAACCCGTCTAAATACCCCTGCCTGTAAAACCCACTGCCGAGGTTGCGGTCGTGCTCCTTTTCGGCACGGCGCTTGGTCAGCTCCCGCAGCAGCTCGTCGCGGTCGATGGTGTCAGTCATTGTCTTCGCCCTCCGTCACTTTCTTTGTCAAATCGCCTACACCGAGGATATAGCCATACGTAAAACTCTCAACGGTGGTCGCTTCTGCTGGCGCCGCCGCGGATGATTGCGTCCTCTTCCCGATCAGCTCCAACGCCGCCTTGCGGATCTCGTCTGCCGTGATGTTCATCTGGTTGTCCTCCTTAATTTTTCCGAACGCCAGCAGATATGCCTTTTCAATCAAATCTTTAGGCGCACTTGCCCATAAATCTTCAGGTGCATTCTCCCAGTCGTATTCTTCGCAAAGCCCGTGGACTACCACCACCGGGCAGCTAGGGCACTTGGATTTCCGGCAAAACTCCTGCATGGCTTTCCGCATCTCATCTATTGACATGTCTGCTTCCTCCTTTTTCTTCCCGCCGTTTTCTTCTCCGTGCAGCCCTTCCCTGCTGGGCATGGCCTCGAATGCTTCTCGTCGCATATGTAATTGCAATACCAGGCAGAGATACTTTGCCATCCGTAGCCATCCATCCTGTTCAGATGCACGCAGCCACGGCAATACTCGTCGCATCTACCGTCCATGTTGTTGTCCTCCTATTCGTCATTTAGGTGATCCAGATCGGTGTACAGCAGCGTTTCTAGCTCGTCATCGCTGTACTGCCGCTGGGTAAAATTGTGAGCACTGGTGCGTTTTCCTGGCAGCAGCGGCGGCGCGGCAGGTGCAGACGCCGCAGGGGACGCAGGAGCCGCCAGTGTGCCAGCTGCGGCATCTTCTGCCAGCCAGCTACGCAGCATCTCAGTGCAGTCCCGCTTTTTCCACCCCTTCTGTAGCATCCAGTTCTCCATGTGGATGATCTTGTCGTCTACCACAACAGCCCCGTACTGTTCACAAAGCTCTTTGTATACCTCCGTCTTAACCTTTACTAGATCAAGCTGTCCAAGGGTAAGGGGTGGTGGTGGTAAGGCTTCCGGGGTTATTCCCGGAATAACATCGGAGCCATTACTTTCCTTTCCCCTTTCCTCTTCTTTTATTTTCTTTACTTTTATTTCCTTTCCTTTACTTTGTGAGTTATTCCCGGAATTATCATCAACGTTGGAGGGTTTTTCCTGGAATAACTCCCGACGTTGCATAGTTTTTCCCGGAATAACTCCCGACGTGTCCACATTGAGCATGCACAGCGCCGTGTCCACCTCATCGAGCAGCCAGTATTCGCCCTCGACATAGATCGGTTTTCCCTTCGCCGCTGCCTTCTTCGCCCGCTCCTGTATCGCTGCTGCATATCGGCGCTGGATTGCAGCCGATGTCAGCATCCCTGTTGCCGCAAATACATCGTTGTCAAACAAGCCATACTTGAGGCATCCGGTGATGATCTCGACCACGTACTCCGCCTTGCAGCCGTTTCCAATGCGCCGCGCTGTCAGTGCTGCCATGGTTTCGTCAAATTTGCAATAGTAGCCGGACGTGCGGTAGATCACACACAGCAGCCGGAGGTATACCATCACACCCACCGCGCCGTGTTCATAATCAATGAGGGCGATACGGTCGTCTTCAAAAAAATCCACATCCAGCGGAAAGTAATCTAGCCCCATCCGTTGAGGTCTTGCCATCCTATAATCACCTCCTACGCATCACACACAACGGTGTCGATGCCAGTCAGATTGTGTACGACACTTCTGAATCCATTTGCGCTGCCGTGGTTGGCAGATAAGTGACACAGCCATATACGAGTAACCCTTTCCAGGTCGGACGCTCTGAGCCAGCAGCAAAGCGTTTCCAGAGCCATGTGCGTTCGTGCAGATCTTTCCCGCACCACCTTCGGCACCTGCGACGCTGCCAGTATCTCTGCACTGTAATTGCATTCCACTGCAATCTCTGTCAGTCCCCTGAATCTGTACTTGAGCACAGCGGTGTCCGTCGCAAAGGCCAGCATCTCTCCGGTCACGTCGCTGTGGATCAGATACCCGCAAGGCTCCGTGCAGTCGTGCACCGTCTTGAAGGGCTTTATCCGCAGCGTCCCGATTCGGAAGCTCTCACCATACCTTACCGTGTGCAGCGTGGGAATGGACGGCTCTAGCAGCAGTGCCGTCGCCGTCCCATCCGTCATGTACACATCCACGCCGCGCAGAAGCAGCGCCTCTACGCATCTGCTGTGATCCCTATGCTCATGCGTGACCAGACATCCCGCATACTCTCCGAGCTTGTGCGGCAACCTGGCCTGCATCTTTGGCAGCGGCAGGCCGCATTCCAGTAGGATGCGCGTCTGACCGTCGTCCACCGCGTACAGGTTGCCGCGGGATGAGCTTGCATAGGGATTCAGCAGCATTTGTTACCTCCTTGCCTTAAAACGGGCAGTCGTTGTCTTTCAGGATTTCTCCGGTTTCGGGATCGACGTTCTTCGGGATTTCAGACTTTTCGTCATCGTCCATGCTCATTTCTTCCTTGCCGACCTGCTTCTTCGCCCACGTCGGTGACTTCTCGATGCGTTCGCGGATGAATTGCGGCAGGTTGGGCAGTGCGGCGTAAGTTTCCTCTTTATCCATGTCGAAGATAAAGGTGTCGCTCTCCGCCTTGGGTTCTGGCATTCCCTTCGGCAGCGCCATGATGCCTGAGATGCGATTAAACTGCCGTCCCTCCTTGCCCTCTCTCACCTCTACCGATACCAGGCAACCTTTGCCAATGAGCTGGGAGAGGTCGTATTCTTCCAGCTGTTTATCGGTCAAGCCGCCCGTCCATGCCTTCAGGTCACGGTACAGGTTTGATTTCTCGGCGAGGGATTTGGTGTATTCTTTGCTGATCCAGCGGGGTTCGGGTCCGTTCCCGCGCTCAATGGTTTCACCGACAAATTCAAAGGTCATCGATACAACATCCTGATACTTGTTAAACAGCGTGTTTAGTTGCTCTCCGAGATCGACCAGGCCGATGCACACGGCGGTATAGGTTCCAGCAGCCAGCGGAGGAATCACGACAGGGTTGGATTTCTTTGCGATAAGTGCCATTTTCTTTCTCTCCTTACATCTCAATTCTGAGTTCTTCGTCGTTTTCCGATACGATCAGCTTGATAATTTGGGCGTTGATGCTTAAAAAGTTCGTTACGCTCTCAGCGTTGTCGAGGAATATCGGCGCGGTCATGCCATAGAATTTTCCCAGTGCCTGTACCACATCCAGCCCTGCATTGATCTTGGCAGCGTGGTTGAGGTCAGCATAGGGTACACCGTCCACCGTGGGCACACAGGTTTCTGCCAGCCCGCCGTTGATCTGCTCATCAAAGAGCTTCCACCGCACCGCGCGGAAGAGGCCGTCAACATGTTCTTCGGTCAGCTGCACCATCGTGCGGGTGTATTCCTCGCACATTGCAATGCCTTCTTCTGCGCATTCCAGTCCGGCAGCAACGGTTCTCTGATATTCCGTCAGTTCCTGCACTCGCGTTTCTGCTCGGCGGCTGTCCTCTGCTTTGCCGTAAGCGCCCCATGTAAACGCCATCTCCTGACTGAGCAGGGCAATCTTTCCACGCACATCTGCTTCGGCTGCTTTTCGGTCATTTGCCATCACCGCCAGTCGGTTTTCCAGTTCCTTCGCTTCATCTCGCAGGGCGTTGATCTTCTCGACCATCGCCGGGTCGTCAGGAATATTCGGCTCCTGCGCCACCAGCATGAGATCCTTATACAAGGCAGGCATCCACGCGGTCAGCTCGTCCACAATCTTCTGTGCCTTATCCACTTCCTTCTGTTCGGCTGCGGCTTCTTCGGCGGCTTCCGATCCATCCTTGCGCACCGCTTCCAGCCGCTCTTGCTTCCGAGCTTCAAATGCTTTCTTCGCTGTTTCGATGTCCTCTGCTGCGTAGGGGCGCTTGCAGGTCGGGCAAAACAGGTCGCCGCTCCACTGTTCGGCGTTGATTTTGCGGTATCTGTCGCGCAGTTCTTCAGCGCGGGCGGTATATCTCTGGGCGTTTCGGCTGTGCATTGCCGCTTCAGATTTTGCCTTTGCCAGATCGGCGTTTGTGAGGCTGATTTCCTCCCTCTTAATCGCTGCGGCAGCGTTGATTTCCTCCATCGCCTTTGCGCGTGCCTTCTCTTTTGCCAACCTAGCTTCGGTCTCTGCTGCGCGAACCTCCTGATTCTTGGCGTTCAGCGCTCCCTGCAATTCCATTTCTGCGGCGCTTTGGGCTCGGGCTAGGCTGTCGGTGAGCTTTCGCTTTTCGGCTTCGAGTCGGCTGTATTTCGCCGTCAGTTCTTCAGGATTCCCGGCGTCCTTCGTGATGCTCCGGCTGGCCTCGTCGATTCTGTCGGGCAGCGCTGCCAGCTCCCTGTTATACGCCGCTCTCTGGTGCTGGCAAATGGCCTTGTATTCCTCGACCGTGTGGTTTGCCTTGTCCGCTCTGAGTTTGGCAAGGCCGGGATTCGCGGCAAAGATTGCATCCTCAGCCACACCACCCGCCAGTTCAAACAGCACCTTCCGCCGCTCCTGCCAGGGGAGGACGCTGCAAAAATACTCTGCACTCGTCAGCGCCTTAAAGGTCTTTTCAGGCGCGATCTCTTCAATTTTTGCCTTATAATCGCCTTGCTTTACAGGCAGGTCGTTGATATAGTAGCTCGTCGTGTGTCCGGTCAGCTCCGACTGTGCCTGTCCGCGGCGCTTTTCCCATTTCTCTGTGTACACTCTCCGCAGCGAGATGGCGCTGCCGTCTTCCTCCATCAGCGTGGCGGCGACGGTGGTATCAACGCCGTGTTCAGCGACGTTTCCATCTGCGTCGAGCGGCTGGATCTCAAAGTCCTTGCGGTCGGTGCTGTCCTTCCCGAACAGCAGCCACAAAAATGCGTCGTAGATTGTGGTTTTTCCGGTTGCGTTGTCGCCATAGATAGCAGCATCGCGGCCTTCAAAGTCGATTTCCAAGTGTCGGATTCCCTTAAATCGGTCGATGGTCAGGGCATTCAGTTTCATGTTGATTTTTTCTCCTTTTTGTGTTATTTTTTACTTAGGCATTCAGCTCTGGGGTCGCTATTTCAGCGGCTCTTTTTTTATTTGTCCTCACCTTTGTAAACCGCACTCATAACGTCGGCGATGTACGCAATCAGTGCAAGATCTTCGACGCCGTTCTTATACACAGTTTCGATTGCTGACTGTATCAGCGCGGAGATTGACGAATTTCTCATTCGAGTGTGGATCGTACCGTTATCCATAACCACCAGGATGTAGTTGTCCAGCTCTGCGATTCCGTCCTCGTCCATCAACACCAGTTTCCCATTTTCCAGCATCTTTCCAAGTTTTGTGGTCGTTGTCATTTCACGATCCTCCCATACTTTTTGGCGATCTTGCGGTAGCTCATGCGCTTGCGTTCCACCGTTGCGTCAATCCGCTCCTGTCCCCAGTTGGCTGTGATGTCAACCGCCAACCACAAAATACCGATGATCCCCACAATCATCACAAACGCGCAGATCAGTCTGCCCATCTGCAAATACAGCTCACTCAGCATCCTTCTTTTCCTCCTTTTTCAAATATCTGTTGATAAAATATACCTGGCCTTTGCCGGTGATCTTGGTCGTTTTGGTCACTCGGATGTGTCCGTCCGGGCTGGCAACGGTGCTTTCCTTGATTTCCATCAGCCCCATTTCCATCGAGCGCTGCGACGGCATGTTTCTGGATGCGCCGCGCGAGATCAGGTATCCGTCCTGCCGGAGCATTTCAAACAGTCGTTTCTGTCCGACCTCCACGCCGTTCTGCCGGATCAGCTTTGCGAGGTCTCCGATCAGGATGGAGTTGTGCGCCGTGGACACCGCGTCGGAAAACAGCACCTTGGGCTTGTCCTGCTCGACCTTCTGTTCCAGCGTCTTCCGCTGTTCGCGTTCGGTCTTGAGTTCCTGCAGGACTCGGATCATGACGTCGGGGTCGTTGAGCATCCGCTCGGCCATCTCCGGCGTTGCGTACATACCATGCTTGCGGATGGTGGGGATGATCTCATGAGTGATCCAGCGTCTGAACACTTTCGCTTCGGGTTTTCGGCTTCCAAGTACCAAGGCGTAAAGGCCGGGTTCATTGACTACATTCATTCTTTGGATGCCGCCAGGGGTGTAGATTGGAACGACATCCTTTTCATCATCATCGATTCGTGCCAGAGCATCACGTGCATTTGCAATTTCAAGCGCTCTGCAAGTATCAGCAACCACAAACCACGGTTCTTTGTTGAGCACAACGGTTCGGACGCTGCCAAATTGCTGATTCTGGAAAATCTGCACCTCACTCATCTTCGCCCACCTCACAAATCTTCTCGATGCTGTACGGGATGTAAATTCTGCCGCACAGCTGCTCGATCACAATCAGTGCCGGTTCGATCAGGGCGTGTTCGATATCCTTCTCTCCGTGGTGCAGGGCGCGGAGGTTCTCTGCACTGATCGGGATCTGTACGGTTACATCCTTTTCGTTGTAGCCGCCGGGGATGCGCACGGAATAGGTCACTGCGATGCTTCTAATTTTCTCGCTCCTTTCGCTATCTGTTCTTCAATCATTTTTTTTACGACTGTCGCCAACATCTGCTCGTTGGTCAGCGGCGGGTCTTCCAGTGATTCCACCCAGATACCATCCGGTGGGAATACGATGTACATCTTGCTGTTGGGGATGTGCATCTCGCCCATGATCGCGTACATTTCACGCTGTCCCCAAGGCAGCTTCCCTTGCATCCTCGCCGAGATGCTGTTATCGGATAGGTTCGTCCAGCGTGCAAGGTCGCCGGACTGCACATGCTGGCGGCGCATCTCTTTGCGCAGCTCGGTATATAGTCCTGATGCCATGTGTGCCTCCTTACATTGCAGATGTCGGTTCATTTTTAGCGAACAGATAATCAGGATTCATTTCCGGGAAAAGAAACTTGCACGTCTTTCTATATTCCGGATAGGTAAAATCCGTCGTTCCGTTCAGCTTGTTTACGACCGTCTTTTTGCTAATGCCGAGAAATTCTGCAAATTCTTGTTGCGTGATTTTGTGATCCTGCAATGCGTTTTTAAGGTTATCGTACATCATATCACCTCCATCTAATTACCTGCAAAGGTATTTTATGGTCTTAGTATATACCCCTAAAGGTAACTTGTCAATAGCTTTTTTACCTTTTGAGGTAATTTTGTGCTTTACATTACCTTTGTGCGCGAGTATAATTAGAAGCAAGAGGGGGGGTGATTAGGATGACATTTTTAGACAAACTCAATCAGCTAATGGCCAGCCGTGGATTAAACCGCAGCACTCTTTCGAAAGCATGTGGAATCCCTTACACTACAATTGACGGATGGTACAAGCGTGGCTATGAAGGCTTGAAGGTTTCAACGCTGAAAAAAGTATCTGATTTCTTCAATGTGTCAATGGAGTATTGGTTGGATGCAGAAGAAGAGGACTACGGAGTAAAAAAAGAAGCTCCCGCCCCAATGGAGCGAGAGCTAACGTTGAAACAGCAACAGATTGTCGGTCTTATACCTTTTATCCCTGAAAAGATACAAGATGCAATTCTTGCGATTTGCGATGCAACGGCGGATCGTTCAGCCGCTGCCGGCTTTGGTTTTTACCATGACCCAGATTACATACAATCTGCAAGGGATAATACCGATCCTGCTGACAACTCGGAAGAGCACAGCGGTTAACGTAAACGGTATTCGGCTCATCGGGGAATACAATTTCCCCGATGGTCGGATATTTAGGCAGGTCAATGTACTTCATGGTTGCACCTCCTATGTTTGTCTACAGTCTACTCGTCAATACCTCGTTCGCGGCGCTGGATTCTGGCGCACTCGCGTTTGGCAACGGCAAGCACGCGGCGAAGCGCTCCGGGCGTAAGGCGATGCAGGATGGTAACAATACGATCGATCAGTTGGTCAGAGTTCTTCATAATGGTGCCTCCTTGTTAAGTTTTCAATCTCTGGCATGACAGTAGCACTGTTTACACAACGTTGCAAGCGTATTTCCCAGTTTATTGCATATCTTTATGTAATATTTATTACGGCAAACAAAATTCTACAAAAAAATGCCCCATCCGTGCGCCAACACGGACAGGGCGTGCAGAAAACCACCACACAAGACGGCTTGTGCATTGTCATTATATCATAAGCCGCCTACAAACGCAAAGGAGGAACTATAATGGCAAGAGAGAGAATGTCCGAAGCATCCTGGAACGTAAAAACCAAGCGCTGGTGCTGCCGTGTCATGGTGCGTGGGAAGCGTCGTGCATTTTACTCGTCCATCGAGGGACGGCGCGGAAAAAGAGAAGCCGAACGCAAAGCAGAAGAATGGCTCGCGTCCGGCACCATGTCTCCCAAAGTCAAAGTGTCAACATTGTGGCACGAAATGCTGGATCACATCAGTAGCACGAAGGGCAAAGACAGCGAAACTTATAAGCAACGCGAAAAAATGGGGCGGCTGTACATTCTTCCTTGCATTGGTCAAAAGCGTCTCGAAGATATGCACCCCATCGATTGGCAAGACTGCATCGACATAACTTTCGCAAAATCAAAACGAAAAGGCAAGCCTTTAAGTGCAAAAACCTTGAAGGATGTCCGAGGGGCGCTGACTGGATTCAAAACATACTGCGAATCACGCGAAATATTCATAACATCCATGCGAACGATCACTATTCCGGACGATGCACCAGTCGGCCAAAGAACGATTTTGCAACCAGATGATTTACGGGCGTTATTCTCGGACCCAAAGCCTACAGCACAAGGGCAAGACAGACGAGTACACTACTTGCATTTGTGGCGATTTTATGTCCTGACCGGAATGCGACCGGGCGAAGCGATTGCGCTTCAACGCAATGACGTCAGTACAGACGGCGACACGGTTAAGATTCAACGCAGTGTCAACACCGACAAAATTATTACCATAGGCAAAAACCGCAACGCTCAACGCAGTTTTATCCTGCCGGAGAGCGCGAAAAGTGTCTTACAAGATCAAGCGGAATATTTGCGGAAGCTGGGGATTATATCCCCTTATATTTTCCCCGGCAAAGACGGATCAATTGCATCCGAGCGATCAGTCTATAAGGCGTGGCGGCGCTTTTGTGATGTGCAAGGTACGATAAAGTGCAGTTTATACGAACTACGCCACACTATGGTGTCTATCAACGCCGACGTGCCTGACGCGCTGCTAAAGCCGATGGTTGGACATAGCGCCAGAATGGACACGCGTGGAACATACGGCCACGAGGTCATAGGGCAGCGAGAGCGAACGGCAAATTTGGTGGAGCAGTCTTTACAAATCGCGCTTGGCTATGATGCCAAAAAGATGCCAAACGGATTCCAAAACAGCTAAATCGGAGTATAATCGAATACAAGTTAGGCGGCAAAAAATCCCTGAATAACGGGATTTTGCAAAATGTATTTGGATTAAAGCAGTAGTTCGAGTCTACTGCGACCCACCAAGAAAAAACGCCTAAATTCAGGCGTTTTTTCTGTATTTTACAAAATTCAAAGCCAAAAAAGATGCCAAATAAAAAGAGGATGCCAATGGCACCCTCTTTATTTATTTTAGTCGCCAGAGTTTGCGCATCAGAGAATCGTATTCCTTCGGGCACACAATCCGCAGAGCTTCCAGATGCTCGTTAATGACCTGCATCGCCTTATCATACGGAATCTGCGCCATCACCTCTTGAAACTCTGATTCGTAAATTGGCTCCTGCGGCACTGCCTTGATGGTCTGTGGCTCCGCCTGGACATTTTCACCGTTGAGATGATCCCGCACAATCTTCAGCGCCGCCAACCGCATCACTGCGTCATAAGTCGTGTCGCCATTGGCCAGTGTGTGCATGGCCTGCTCGATCTCTTGCATGTCCATGCGATCACCTGCCTACAGCTTCCGAGCCATTTCAAGCAGTCGCTCGATGGTTTGGCGGTCAGTTCCCTGCACGCCGTCTATCATGCTTTCCAAAATGTCCATGATGCGCTGCTTGCCGTCCGTCCGGGAGTAACCGTCGTCACGCGGATAGCGGTCAGTCCTCCAACCTCCGTCATAGCGCTCAGCCGTGCCAGAGTATCTGCCCATGGAGTCGCGTCTGCGACGAGCATGGCTGTATTCGCTTCCATCGTCAGCCAAAAGCTCGATTTTGTCGATGTTTTTAATCGTGTCCGTCAGCTTGTGCACCGTTTCGAGGTCGCCGCTGGACAGATTGCCGCGCTTGGCATAGCCTTCCAGCTCTTCACAAAGCATCTCACGCAGCTTGTACATATCCCTCATCGTCGTTCCTCCTTTCTTATGCTACTCGCTCGACGATCAGGTTTGCGTTGGCAACACTAATCGCCTGCGTGCTGGTGTTTTCTGCTGCAATCGTCAAGCAGCAGCCGCGCGGAACCTCGATAAATGCCGCCACATAGACGTTGCCGGCATTGCCGACCGCTGCCGGCACAAATATTGCCGTCGCACCGTTCAGTGCTTCACCATTGACAGCCAGCGCGGCCGAGATTGCTTCCACCGTGCCACCCGTCGGAATCGAGATGTTGGCGCCAAAGGACACCTTAAACAGCGCCCTACACTGCTGCGTCAGCCCTCTCAGAGTGACAATTCCAGCGCCATCACGGTGCACGATGCAGGGCTTGTTATTCGTGACAGCAGTCTCAGTCAACGGAACGTTTTGACCAGCAGCGACGGTTACAGTCGCCGCATTGGTATACTCTGCCATAATAATTGCTCCTTTCTAAAAACAGCGGCGGGACGATTGCCCCGCCGCGTCGCTTCATTATCCGCATGGGGCGGATCATTTTCGTGAGGTCACGAAAAAGGTGCTACTTTGTTTTTAGGCGCAAGTGCCGCAGGTGCCGTATGCCGCCTGAGTCGCCCACGGATTGCAGGTGATGTAGGCCGGAGTCGGGCACGGACGCAACGTCTGCACAAGGTACTGACTCTGCGTCGCCTGGGACGCGGCCAGCTGCGCCGCAAAGAGCTGCTGATTCTGTTCAGCGATTTTTGCATCTTTCGCTTCGATTCGCTGGGCAGTGAGCGCATCGAGGATTGCGCGCGCATTCTGATTCTGGTTGTCGATCAGATCACGGGTGCTGTTCTGCACGACGTTGCGAGTGTCGCAACCCTGCTGCGCCATGTCATAGCGCACCTGGGCAATCGCCGCACGATTCTCGCAGCAGCATTCCTGGCTCTGCATCTGCATCTGGAAGAGGGTCTGCATCAGCGCAGCCTGCTGGTTGGCGCGGGACAGTTCAGCAGCCTGGAAGCCGCTGCTCATGTTCTGGTTTACGCCCGCAAAGCCCTGAAGCATGGTCGTGTTCTGTGCATAAAAACCGTTACACAGGCCGTTGTTTACGTTGTCCAGCTTGCGTTCGACACTAGCAAAATCGGAGGTGAGCACATAGCCGTCCACAACCCCAGCACCGCTGCCGTTGCCAGCAAAGCCGCCTCCAAAGCCGTTATTCCCCCAGCCCAGAAAGACAAAAAGAAACAGGATGATGAGGAACCACACGCCGTTGCCATCGCCGAAGAAGCCATTGCCACGGTTGCCGTTGCCAGTTACCGCCGCGATGTCGGCAGGGGTCATTTCAGAGGTAGTCAAAGACATTATTTTTTCTCCTTTCACACCTTTTTATCCACAAATGCGGCCGCATTTTGTGTTGTATTGTTGAATATTATTTGCAGAAGTGATATAATATATTTGCACGGAATCTTCCATTTTCACACCTCTGCAGAAAGGTATCGCATGGCATGGGCGATGCCTTTTCTGTTTTTTGGGAATTATTGCAGCAAGGATTGAAACATCTGCGCCGCCTGCTGCAACTGATTCAACTGCTGCTGCGACATTTTTCCAGATTGCAGCAGCTTTTCAACTTCTTTTTGCGGATCTCCCTGAAAGTTTTGTCTGAACTGATTAAACTGTTGCACCATCTGCTGGAACTGTCCCAGTCTGCCTGGCATCTGACCGCCGGCAAGCGCCTGAAAAAGCGGATTAGGCATTTACGACTTCCTCCTTTGTAGGCTTTGGCATCAGCGCGTCCACACGAGCGGACAGCGCATCCAGTTCGGCACGGGTCACATATTGTTCAGCAGGCGCCACCGGGGCTGCTTGCCTCGGCGTGGTTGTGCGCTCGGTATAATCCAGCACGCGCATGGACGGCATGCCGGACGCATCGACGGATTTGATATAGATTGTCTGGCTCTCGCTGTCCCACAATGGGAGCGTGTTGCCCGGCGCCATCAGGTAACTCTTGGCTCCGGTTTCGCCCTGCACCCAGATCATGCCGGTCTGGGGAGGCTGCTGCACCGGCTGCATTGCCGCCTGACGGAGCTGTGCAAGCTGATCCGGCATCGGCTGCGGTTGGTAGTAACTGCCCGGCTGATAATAGTTCGGCATACCCGGATATCCAAATGCCATAAATTACCCCTCCTTGTGCCAGTAGTAGATCGGCACTTCTGCGCCGCTGTCCCAGCTGTCGTAATAGTTCCCATCTTGCACGGCAACGACGTGGTCGGACAGTGCAAGCACATATGTGCCCTTCGGATGCTCTTCACAAAAATTTGCGACGGTGTAACAGGTGTCGCAATCTTCGCGGACAAAATCGCGCTGGTATCCGTGCTTTTTCAAATAGCGCCCCCAAACGTGGTTGGCGTTTGGGAGATCGCAGCGGGCAAAGCCCTCGACGGTCAGTGCCAGATACACCTGATCCCAGCTATCCCCGGTGGCAATGGTGCAGGCACGGACGGCGCAATCCCCAACCGATTTGCCCTGCGGGTTGGGGTTATACGGCATCCATCTTCCCAATTTGACCACCTCCATCTGGTTTAATTGTAAAAAAAAAGCGCCCCCTGCACGATGTCATGCAGGGGACACTTCGGTGTCAAAAATGGGACATTTTAGGGACGCGCTATTCTTCTTCGGCTCGCGCGGCGGTGATCCGTGCGAGCATTGTGTTATTTAGAGTTGGCCAGTGGCCAAGCGGGCCAACTTATTAGACGCAACATATCCATTGTCTATGATCGCGGCATACAAAGCCCGAATTTCATTGGGTTTTCCGGAGGAAAATGTGATCGTTCCGCGGCTTGTGACGACGATGAATCCGCACGCCGCATTAAAGCCCAGCTCTTTGCAAATATCCTCATACTCCATGGGTATTTTGTTTCCGTTTTTTATTACGTTTTTCATTTTTTAATTCTCCTTTGCGGCGGTGATCCGTGCAAGCTGGTCGGTCAGGACAGCGTATCCCAGCAATATCTGGGTGTAATCAGGTGCCTCACGAGCATTTCCCACCTCACCTGCATCGTATTCCCAATTTTGGATGCTGCGGCGCGGGATGCCGTAAACGACGGAAAAGATGACCTGGGACATCCCGGTGACGCTGCGGATCGCGGCGACGCCGCCGTGCGCCATGATGAAGATCGCATGCAGCACGCGGGCGATGGTGTCCGTGTCGCCATCGCCGGGCTCGCCCATCCAGTTCTGCCAGGCGTACTCGGCGACGTACAGGTCGTGCTGCTCCGGAGTGTACTCCAGAGCGGAAAGCCAAGCCCTGCGGAAATCAGAAAAAGTCATCATAAAATTGTCCTCCTTTAGTCCCACATATGGGCAATGCAGTAATCTTCCCATTCTTTTTTCATCGTCGTGATGATATCCGCCCAATACTGACGATCATCCGGGGAGTGGTCATCATAGATGATCTTCTCAAGCGTTTTCGTCCCGATGCTGCTCTTGATGTAGTGCTCGGAGTAGACATAATCCTCTGCCAGCAGGTATGCATTGGCTCTGGGATACATACGGCAGGTCAATGCCACGTCAACGGTGGGTTTGTTTGGCAGGATTCCATCCCCGCGTTCCATTGCATCGTTAAACTTATCGCGGTATTTTTCCCACGTCGTCATTGCCGCACGGATCTCTTTCACGCCTTCGATGCCTTCAACCCTGCGTTGGTATTCAGCCTCTTTTTCTTCTTTTTCGCGGAGGTACGCCATAATTTCAGGCTTGCGTGCCTTGACGGCTGCACACGCTGCATCCACATCTGCCTTTCTCTTGGTCTCGGAGAAAAATTGCAGCCGTTCTCCATCTTCTGCGATGCTGATACGCAGTACGCTGATGATGTCTTTGATGCTCATTTCGTTGTAGTTTTTCATTTTTATGTCCTTCCTTATATCAGTCCTTGATGATTGGGAGCGCCGTATAGTGGAGATGCACGCCGTCGAACCAGTTGATGCAGGGCTTGTTGTTTCGGTGATAAAGCACTTCGTAAAGAAAGCAAGGCTTTCCGTTAATTGTAACCAGTACCCGGTCGAATCTGTCCTTCCACGGCTCAAAGGACTCTGGGATATCAACCGTTATCGGCTCAGAGTAGACTGCTTCGTCGGTCGGGGTGGTGGTGTAGATGGTCTGCTTTTCGTGGGCGAGGATTCCGTAATTGGCGTAGATGGTGGTTTTCATTGATGTATCCTCCTGTTTGTTTTTAGTCTTCGACGGTTCCGTAGTAGTGCCAGATGCTCAGGTCGCTGGTGTCATGTCCGAACCACTGGTCAAGCGGCAGCCAGTATACCTTTCCATCATCCTCCAGTATGTAGATTTTGTTTTCACTCATAGCCGCTCCCCAATAAGAATGAGCCTGGAACATGTCTCTTGTAAACTTCATTTTTCTTTTCCTCCTTAGCATCCTTGTATCTCTTACCTTGTCTATATTATAGCACCCATTGAGTACAACATCAACACTTTTTTGAAAAAACCCATCCCCAAAATCAAAAAAATTGGGGCAGGCCGAAGCCCACCCCAACATCATACTCGCTTGAGCAAATCATCCACCCGACAAGTCACAATCCGCTTGATCTGCCGCGGCGACATCTGCGGACGCACCGCCTCTGCAATCTGCTCATAGGTCTGCCCATCCAGCAGCTTGAGGCGCAGGATTTGCCGATCCCGCGCCGAAAACACCCACTCGTCAATCAGCGCTCCCACCTGTGCACGGCTCAGTCCGGCGCGCGTGATCTCTGCAAGCATCGCACACCAGCTCCCTCCTTAGTCCGTCAACTCGCGCACAGCCGCCTCGATCAGCGCGTCGATCTCGTCCGTGACCTTGATCCCCAGCTGCTTGAGCATGTCCACAACATAGTCATGCTTCTGCTCGCCGGTCTTGGCTCCAAACAGCTGCTCAGCCGCCTGCACCAGCCAGCACACCCAACGCCAGACCTGCGTCACGCGGTCAGAGCTGATTTTGCCGCACAGCCAGAGGATAACCACCAGCGCCATACCCACACACGCCACCGCAGCGGCAATACCCGTGATCATCGTCCAATCGAGATTCATAAATTACTCCTCCGTATCTGTATTTTTTTTGCCAAACACCTTTTCGGCGATCCGCTTGGCCAGCAGTCCGCCCAGCTCCACGCCAAAGACCGTAAATGTCATGTTCACTAGCTCGGTCTGCTCCTGCCCGGTGGTGCAAAACACGATGGTCTCGGCCACCGTAAACAGGATCAGATACACTGCCAAAAACAACAGCACCTTGTTCGCCATCCGCGTGCCCTTGCTCAGCTTAGCCACCGTGACCGCCGTCCTGGTGATCGCGCCCCTCTTGGATGCGGTCGATGCGCTTGTGTGCCTGCTTGGCGGACTCTTCTACCGCTGTCAGCCGCTGCAAGACCTCTATGTTGGTCTTTGCCTGCGCCTTTTGCTCGGCTTTGATGTCCTCGACGCCGCTCTTGATCGCGCCGATCTCCACCAGCAGCGTCGTCGCCTGGGCGCTGTCGCCCTTGGTGTCCTTGTTTTTGGAGCGCCAGAGATTGACGGCGGCGATAATCACATTCGCGAGCGGTACAAGCGCGAGGATAAATAACAGTCCGTAAAGGATCGTCTCTTGCGTCACGGCTTACACCTCCCAGGGCAGCACATAGCCCATCTTGCGGTTGGTCTCGCGGCCAAAGATGCCGTCCGGCGTGCATCCGTGCTCCGTCTGCCATGCCTTCACAGCCACCGCAGTCTGAGATCCGTATTTGCCGTCGGCGGGGATGCCAAGATACCGCTGGATCAGCACCACACCCGCACCCTTGCTGCCCTTGCGGTACGTGCAAGGCCGACCACCCTGTCCGGGGCAGCCGGACGAAGAATAACTGTCGTACCACGCGACATTTTTTCCGCGTGCGTCCACATGGATGTAGTTGTCGGTGGCCTTGTACATCCCTACACCGCCCTTGATGCCCAGCTCCTGCATATAGTGCTCCGTCCAGACCGCCAGCGTCGGCGCGTCGATTGCCTTGCCAAGCACCACGACGCTAAAATCTGCCGCGTTGCCCTTTCGGTGCTGGCTTCCGGGTGCGCCGCCCACCAGCTTATTCAGCGGGTCCGGACGGTAGCCGCCGTGCGGACGGATGCGGATCACCACACCCGGCCATTTTTGGCGGTACTTCGCCCGCAGCTTTTCGAGCAGGGCGATGATGCGGTGGTCAATGTCGCTGGGCTGTACGATGGGCGCGGCCTTGCCCTTGAGCACATTCACATAGTTCGCCGGGTCGTAAAATTCCCGCAGCGTAAAATTCTCAGACAGCTTTGCGTCGAGATTCATCTTGTCCGCCTCCTTCAACTTTTTTATCGCAGCTCCTGTATAATAAAATCTCAGGATTTCTGCACACGTCTGCCCGGCTCTTCCTCTTGCGGCGGCACCGGTCTGAGACAAACCCACGCCATGCCCGCGCACCTTGCCGGACTTGTCATAGTAGTCGGGCTTGTCGAGCAGGTAGGGTACGGCGCGGCCCCAGCGCTCCACCGCCGACACGCAGCGCCCGCCGTTGCTGTCGGTGTAGACCGCGTCGATGAGCTTGCCGCCGTACATCAGCACCAGCCCGCGCGTTGCTTCCACTGCCGCATCGCTGTTGCGGTGACGCGGTCGTGCGCCATACGCCTGATATCCGGCGGTGTCGTCCACATCGTATGGCTTGCTGCGGCGGTCGATGGTCTTGCGGATGGCATACGTTCGTGCGGCGATGGCCTGCGCCTTTTGTGCCTCCATCGGGCAGGTCTCCGCCTTGATTTCAGACGGCACCACGCCCTTGAGGTAATCTTCCAGATCCATCGTCACAACCCTGCCGCTTTTGTCGCGGGTGATCTTGACTCGGATGTGCATCAGGTCGCCTCCTCCCAGCCGTACACGCCCGGCTCCCACACGTTATCGGGTGCCGTGCTGATCCAGTGCTTGCCGTTGTGGCTGACCTTCGCACCCTTCGCATATGCGTCGTGTGCCCCGGTGGGCTGAATCCATTCCGGCCACTCCTGCGTCGGGTCTGAGATCCGCGTCCACAGCGACTCAGCAGCAGACGGTGTCCGGTCCGACTGCGACGTGTGCGGCTGTGCGCAGCGGTATAGCAGACCGTTGTACTGCCGGATGTCGCCCTTGGCATAGGCCACGCCGCTCGCGCTCCATGCGTCAAACAGCATCGCAGGAGCCGCCAGCGCCACTTCATCCGGCGCGTAGGCCACGAGGGTCTGCGTCGCCTTGCGGATCTCCTGCGCCTGCCGGAGGATGTCCGATCTTGCCTTACTCACGAGTAATCACCCCCAACTCATTCAGTGCGGCCTCCATGGTTGCCATATCTGGATCGTCCGTTGTCGATGCAGGCTCCGGCAGCAGCTCCAAAGTCAGCCCGGTCAGCGCCTGCCAGCTCTCAATCTGTGCCTCGTCGATCTCGATGAGATTGACCTGTTCGCCATCTGCGTTTTTTGCGATATAGGTTGCCATGCTGTCCTCCTTATTCGACCGGGATGCGGATGACGATTGCGCCGGAATGTCCATCAGATACTGTCCCGTCAGCGTACCCACTGCTCCCTCCGCCAGCGCCGTACCCCTCTCCGGCATATTGCACCGCTCTCCAATGCATCCAGCCACCATAACCCGTCCAACCAATCCCACCACTTTTACCGTCGGCACCGGCCTCGCTTGCCTTGTCCGGGTCTCCAAAGCGATAGTATGTGCCGCTCTTCTTTACTCCTACCACCCCTTTAGCAGCAGAAAATACGCCTCCGAGGGTAGTGTCACCGCCATCCGAATTGGTTGACCACACCCCCCCTGCACCGATTGTTACCGCGATACTGCCGCTAAGGTCGATGCCAAGTTTCTGAGCAAATGCACCGTTTCCGGGTCTCTTGTTATTGATACCCGCTCCTCCACCGACACCGCACACATCCGCCGTATAGTTCCCCGTTACACGCAGAGTGCCGGAGGATGTGAGCAATGCCTCCCAGTACGGCACGCCGCTGTAAAACTCAATGTACCAATTGCTCCACTTGCCGTCAAACGTGATCTGCGGTTTGGTGTTGTAATCGATGCCACCGCCGCTTTTTGCCGCTGCATTTGTCCGTCCTACTGCCATGCTCTCACCCCCATACCACAATCGTCAGCAGCGTAATCGCAGCCTCTGGCACTTCCGCTGCAAAAATCTTCACTCCGCCATCCGTGCAGACAGCGACGGGCGCGTAATTGCCGCTGGTCGCATCACCCGGAGCAAATACCACCTCCGGCACCATGGCTGCTGTCACGCCGGAGACGGACACCGTTGCGGCCTTGGGATAGTCGCTGTAAGTGCTGTCCTCCACCCATGCAGACGTGGCCACGCTGACGTTGGTCTGGATGATCTTCTTCGGCTGCTTTCCATTCAGCACCGTTTCTAGCCCAGTGATGGAGGATATTGCCTGCGTATGCGCTGCGGCTGCATAGTCCGTCCCAGCCACAGCAGTTGATACATTCCCACTGCCGTCACCTTTCAGGATTCCGGACGCAGCAATCACATCCTGAAAATCAGTCCCAGCAGCCGCCTGCGTAACATTCCCGCTGCCATCACCCTTCAGGATTCCGCTCGTGCTGATTTTAGGCTGCGCACCAATATCAGCAGGTGCAATCGCATCCGTTCCGCCTGTCTTGTGACTTGCAGCGTGCTTGCTCGGTGTCATCGATGTAGGCTTGTCACTCAGATCATTGTAACTGCCGGACACAGCAACCGTTTTCAGGTCGGTAAACCATTTTGCAATCTTGCCAAGGATGGTTTTCAGCGCCTCCCCGGTAGCGATATTGGCTCTTGCGGTTGCCGCCGTAAACTCTGCCGTCACATCGGACGCATCTCCGGTCTTGTCCAGTTTTGCCGAATACAGATCATCAACATTATCCTTTAGGCTGTTGTAATCCACCAACGTAAATCCGCGGTAGATCACCGTGTCCGCACTCCATACCTTTGCCGTCGTGCCGCCGTAGCCGCGAACGCATCCGGTCAGCTTGCCGCCAGAGATTGCATTGTACTGGATCACTTCGGCATCGTCGCCTGTTCCAATCGTCGCCAGATTCGGCGCGGCTGGGAACACATCCACAGATGCAACGGCAATGCTCTGTGCCGCTGCCGTAATCTGTGCCGTCAGCGTCGTCTGCGGGCTGTTGTTGATGCCGGCATACATCGTCTTTTTTGCCATCAGTAGGTCGAGCCTCCTCTCGATTGCACAAAGCCCTGCACATACAGATCAATCGTCACATAGGACAGTTCGTCCGGGATGATCGTGATATTGTGCCAGGTTCCGCGCGGGATTTTGTTGTCTTCATCCACCAGCAAAGCGGTAATGTCAGATTCATAATCCGCCCCCATTGCTGCCTTTTTCTTGCCATTGACTTCGATCTGCGCCGTAGACGCACCGCCAAACTCAAAGATTCCCTGTTCGATGTCGTGGGTGTGCTCCGGGATTTCCACGTCATGCGTGTGTTCCGGCACCTCGAATTCGTGGGAATGATCCGGAATCTCGAATTCATGTGAATGACTCGGAAAATTGACCGTATGCGTGTGGCTGGGAATCCGGATGGTGTGCGTATGCGACATACCGTGCACATGGGTAAACTCACCAGCCGAAATCGTGTGCCTGTGGGATTCTCCGTCCCTTGCCACAACAGACGACGTTGTGCGTGCCAGCGACGACGGCGAATTTGTGGTGGATATACTGCTGCTGCCGCTGGTCGTCGTGTCTCCACCACCAGCCTCGCTCGTTCCACCGCCGCCACCACCGTTTCGGCTGGTCTCCACTGTTCCGCCGCTGGTTTCCGTGGATGTGCTCGTGCCGCCACCAGCCGAAGAGGTCATCGTGCTGCCGCCGCCGCCCTCAGTTGACCTGGAATAGCTACGGAACGGCGCCAGCGTGATCTTCACAAGCACCTTGTTCACAATCCGCATCTCTTCCGGAATCCAAAAGTTCAGCTGTGCACCGATCTTGGGCGTTGCGTTCTCCTGTACCGACTGCGCATAAAGCTGCGTTGCGCCCTGCGAATAGACCTGTTCAATGCGCTGCCGGTCTGCCAAATCCGCAACCGTCGTCGCAATATCCACAGCCTTTGTGGATAACGTCAGCGTCATATCTCCCGGCGTGTCATGGTTTCTCTTGATGCCTGTGATGTACGTCTTCACGCTATCATCTACAAGCATCGTGATTCGTCCAATTTCGGCCTTGTCATAGTCCGCGCCCGTGATTGGGAATAAATCTGCCACCGAAACTTCGATGCTCTTTTGCGGCTTCTGAAGCGCTTTCAGCATGGCCTCTCCCGCCGCCTTCAGACTCGCTGCATCTTCATATCGTCTGTCCGTCCAGATTCGCGTAATCAGGCCATACTTCTCGATGATTTCCGGCGGGCTTTGTAGGTATGGCAGGCCGTTGTTCACGTCTTTGATCGTCAGCTGGTTGATGCCCTCGCCATAGCCCAGGCAATACAGTCTCGTGCAGACATCCTGCGATGCTTTTGTAAATTTCCGGCTGATTAAGTTTTTCCTGCCGCGGACGTAATAGAGCGGCTTTGCTTCGGTGTCGATTCGGATCAGGTTCAGCGTCCACGGGTATGTGCTCGTGTCATACGTCCACATATATTCATCGACAAAGCACTTCGGGATGGAAAACAGCGCCGCCAGAAGGTTTTCGTTTTCCCAGCCGTATTCAAACTGCCGCCGAAAATCGCACTGCCCAAGCTGCCACCGCTTTACGGTCTGGTGATCCAGCACATACTGGATGCACTGATTGGTGTATGTTCCCAAGTTGCCTACAACATGAGACTCAAATAATACATCATCGATCAGCGTTGCAATGACGTGTTCGCAGTCGTATGTCATCTCCCCAGAGCCGCTTAACGATCCGCCCGGCGTGACAATGCGATAAAGCTGTCCGCCATTGTATCGCACAAAGCAAAACGGCTGGCAGTAATCGTTTTTATCGTCTCCTTCCGGCAACGAAAACGAGAGCTGTCCAACCGAATTGATCTCTTCTGTTTCTTGAATATCGTAAGCATTTTCCAGAATCGCGACTTTTTTTCTGTTTTTATCATACACTTCCAGCATTATAAATACCTTTCTGTGTACAAGATCGACGTTTTGAGGGATGCAGGCGTTCCGCTTCCGATCTGCACCGAACGGGTATTCCTAGACAGCTCCAACCAATCGCCGGAATGCTTGTCTAGTATGTTTTCGCCGTTGTGCAGCACCACATAATGGTCGCTGTCAATGACCAGTGTATCGCCCGGCTGCAAAGTCACGTCGATGTTGATGGTGTAGATGTTGGTTGCTTCAGCGCTGCCCATGGCGGAAAATATCTCATACGCCGTGCTGCCCAGATACACCGTCGCGCCCACAGAGATGTTCGCCGCAATCGCTTCATCCGCTGCCGTATTCGGATAAACTGTCGCGCCTACACGAAGTTGTGCGTCGATGGATTCAGCAGCTGCCGTTGTGCCATAGATCAGAGCGCCAATACGCAGACTAGATGCAAACGCTTCCGCTGCATCTGCCTGCATCAAAAACACGCCGATCAAACGCACATCCGCATCGATTTCTTCAGCCGCTGTGTTGTTCAGCAAAATACCCTGCGCCGCGCTGGCCTCTGCGCCGTATGCTTCCTGTGCGCTCGTGCTCAGATAGACCGTTTCGGAGATGCCAAGCATTGCGGTGATGATCTCCACCGCATCCGTAGTCAGCGTAATATGGGAGGCGGTCTGACGCGGGACATTAAACCGCGCCAGATTAAATTGCGAGGTATTGAACATCGCCCCCGCCTCCTTAATTGATCGAAATCTTCAGTGCGCCGACCTCATAAACCACCGCTTTATCCTTAGACATCAGCGTTGCCGGATTTGCCGCGTCGATCATGTACGGATTTCCGCTGTCCTCCGCATCATAGACTGCAATATGCGTCATATTGCCCCAAGTGCCGGTTGCAACAGGGCTGGTCACAGACGCGCTGTTCGAGATCATCATCGCGCCGCCAGCCTGTGACGCAGGAGACGCAAAGGTGATCTGCATCCGCTTGTACGCATTGCCTACAAATTCAGCGCCGCCTTCTTCCGGCGAGCCATTGCACAGTGCCAGATACGGCGTAAACCCGGCGCAGCTCGTGCCACGCATCAGATTCAGGATTTTAGTTTTGTAAGCGTTCGCCAGCTTGCCGGAAGAAATCCACTTCACGGCATTTGCGCGGATCACAGGAGACACGCCGGACTGCACGTTCAGCGGCTCAGCCAGCGGACCATAGACGTACATATTACCGCCTGTCAGAGAGTCCAGCACGCCCACATGGGTGACATTGCCTACATCCACGGTCGCCTTTGCAAAGGTGATCGCCGCGATATTCTGGATTGCCATTCCGCCGCCAGTCTGAGCAGCGGGAGCGGAAAAGGTAATCGGCTGACGGGCATATCCGCTGTAACTGACTTCCGTGCCGCCACCAGTGTCGCTTGGGTCGTTCAGGTACAGCGCCAGATACATGGTCTGCGGCGCAGTTGCCGACACGCCGCGTGCCAGGTTCAGAATCAGCGTCTCAAAATAGTCCGTTGCATACATTACAAATTATCTCTCCTTTCAGCGACGGAAATCTGAATCCCCGTCACAGCAGTTTCGCCTGTGTTGGTGATTTCGATGCGCGTTGGTGTTTTTGCAGTCCCTGCGTATTCCGGCGCCCACGCCAGTGTTTCGGTCACATCGGCCTTTGTCTCGCCGTATGCAAAAGGCTCACACTCAAAGTTCAGCTTAAATTTATAGACGACTTCGCCCAGGTCTTCAAGTTCCGACGGATCATACAGCCGCCCAATATAATACTTGTCCGGCTCTCGCCACAGCGTAATTCTGTTCTTTTTCGACAAGAAATAGGCGATTTCACGCATTTCCGCGCGGGTTTTGCCTGTCCTCGTGTCGCATTCCAGCGTGATTTTCCGTTCGTCGTACTCATCCGATCCATAATCGTATGCTCCGGATCTACCTGGGACGGTGATTTTATGGGAGCGGAGCGGCGGAAAGAAGGTGTCCGCCGCCACCATCCACACCCCGAACCGCTCACGCATATCCACGCCGCCAAAAGTGAAGGAATGTTTAAGCAAACGATACACCTCCCCTGTACCGAATCTGTCTTGCTGCCTTTTCGCCAATGATGCGGCCTACATTCTCAGCATCCATTTCGGAGTTAATGCCAGCAGTCGTCACTTCAACACTGACATTGATATCTCCGACGCGCCCGGACTGCACAGCGGGTGCATAGGTGATTGCTCCCATATCAAAGCTGTTCTTGGCACGTTCCACGGCATCCTGCATCGCCATTTCCAGCCCAGCAGCTCCGCGTTCGGTGCCAAGAATAGAGCCAGCCATGACGTTCTCAAACACCTTTTGCGACCACTTGGACGGTGAATGCGTATCAAAGCCGCTCTTGCCGGTAAAGAATCCCTTGATCTTACTGACCACGCTTTTGACGCGCTCATACAGAGCATTGGCCGCACTCATGATGCCTTCGCCTACACCTTCGATCAGGTTTTTACCGACCTGTTTCATGTTGTTCCAGCCTTCCCGGAACTTAGATACAATCCCAGATATTACCTCTGGGATTCTGCGCTTTATCGTTTGAATCGCCTGTGGCAGATTAGTTACGAGGCTTTCAAACAGTTTCACGCCTTGCTGTGCAATTTTTATGAAATATGTCGGAATAGCCTGTATGATTGCTGCAATCAGCTTGCTTAGTGCAGTCAAAATACCCATTATGATCTCAGGGAGATTTGTCACAAGCGCCATAAACAGTTCAAATCCGGCTTCAATCAATCTCGGTGTGGAATCCGTCAGCGCACCGATGATTCCGTCAATGATATCTGGAATGGCAACCACAATCTGCGCGATGATTTCATCGAGATTTTGCATGAGCGCAGACAACAATTGTACACCAGCTACAACAATTTCAGGAACGAATTCAATGATTGCATCGACGATCCCGGTTATCAGTTCCGGCAGAGCCTCAACGATTGCGCTGATGATTTCAGGCATTGCCTCCACCAACGCAGAAAGCAACTGAATACCTGTCTGCGCGATTTGTGGAATTGCACCAAGCAGAAAATCAACAACAGACGTGATAATCTTCGGCATTCTTGAAATAATAAACGGAATTGCCTGTAAAACTGCTTCTGCCGCTCCTTGCTCAAGCGAAATCACAGCTTGTAAGACGTTGTTCAGCCCATCCGTTTTAAGAAATTCTTCGACAATCGACACTGTCTCTTCCAGCAAGGAGGAAATCACATCTGGAATTGTACTTGCCAACGAGTCAATCAGATCGGCAACCAGTTGTAACACTGTCGGTATCAGATCATTTTCTGCATTTCGTATCGTTGTGAGCAGAATAGTATCTATTTCTTCTAAAAGCGTCGTTATTAGTTCTGGCAAAGTATCAGCTAATGTCCCAATTATGCTGATTATTGCGTTCATGACCATATCGGCACCATTTGACAGTTCGGATGTCAGGCTGTTCATTACGCCCATAATCGCATTGGTAAAGGCTGGCACAAGCGTTCCTATGAGTTCTGGAATCATCGGAATCAGTGCCGATATCAGTTTGTCAAGCCCATTCACAATAGACGGCAAAATCTGCTGGATTCTCGGCACGATGTTTCCTGCCGCTGTAGTGATTGCATCCGTAAAGCGGTTAATTTGATCAGACAGGTTTGCGTCCTCATCCGCAAACGCAGTCAGCAGGTTCTGCCATTGTGCCTTGACCATCGCCAAGGAGCCTTGGATCGTGCTACCAGCCTCTTTCGCGGACGTCCCGGTGATGCCCATTTCCGTCTGCACAACGTGGATCGCCTCAACAATATCCGCAAAGTTTTGAATGGAGTACTCGGCTGTAATTCCGTTTTGTTTTTGCAGTGCTTCGGCATCCTTCAGCAAGCGCTCCATTTCGGTTTTTGTGCCGCCGTAGCCTAACTTCAGGTTGTCCAACATTGTGTAGTTCTGTTTTGCAAAACCCTGGTACGCATTCTGAATGCTTTCCATGGCTGTGCCCATCTTATTGGCATTGTCGGCCATGTCCGTAATTGCCAGATCGGCCTTTTCAGCAGCCTTTTCCGTGTCGCCGCCCAAACCCTGAATCAAAGATGCCGCAAAGCTGGTGACGGTGTTCATGTAGTCGTTGGCAGACATCTGCACATTTTTATAAGCGTCCTGTGCCTTGCTGAATATCTCCGACTGCGCATTGATAAGACTGTTGTACTTGTCCTTTGCCTCATCCACCGTTTGTCCAATAGAAGCCGCATACTCTTTCAGCGATCCAGCTTCCGTACCGAACAGCGTTTTCACACCGCCGACAAGCTGTTCATACTCGCCATAGCTGGCAACCGACGCTTGTGTGATCTTTGCAATTCCAGCTGCAACAGCCGTTGTTGCCGCCACAACAGCCTTACCTACTGCCTTTATAGCTTTTCCGAATCCGTCCTTCAGTTTATCTGCAAAACCGTCACTTTTCTTTTTCGCGCTTTCGACTCCTTTATCGAAAGCCTTAGACGACAGTGCCAGCGTCACAAAAAGCGTCAGAAGGTTAATGCTCCCCACCTCCCACAACAGTAATGCCCGCTTTGGCGATCACCTCTGCGGCGATTTCCTCTGCGGGCTTGTCAACAACCGGGTGCGGGCTGATAATATCGACGTAACGTTCTTTGATGTATCCGCCTCCCTGGGCTTTCGCCGCATTCTCAACAGCGATTCTCAATCCATCGGTAACGTAAATCCTGTAAGCCTTTTCTTCGGCATCTCGTTCCATTCGCGCGACGACGTAATGCAAAAATGCGCTTACTTTTCTGCTTCCGTGGTATTCTCCGGCGCAGACCCAGAGGCATTCTCGTCCCCCGGAAGCTGCGCAGACTTGAAAAAATCAGAGAACGACCGATCCGTCAGCAGATCATACACATCCTTTACCAGCCTACCCATGGTCAGTTCGGCGGCATAATCCTCTGCCGTCACACCGTTCACCGCCGCTAGAATTGTAATCACATCGGCCTTGTGATGCTTCAGTACCTTCGGCAATTTCGCAGCGATGTGCAGCATCGTCGGATTCTTCACTTCGCCATTTTCGTTGGCTTCTTTACGCAGCATTTCAATTACTGCTTTATCCTGCGCAATATTCGAGATCGGCTCGATTACATCCGCGATCACGTCAATGACGCGGTCACCCTTCACGTCAGACAATTTCATCTCCGCACCCTCCTTTTACGCTTCCGCTTCTCCCGCCTTGATATACACCTCAAACGGCACGGTATCCTGCTCCGCCATGCTGTAATGCGCGGTGTACTCAAACGCAAACTGGCCTTTTGCCTTGTCGCTGGTCTGAATCTGGAAACCACCAGTAGACAACGCATTCATAAGATGCACCGCAACGAAGCCGCCCTTGGTCGCTCCGGTCTTGTCGGAATAGTCGCCTACAAACCAGAGGTCAGCAAAGTCAGCATCAGCCAAATCATTCCGGGGCGTCACCTTCGTGGTATCCGTGCCGTCAATGTCAGCCGCACCGATCAAAGACTTCGCCGCTGCCGTGTCCAGCGTCACCAGCGTGCCGGTCGCCTTAACCTCCCAGCTTTCGAGCCTCTTCAGCTCCTTCATGTTTTTGGGGCAGTTGTCGATGTCGTCACCAAAGTCAGTATACGACGGCGTGGCGGTAAAGTTGATGCCGCCAGTAGTCGCACCGATCTGGGCGTCCGCTTCAATTGTTCCGGTCGCAGGTGTGAAGCTCTTGAGCAGAATCCCAGCATTGATCTGAATCTGCTTAAAAGTATTGGCCGGAATTTTCGTGTATCTCGCCATTTTGTTCTCCTTTCTTAGTCCTCAGTGAGGAATTCGAGCGAAATGTTGATGTATCTCCGCTTTATATTGGTGTCTGTCTCATCGACGACATTCTGACACCAGGGATTCCCGCGCTTTATCCAGATAGCGCCTCTATCGCATTTAATAAACGTTCCGCCTCTGCCGATTTCCTTGGACATCTTGTCCGCCATGGCATTCGGCTCCGCCTCACTCTCAGTGTAATACCATAGGTTCACGGTGATTCCGATGTCTCCATCGCCCCATGCGCCCAATACAAGCTCATAGGTCAAATAAGGAAATATCACGTCTTTGGGGACGTTGCTTGCCGGATAAGCAGGCAAGAATCCGTTAAACCACTCGAAAAGCGCTGCTGCTTTTGTCACGAGGGCAGCTCCTTTCTTTCCGATGTAAAATACTTCAGGCCGCGGATATCTCCACCAGCGGTCTTTGGCGCTTCTTTTTCTTCAGGGTTTGATGTTACACGATACGTCTTCCCGGTGCTCGTGTCCCTGTAGTAATCGCCGTATTCAATCGGCACAATCTTCTTCACAAGTGCGCTATACACACTTGTTACGCCCTCTTTTTCTGCCCTCCGTGCTTCCATGGAGGTGTCAAGCGCTGGAAAGAGCTGGAAAGAAGCTCCCTCCGTCCAGCTCACCAAATAACCGCCTTCGCCGTCTGGCTTCCGGCTCTTTTCCATCAGTACGCAATCTCGTGCAAATCCGTCAAGAAGGCTCACGGTGTCACCCCCTTGATCTTACGCCAGTCGTTCAGCCGCGCCCGGAACATCGTCTGCCAGCTCACTGCAGACGCGCCGTTCGAGCCTCCTACACTGGCCTTGCTGTAACTGTACCCTCCGAAGCTCTCAGAGGTGTACGGCGACAGCACAGCATCCTTGTTTTTCTCTTGCCAGCTTGCGATCTCAGTGGCAAGATCGACCACCGCCTTTGGAACAGCCAGTGCCCACACAACGCCGGAGAACGTCTCGTCCGTCAAGTCCGTATCTCCCGCCTTGTGCAGTCCATCGTTAAAGATGCTGCCCATGATCCTGTAATATTGCCCGGATTGCAGAAAAGGCAGCTCGATGCTGCCTTCGGTGATGGTGTACGTCCCATCATACGCGCTCACAAAAAACCAGTTGTTGATGTGTCGCAAAACATCTTCCAGCATCATCGAGCCGCTCCCTCCTTATGCTTACTTTGCGGTCACAGTCGCATTACCGGCCTTCAGCGCATGGTAATTGCCATCGCATTCGACGACGGTAGCCACCTGCGAGGTCGCAATTGCCAGTTCAGACGTGCCGTCCCAATCCTGCCAGCCAGCTACGTTATCACCATAGGCAACCGTCGCGGCAGACGCACCGGAAGCATACTTGTACTTATTGCCAGCTGCGGCCTTCGCCGGGGTAACGGTCAGCTTGGTCATACCGCTCTTGCTGCCAGCCGCAGACGTGACACTCAGCGTGCCCAGCGTGCCATTATCGATGGTGCCGATAACAACACCGTCCAGACGCTCCGCAAACAGTTCCATGCCGCTGATAACCGTATCAAGGGCGGTCAGGTTGGTGTAATCAGGCTTTTCATGGATGCCTACATAGCCAGTGCTGTCAGTCGTAAAAGAGAACGCATTGTTCATATCCGCGCCGTTGACAGGGATGTAATAGAGCACGATGTTGCTCTTGGCAGTCGCGTAAATCTTGCCCTTGGGCACGGACGAGTTGAGGATCACAGTGCCCAAGCCGAGGAAATTCTCGATGTAGCTCATGCCGAACGCCGTCTGCATGGTGATGTTGGCGGCAGACAGATAATCGGCCACATCCAGCGGATTGAGGAAGTAAACCGCCTGGATTTCGTCGTCCTCGAACAGCACCTGAAGATTGCCCCATGCCTGTGCCAGAACGGCCTGGAAGTTCTTGCCGGCGACAGCACCAGTGCCAGTCGCGAGGAAGTCGAAGAAATTCTTACGGATGCCCTTCTGTACATCTTTCAGCATTTCGTCAGTGGTCATTTCGACCGCCTGATCAAAGCCACGGTCAATGATCGCCTCCGCACTGGTCGCCTTACGCCACTTTTGGAGGGTGATTTCCTTGTAGTTGACCGCGACGGTCTTATAATGCGACAGCGGGATGGTTTCACCTTCGCCGACCGCGCCGCTCTCAAGCGTACCAGTCGCCTTGTAGGTCTTCAGCACCGTATTCGCCTGCTTGGCAATCTTGCGGGTTACGCCCAGCGCCTCCATCAGCTTCTTGATGGAGTAGCCGAACATCTCGACGAATTCCACCTCACGAACACGCGCAAGGTCATTCTTTTTGATCAAATTCGCATCAGCCATTTATTCATTTGCTCCTTTCGTGTTGGGCTGGAACAGATCCATGTGCGCCGCAATCTGTGCGCGACGCTCTGCCCGATCCTTAATTTCCATGATTTTTTCCTTGGTCATCGTTCCGGCGCCAGTGTTGCCGGGAGGATTGGACGTATCAGTGCCCTTCGTGCGGCTCGTGGACACAAGCCCTTTATAAGTGCCCGCCACCAGTGCATCCAGGCTCTTGGTGTCCTTGATCTTGTCCCCATCCAGCTCGATTGCAGCCATTTCTTCGCCGCAGCCTCGCATAGCAAGCTCCAAATTAGCGCCAGTGATATTTTTGCCTTCGAAGTATGCTCTCACGGCCTTTTCCTTCGCCGCTTTCGCCTCCTTCGCGGTAACGTCAGCCTTATAAGTCTCAAATGCCGAGTGCTCTTTCTCGTATTTTTCCTTATAGCCGTCGTCACCAGCCGCCTTGAGTTCATCCAACTGCTTCTGGACGCCAGGCAGCTTCTCCGCATCCGCCTTGTATCTGCTGATGTCAGCTTTCAGGCCGTCTACGGTGTCAGTGTGAGCCTCGATGATGGTATCGACCTGTTCGTCGGTCAGTCCCATCCCTTTCAAAAGTTTTCTCGTGAGTGCCATTGATTTCAGTCTCCTTTTCTTCGGTCGCATTTCTTTGCGCACGACTGTTTTATAAATAAAGCCCACCAAATGGTGAGCCTTATTCCCAAATTAAAGAGCCGGTCAGCTTACGGGCTGCCCAGCTCAGATTTGATGATATTCTGATATTCTTTTTTGTGATCTTCGACGGCAGGCTTGAGGAATGGTTGCGCTCTGTTGCCCGCAGTATGATGCCAATGTCCCTTTGCATCTTGGTAAGTCCACGGTGTCGGCCTGCCTCCGGGATAATATTTGCCTGTCCCCAGTTCAATGTACGGCGCATATTCCACGGCCGATCCTATGTACGCCTCCTGCTTTTCAGCGTCGACATTATGAGTAATGCTGTTTCGCAAGTTTCCAGTGTCCACAGGGCACAGCTTTTTTGCATACCCCTCTGCCACCAGTCCGCACTTTTCAAGCGCTCTCAAGATTGCATCCTTCATGGTGCTTTTGACAGCGGCGGAGTTATCGGTGATGGTTACTCTAACTTCTTCCATGGTTATTCGTCATCAAGCGATTCCAGTCGCTCTAATGCTTCGTTCGGGGTCGACATTCTAACTTTTCCTTCTTTCTCCAGGATCACAAGCGGCAGCCCAACACATACCATATCATTTCTTCCAGCATCGGAAAATTTTCTGGAATAAACATTATATCCATTCCATTGCGGTTCGGGAACGATCCCATCCCACCCGTTTGACTTTGCATACGCACGAACCTTATTAATTTCCATCTCAGTACCCCTTTACAAGTTTGTCGACAATGCTTACATCAAATCTTAAATTGTCAATTCGCAACATTTGGGGGCCAGCATATTTATATGACGAAAAAGCCGATGTAAAGCGCATTTTTTCGATATATTCGAGCACTCTTTTATCTCCAACCCACTGATTTATTTCTCCTTGTCCACGTTGGTTGTCTTTTATTCTGAGCTGCCCGGCATCGTCTAAGTCAAGATTTACAATATGTCCGCTATTCCCACCTTTCCACGCAAATTGCAACGTATACCTTGCATCCTTTTCAACTGTTTTTTTCATGAAGTCTAAAAACGCTTCGGGTGTTACAACCGATGAATCAAATATGTATTGAGGGTTTTTCCCTGTCTTGGGATCAATCCAAGCTAGATTTGTATCGCGTGCAACTCTCTGCGCTGTCGGATTTCGGTAATTTGATTTAGTATAGACATCATATCCACGCCTTCTGGCTTCAAACGCGACCACACACGACTGACAATTAACGTCATATCCCTGGCCAGTGCCATATTTAGGATTAACCTTAAATGAATCGGCTTCAGCGAACGACATTTCTTTCCCCCGCTGCGCTCCTCCAAGCTCTTTCGGATACATCCCCAAATCAACTTTTGGGGTCTGCTGCTGTTGATTGGGTTGTTGCTGTACCACCGGCTTAATTTTAGCAGGTTTTGGCGCAGGTTGCAAGCGCTTCCACCCTGCCCATTCCGCATAGGTCATGTCTTTAATCAGCACACTCTTCCCGGTCGCAGGATCACGCGCCCTCCGTTGTCCGTTTTGCCTCTGCCCAGGGATTTCTGCAATCAGAGTGCATCTGCAGTTATATACTTCGGCAGCTGGTCCGCTCGGATCGCCCGGAAACATACAGCCGTTAGAAAACGGCTTGTCATTGTCCTGCTTTTCTCCATCCAGCACAGCGTGTGAATGTCTCGTGCGTCCATCCAACGTCGCAAGCCATTCTTTTTTTAGCTCTATTCCCATCTTTTCCGCTGCCGTGTAACTGTCCATGCGTCCAGCATTTTGTGCCCCTGTCACAGCAGTTCTGGCGGTTCGGATAGCGCTGTCACGGCTCATGTCGGTGATTCTGCGCTGTAGATCATCCGCCATGCCTTTGATGCCTTTACCCTGCAAAATAGAACTGGTCACGCTGGCTGTAATCTGCTTTTTGCCCCATGCCAAATCAATGCCACGCTTCAGGGCACGTTCAGGAGGATAATATGGCATCAGCTCCGGCTGTTCTTTTATCAGCCTCTTTACCGTCTGCTCATCCCACAGATCAAATCCCACGCTGCCTGACACCTGCTCGATGGTATACGCAGCATAATTACGATTCAGGCTGTAAATTCCTGGCGTGGTATCATTGATGTACGCCCTCGCCACTTCGTTCACATCCGTGGCACGTCTGGCAACCTTATCGCGCATCGCCTCGAAGCGCTTCCCACGCCCGATCTGCGCAAGCCTCCACTGCTTATAATCCTGTTCCGTCCACTCTTTGCCGTTCTGGATGGTTCCAATCAACGATTTCATTTCTGCGTCGCGCTTAAAAAAATTCTCGAAGTATTCGTCGATGGTCTCTTGCAGCTCGTCCCCGGCCTCCGAATACAGTTTTGCAATACGCTTTTCCAATGCTGCAAGCTCACGGTCGGTCATCTGCTGTCCAAGATCAGGCGTTGCCATTGTCAATCACCTCTGGCGGTGCGTCTTCTCCTCCTAGGCTGCGATCGATTTCCTCCGCTGCCTTGCGCTTCATCATGTCGTCATACTGGTCAATGTCGCCGTTGATCGTCAGCAGCTTTTTGGTGATGTACTCTTCGTCGTAATACTGCGCCCCCGTCAAGATCATCTGCGTTTCTTCAGTTTTGTTTATGATTTGGTTGCGCGTGTAAGACGGTGCATCATCAATTCCGGCAATTTCCAAAATTCCCTGGATAAATGTCGTAACCTGCGCCTCAAACTTGTCCACTTTCAAATCGAGCGGCACATAACTGGCCTTGATCGCCGTCGCAGTCTGATTCCCGGCAGTAACCGCCGACGCATCAAAACACTGAAAATCCTCGTACAGCTTCTTTTTGAGCATGTCGATGGTGATATTCGTCCCTTCGTATGGCGCCTCAATGGTATGCGCTTCTGCGCTCACGCCGTCGTCGCCGTTGGCGTGTGCAACATGCAGTGTTTTCAGTCGCTCGATAAATTTTGCATCGTCCAGATCATCCATGCCGCCGCAGTTGGTCAGCACCCAATAGATCAGATTGCCCTCGTCCACGTTGTTGACCATGTTACTGCTGGCCAAGTCCAGCGCATCTATGGTGTTGCGCTTCCCAACGATCTCAGACCTCCCGCGCTCGTTATTTTTCAGCGGAACAATCGGAAATCCAGGGTAATTCTCGCCATCATAGATTTCTTCGCCGCCGACCTCAGAGCTGCGTATGATCTGTTTGTACGTCCGCTTCGGATGCAGCATTTGCATGTCCTTGTTTTTTGGCTGGAAATAATCCGTGTAGCCGTCTAGCTCATACAGCGTCGCCCGCAGCGGCTTATCCAACGCTACCTGCCACCAGCGAACACCAGCCTTTAATGCACCGTCCTCTTCATCGTAAAGCGGCACAAATTCGGAAAGGTGGAAAATCTGGATGTGATCCAAGTCCCACATGCCAAACGCCACACCACCAATGATGGCAGCGCGGGCAATGTGCAGAATATCTTGGTCAAACCCCTTGCCCAGCTTGTCTGACGTCGAATCCTGCTGGAATGTCACCCCATTGCCCAGCAAATAACTCGCCTCTTGGTCTACCGCCATGCCGAAGAACCTGCTGGACAGCTTATGGTTTGCCGTGTACATATCCCGATGTGCCCGGCCTTGCAGGTCATAAATCACCTTTTCGTAATGGCTTATGGTCGGGTTCGTGCCGTAATAATATTCTTCAGCATCAATTGCCGTTCGATAAGCCTCGCTGCTTCTATGATCTTCGATTGCGGCGCGGATAAATTCCATTCGATTCTGTTCGTCTTCGCCGACTTCCAGCAGATCCTGATACGTCTTAATTGACAATCCCTCCCCTCGTCCAAAGCGGCGTGTATGCCTTCTTGCCGACCTTTTCGCGGAGGACGGTATAAGCAAAATACCTCACCGCATCCATTGCGTGGTCGTTCTCTTTGATCGGCCTGTCCTCGTTGCTTTCTTCGTCCCACCGATAAAGACCGAACTCTTTTATGGTGTTTTTGCACTCTTTGCAGACCTTAATTGTGCCGTCCTGAAGATACCTCGAAGTCGTCATGATTCCAGGTAACACGTCGTTCTTCGCGTGCCGAACCAGGAATTTCTTATGTCGCCGCAGCGTCTCAATAAAGGACGCAGCAGAAGGGTCAACGATAAAAGACCGGATTGGAACATCTCCAATCCACTTTGCGACATCCTGATAATATTCTTCGTCCGTTTTCGACTGCTGTTTCTCGCGGCCAGAATAGTAATACTCGCGCATCAGCGTTGCCGTTTTACCATCCCATCGCCAAAGCAGCGCAGCGAACGGGTTCAGTGTACCGTAGTCACATGAGACATAATATTCGACTTTTCCGGTGCTTTCCGGCGGGGCATCCACTGTGCATTCGTCTCCAAACATCGGGTAAATCAGCCCCTCCGCCAGCACCCACAGGCCACGGATATAGCGATCATAAAAAACGCCCGAATACATAGATTCGTAGCGTTTCAATACCTTATCACTTAGCGCCGGATTATCTTTCATCTCGAAGTGTAGGTATAGCGCATCGTGCTCTTCCGCCCGCTTGATCCAATTCAAATAAAACCAATGCTGCGGGCTGCCTGGGTTGCAGCTGAACCAGAGTTTCGATCCCTCAACGCTGCATCTGGCAAGCGCCTGATTGGCGAATGACTCCGGCATCAGTACGACCTCATCCATCAGCACTCCCGCCAGCGTGCGCCCCTGGATCAGCATAAACGAGCTTTCATCTCGGCCACCGAACACTTCAAAATAGTTCGTCCGGCCTTCTTGAGTGACTTCGAGGATGTGATCTGCCCGCCTCCATCGCAAGCTGTAATATTCTTTTGCAAGCGTCATGGAGATAAACGGCTGGACGATATTCTTTGATGCGCTGTCCACAGTCTTGCCACAGATGCCAAACCGCTGCCCGCTGAAGAACTCCATCGCCCAGGCCACGAATGCCCACATCATGATGGAGGTCTTACCGGATCGGACAGCACCATCGCAAATCAGAGCGTCATAGTCGGAATAGGGGAATGCCAGAATCTCCCGCTGCTTACTGCTGATCATCGCTTCTCAGCTCCTTTGCCAGCTCTCGCAGCGACGCACTCAGCGCATCATCCTTTACCGCATTTCCTGGCATATTCACGTCCACCTGGTCACGCTGTCCTAGGTACTGTTTGCCCAGCCAGATAGCCATCGTTGCGCTCTTTTCAGCTAGTCTCCACTGGCTACGGCGAAGCGATATTTTCCCATTCCCGCGTTTTTGTTTGAAAACCTCGGAAAAACTTGCATGGTAGGTACGTTTGCACCACGAATCAAGCGTTTTGTCCGTAACGCCAAACCATCCGCAAATCTCTTCAAGCGTGCATTGCAGGCCGCAGAGGTTCTCGAACTGCTTTTTATCAATTTCCGCTCTCGGTCTGCCCATTCTTTCACCCCTTCTTTTTCCATTTCTCATTTATTATTTTCGGCACACAATATTTCCATTCTACATTGTGGTGCATCCTCATATGAGACGATCCCATTTCAGCGACCTTCACGCAATCTGGCCTGCACATCACGCTGTAAAACGACTTCACATACGTCCCGTCTTGCTTATAGATGTCAGTTAGCCCGCCTGGGTTATTTTGTGTTTGCACCTGCTGCACGTCTACGTTTGTTACCGTAAACATCAGCTTCCCTATTCCGCCGAGCGACACATACATATTCGTGTCTTCGTTGGTCAGCCCCATATATTCGAACGGCCTGTCAGTTCTCATGAACCATACGTTCATGGCTTTTCGTGTTAGTCCTTTCCTGAAAAAACCATTAACGCCGCCTATGTAATCCCCGCCTTGAGCCATGCAAACTGTTATTGCTCGGGTCTCATCCAGAAAATCACAAAACATTTTGGCAATATCGTCAAATCTTTTGATCCGCTTTTCCTTCAGTTTTCCGTTTTCGTCGTAACGAATTCCGAATAGCTTGTAATCGTCATCCAGCACGCAAAAGTGTTTCAGCCCCAAACTTTCCGCGATCTTCCAGCATTCGTTTCTGGCGAATACTACGGCATTTCGCTTTCTGCTAGGCGTCATCACATCAGTTCTTTTTGCAGCTTCTTTTTTGTTAAATTGTATAACTTTATCGCCATATATTTCTTTGTATTTATCTTCTTGATCGTCCTCATCGTCGATCACGATATATATTTCTCCGCTGTACCCACATTGCCTCAACGTTTTTACAGTCATCACGTTTTCCGCGCGTCCATGAGTCAGGATCAACACCGCGAAATCACTCATCATCCCGCAACGCCTCTATTCCTTTCGATAGTCTGACGTATCCGTTTGCAATAGCATCGTTTACATCAATGATCACCAGTGCGGATTCCTCCATCAAACGCTGCATCTCCGCTGTGGCATGTGCATAATACTCTGCTATTGCCGTAAAATTGAACCGGCAATGACGATGAGCGGCGGAAATCAAAAATTCTTTTTCTTCGTCAGTAACGCTGCTTCGCTCTATTTCGTCTATTAGCGTTTTTTCCTTGAATCCGTCGTACATCTCTTCAAATCTTGGGCATGCTCCCTGAATCTGATACTGTGGGATATTAACGACTGTCGTATACGGATTGTCTGTCCCTGATTCATCTTTCCCGAAGTTAAAGTCGAAATCGAATCCAGTCATATCTGCCTCTGTCAGCGCATCCTTCAAAACGTCCATGTCCCATGCACTTTCGTTGGCTTTATTATCGACAATTCTTAATGCATTCACCTGCTCCGGCGTCAGATCATCCACGCATACGCACGGAATCTCCGTCATGCCCAGCTTCTTCGCCGCCAGCACATGGCAATGACCGATGACGATTACGCCCTCGCGGTCAATTACCACTGGCTGTACGAATCCATACTGCTTGATGCTCTCTGCGACGTTCGCAATCTGCGTTTTATCGTGCTTCTTCGCATTTTTATTGTACGGCGTAATGTCCGCAATCTTCACGTTTTTGATGTTCATCCTATCACTCCGATCTGATTTTGTGCACGAAGAAAGCCACCCGCAAAATACGAGTGGCTTCTCCGCTTACACTTTGGAGGTTTCAACATGGCTTCTGGGTGCCCTGACCGATCACCGTCATCCACAATTATAGTGTAACACAAATTTACTGCAAAAAACTGCAAAGATATTCGATGCTTTCATCGCGCCAGTAAAATGCAGTTCGTTCCGAAATGTGCATCCGTATCGGGATCTGTGTCGATAGCCGCATCCCTCGCTTGTACCGTAGATCAAGCAGCGTCTGTCGGCTTTCTGGCAGCATCGATATAATAGCGTCCATCTTTTCTTTTTTTGCCATAATCTTGTTTATTTCTTCTGTCAACACAGCCACCCTTTGCAATGCGTCATCCTTCATCTGGATCGCCGCTGCGGTCGGATCACCTACACCGTTTCCTTTTGGCGTGGCAGACAGCACCTGTGCCCGCAGCACGCAGTCTGCATCTTCAGCCTGTGCCATGAGCCGCCGAATCTCTGCCCGGCGGCGTTCACAATCTTTCAGCGCCGTCCCCCATTGCCAGAGCATTGTATTCATCCGCTTGCGCTCTGCTTGATCTATCATCCGATCACCTCCCGACGATCAGCTCCGCATATGGCAGCGTCTCGATCCACTCGCAAAACGTGTGCCACTCGTCAAGCTTATGATCCTTCCGCTGGTGGTATATTGTCGCCAGCACCTCGTAGTTGAGCGTCAGCGTCCGTCGCTGGTTGTACGACTGCGGAAGCAGCTGGATCATCTGCCACCAGTATTTATTGTCCTTGGTTTCGAGGTATTTTTCTCTGTAAACATTCAGAGCGTTAATTACGGTATAAAGAATGTCAAGAGGTGCACTTCGGCATTCGTCTCCTGCCGCAATATCCCAGATTCCATCCAAAGAATCAATGAGATGTTCGTGACTGAAGTCATCCGCCGTAAACTCCTTGGCTGCAATCTTGTGCATGGTCGAGCAGCTGTTTGCAACCGTCCCCACCTTGTAGGTATCGTACTCAGTCCACCAGTACCTCGGCGCCGTGATCGTCACCCACACAGGCAACATCCGTCTGTACTTGGCGTGTTCACTGCCCGCTGCGGCTAGGCGCTCCATGAGGGACAGGTCTGCCGTCCCAAAGCATATTTGATCCACAACAAAGTCATCGTCCTTGCGCGGACATATTCCAGTTTTTTTGCAATCTCTAAATTTGCCGCTGGCAGGGCAGATGGTGCTGTCTATCCGCCCCCAGCTGTTGAGTGGATTGCGCATCCCCTCGATCACGATCTGCCACTGCTCCGGCGACGGGAGCACGGTCTTTTCGATTTTAAGCATTTTTCTCATCTCCATTCAGGCGGTCGATCAGCCGCTCGTAGATATTCCGGATGGCATCCTCACCGTCTGGATATTCGATTATATTTACTTGGTAGAGGATGACGTACCCCCGCACACCGTCGATGTCCGCGACGATCTCCATCTCCGCGCCGCCTCCCCCGCGCCGGAGCTGAATGCTGCGGATGTATCGGCTGTTGTAAGCGCGCTTGCCGTCGTATGTGCTGATCATCATGGCCGCTCGCCCTCCCCAAACATCGCGCCGATCTGCTCAGCAAGCTCTACCGCCCGCATCGCCGTGAACAGGTGCTGGCGCGTCTCGTCCAGCCGTGTCAGCGCTCCATCGTCATGCCGCTCCTGTGCGTGGCGGGTGTTGGCCTCGTTTTGCGGATTAGCCGTCGAAGAAACTCAATCGTTGTCATTGGTCTCGTCCTCCATCCTTACGATGCTCAACAACTCAACTCTCTCGCACCTGATTTGACCGTCCGTGTTATACGGGACGCAGACACCCGGCAGCCACTCCCAGCGGATCAGGCAGCGCCAGATATCCCCATTGTAATGCCCACGCACCCATTCCAGCGGTGCAACATTGATTCCACATCCACAGTTCTCTGTGCGATTAAAATTAACGTTTTCGGTCAGTACCGATCCAGGTTTGATTTCCCATTTGCCCGATGCGGTATATGATCCGCCAAAAGTTTTGTATACAATGTACCCGTCGTTGGTGCGTCCAAACTTGTATTGCATGTAGTCAGTCGCACTCAAAACGCCTTTGGCACCGCTTAGATTAGTGCCTTTCAGACTGGCGCAACTTAGGTAAGCACCACTCAGGTCAGCACAGCTCAGGTTAGCATCCCTCAGGTCGACACAGCTCAGGTTAGCACGGCTCAGGTTAGCATCCCTCAGGTCAGCATCCCTCAGGTCGACACAGCTCAGGTTAGCACGGCTCAGGTTAGCACAGCTCAGGTTAGCACGGCTCAGGTTAGCATCCCTCAGGTCAGCATCCCTCAGGTCGACATAGCTCAGGTCAGCACGGATCAGGTTAGCACGGATACCACCATCTTCGCGTTTCAGCCACTTTTTATGTGTGTTTAAGATTTTATCCAATACATCTTTCTTCATCGTTTTGCCCTCCCTCCCAAAATCCTGCCTCGTCGTTGCTAAAATCCGCGCCTACAATCCCGCCGTGCTTTGTCAGCACCTCGTCCACCAGTCTGACTGGCACAAAGCCGTACAATGTGCCACAGAGGTCTCTTTTGTTCTCGGCATAGTCTCGCAGCTCTTCGTCCTCTGCTGTCGGGTAGCCCAGCTCGACCTTGCCGTACCATCTTACGTCAAGCCGCGGCTCGCTGTACCACATATCACCCGCCTGCACCGACACCGTATACCCATCTGCACACCTCACGCGCAGGCGGACGATCTACATGCCATTACGCTGCTTTCTGTATTTTTGCAAAAACTCATTGATTGTCATGCTGCTGCTCGCTCCTTGCTGCGTCGCTCTCCTTGAGCATCTGCGGCAACACCGCCTCTGCGTAAGCGCACGCTGCCATATACTGTGTCTCATAGATCGTGCCGCCATGCACGTCCTTGACGCGTGCCTTAAAGTCATTCATCCCGCTAAACCAGCACCCGGCGCGGACAAATATCGCTCCGTCCATGTCGATATAAAAGTAGGCCGTCCGATGTTCGCTGCCGATATTGCCGATCTGCACATACAGACCGTCCAGCACTCGCCCGCCCTCGAACGTTGCACGCACGTCAATGTACTCACCCAGCTTGCACCCGTTGCCCAGCTTGCACTCGTTGCCCAGCTCGCAACACTTGCCCAGCTCGCAACACTTGCCCAGCTCGCACTCGTTGCCCAGCTTGCACCAGTTTCCCAGCTCGCACCTGTTGCCCAGCTCGCACTGGTCGCCCAGCTCGCACCAGTTTCCCAGCTCGCACCAGTTGCCCAGCTTGCAATCACTGCCCAGCTCACACTCGTTGCCCAGCTTGCAATCGTTGCCCAGCTTGCACCTGTTGCCCAGCTTACACATGTAGCCCAGCTTACATCTGCTGCCCAGCTTGCACTCGTCGCCCAGCTTGCACCTGTTGCCCAGCTTACACATGTAGCCCAGCTCGCACCTGTTGCCCAGCTTACACTGGTCGCCCAGCTCGCACCTGTTGCCCAGCTTACACATGTAGCCCAGCTCGCACCTGTTGCCCAGCTTACACTGGTCGCCCAGCTCGCAATCACTGCCCAGCTCACACTCGTTGCCCAGCTTACATCTGCTGCCCAGCTTGCACTCGTCGCCCAGCTTGCACCTGTTG